>Ga0210396_10005860_pt1 | contig 11816 bp, 10 predicted proteins | sample IncBWH17OmetaG_FD_155466 | JGI IMG/M metagenome (GOLD analysis project Ga0210396, IMG submission 155466) | Forest soil microbial communities from Barre Woods Harvard Forest LTER site, Petersham, Massachusetts, United States - Inc-BW-H-17-O ...
GCTTGGTGTGTGCATGGGTTATGCCAGCATGCTTGGGATGCCGCAGTGGCACGGCTTCATGCTTTGGACGCTGCTGTTCTTCGCGGTGGCGGCGAGGGAGGCCGGACGGGCGATTGCGGCGGCGTACAACGGGCTGCAGATTCGCAGCGTTCTGCTGCTGCCGATCGGCGGGCTGATGTCGTTTGCGAATGCCGACAGCGTCGAGCGGTCGAACGAGCTCTCGATGCAGATCAAGATGGCGGCGGTGGGGCCGCTGGTGAGCCTGTCGATGGCGGTGCTGTGTGTGCTGACGATTCTTGGCGCGGCGCCGGAGTTCAGCCTGCTGGCCCGCCCGCTGATCACTCCGGCGCACATGATCCGTTCGTTCGTGTGGCTGAATGCGTTTCTGGGTGTGCTGCATCTGCTTCCGGCGTATCCGCTGGATGCGGGGCGGGTGCTGCGCAGCCAGTTCTCACGCGTACAGGGACGGGTGCAGGCGGCACGGGCCGCGGCCGGCCTGGGGCTGATGATCGGCGTGATCGCGATCCTGCTGGGGATCCTGTTGCCGAACCTATGGCTGGCGACGGCGGGATTTTTCATCTTCATCGGAGCGCAGCTTGAGGACCAGGGCGCGGTGTTTCAGAGCGTGGTCGACACCGTGCACATGCGGGACATCATGCTGACGGATTTCTCGCTGCTGTCGCCTTCGGACACGCTCGAGGATGCGCTGGCGAAGGCGATCCACTCGCTGCAGGATGACTTCCCGGTGGTGCGTGGCCGCAACGTGGTGGGAGTGGTAAGCCGGCAGGTGATTGCGGATGCGTTGCGCGCCGAGGGCAACGGCTACGTGCAGGGCATTATGCAGCGGAGCTTCCACGTGGCCAAACCGGAGGATTCCCTGGGGACGACGATCAGCCGCTTCAGCGGGCGGGGGATGTCGCTGGTGCCGGTGACGGATGGCGACCGCGTGGTGGGCATCGTGACCTTGCAGAACCTGATGCATTCGATGACGCAGTTCGCGGAGAAGCGCAAGCGGCACGCGCAGGCGGAGTAGCGGTGTCAGAACAACGACTGACGCCGGGGCTGTACCTGGTCGGAACACCCATCGGAAATCTTGAGGACATCACGCTGCGCGCGCTGCGGGTGCTGCGCGGTGTGGACCGCGTGCTGTGCGAGGACACGCGCGAGACGGCGCACCTGCTGGCGCACTACGAGATCCACGCGCCGATGCAGAGCTGCGATGAGCACAAGGAGCATGCGTGCGCGGAGGATGCGGTGGCGCGCATCCGAGCGGGCGAGCGCCTGGCGCTGGTGACGGATGCGGGGCTGCCGGGGATTTCCGATCCGGGCGCGCGGGTGGCGGCGGCGGTGGCGGCTGCGGGCCTGCTGGTGGTGCCGGTGCCGGGAGCGAACGCGGCGCTGACGGCCCTGGTGGGCTCAGGGTTGATGGCGGAGCGGTTCCTGTTCTGCGGATTTCTGCCGTCGAAGGCCGGCGCGCGGCGGACGGAATTAGAGCGGCTGCAGGCGATGGTGGTGGCAGGCGGGGAGCCGCTGGTGCTGGTGTTCTACGAGGCGCCGCACCGCATTCTGGAGATGCTGGAGGATGTGGCTGGTGTGTGGGGTGCGGAGTGCCGGGTGGTGCTGGCGCGCGAGCTGACCAAGCTGCATGAGGAGTTTCTGCGCGGCGATGTGGCGGAGGTGCGGGCACAACTGGCGGAGCGGGAGCGGGTGCGGGGAGAGATGGTGGTGCTAGTGGAGGCTCGCGCATCAGTTGCCGCGAAGGAGGCTGAGGAATCGATCGCAGCGCTGGTCACACGGCTGATGAAAGATGAGGGGCTGAGCGAGAAGGATGCGTTGAAGCGCGCAGCGCGGGAGCGCGGGATGGGGAAGAGCGAAGTCTACCGTGAGTGGACTCGCCGTCCAGGTAAACGCGCCGGCGGCGCGTGATGTGGGGTTCGCTTCCTTTGGCCGCTCATGTCGAGTTTTGTGGTGACTTGGGCCCATTTGGGGCAGCCGATGGAAGGAAGTTCTGGTCCGATCCTCACTGGCAATGTGTCGCCGACAATGTGTCGCCGGCTATGTATGGCCGGCTATGTATGGCGAGTATCGATCTGCATTTTCGTTGACACTCATGAGTGACGTCTATAGTCTTGCGGCACCTTAGCGGGCCCCCAATCCTGGGACGTTTCACGTCCGATGCGGCCGGCCCCCACTCCCAATTCAGACTTCTTCCGGGGTCAACCTTCGTGCCGATGACGACATTCGTAACGGGTGTCGGCACATAAGTCTTCTTCTTCTCCCGTTCAGCTCCGATAGAAAATCGAAAACCACAGCGAGGGCCATCGAGCCAAACGCGTGGGAACTATTTCACTTATCCGAGTCACTTACCCGAGGAAAGGTTCCAATCAATGCAAAGGAAATGTGTTTTGAAAACCACGAAGATGGCGATGCTCGTCCTGATCGCCTGCGCTTTCACCGCCATGAGCACATCTGTGTGGGCTGCCAACGACAACAGAGGAGACAGGGACCGGGACAAACATTGCTCAAATCGTACCCTTCACGGCAATTACGGCCTCACGATTGAAGGCCTTCTTGCTATTCCTGGTCCGGGTATCCAGGTCCGCGGTGTAGTCCTGCAAGGCTACGATGGGGATGGTCATATAACTCAGGTCGATCATGTCGTGATTGACGGGGCTCCACCATCCGAGGCATGGAGACCCGGCACCGGCACTTACAGTGTCAACGCCGATTGCACGGGAACAGCGACGATCACCATCGCTTCAAGCCCGGCTCCTCCTTTGGTGGTGTATTTCGTGGTGACCAAGGAGGGCAGGGAGATCCGCCAGGTCGTCGAGGGGAATGCAATCGTCGCTACAGGCGAAAAAGTCGAGTAGGACCTGCCATCCAGGCAAACGCGCCGGTGGCGCATGAGGTGGGGTTCGCTCCCTTTGGGGTCGCTCGCGTGTGGTCTAGTGGGCGATCTCTCCTATCCTGCATATCCTGAAGTACCGATAGGCCCACGGACCGGTTCTGAGCCAGCATTTTGGGCTGATTAGTGGTCGTTGGCGGCGGGAGGTTCGGGTTCGCGGCCTTTGAGGCGGTCGTACAAGTAGCTGTTGCTGATGGTGCCCAGGGATTCGTTGTAGAGGCTGGGCTCGCCGATGGCTTCGCGGAGTTCTTCGCTGAAGCGATGGATGGACTTGAGGGCGTCGGCCGTGGCAGCGACGCGGGCGGTGGTGGTCTCAAAGAGCTTCTGGTTGCCGTGGTCGACGAGGCGGGAGATCTTGCCGCGCAGGACCCAGCCGGGCGGCGTGATCCAGACGACGGGGTGCTGCTCGCCGTCGGCCGCGGTCTTGGGCGTGTATTTCAGATTCGGGGCGAGGATGGCGGCCGCGCCGTATTTGCCTACGGCCATCTCGTGTGCGACTCCGGGGCGCTCGCGGACATCGAACTGTTGGTCGCGAAGGATCTGAAGCACTTGCTCGAAGCTGCGGACGACGATTTTGGTGCGCATGGCGGGCTGCGTTCCTCTGGTAGGTGCCGGAAGGGCGCAGCGCTTACACTATTAAAGGGAGAAGGCGCTGCCGGTCCGGACCGGGTGTTTTCAGTGTCGCATATCGGATATGCCGTTTTCACAACAACGATGTCGCTGTTGTAAGTACTGCTGACGCAGCTGGCTCCGCTTTAGAAGCGGATGACGTCACGGCATTTGTGAAAACGGATAGAGGATTCGACGATGGCTACATCGACTGAGACACGACAGATTCTGGGCACGACATTGGCGGACCGCATCGGCAACACGCCGCTGGTCCGATTGGACCGGCTGACGGTAGAGCTGCCGGGCGTGAGCCTGCTGGGCAAGGCGGAGTGGATGAATCCCGGCGGATCGGTGAAGGACCGCGCGGCTTCAGGGATTGTAGGCGCGGCGCTCGAGCGTGGGCTGCTGGGCGGTGGCAAGCATCTGCTGGATGCAACCAGCGGGAATACCGGCATCGCGTACGCGATGCTGGGCGCGGCGTGGGGATTTCCGGTGACGCTGTGCGTCCCGTCAAATGTGTCGTCCGAACGCAAGCGCATCCTGGCCGCGTATGGCGCGAATGTGGTGTGGACCGACCCGAACGATGGTTCGGATGGGGCGATCCGCAAGGCTCGCGAACTGGCAAAGGACACCTCGCGGTATTACTACGCCGACCAGTACGGAAACAATGAGAACTGGAAGGCGCACTATCGCGGAACGGCGAATAACCCGGGCACGGCGAACGAGATCTGGAAGCAGACCGACGGACAGGTGACGCATTTTGTAGCCGGCCTGGGGACGAGCGGGACCTTTGTGGGCACGACGCGGCGGCTGAAGGAGCTGAACCCGCGCATCCAGTGCGTGAGCATGCAGCCGGATTCGCCATTCAACGGCTTTGAGGGGCTGAAGCATATGGCGACCGCCATTGTGCCGCCGATTTACGACCCGAGCCTGGCTGATCGCGATATCGGGATGGAGACCGAAGAGGCGTACGCGATGGCGAAACGGCTGGGACGCGTGGAAGGGCTGCTGGTGGGCGTCTCGGCAGCGGGCGCCACGGCGGCAGGGCTGCGCATTGCCGAGGAAGAGCATGCGCACGGCCGGGAAGCGGTGATTGTGGTGATCCTGTGCGACGGGGCGGATAAGTATCTGAGCGAGAGGTTCTGGGAGGAGTGAGCGAGCAAGTGGAGAGCGAAGCGACACTGACGCAGACAACGCTGCGGATGTCCGGCGAGTTGTACGAGACCATCCGCCAACACGGCGAGCGCACGTATCCGCATGAGTGCTGCGGCGTGCTGCTGGGCATCAGCGGCGAGGACGGCAACGCGGTGGAAGCGGCTGTGGAAGCTGGGAACACGCGTACGGATTCAGCCCACAACCGCTACAACATTGCGCCGCAGGAGCTGATTCGCATTCAGCGCCAGGGACGCGAGCGCGGGTTGGATATCGTGGGGTTCTATCACTCGCACCCGGACCATCCGGCGCAGTGGTCGAAGACGGACTTTGAAGAGGCGCACTGGATCGGCTGCTCGTATGTGATTACCAGCGTGGAACAAGGCACAGCCAAGGTGACGAATGCGTTTTTGCTGACGGGCACGAGCGAAGAGGACAAGCGCTTTGAAGACCAGCGCGTGGTGGTTGCGAGCGAGACGCGATGTTGACGCGTTCGACCGCCGTGCAGGCCCGGCGCCTGCATCCATAACGAAGCCACCAACACGAGGATGACAAAACGATGAAGATATATATCCCTACTCCGTTGCGGGCGTACACGGGCAAGCAGGACGCGGTTGAAGTGGGCGGTGCAACGATTCACGAGGCGCTGGGCGGGCTCACGTCCCGCTATCCTGACCTGCGCAAGCACCTGTTTACCGATGAGGGGAAGCTGCGCTCGTTTGTGAACGTCTATCTGAACGATGAGGACATTCGCTATCTGGATGCGAAGGAGCAGACGGCCGTGAGCGAGAAGGATTCGCTGTCTATCATTCCTTCTATCGCCGGCGGGTATTAGCCATACGGGCGGCCGGGACCTGCCGTCCAGGCAGATGCGCCTGCGGCGCGAGCTGATGGGTTCGCTGCCCTTGGTCGCTCACGCGTGGATGCTTGGTGCGCAGGGATGACGAGGATGTGTAAGGCATTGACGGCTGGCGTTCCGCCGTCCAGAGGAGATAGGTCATGGCAACAGTGGCAGAAGCGACAGCGGCAGTAACGTTGCCGGCATTGACGCATGAAGAGATCGCGCGGTATTCGCGGCACCTGATCCTCCCGGAGGTGGGGATGGAGGGGCAGCAGCGGCTGAAGGCGGCGAAGGTGCTGTGCGTGGGCACAGGCGGACTGGGCGCGCCGCTGCTGCTCTACCTGGCGGCCGCAGGCGTGGGCACGCTGGGGCTGGTGGACTTCGACACTGTGGATGCGAGCAACCTACACCGGCAGGTGATTCACTCGACGCCGGACGTTGGACGGCCGAAGCTGGACTCGGCTGCGGAGAAGCTGCAGGCGCTGAATCCCGAAATCAAGATCGTGAAGCACAACACGATGCTGACGTCGGCGAATGCGATGGAGATCCTGAAGGACTACGACATCGTGGCCGATGGCACAGATAATTTCCAGACGCGCTACCTGGTGAACGATGCGAGCGTGCTGAGCGGCAAGCCGAATGTGTACGCGTCGATCTTCCGCTTCGAGGGACAAGCGAGCGTCTTCGGCGCGCCCGATGGGCCTTGCTACCGCTGCCTGTATCCGGAGCCACCACCGCCGGGGCTGGTGCCTTCGTGCGCGGAGGGTGGCGTGCTGGGCATCTTGCCGGGACTGCTGGGCGTGATCCAGGCGACCGAGGTCATCAAACTGATTCTGGGAACCGGAGAACCGCTGATTGGCCGGCTGCTGCTGGTGGATTCACTGGGCATGCGGTTCCGCGAACTGAAGCTGAGGAGGAATCCGGAGTGCCCAGTGTGCGGTACGCATCCGACGGTGACCGCTTTGATTGACTATGACCAGTTCTGCGGCATTACGCCGCCGGCAAAGGAGACGACGCAGGTGGCAAATGTGCAGAATGGGGTCCCGCAGATTGGGCCCGAGGAACTGAAGCGGCGGCAAACGGCAGGCGAGGATGTGTTTGTGCTGGATGTGCGCGAGCCGCATGAATATCAGATTGCGAACATCGGCGGCCATCTGATTCCGCTGAACGATCTGCCGAAGCGTCTGAGCGAGCTGGATCGCTCGAAGAACATCGTGGTGCATTGCAAGTCAGGCGGCCGGAGCCAGAAGGCGTCGGAGTTTCTGCAGCAGCAGGGATTCCAGCATGTGGAGAATCTGGCAGGCGGGATCACGGCGTGGTCGGACAAGGTGGATCCAAAAATTCCAAAGTACTGAATCAGCAGAGAGAAGTTCATGCGAAGCGGGAGGATGATTCCTCCCGCTTTTGCTTTTATGGTGCGAGGACGGCGAGCTGGAGCTGGCGCCGGATGAAGTCGACCGAGGGCAAGACGTGGCTGAAAGAGCACGCGAATGCGTAATCAACCGGCGGTCATACCGCCGGTTTTTCATTTCACGAAAATTGCTACTCTTTCATGCAGATTTTCAGGAGGCATTCATGAACGGGGTATGACCGTGCGCCTATAACGGTCGGCGCCTGCCTGCGGGCATGCCATCTCCCTTGGAGGCTCCCCCATGAGTGTGAATCGCAGAGACTTTCTGCGCAGCGTGGCCAGCATTTCCGGCGCAACGATTGCGAGCGCCGTTGCTCTTGGCCAGACGGAACAGACGGAACAACTGGATGCCGCGCTGCCGAATCCTGAGCAATCGGGCATCGAGCATGTCGTGGTTGTGATGATGGAGAATCGCAGCTTCGACCATCTGCTGGGCTGGATGCCCAATGCTAACGGACGCCAGGCGGGACTCAGCTATCTGGACAACAGCGGAACGGCGCACGCGACTTACCGGCTGACGGATTTTGTTGGCTGTGCGCATCCCGACCCGGATCATTCCTTCGCAGGCGGACGTTCGGAGTACGACGGCGGAAAGATGGACGGGTGGCTGCGCACCAGCACGAATGACATTTTTTCCATCGGCTACTATGCGGAACAGGATCTGCCACTGTTCAGCACGCTGGCCCGCAACTACACCACGCTCTGCAACTATTTTCCTTCCATTCTTTCTTCGACGTTTCCCAATCGCGTCTTCCAGCACGCCGCGCAGACCGACCGGCTGAGCAATACGCTCGACCTTTCGACGCTTCCGACGATCTGGGATCGGTTGCAGCAGGCGGGCGTGAGCTCGAAATACTACTACTCGAATGTGCCGTTCCTGTCTCTCTGGGGCTTGAACTACATCGGCATCTCGGATCTGTACGCGCAGTTCCTGCTTGATGCTGCGGCGGGCACGCTGCCGGCTGTTTCATTTGTCGATCCGTGGTTCACCATTCTCGACGATGGTTCAGGGAACGACGACCATCCTCATGCCGATTTGCGCAAGGGGGAGATCTTTCTGCGGCAGGTGGTGACGGCGCTGGCCAATGGTCCGGATTGGTCAAAGACGGTGCTGGTGATCAATCGCGATGAATGGGGCGGCTTCTTCGATCATGTGGTGCCGCCGCGGGTGATTGCTCCGAACGCGGTGGATACAGACCTGGTGGGTGGCAAGGCGCTGCTGGGCTGCCGCGTGCCGGTGGTGGTGGTGTCGCCTTTCACCCGCGGCAACCCGGACAAGCCGCGCATCGACTCACTGCTCTACGACCACACCTCGGTGCTGAAGCTGATTGAATGGCGCTGGCAACTGCCGCCGCTTACCGCGAGAGATGCATCGAACGAAATCGCAAACCTTGTTCACGCGCTGGACCTGAACCAGCAGGACACCTCGCTGCCCAATCTGCCGGTCATTGCCAATCCTCCATGGGAGCCCTGCTTCAACGACTTTTCATTCCCCCTGGGCTTGCAGGCCGGTGGGGCGACCAGCGACCAGGCAATGGCGCTCGCGAACCGGATGCATAACAAAGGCGTCGATAACGAGACCTACGACTTCTATCTGCTGTTGAAGTCCGAACGGACGAATGGCTGGCATATCCCGGATAACCTGCGCGCCAAGTGAGGTGTTGGGGTGGGGTCAGGAATTTGCAGGGAAGTACATCGTTGAGCGGCGCTTCGCGCCGATGCTGAACGGACGCTAAAGCAGATCCCTCCACTTCGCTTCCGTCGGGATGACGAATCATCGTGTTGATGAGGTCTTGACGGAAGCGAAGGGCGAACCGCTTATCCAACAGACGCAGGTTTATCTGGCAGATGCAGGCGTTGCCTCCAGAGCAGCTTCGGTCGCACTTTGCGACGATTCGCTGAGCTGGGGGGCGTGGAGGATGGCGAGCAGACGCTGGTTGAGGTTCGAGCGCATCTCGAAGCGGTCCTGCACACGGGTGATGTAGCGGATGACGAGTTCGAGGCCGCCGGCGGGGCGGAGTTCCACCGAGGGTTGTGCGGAGATGGCGCTGAGGCTGCCGTGCAACTGGCTGAGGCGGCTCCACTCGCGAGTGGCGAGGTCGCTGTCCTCGTGCGTGGTCTCTTCGACCGCCGTGCGGATTGCGTCGCGCAGCGCATATGGATCTTTGCCGGAGGGCAGCGTGATGTGCATCTCTTCCCACAGCCACTGGCCGGCGGTGGAGAAGTTGAAGTAGTGGTCCTCAATGGCGTAACTGTTCATGAAGGCGACGCGACGCCCGGTGGGCCGGCCGCTCTCTGTCCAGTTGCCGGTTTCGAGCAGCGTGGTGCGGAGGAGGCCGACCTCGACGACTTCGCCGCCGACGCCATTGATCTCCACCCAGTCGCCGACACGCACGCCGTTCCTGCCCATGAGGATGAACCAGCCGAAGAAGGCGACGATGAAGTCCTTGAGAACGACGGTGAGGCCCGCCGTTGCGAGGCCGATGACGGTGGGGGTCTGGCGCGGCGTGCCGAAGATGAGGATGAGGATGAGCAGCGCGCCGACCAGCTGAATGCTGAAGGAGAGGACGAATTGCAACGTCTGCTGGCGACGGCGGTCGAGCAGGGCGCGGCGGGTGAGCAGCCGGTGCAGCAGGCGGCCGATCAGGATGGTGACAACAATGATGAGGATGATGAAGGCGAAGACGCGCAGGATGCGGCGGGTGATGGTGCGCTCCTGCGCGCGAACCAGGGCGTCCCACTTGCTGTAGGTATCGGCGAGGCCTTCGAGGTCGTGGATGCGGCGCTCGTATTGCGTGATGGACTGGCGATTGGCGGCGAGGGCGCGGAGACGAGCGGTGGTGGCGGAGGCATCGCCGGCGGTTGCGCTTGCGGCCGTTGCGTTTGCCCGCTCCGTGTCGGTTGAGAGCGAATTGCGCTGCTGAAGGAGTTGCGCGGCGAGCGATTGTGCCGCGTTGCCTGCCGCCACGAGCTGCTGGTGGCGGCTGCGCAGCGAGCCGAGGGCGCGGAGCTTGCCGACGAGCGAGGTGAGGGCGTCCGGCGCTTCCAGCGCCGCGGTCTGGGAGACGACAGCGCCGGTCTCCTCCTTGTGCACTGCTTCGTGTTCGTCGAGCGCCTGCTGGATGAGGGCGTGCCGGTCGCCGCCGAGGCGTATGAGGGTCTGGTGCAGTTCGTCGGCCTCATCGGTATCGAGCGCGAGCTGGGACTGTGCGAGCTGGAGCTGGGGATCGTCGTCCGCGGTGCCGGGGCCGTGCTGGCGGGCAGCCACGCTGGCCTGTTCGGCCTTAATGCGGTCGTTGAGGGCATTGAGCCGCTGCGAGATCTTGAGCGCCTGGCCGGTGAGCGGGGGCGCGTGCTGGGTGGCGCCGCGGAGCGCGCTCGCGAATGCCTGGTCGACTTCGCTGTCGGCCAGACGCAGCGCATCCTGTGCAAACTGGCGCTCCTGCGGCACGGCCGCCAGCGGGGCCAGCTGGCGGGCCACGCGGAGCGGCGACTGGTCCACGAGCCCGCTGGAGGACGGGAGGGATGCGGGGGCGTTGAACTCAAGCGACGGATCGCCGCCGGAATCCAGGTGTTGCGCGATGAGCAGCGCCACGAAGAGCAACGCCAGCACGCCGAGCAGGCCGAAGCGACGCAAGTAGCTGAGTTTAGACAGATGGAGCTGGGGGAGTGGGCTCATATTGTGGTCCAAAAGGACGGCGGCCCCAGCGAGCGGGCATCCGTCCGGAAATCGGGTTCTTTCACTGGGTGGAGGGCGAGTATTTTCAATTGTATAAAGAGATCGCCTACGGGCGCATTGACTCTTATGGGTAGGTGGGTACAATCTCCTGCATACCGGCCCACTTGGCAGCAGCGGTCGCGCCGGCAGACCATCCAACTCCCCAAATTGATCATGCAACGAGTCTGCAAGCATCCCAAGGTGCGCGTGGTAGCGCGCGAAGACGACGTGGAATACGTCGAGTGCGAGGAGTGCGGCGAGGTCTTTGACGCCGACGAGTATCAGGAGATGTCGCTGGACGTCGGTGGCGACGAGACGCTTGCCGAGGACGATGGCTGAGAGGGCGCGCGCTCAGGCGACGTTACGCGATTCCTCTGAGGCGAGCCGCCGGGTCTCCCGCCAGGTGTAGTGAAACCAGGAGATGAGGGTGAGCCCGAAGGTGGCGACGAGCGACAGCCTGCGCACGAGCAGCAGCGCGAGCGGCGCGTAAAAGGCCGTCCAAAGCGTACTGGCGACGGCGATGATCTGCGCGACGGTGTTGGCCTTGCCCCACATACTGGGGCGGAAGTCGCGGATGCCGGCAGTGGCGAAGAGCAGCGCGCCGACGACCACGATGCCGACATCGCGGCTGAAGACCAGGATGGTGACGCGACGCGAGATAAGCCCCTGATGCATGAGCACGAGGAAGAGCGTGCTGAGGAGAAGCTTGTCCGCGATGGGATCGAGGTATTCACCCAGCCGCGTGCGCTGTTGCAAGATGCGCGCGAGCAGGCCGTCGAGGCCATCGCTGATGCCGGCCAGGATGAAGAGCGCAAATGCGGTCCGGTAGCGGCTGTCCAGGACGGCGATGACCAGGAAGGGTATGATGCAGAGCCGCAGGAACGTCAACTGGTTCGGCGCGGCGCGAAGGTCTTTCAGCACTGGCTGGGAGTCACATCGATCAAATGAGGACGAAGTGCGAGGGAGTTCGTCCTTCTGACAAACAATCGTACAGCAGAGGTGATGGCTCTTCCAGCGCGGCCCTGAAGTGGCCGGGCGACGGTCTGAACTTGATATACTGAATCGGTTGTTCCGCTGTTGTTAGCAGCGCAGGCGCGTAGCTCAGTTGGTTAGAGCGCTACCTTGACACGGTAGAGGTCAGGAGTTCGAGTCTCCTCGTGCCTACCATTCCTTTCAA
>Ga0210396_10005864_pt1 | contig 11813 bp, 10 predicted proteins | sample IncBWH17OmetaG_FD_155466 | JGI IMG/M metagenome (GOLD analysis project Ga0210396, IMG submission 155466) | Forest soil microbial communities from Barre Woods Harvard Forest LTER site, Petersham, Massachusetts, United States - Inc-BW-H-17-O ...
AGATGTCGCCGTCTGGCGGCTTCAGGCCCATCGCTCCGACCAGGACCAACCGGTGGAATTCGCGGGGCGCCATCGTCGCCATCTCGGCCGCGATCCATCCGCCAAAGCCGAGCCCGATCAGCGAGGCGCGCTCGACCCCGAGATCCGACAAGAGCCTTTGATAGATCACCGCGACGTCGCGCACGTTGCGCAGCCACTGCGGCCGCTCGGATTTGCCATAGCCCGGATGGTGAGGAACCAGCACGTCGAAATGCCTGGCCAGCTCGTCATAGAAAGGGAGCTGGTCGGGAGTGCCGATATCATGGTGCAGGACCACGACCGGGCGCCCGCTGCCCGCGCGGGCCAAATGCAGCTTTGTGCCGGCTACCTCGACGACCGACTCGCTCCAATCCTTGCCCGTCGCCATCGCCATCCCTCTCCCTTTTCGCCGAACTCTAGCCTAACGCCACGTTAGCGGCCCCCGCAACCAACCGTTTGCTCATTGCAGGGTTGCAATTTAGTAAGCAATTAGGATCATAAGCAGCGCTTATCAGTTGCATTGCGCCAGCATCCGAGTGACCGGCTCCAAATTTCGACTAAGCTGCGATAAGGTGACGGAGTTGGAGAGGTCGATGCTCGTAGTTACGACGGAAAAGGTTGTTGGTCACCGGGTGACCGAGATGAAGGGTCAATGTTTCGGGGTGGTGGTGCGCAGCCGCGGGCTCGGCGGCAACATCATGGCGGGGCTGCGTTCGATCGTCGGCGGCGAAATCGACGAATATACCCAGCTGGTCGAAGAGGCGCGGCGTCATGCGGTCGACCGGCTGGTACGGAACGCCACTGCGATGGGCGCCAACGCGGTGCTGATGATGCGGTTCGACTCGGCCGAGATCGGCCAGACGATGAGCGAAATCGTCGCCTACGGCACGGCGGCCGTCATCGAGCGCGAAGGTCCGTGAGCCGGTCGGCGCTGCGGGCTGCTTTATTTGTCCTATCCGCGATCCTGTTGGCCGCGGCGGGGTGGTCGACGATCGCCGGTTGCAGCCTTGGCACGGTCTTGCGTCTCGGTGTCCCAGGATTCGTTTTATTGCTCGCACTCGTTGTCGAACGTTGGCGGTACAAGCCGGTGACTGGCCATCCACCAGGGGCAGGCTGGGTTCCGACCAAAGAGCGCTTTGTCGATCCGGAGAGCGGCAGATTGGTCACTGTGTTTTATCAACCGGCGACGGGCGAACGGCGTTATGTCTCCGGGTGACCGAGGAATTTCTTGGCTGATCGCGACGCATTCAGCTGGCGGCCAAATGCCTCTTGACGACCGCAGGGCATCCCACGGCCAAGACATCCGAGGGCACGTCCGAAATTACCGCTGCACCCGCCCCGATCACGGCGCGTGCGCCAATCTCGATGCGCGGAATGATGCTCGCTCCCGTGCCGATAAATGCGTCTGCACGGCAAATCACATTGCCCGCCAGGTGGCAGCCCGGAGAGATGTGCACGCCATCTTCGATCAAATTGTCGTGGTCGACGGTTGCGCCGGTGTTGACAATGACAAAACGCCCTATTCGGCTGCCGGTATTGACTACGACGCCGGCCATTACCACTGTGCCTTCGCCAATGAATACATCCGCAGCAATGACTGCATTCGGATGTATCGCCCTGGCGAGACGACCGCCGCGGCCGAGAACCAGCAGAGCGAGCTGCCGGCGCAGCCTTGCTTCGCCGATCGCAACCAGGATCTCATAGTTTTTCAGAAATTCGGGTTCATCGAGGCGGCCACGGCCACCCAGAAGCGGAATTTCGCCGACCAATGAAGCGGCGGGCGGCCGATCGTCCAGAAATCCCGCCAAGGGAGCGCGCGCGACCTTGAGAGTGTCGGCGACCACGCGACCGTGGCCACCGCAGCCAAAGATTACGATCGGTAGTCTGCCTGAAGAGGACATGGTCTATATCGTGGGCGCGGCGTTGACACATCAACACTGACGTGATAGCGTGAAGTGTATCCTGAACTTCGTCACTTTAGAAATAAATCATGCGCAATGCGATTGCCGCTGTCGGTGGGCCGCCGATTTTTGAGCGCCCATTGCAGATCGTACGGCCAGTCTTTCCAGATATTAACAATTTTTCCGCGCCGTTCCAGGCCGCATTGGCATCGGGGCAAGTGACTAACGGCGGACATTGGGTTTTGGAGTTCGAGAGACAATTATCAGAGTATCTCGGTGTCCCGACCTTAGTCTTCTGCAATGGTCAGATGGCACTGATGACGATGCTGCGCGCAGCGGGCGTAGAACGCGGCGAGGTCATCCTGCCCTCCTTTACTTTTGCCGCAACGCCCCACGCCGTGCGGTGGTGTGGCGCGGAGCCGGTCTTTGCGGATATCACCGCGAACGGGTCTTTGTGCCTCGACCCCGACGACGTCGAGCGCAAGATTTCATCAAAAACCGTGGCCGTTCTCGGCGTCGATGCCTACGGGATCGCGTGCGATTACACTAGGCTGAGAGAGATCGGGCGGCGCCACGGGCTCAAGGTGATGTTCGACAGCGCCCCGTCATTCGGCAGTAGGGTTGGAGGAAGTCTGGTCGGCGGCTTCGGCGACGCGCAGATGTTCAGCTTTCACGCCACCAAGGCGTTTACGACCATGGAAGGGGGCTGCCTCTGCACGCATGACCCCGAAATATTCGCGCGGGCCAAGGCGATCCGCAATTTTGGCCAGTTGGCTGACGGCGACTGCGAGGAAGCCGGAATAAATGCGAAGCTGACCGAAGTGTGCGCGCTTATCGGCATCGAGCAATTAAAGAATTTCGAGCAGGCCGCTTCGACACGCCGGCGCGCCGTCGCGCGGATGCGTGAGGGATTGTCAAAATTGCCCGGTCTGACGGTCGCGTCGGCGCCACACGACCAGGAGCCGATCTGGCTCTACCTGCCCGTTTTCGTCGAAGAAGGCGAGTTCGGACTCGACCGAGATGACCTGGCGGCAGCGCTCGCCAAGGAGAACCTGTACGTCCGGAAGTATTACAGTCCGCCGTGTCATCAAATGCGCGCCTACTCCGCGAGCCATCATGTGTCGCTGCCGCGAAGCGAGGCGAGTGCGGGCAGTGTGCTCGCCTTGCCGGTTTACAATGATATGACCGAGGGCGAGTGCGACGGGATCGTGCAAGCCTTCCTCGAGGTGCATCACGCTGCGCCACGGGTAAAGCGCGCATTCGGGTAGGCTGCCTCGCCGAGCCGACGGAGGTTAATGGTCAATGGCGAAGGTGTTGGTGGCAGGTGCCGGCGGCTACATCGGCGTCCCGCTCTGCAAGAAGCTGCTCGAACGCGGCCACTCTCTGATCGCCCTCGACCGGTTTTTCTTTGGCAAGGAACGAGTCGACAGGATCGCGCTCAGTGAGAGAGCGGCGGTCATCGCCGAGGACATACGCGACTTCGATCCGGAGATTTTGCACGGTGTCGAGATCGTCGTCGACCTCGCCGGGCTCAGCAACGACGCGTCTGCCGAGATTGATCCCGAGCTGACCCGCTCGATCAACTGCGGCGGCGGCATGCGCTTGGCGCGGCTGGCAAAGGAGGCCGGCGTAAGGAGATACGTGTATTCGAGCTCCGCATCGGTGTACGGCCACGGAGTTCGCGAACGGTTGACCGAGAACGACGAATGCAGGCCGCAGTCTCTTTACGCGGAAAGCAAGTTGCGAGTAGAGGAGGAGTTGGGAAACCTCGCAGGTTCCGAGTTCGAAACCGTGATCTTTCGCAATTCCACGGTGTTCGGTCTCGCACCGCGCATGCGATTTGACCTGGCCGTCAACATCATGACCCTGCGTGCCTGGAAGGAACGGGTGATTTACATCATGGGCTCCGGCGAGCAGTGGCGGCCGTTTGTCCACATCAACGATGTCGTGCAGGCTCTCCTTCTCGGCGTGGAAGAGGAAGCGGAGCGGGTCGCCGGCGAGGTTTTCAATGTCGGCAGCGACGAGATGAATTATCAGATCCGTCATCTCGCCCAGTTCGTTCTCGATGTGATCCCGCATGTGACGGTCCACCGGATCCCCGACGATCCGGACAAACGCACCTACAATCTGTCCTTCGCGAAGATCAGGCAGCGCCTCGGCTTCGAGCCGTCGATCCGCGTTCACGAGGGTATCGTCGAGATCAAACAGGCGCTGGAGCGCGGCGACATCGCCGGTGAGGATCCGACTTGCTATACGCTCCAGTGGTATCGTTCGCTCCTCGAATGGGAGCGGCGGATCAACGAGCTCACGTTGCGTGGCCGCATTCTTTAGGCGGAAGAGATGATCGGCGCGACTGAGGAGTTGTCGGTCGAGGCGAATGTCGCCCCCCGAACTTCATCCCGGGCACCGTCGGCGAGACCCGCGCTGAGCGTCGTGTGCACGGTGTATAACGAAGAGGAGGTCATCCCCGAGCTGCTGGACAAACTCGCGCTGGTGCTTTCGACACTCGAGTTCAGCTCTGAGCTCATCATGGTCGACGACGGATCGACCGATCGCACCCTCGCTCGTTTGAAGAGCATGATCGGTCACGCGCCCGGCCTTCGCATTGTCGAACTCTACCGAAATTACGGCCAAGTCGCGGCTCTGGGTGCCGGCATGAGTGTCGCTCGCGGCGATTGGATCGTCATGCTGGACGGCGATCTCCAGCACGACCCGGAAGACATCCGCCGGCTCGTCGCAGAGATCTCCAATGGTCACGATCTTGTCGCGACCTATCGAGACCGCCGGGAGGAGACTAACTTTCGTCTCACCGTCACCTGGGTCGGCAACCGTGTGAACCGCTATCTTACCGGCGAGCGGATCCGCGATTTCGGAAGCGCGTACCGCCTGTTCAGCGCCCGTCTGCTCGACATGATGACCGACGGCTTCGGCTATGTGCATTACAATACGCCGGCGCTTTACATCAACGCGCGATCCGGCGTCGAGCTGCCGATCACTCAATTCCGCCGACGCTACGGCGCCAGCAAATGGAACCTGATTTCGCTAATTCAGTACAACCTCGATTTTCTCATCCATTCCAAGAAGATCACCCAAGTGCTGCTCGCCATCGGCGTGCTCGGGATGTTTATCGGAGTGGCCTTGTACATATCGAGCCTGTCGGGTTTCGCCGAGCCGGCGCGTGCGATCACGGCACCAATCAGCATCGCGTTTACTTCGTTTCTGGTGATGCTGCTGGCGGTAATTTGGCGGGAGGTGATGCAGACCCAACGATATGCTCGCGGGCAACCACCCTTCTTGATTGCGGAAATTTGGCGGGATTGTGGAGATGGTTCACCGGGCCCGGAGACTGGGCCCCACCTTCGGTCTGGCAGGTTCGCATCCGCTGTTCCAGAGTAGCTAAAGCACACCGTCTTCGGAAAGATTGGGCGTGGTAATCGATCGAGCTGGCTATTGCGGGAGTTTCTGAACAAGCCTCGGCGCCGCCGCATCCCTGACATGCGTGGTGACGCGCCCTGGCCAAAATTAGCCGAAAAGGGGCGACACGCTCAGTCTCGATGGAGCCTTTGAAACAAGAAACCCAGGTCGAGCGACGCCCGGCTGGACGCAAAAAGGCGGTCGTCTGCGTCGATGAAGGCGTCGACAGCACCAAGCAATGGCGGGTTGTCCCGAGAAGGGCGTACAATCGGCACAACGCGCGCACGCTCACCTGCTGGTTCGGCGGGTCGGCCCGTCGCGCCTCTGCGGTTCTTGGCGTTTGCTTTGATTACGCTCTGGAGAAACCCCGGCCAATATGCTTCTGCCAGCCCGGCAAGCGCCTTGCAAAGGTGGGCACTGTCGACGAGGCCGAGGCCCGCGTCCCGCGCCCAATCGATGAGCGCTTCTTCGCGCACAAGCCAGTCATGCCCGTACCCGAACGCCCCGACGCTTACGTGCGTTCCGATGCGCGAGAGTACCCAATTGAGAGGATCGTAGGTTGGCGGGAAGCGCGCACTCGGGCAAGTGAGGACGACATGACCGTTGGCCCGCACAATCCGCGCGAGCTCACGGAGGCACGCGCGAGGGTCGGCGACGTGCTCGATCACCTCGAGGCAGCACACAACATCGAAACTCGCGTCACCGAACGGCAGCTGCTGGGCGTCCGACACGAGGTATCCTATCCCCGCCACGTCCGCGTTGAGGGCACGTGCGTGCGCAACGTCCCCCTCGTTGAGGTCGCAGGCGACGAGATCGCCCGAAGACTGGCGGAACTCGCTGTCGATATCGCCTTCGCCGCAACCGACATTGATCATGCGCCCGATTTCGGCGCTGCGTCCGACCCGCTCCAACGTTTGCAGCACCCAGCGCTGGCGGGCGCGGTAGGTTGGCAAGAGAAGCTTGTAGTTCAACCCGCCGCTCGCCCTAACTACGGGAAGTTGCACGTGAGTACATGATGATGGCGTCCGCTACAGACAAGCCCTTTCCTGACCGCGAGCCTGTTGAGGGGGCGTCCGTCATGGCCGCCCACAATTCGACTGAACGGGAGGACCCTCGGAGTATGACCGAGCTCAGTCGAGGTGACGTTGCGATCGGGGTCAAAACCTCCTGGGTGTACGGCTTCCTCATATTGTTGCTTGCGGCGCTGATACGGTTGGCTTTTTTTCGTGGGGCGCTGGGGACCGACGAAATCGTTTATCTAACCCAGGCGCAGCGCCTACTGAACGGAGATATCGGTCATGCCGTCTATATCGGCGCGGTCCGGTACGGCATCAACGGTTTTCAAGCGCTGTCTATCCGTCTCTTCGGCAATGGAGTAGCGGGCGCAGGCGGCCTGTACTTTCTTTGCTGGCTCGGCAACGCGCTACTTGCGTATTGGTTTGCGTATCGATTATGGGGCCGCCGCGCTGCAATCTGGACAGGGCTTGCCCTCGCGGTGTTGCCCCTCGACGCCGCCCTCGCCACCAGCCTCAATCCGGATCCCTATCTCGCCCTGTTTATCTCGGGCTCGATAGTGGTTTTCTTTTTTGCCGAGAGCCATGACAGCCATCCACAATATTTTTTGGCCGGGCTGTTGGCCGGATGGGTCTTTTGGATCAAAGAAGAAGTGATCGTTTTCGGCCTGATCTTTCTCATTTACGCCGCGTTCCAGAGACGCTGGCGCACAGGATGGCTTTGGTTCCTATTGGGGGGCTTGCTTTGCTGTGTGGCTGACCTCTTTTTTTTCTGGGTAGCGTATGGCGACCCCTTCTACCACTACAGCGTGGTCCATCGAGCAGTTGACGATCAGCTTGCTGCTCAAAGCTTTGGCGAAACATCGCCGTGGGCTTATACCAGCTTCTTGTTCATCAAGGTCTACCATACCGGCTTGCTGGGTTGGTTGGCTCTAGCCGGGTGCGTGCTCGCGCTGCGCCGGCCGACGCAGCCCGGAACCCGCTTTGTGGTGATATGGGCGATTGGACTATTGGTGATTTTTTCGCTGTTCCCGGTTTCCCTGTCACCGCCCGAATTCATCCGTAAAACGGCGAGTTACATGGAAATTTTTGTGACGCCTCTGGCTTTGCTCACGGGCTGGTTCCTGGCTCAGCAGCGACGCGCAGTTGCGTTGGTTCTCGGCGGGGTCATGATCGCATCTGGCATTCTGCTCTCGGCCTTGGAGCAACAGGTCGTCCGAGTCGTGGCGGTGAATGGTCAGGCAGCCGCCGCCTTTGCCGAGGCTCATGCTGGTACGCCGGTATTTGGCCCGCTTACTGCGCAACGGCAGAGCATAGTCGAGCGCCTGTTTCGCGGCTCGCTCGACACCGGCAGCGACATCCGGCCGTGGGCGGATTTGAGCGGTGTGTCTGCGGGAGAAGGCCCGGCCGGGGATGTCGTCGCCTATCTCATCGAGGATCCACAAATGCGGATTTGGCCGGATGCTACGAAGGAGGTGCCTCTCTCGGAAACAGTGCGCCGATGCCTGGTTCCGTTAGGGCCGCTCGCGCAAGGCGATCTTGGCCTCGGCCGGTCGGTAGTCGCCGCGCTACGAGACGTCCTTTCCGTCTTGCCGGCGCCCTATGCGGCTGCGACTCTGAGAGGCACAGATTCGGTCTGGCAGGTTTCACAGGCGCAGGTTTATGTGGTTACCCGCGAATGCGCGCACGAGGCGCAAGGAAAATCGGCGTCGCGATCTCAGCCTCGGCTCGCAGAGCGCTCAGCGCAGGAATTGTAAAGCCGGTTGCCTCGGCAGGACCGTCCGCGAACTATACCGGCCAAGCGCATGAATACTCGAAAACCTATCGAAGTCTGCATCACGATCGACACCGAATTCAGCATCGGCGGCAATTTTGAAGATCCCGCACTGACGCCGGTCGCCGAGCCTATAGTGCTGGGCTCGGTCGGCGGAAAGGAACAGGGCTTGGGTTTTCTTCTGGATAGCCTTGCCGAGTTCGGGATCCGCGCGACTTTCTTTGTGGAGACGCTGCAAACGGCGTATTTCGGCGACGAGCCGATGGGGGGGATCGCCCGCCGGATCGCGGCTGCAGGACACGATGTGCAGCTGCATTTGCATCCATGCTGGCTGCACTACGAAAAGACCGAAGGGTCCAAGCCCGCGCCGAACGACTCTTGCGCCGGTCGAACCGACGCCGAACTCCGCCATTTCTTCGAATTCGGCCTGTCGGTGTTCTCGCGGTGGGGAGTGCCGGCCCCGGTTGCGGTGCGGACCGGCAATTTTCAGGTCGACGAAAGCGTCTTTCGGGTAGCCGCCGAGTCCGGTCTACGCGTGAGTTCGAGCATCGCGGTGCCGATCTATTGCCCGCCGGGTGACGGCTTGGCGCTGTTCGGCGGCAAGTGTCGGATCGGCCGAATATTGGAGCTCCCGGTGTTTTGCTATAGTTACCGGATCGGCGGCAGCGACCGGCTTCGAGCCCTCTGCATTACCGCGTGTTCTGCTGCCGAGATTGTATCCGTGTTGCGCCAGGCGCATGCACTTCAGCTCTCGCCCGTGCTCATCCTGACGCACCCCCAGGAGTACATCAAGAAGACGGATTTCCGCTACGCCAGCCTACGTCGCAATCGGGCCAACCAGGGCCGTCTCAGAGCCGTGCTCAATTTCCTGAAACAACATGAGGATGAATTCATCACCACACCGATTTCGGCAATAAGCGACGATGGCGCGGATGGCGGAGAGGCCGAGCGCCCCGTGATCTCGGTATCTCGTGGAAGGGCGATAGCGCGGATGGTGGAAAACGGAATAAACGACCTGATCTGGTGGTACTGAGCCCTCCCGCCCCTCATTTACAATCGTGCCGGAGCCGAACCACTGCGCGATTGCAGATAGCGGCGCCATATCCGGCCAATAACGAACGTCATATCTGCGAGAAAAGGAGCGGGGTCGCGGAGGGTGAGCACGTAGTACCGGCTCTTCGGACTAAAAAACTGACGGAAATATTCGCAGATCTCGCGGGAGACAGAAGCCACCTCGCGGTTTTTCAAGCGGCCGCGGCATCGCAAGAGGATGATAATGCGACGGGTTTCCGGCATCATATAACGGCACCTTATCCGAGCACGATAGCGCGGTGGATCCGGTCGCATCCCGAGACCCAAAACTGCGTAAGTATACCAGGCAAACGGTACTCCCGCATGATAAGCGAGCGGCAAACTTCCCCAGAACCGCCCATTGATCTCCATCAGGCCGATCCTTCCGGTGCGCTTATCCATCCGATATTCCACCATGGCAGCCCCCTCCCAACCAATCCGCTTCAGCAGGGCTTCGGATTTGACAAACAGCTCCGCGTTGAGCGAGAGCGGCAGGCTTTCACATACGGTCGAGACTCCGCCTTCCGGTGGCCACTCCGCGATACGGCGATGCTGCAGGCGCAACAGCGCTTCACCGCGATGAAAGAAGATCATGTGACCGACACCGCCGCCCGGACAGAATGCCTGGACGAGCGGGTATCGCCCATGGGGTTCATAGCGCGCCAACGCGCGCTTCAGCCCCGCCCGGTCGTGACAATACTCCGCCTTCAGAAAGGGGATGCCGAGCTCGGCGAGGGCATTGCCGAGGTTTTCCGGATCGCGCCATTTGAGCACGCACGGAAACGTCAGCTCGTCCGGCGGGGTTTCTATCGTCGGACCGTCTCGGGGCTGCCATGTCGCCGGGACTGGAACCCCGACCTCTCTGGCGGCGGTGTAGGTAGCCGACTTGTCGAGTACCATGGCGAGCTGGGCCGCCGCCGGTACCAGGGCTTGCAGGCCTACCAAACGACCCGCGTCCGCCGCTGCGCGAATTACCAGCAGATCTCGTTCGGCGATCGCGAGCAGAAACTGGGCGCCCTGCTCGGCAGCGATTCGGTTCAGAAGTTCAATCGTCGAGTCCTCATCGGGAGGACGGAGGTAACCTCGCGTGGCCCATTTCGAGTAAAGGCCAATGCCCTCCCGCGATCGAGCGACGGCATGGACCGAGACCCCATGCTCCCCGAGTTCGCGTATGATTGTAAGACCCACCGGCGTGTCTGCCCCCAGCAGGATGGCAGGCGGCAACTTCGCTTCATACGTCATCTGGCGGGTTCGCATGCATCCGATCGGCGATGGTCCGCACGGCAGAATCGATGACGTCGAAGCAGCGCTCCCAATACGCTTCACTCAGTCTGTGAGGGTCGTGAATATGCGGACGGGGAGGCCGGCTCCACAGGCCGAGCAAGGTCAGTTGGCAGCTCCCCGGCGGCAAGAGTCCCGAAATTCTCCGTGCTTGCCGCGGTTCCATGACGACCAACAGGTCGCCGGTTCGGAGTTCGAAATCCGCAGCATCGCGGGCGCAGTGCCGAATTAGTTCGATCTCCCGGCGGGCGGCAACTCTGCACGCGCTTGGGTCGGCAAGTGCGCCGGAATCGGCCGAAAGCCCGAAAGAGGCAGCGGGCAGACCGAAACTCACGGCGCGCCCCTCGGCGTAGGGGCTGCGGCAGATATTGCCGTGGCATACGAAGACGACGCGCTCCACTCGCCCCCAGCGGATTTGCTTGAACTGGCGATATCGCCCGGTCAGGTTTTCGAGCCACGCCAGAACCAGGCGTATGAGCCCACGATAAGTGCCAAAGCTCGACCGCACTCCCACGGGATCCCAACCCCACAGAGGCATCGTGCGCGGAGGAAGTTCCCGTTCGGGTTCATCGTTCATCGACACTCATCTGATGCTCGCGCCGCCTTGGAAAATTGGTCCCGGCCCGGGCGGCCTTCCAGTACTGACGGTAATAAGGCGTCGTATGATCCCGCCAGATCGGATCTCGTCTATTGTTTAAAAATCCCTTAACAACACTCGCTTATCGGTTAATTATTAAGCCCGTTAAATCTAGCTCGTCTGGCATACGCGGATGTCCGTCCTGGCCGGCCTCTACTCAGATCGCGCGCACACCGTGGGCGTCTTCTCATCGGATTGTTGGATCGACGGCGGCACACGCGATGCCGTCCATCAGGCTGCGCTCAGGACGGCGGATCGTTTGCGATGAGCCTCCCCGCTTCGACCGATCGCGCGATAAGGATCCGGAACCTTGCGCTGTCGCTGGGCGCATTCGGGGTCGTGTCGACGTCCGCCCTGCTCGTCCACGCGCCAAGCATACTGTTCAATGTCGGTGTGCGCAACCTTGACTTCAACGCCCATTATGTCTGGGCGGTGCAGTTTGCCGAGGGTCTGCGTGATGGCGATCCGTACCCGCACTGGATGTGGCGTGGCAATTTCGGGTTGGGTGAGGCCGCGCTGCTGTTCTATTCGCCGCTCTTCTACTACGTCTGCGGGGCAGTCCGGCTGCTGACTTCGAATACATGGGCAGCGATGCGGATCGTCTTCGTCCTATCGACGATCCTCACCGGAATCTACGGCTGGCGTTTGTTACGACTCTTCACCGGGAATGTTCACGCACTCGTCGGCGCCCTCCTCCTCAGTGG
>Ga0210396_10005865_pt1 | contig 11811 bp, 10 predicted proteins | sample IncBWH17OmetaG_FD_155466 | JGI IMG/M metagenome (GOLD analysis project Ga0210396, IMG submission 155466) | Forest soil microbial communities from Barre Woods Harvard Forest LTER site, Petersham, Massachusetts, United States - Inc-BW-H-17-O ...
AATTCGTCGGCCGCGTCAAGGCGGTCGATAAGGTCGATCTGCGCGCCCGCGTCGCCGGCTATCTCGGGCCGCGTCTCTTCAAGGAGGGCGAGCTGGTTGCGACCGATCGGACCGTGTTCACGCTCGACCCGGCGCCGTTCGAGGCGACGCTGGCGCAGCGCAAGGCGGAGGTCGCGGCCGCCAACGCCGCGCTCGATCTCGCCGACCTGCAGGCTCGGCGCGGGCGCGAGCTGATCAAGACCAAAACGATCCCGCAGTCGGAACTCGATCTGCGCGAAGCCACGCTGCTCAAGGCAAAAGCCGCTCTCGCCCAGGCGCAGGCGGCGCAGCAGGCGGCCGAGGTCGATCTGTCCTACACCCAGATCAAGAGCCCGATCACGGGGCGCATCGGCCAGGCGGCGTACTCGCCCGGCAACCTTGTCGGGCCCGACAGCGGCGTGCTGGCGACGGTGGTCAAAGAGGACCCGATCCAGGTCGTCTTCAACGTCAGTCAACGCCAGTTGCTGGCGGCAAGGCGCGAACTACCCGCCGACCAGTTGGCAGCCTTTGTCACCCGGCTGCGCCTCGCCGACGGATCCACCTATACCGAATCGGGAAAGCTCGACTTTCTCGGCGTGCAGGCCGATCCCAACACCGATTCGATCCCGTTGCGCGCCGTCTTCCCCAATCCCCAGGGCATGCTCGCCGACGGCATGAGCGTACGCGTGGTCCTCGAAGCCGGCAAACCGGTGCAGGCGCTAGTCATCCCTCAATCGGCGATCGCCCAGGACCAGGCCGGCACCTACGTCTTTGTCGTCGACGCTGAGAACAAGGCGATCATGCGCCCGGTCAAGGTCGAGATGCAGCGTGACGGCACCGCGGTGGTCAAGAACGGGCTTGCCGCCGGCGACCGGGTCATCGTGCAAGGCCAGGCGCGCGTGCGCCCCGGCATGACCGTGGCGCCGAGTGCGGCACCGCCGGCCTGAGCCGGCAAGCAAAGGGAGCGTCGATGATTTCGGCGGTTTTCATCGACCGGCCGCGGCTCGCGATCGTCATCTCGGTCCTGATCACGCTCGCCGGGCTGATCTCGCTGGCGGCGATCGCGATCGCGCAGTTCCCCGACATTGTGCCGCCCGAGGTGTCGGTCACCACCGCCTATCAAGGTGCGAACGCCGAGGTCGTCGAACAGACGGTCGCCCAGGTCATCGAAAGCGAGATCAACGGCGTCACCGGGATGCTGTACATGCGCTCGTTTTCGGGCAATGACGGCTCCTACAACCTGACCGTGTCGTTTGCGGTCGGCACTGACCCTGAAACCAACACGGTCAACGTCCAGAACCGGGTGCAGCGGGCCATGCCCCGGCTCCCGCAGGAGGTGCAGCAGTACGGCGTCAAGGTCGACAAGAAATCCTCGGCGATCCTGCAGGTCGTCGTCTTGCGCTCGCCCAAAGGGACGCATGACAGCCTGTTCTTGTCGAACTACATGCTGATCAACATCCGCGACACGATCAGCCGCATACCCGGCGTCGGCCAGGCCAACCTCTTCGGTCAGCAGGACTACGCGATGCGCATCTGGCTCGACATGGACCGGCTGACCGGCCTCGGGCTGGCGCCGCAGGACGTGATCGCCGCGGTGCGGGCGCAGAATGTCCAGGCTGCGGTCGGCCGCATCGGCGGCGCGCCAGTGATCGAGGCGCAGCAGCGGACGATCCCGCTGACGACGCAAGGCCGGCTCGAAACTCCTGAGCAGTTCGGTGCGATCATCGTGCGGGCGCGGCCGAACGGCTCGCTGATCCGCCTGCGCGACGTGGCCCGTATCGAACTCGGCGCGCAATCGGGCGACGTGTTTTCGACCTTCAACAGCCAGTCGGCCGCGGCGATGGGCATCTATCTGGCGCCGGGGGCGAACGCGGTGGCGACCGGCAAGGCGGTGCGCCAAGCGTTGACGCAAATGGCCGAGCGCTTCCCCGACGACGTGACCTGGGAAATCCCTTACGACACAACGGTCTTTGTCACCGCTTCGATCCACAAGGTCATCTCGACCCTGCTCGAGGCGTTTGTGCTGGTCGCGATCGTCGTCTTTGTCTTTCTCGGCAGCCTGCGCGCCACTCTGGTGCCGATCATCGCGGTGCCGGTGGCGCTCGTCGGCACCTTCGCCGCGATGCTGGCGCTAGGCTTTTCGGCCAACACGATCTCGCTGTTGGCGCTGGTGCTGGCAATCGGGATCGTTGTCGATGACGCGATCGTCGTCGTCGAGGCGGTCGAGCACATGATGGCCGCGCACCCCGAAATGGCGCCGGCCGATGCGACCAAGGCGGCGATGGCACAGATCACCGCGCCGATTATCGCAATCACCTTGGTGCTGCTGTCGGTGTTCGTGCCGGTGGCGTTCATTCCCGGCATCGTCGGTAAGCTGTACCAGCAATTCGCTGTCGCCGTGTCGGTGTCGATGCTGATCTCGGCGCTGAACGCGCTGACCTTGTCGCCGGCCTTGTGCGCGCTGTTGCTACGCCACGGGCGGGTTCCCGGCCGGATCATCCGCGCGATGCAGGGCGGCATCGACGGCATGCAGCGCGGCTACATCGGCATTGTCGGTCGGTTGGCATCGCGCGTGCTGTTGACCTTTGCACTGGTCGGGGTCGCGGTTGCGCTGATCTGGTGGTTCGGCCGCGCCGTCCCGGCGGGTTTTTTGCCCGAGGAGGATCAAGGCGCGCTGTTGATAGAGGCGCAACTGCCCGAAGGCGCGTCGCTGAACCGCACCGGTGCTGTCGCCGCCGATGTCGACAAAATCACCCAGGCAACACCGGGGGTGGCGGCGGTCACCACGATCGTCGGCTACAGCCTGATCGACGGCATCAATCAAGCGAACAAGGCGACGTTTTTTGTCGCGCTCGAGCCGTTCGCGGACCGTCATGGCAAAGCCGAGAGCGTGTGGGGCGTCCTCGACCGGCTGCGCGCGGATTTTCTGAAACTGCCGGCGGCGATCGTGATCCCGTTCAACCTGCCGCCGATTATCGGTCTCGGCACCGGCGCCGGTTTTGATTACCAGCTGCAATCCTTTGCCGGGGCGCCGGCGAGTGAGATGGCGGCGGTCGCCCGCGGCATCGTGCAGGCGGCGAACGCGGATCCGGCCTTGGCCGGCGTCTTTACCACCTATGGCGCCTCGACCCCGCTGATCCGGCTCGACATCGACCGCGAGCGAGCCGCGACGCTGGGCATCGGTATCAACGACATCTTCAGCGCGCTGCAAGCCGCTCTCGGCGGCTATCGCGTCAACGACTTCAACAAATTCGGCCGCACCTGGCAGGTGGTCCTGCAGGCCGAAACGGCCGAGCGCATGCAGCCCGACGACATCTTCGAGGTGCATGTGCGCGCGACGAACGGCGCCCTGGTGCCGATCCGCACGCTGGCCACGATCGAGAACGCGCTCGGTCCGGGTTACATCTATCGTTTCAACAATTTGCGCGCGGTGGCAATCCAGGGCCGCCCGGCGGCGGGCTATTCGTCGGGCCAGGCGCTCGCCGCGATGGAGAGAGTGTCGCAGGCGACGCTGCCGCCGGGCTTCGGCTATTCGTGGAGCGGCACCGCCTACCAGGAAAAGATCGCCGGCGGCCAGACGACGATCATCCTGGGGCTCGCGGTGCTGTTCGCCTATCTGGTGCTGGTCGGCCTCTACGAATCGTGGGCGATGCCGGCGGCGGTCATCGTCTCGATCACGGTCGGGCTCGCGGGCGCGTTCGGCGGGTTGTTGTTGACCGGATTGCCCAACGACGTGTTCGCGCAGATCGGCATCGTCGTGCTGATAGCACTGGCCGCCAAGAACGCGATCCTGATCGTCGAGTTCGCGATGCAGGCGCGGAGTGAGGGTGCGGGCGTCGCCGAGGCGGCGGTGAGCGGTGCCAGGGCTCGGTTCCGCGCTGTGATGATGACCTCCTTCGCCTTTATCCTCGGCCTCGTGCCGCTGCTGATCGCGGGCGGCGCTGGTGCGGTCACCCGCCACGCGGTCGCGACCGCGGTGTTTTTCGGCATGCTCGCCGCCTCGGTCTTTGGGATCTTCCTGATCCCCGGCCTTTATGTCGTGTTCCAAAAGCTGCGCGACGGCGTCAAGCAGCGGCTCTTCGGTATGGCGCCCGAGCCCGCGGCCACAACGGTCGAGCAGTCCGCCAAGACCGCCGCCGAATGACCTGCCGTTACATCGACCGGGGGCGCCGCCCGTTGCGCCCGAATTCCCGATGTGCCGGGAAATAACCGCGAATTTTTCCGCCGAGCGCTGTTTTGGCCTGAAAACAGTAAATCCAATCAACGGCTTGTCAGAAAATTCCCGTGGCGCTTAAAACGGGAATTTTTACACCCGAACCGGGATTTGTTTGCGCCGAACCGGGAATTGTCGGGAAATCGTCTGCAGGGCGGCGGATTAGGCCCGCGATGACCTTTGCCCGGCAACCCAAAACGGACGACCACCGCGTCATCTCTCTTTGCTGCCGCCCTATCCGGATCAGACGAAATCATCCAGCCGGAGCCTACGACCGAAAATCGCCTTTTGTGGGGCCGATCAGCGCATGACCGGCGAAAAAAGGCGGCGGCCGGCTGGCCTGAACCGCCGATTGATCTGGTGCCGGGTGAGGGATTCGAACCCCCGACCTTCGGTTTACAAAACCGCTGCACTGCCACTGTGCTAACCCGGCGATATCAATGAGTTAGTCGTCCCGCTGGCATCTTTGCTAAGAGCCGCACTGCCAAACAATTACAGGTATGCTCGCACGCGGCCAAACACAACGCAACGTCACGGGGCCGCGCGCGAAGCACGTCGAAAGGTGTCATAAAGCCGGGCCACCGCCTGCTGCTGCATCAACTGCGTGACGTGCGAATCGAGATCCAGAATGGTCGTGATCGTCGGTGCCCAAGGCGCTCCTGCGCCACCTTGTGAGATGCTCTACGGCGGCCAGCAGCAGGGTCGCGTGCAAACGCCGCAAATCCTGCGGCTATCCCGGCGGCGGCACAACCCGGACGACCTTGCCGCCGGCGGCCTCAACGGCATCAGTCGCGGAGTTTACTGCTTGGGCAAAGGACGGGCCTTCCCTGTCGAAATCGAGATAAAGCACTCCGCCAATTACGGCAATCAGCGCATCGCGACACCCAGCAGCGTACAACGCGTCTTCGAAAGCGCCGCGCGTGTCGATACCCGACACCTGCAGAGTGAAGGTGTGGTTCATGGACCGCTCCATTGGTGAGCGCAGGCATTGATTCGCCGCCTGAGTTGCCGAGCGTGGCCGAACGGATCGGCTGGCGTCGACCACACGGACAGTATGCAATCTCCGAGCCGGCCGCCCGGATAGTAGAGGCGCCCCCACGCGTGGCCGTTCGAGATCTCGACGCGCCACCCCTCGGCTTCGGCGAAACTCACAACGGCCTCGATGTCTTTATCCGGATGAACCGGGCGCGCCATCCTCGCCTGTGATCATTAAACAACGGTTGCCCACGCATGTTCCAAAGCAAGCGTGGGCTTGACCCGCGCGTCTGACAAGCAGAACTTAGCGACTTTTGCCGATGCTGATGCGGAATGTATAATACGATCCCGACCTAAGATGGCGAATGCGACAGTTGTGGCACTGTGTGACAGCTGGCTCATGTGACCCAAAACCGCAACGGTGAGACAGGCCGGACCATCAAACATAGGCGTGCGTTACCGGGTCGCCATCTCTATCACTTTGCACCGTCCAGGATCGTTCGGCGAGTTCATCCAGCTCGTCCCGACTTTCAGTTTCCGGCCCCTCCTTGACGGGGTTGCCGTTCGCTTATTGACGCGATCCCCGGACGGCGGGTTTGAGCGCGGAGAGGAAATAACCACAACGAGCGATGACGGGTCGTTCACGAAGCTTTTTGACGAATGCATGGGAGGTATGCCGCAGCTACCTCAACTACGATCCGTTCGCGAAAGACGGTAGCTCGCGGCCGATTGGGTTCGACATTGGCCCGAGCCGATGAAGCCACGCCGCACCTGCCGAAAAGCTTCCCTTCGGCAGGGCTTCTGCGAGAACAGATGCTGATCCTATGCTACTGTCTTTGCTCAAAACGGCGCGAAGCATGTCGGGACGTGGAACGGATGAGCACCGATGGGAGAGGATTGAAAGCCGAGACATTTCCAGGCATTGCATATGGGGCCGGATAGTGGCAGCCACCCGGCGGCGGTTTACAAAACCGCTGCACTGCCACTGTGCTAACCCGGCGATATCATTGACTTACGTTTTCGCTCGGCGGCCGTTGCTGCGTAATTGCCCTTTATCGCTGTCCGGCCTCCCGACCCCGCTTATAGCACCGCGCAAAGCGGCGTCGATATGGGCCGCCGCATCGGTGCTCCGCGGCCGTTCAGGGATTTGCGCAGTCTTCAAAGGCGTTGTTGGGACACGGGTAGCCGCCGCCCGGATCGGGTCCGGCGAGGGCGTCGCCCCTTCCGCCGCATGCGGCGAGCAGCGTTGCCAAGCAGAGGGCAATCAGCGTTAGCCTCCCCATCGTCTCTTCCCTCCGCCCCGGGTTGGCATCAGGCCGGGCTTCACTGCGGCAACGGCTCGGGCGGGGCCGATCGTGGATCGAGCCCGGCAAGGATCGCCTTTCGCTGGCCGAGCCAGGGTGTGTTCCTCGTCGGCCGCGCGTCGGAGAAGCCCGACGAGCGCGCGGGTCTCGTCATCGGTTAAATCGAGCGTCATAATCTCCTCGATATAGCTACGCTGGTCCGATGAACCGACATCAGGCGCCCACCACGAATAGGGAACCTGCCCGATCCCAGAGCAAGAGTACCGTCGCGCTTCTTATCCTGTTGACGATGACCGCGTGCGCTCACACGGGCGCCGCGCCGGTGCAAGCCCCGAACGCGCCCTATTCGCGGGACGACAACGGGATCAGACCGGAGCACGGCGGTGGGGATGGCGGCGGTGGCAGCGGCATGTAACCGGGGGCGCTACCTTGCTTGATGATCTGCGATCCTCGTTCACTACCATGAACAATCGGGACCATAGACATCGGGCGCGATGCGCCGGTATCGCAGCGGTCGAATGGCAAAAAGCTGTGCTTTAACTGTGCTGAAGCATGATTCGATCAGGTCGCACCATCAGCTCGTCGCCCCGAGCACGCGGAGGTCCGGGGCAGCCGAACGTCGCTTGCCCCTGGGTTCCCGCTTTCGCGGGAATGACGGTTCGATGTCATCGGAAGCCGTGATAACCGGGCAAAATCTATCGCCTATGGTTGATCCGCCGGCCGCGATTCCGGCGCGGTTGCGCCGTCCGAGATGGCGCCCGGGCCCGCAAACGGTCGCGCCATGGACAGCTTTTGCTGTATCCTCGCCGTCTATCCTGCCGGCCCTCTTCCCCAAGGGCGGAGTTTCCGACGGCAGGCGCTGGCTTCGGACGGGGGTGCGACGATGATGGACGCGGCTGACGCGCTCGCCGACTACCGGCGCCGATACCCTGACCCTTTGCCGAACACCGGCGGTCGCTTTTATCGTCAGCACATGCCCGAATTGATCCGCTGCACGATCCGGCCGGCGACGGCCGAGGCCTGGCTCCAATCCCATTTCTCCACGCCGCAGGCAAAGCTGATCCTGTTGGAAATCTCAGCCCGTTACGCGGCGGTGATGGAGGCCGGCGCCTGGGAAGACCGCGGCGACGACGATCCGGTCGTGGTCCACGCCACGGCCAACCGCGCCGGGCGGATGGTGTGGAACGGCGCGCATCGCCTCGGTGCGGTGATACTCCTCGGCCGACCGTTCGACTTGCCGATTCGGTTCTGCCGTTAGCGTCGCCCCTGTCACCGCCGCGATCGGCCCCTCGACTGGCGACGTTGAGGCGCCGCCTTCGGCAAAGCTCTGACGCCATATTGACGACCCGGTGCGAATTTCGCCGATCGCCTGCTGAGAGCGGGGCGTCAGGTGCCTTTCTCGATTGTCGAGCAGGACGGCCGCATCGCCGTCAGGTCGCCGTTCCACCCCAACTTTCCGGCCCGGGCGCGCGGTCTCGGCGGGGCATGGGATCCGGTGCAACGGCTGTGGGTCTTCGACGCCGCCGCCCACGACCGGGTAAAGTCGCTGTGCCAAGAGATTTACGGCGCCGGCGCCGACGGGTCGGCTCCGTTCCCGGCGGCCCCGGCGCACGGCCGGAACGAGTTTGCCGAAGCCGCACCTGCGGTGCCGCATTATTACGGCCACCGTCAGCGGCTGCGCGAGCGGATGATGGCCGCCGGCCCCGAAACGCTGCCCGATTACGAACTGCTCGAAATGCTGCTGTTCGCCGCCTACCAGCGCGGCGACGTGAAGCCGCTGGCGAAGGCGCTGTTGGCGAAACTCGGCGGGTTTGGCGAAGTGATCGCCGCGGAGCCCGACGCGCTCGCCGCCGCCGGGCTCAACCTGTCCGGCATCGCCGCGCTAAAATCGGTGCGCGAGGCGGCGCTGCGGCTGATGCGCTTCGAACTGAGGGAGCAGCCGGTGGTCAATTCCTGGGACAAGCTGATCGACTATTGCAGCGCCCAAATCGCCCACAACAAGGTCGAGGAGTTTCACATCCTGTTTCTCGACCGCAAGAACGTCTTGATCAAGCACGAGCGCCAGCAGCGCGGCACCGTCGACCACACGCCGGTCTATCCCCGAGAGGTCGTCAAGCGCGCGCTCGAACTCGGCGCCTCGGCGCTGATCCTGGTGCACAACCACCCCTCGGGCGACCCGACCCCATCCAAAGCCGACATCGCCGTGACCCAGGACATCAAAAAAGCCGCGGCCCCGCTCGGGGTCACCTTGCACGACCATCTCGTGATCGCCCGCGACCGCCACGTCAGCCTGCGCGACCTCGGGCTGATCTAGGCACAAGGTCGGTTGACCGGAACACGCAAGAGATGGGGGATTCCACAGCGCGCGCCGGACACCCACGTCACCTCCGATTGCTGCGCAATGGGCCCCTCCCTCTGCCCCCGGAAGGGCGGAGAGGGGTATCGCGGGCTCATCGGCACACGCTTGTTTTAAATGGCGTGGCCGGGGCGCGGCGCGGGACTGCTCGTCCGGGGGAACGATCCGTCGTGGCGTACAACCGGCTCCCTGTCCGGCGGTTCGCCGGCAAGGCGGGCGTCAATAGCCGCCGCCATGCCCTGCTTGCGTGTTTGGACATTGGCCCGCCGGAGGACAGATGATATCGATCGCTCTTGTCGAACAGGCGGACAGCGCCAAACCGACGACGACCGCCCACGGGATAATTCGCCTCATCGCCGCTCCGTCCCGAGACACGCAATATCCACCCGCGGGCCGCCGACTGCCAGGATGTGGTCCTGTCGCTCACCAGCCGGAGTAGGCTTCGGCCTGGGCCCGCTTCAGCCAGTCGGACGCGGCGATTTCATCCGGCCCCGGGAAGCTTGGATCATGCCGGGGGATGACGGCTCCAGCCACGCTGTCCACGCGCGGCGGCGAAGGAGCGTGCCGGGACGCCATGGCTTGAACGGTCACGAACAGCGCCCCGACAATGATCGCCACTAACCAGGCCGAGGCGACGATACGCCAGCCGCCGGTCGATTTCCCGGCCGCGTCGAGCTCCTGTGGCATGCATGCACCGTAGCTTGTTGCGGTGCAGCAAATAGGCATGCGGCCGTGAGGCGCAACTCCGAGGGGTCATCCTGTCGCAGCTTCGCCGGCGATGTGCCGTGGTCAAGTGGTTGAGCAAGCTCGGGCCACGTCGCCGAATAGCGGATAACTCGGTGCGCGCCCGTGGGTGCCGATTTCAGGCGTTTCGGTTGGCGGCTGGCGCGTTAGCGGCGCTCCCAGGGCGGGAACAGTTCTTCGGGGTCGTTGACCCAGACGAACGGGATGCCGTGCTGGTCGGCGCAATCGACGGCGAAATGAAACTCCATCACGATCGAGGCGCCGGGCTTGCTCTGGTCGATGGTTCTGTCGCCGTGGGCAAAGCGCCAGCTTCCCAAAACGAGGTTGGGATCGTCCGGGCTGCGGTGGACGGTGAATTCGATGTATTGGGCGCCGCCCGCTTCTTCCTTGCCTTCGATCACCGCAACCACAGCCGTCTCCTGTCATGCGAACGGGACAACCCATTGCCCGCAATCCTTTATCGGTCGATTTTTGCGGGCGGTCCCGGTTGATGGGTGCCGCCACCCGAATGCGTTTCCAGTTTGTTAGATACGTCAGTTGAGGTTGGCATAAACAAATCGTAGGCTCTGGCCGCGACGATCAATGCTCCGATGATCAGTGGTGCTAAAATCGCAGTGACCAGAGCAACCCCGATTTGCTTATACCAGACCGACGCCTTTCTGAGTTCGGCAAAAATTACCTGATCTCGATTTCGAATCTCATTTAGAATTGACTGATCTACGGCGTCTTTCCTTTGGCGCTCAATTTCGGTTGCCAGATATGCTCTCGCCGCGCCATCGAAGAACCTGACCGCGCTGTCGCGCCACACGGCAATTCGATGATCGGTGATTTGCGTTATCCAGTTATCGGTATCTTGAGCCGACGGCGGTGTTCCATTACTTGTCTCAAAAGACTGAACCCAATCGTATTTCTCAAAGGCATAAATTGCATATGTCAGGTAATTCACTTCAGCGGAAGACGCTTTCTGGCCGCTTATGGCTTTCCACATTTCCCGGTCGTTGGACGGCATAATAGGCCGCGGACTACGCCCATTAGCCGCCTTCCGATTTAAACGCGCCGGTCTTTATATTTCCGATTTCCATCGCGCGCCCAACCAGCCGAGCGGTCTCAGCCGATTCCCCAGTCGGCAGTAATTCCTGAAGTTCCGCGCTCAGGTTCGGTTCCGCATCGATTTGACGGGCAAGCTGTTTGCGTAGGTCAGCCAGATTATCTTCTGAGGGGAGTATCTCCACATCTTGCAGCGCTTCCGAGGCGCGACCGGTTAACCGGTCATGCATCCATGCGCGCAGCCGGTTGGCATTCCCAGCAGCCCCCGCGCCGAATTCCCGATCCTTCAAAATCGAGGCAAGGATCTGGACGGCCTGGGCGACGACGATGCCCGATATCGCAGTAGCCATTGCCGTCGCCTCCATTCGTTCCCGACAACTCTCAGATAGCACGCGGCTGCCGCACTTCCAATTGCAGCGGTAGGTGCAGGCGGACCCCTTGTTGCAGTCTTCGGTTGGGGCGGCGGTGGTTACTCCAGCCCATTCGATCCGGGGCCCGCTGACAATGCGAGCGACTTTGGTTGACGATCAGGTTGGGCGGAGGGCGCGGAGGAGGGCTTCGGGTTTGACTGGGGTGGCGTTAACCTCGACCCCGAACGCGGCGAGCGCGTCGCAGACGGCGTTGGCGACGGCGGCGGGCGGAGCGACCGCACCGCCCTCGCCGACGCCCTTGACCCCGAGCGGGTTGAGCGGCGAGGGCGAGTGCTGGTGGATGATTGTGATCCCTGGGATGTCGCCGGCGGTCGGCAACGCGTAATCCATCAGCGAGCCCGACAGCAATTGCCCGTTCGCGTCATAGGCGATTGCCTCGCACAGCACGCCACCGAGCCCTTGCACCGCACCACCGATGATCTGGCCCTCGACCAGCATCGGGTTGACGACGGTGCCGCAATCATGCGCTACGGCGTAGTTGTCGAGCGTGACCCGGCCGGTTTCGACATCCACCTCGACGATCGCGACATGCACGGCATAGCTCCAGGTCACCGTCTCCGGCTGCCAGTAGCAGGTTTCCTCGAGGCCGGCCTCGACCTCCGGCGGACGGGTGATCTCCCAGCCGGGGCGCGCCGCCTGCGCCACCTTGGCGAGGCTGACCTCCGCCCCCGGCACGCCGGCGACGCCGACGACGCCGACCCCGGATGCCCCTGGGCGCAATTC
>Ga0210396_10005867_pt1 | contig 11810 bp, 9 predicted proteins | sample IncBWH17OmetaG_FD_155466 | JGI IMG/M metagenome (GOLD analysis project Ga0210396, IMG submission 155466) | Forest soil microbial communities from Barre Woods Harvard Forest LTER site, Petersham, Massachusetts, United States - Inc-BW-H-17-O ...
CCATCGTGCTGGCTCCCACGATGACGTAGCGAAAGCCGTAGCCGTTTTTCTGTCCGGTGGCGAGGTCGGCGTCCACCAGTCCTGCCGCGTCACCATTGGCGGCACCATGCAGGGGAGGGCCAAGGTTTGCCAGAGACTCAGGCAACCGCCCGAACTTCTGCCGGTACGCTTCCAAGGCGTCCGCAATTTTCTTGAGAGCCACGATTGCGCCACTCTCTGTCGTTTCCATTTCCTCTGTGTCCCACTCCACCTCGAGCGCGGGAAGGTCGAGGAAAAGTACGCCAAGGGAAAGCAGTTTCCATTCGCCGTCTTCGCGGACCAGTCCCATGGTGATCACGTGGACGTTTTCGCCGGTCGTATCCGCAGTGTCGCGCAGGTCCAGCGATAGGAACGCAACATTGTCGCGGAGTTCCGCGCCGCCGATTTGCATTTCCGTAGTGACCTCGGGAGTTTCGCAGCGCACGATGGGCCGGCCGACGGGATTTGCGGAAGCTGTGGCTTTTCCAGGCTCATTGAGGAGCACGAAGCGTTTCATCAGTGCTACGCGAGCGGCAGGGGTCATGCGGGAGAAGGCTTCTTTGTTTCGCGCCGTCAGGTAGCGGGCAAACTCCGTCTGCGTTTGTGAGCAAGCGGCCAGCAAGGCGTCGCGCAATGCCCCGCTTGGGCCCGCGACAGGTGCCGGCGCGCTTGCTAGTGTGCTGGTGGTCTTGGTACTGGACTCTTGCGCGAAGCCATTCGCGGCGGCAAAAAGAAAGACGCACGTAAGTAGAAAACTTTGTCCTGAGAAATAACCTTTCCGTGAGCGCACGCTAATCCTTCGCCAGACCCAAGATCGCCGCCAGGTTCTGCGTAAAACTCGATCGAGGCATGACCTCGTCGCAACCCGCCGCCTGCGCCTGGGCCGCGAGATCGCGCTGCACGTGCGACAAGAAACCAACCACACGCACATCTTTGCTCGCGAGGCGCAGTTTCTCGATCGTCTGGATCGGCTGACTGCGCGCATTCAAATCCACAATCACCAGCCGAGGACCGCTTTCCATCAGCCCCAGCAGCGCATCGCCATTCGTCGCCACTTTCAGTTCCACGCCGAGCTGTTTGGCGGTTTCCGCCAGCTTCATCTGGAAAAACAGATCGTCCATCAACGCTACGACTTTCCCCATCGGATCAGGCCTCTTGTCTCCTATCGCCAAATCGCCGCCATCGTATTATGCGCCCGGCATTCACCCTTGTGTCCGCTTTCGGTAAGATGCATCTTTGCGTGGAAACGATGAGCGACCACTCGGAAGATCTTCGCCTCGGCGCGTCGGGGCCGCGCGAGGTCACATTGTACTCGCGCCCTGGCTGCCATCTTTGCGAGGAAGCGAAAACGGCCATCGCGCCGCTGCTGCGAGAATTTCGCGCCGTTCTTCGCGAGGTGAATATAGACGACGATCCGCTTCTGAAGGAACGTTACGGCTGGGACGTTCCCGTCCTCTTCATCGGCTCTCACAAAGCCGCGAAGCATCGCGTCGATCTCGTACAGTTTCGCCGCCAACTTCAAGAAGCTACATCCATCTGAAGATCCGGGCTTGTTCGTTTCAGTGAAAAATCGGGAACTTTAGTGACTCTCGCCGGCGCTGTGCGCGCCAACGGTTTCATCCGGCACCGCGCCCTTGCGGCCCCTCACGCGATCATAGACGCTGATCTGGCTTACCGAGCCAAGCGCCTCGTTGTAAAACGTTGGGATGCCCAGCGCCGTGCGCAGCTCTTCGTTGAACTTGCGCAGATTCTCGAGGTGCGTCGCCAGCGCCGGAATCTTCTGCCCTTCGTCGGTCAGCAGAAACTTTTGATAACCGGCGTCCCACAGCCGCGTGAACTGGCCCTTGATCATAATGGTGGGAACAATCGTCATCTGGTAAAGCCCGTCGGGGCCTTTGCGGAATTCCGCGCCGCAGCCGTATTTCTCGACACGCACCACGCCGCGCGTGCTGCCCACGGCAAACCCCAATGCCGCGAGACTTTCGATCGCCTTCGGTGAGAATCGCTCTTCGACATTCCACATGGTCTATTCAGAGTAATGAATGAGCGCGTTCCTGTAAAGCGACGCCCATGCATCACAAAAACAAGTTAGCCTCTGCCGATCGCCAAATCGCGCTGAGGATATCATCTGAAAAAATATTCAGGTCCATTTAACACAGCTGTAACTCTCGTATTTCCGGACATTCACGGCAATTCAGTCTTATAACCGCACGGGGTTGTGTTCGCTGCGCTCGGCGATATGCACAGAGTAGAGTTCGACTTGTGCGCGGACAATGTGATAAAGGTCGTCAATTCTCGGGTGAAGGGGTGTACTCCTATGGTGAAACTATATCGCCGGATCCTTGCGTTTCTCAGTTTATTGCTTTTACTCGCTTCGGTCTCTGGCGCGCAGCAGACACTCGGGGGCATCAATGGCACGGTCACGGATAGCTCCAGCGGCGTAATCCACAACGCGGTCGTCAAGATTCACAACCTGGCTACGGGTTTGGAACAAACTGTCACGACCAAAGCAGACGGCTCATTCAGTATTGCCGATCTCCCGATTGGCACGTATAGCGTCACTTTCTCTCGCGATGGATTCAAAACCGAGGTCCACTCGCAAATCTCCGTGCAAGGCAATCGCACGACAACGGTGAACGGCTCTTTGCAGCCCGGTGAGGTCACTGCCACGGTTACTGTAACGGGAACACCGCTTATGAACCAGACCGACACCACCATTGGGTACGTGATCGATCAGCAGATCATTGAGCAGACGCCGCTCGGCACGGGTAGCTTCACGCAATTGGCGATTCTCAGTCCCGGCGTTCACGCGGATTTTTTGGGAGGTTCCGGATCGAACGCCGGCCTCGGAAATCAGGCGATCTTTGCCAACGGAAACAGAGACACGAGCAATAGTTTCTCGTTGAACGGCATCAGCACAAACAATCTTTTTAACGGGAATACCACGAGTCAGGTGGGAGAGAACCGCTTCGTACTGAACACGGGTGAGAACTTCGGCGCAGCCGGCGCGATCCAGACCAGCACATCCGTGTATGGAGCAATTGGCCAGGCTCTTCCGACCCCTCCCCCCGATGCGATCCAGGAGATCAACGTGAATGCCGCAATGTATGACGCGACGCAGGGCAACAACAGCGGGGCGCACATCGGCGTGAGCACCAAATCAGGCACCAACGCAATTCATGGGTCGGTCTGGGAGCAATTCCAGAACAGCGCCATGAACGCCGCGCCGTTCTTTTACAACGCCGCAGGGACTGACCGAATCACCCACAAACAAATCCTGCCCCGGCCGTTCCTCAACCGAAACTCATTTGGCGGGACTCTCGGCGGGCCCATCAAGAAGGACAAGCTGTTCTACTTCCTCTCCTACCAGGGTGTTCGGATCGCCGACGCAGGGCCTTCCACAAAGCAACTGACGGTGCCGTTTCATTTGACGGACGACCGCAGCGCACAAGGTCTTACCAATACGATCAACGCAGACTATTGCAGCTCTACTAGCCCGACCCCTCTCCCATCCTACTGCCCCTTTCAGACAAGCATGGTAAGCACACAAGCGATGAATCTTTTAAATGCCAAACTTCCGAACGGACAATTCCTGATTCCGAGCGTGACCGCCAACACTTCTACGGAAGGCATAACTCGTGCACAGACGCTCGGTTACGATGCCATTCTTCAAGGTCCCAACACGCAGGCAAGTGTCGATCAGGGGATCGCGGCTGTGGATTATGCGCTGAGTGCCAAGGATCGTTTCTCGGTGAAGTATTACGTTCAAAATGACCCTACCAGCGACCCATTTGGAGCGGTTGGTTCCTTGCTAGGATTCCCGCAGGAGCTTTCCGCGGGCAGCCAGGTGATTTCCATTGGCAACACGATAATTCTGTCCCCGACCCTTACCTGGGAGCAGCACGTCGGTTTCACGCGATTACGGGCTTTTGCAGCAACGTCGCAGGCGTTTACACCGAATTCGATGGGCATTAGTCTGCCTGGCGCGGCGACGTTTCCCCAGTTTGAGATCGGCACCTCCGATCCGACGATCAGCAATGGTCTCGAGTTTGGCCCCAGCACTAGCTTTGGCCATGGCGGCATGTTCCAAAATCAATGGGAATACGGAAGCTCGGTGAGCTGGGTAAAAGGAAAGCACCTGATTAGTGCAGGCGCCGTATGGGATCACACGCAGCTCAATATCATCAACCGCAACTTAAACACAGATACGCTGCACTTTACGGACTTCGGGACCTTTGTGGAAGGAGCGGTGCGCGACGGAACTGCCTTCGTGGGTACTGCGAGCCGCTATTACCGGTCCGATACCATCGGTTCCTATGTCAACGATAACTTCAAAATTCGCAGCAACATGACCGTGACCGCGGGCCTGCGCTGGGATATCGACGGGCCGCTCTCGGAAAAATATGGCCGCCTCACGTCATTTGACCCGTCGAAATACAGCTACGTGCAGTGCGCCGTAAACGGACAACCGGGCGATCCAGGTACACAGACTTGTGACCCTGGAACAGATATCTTCAACAGCTCAGGGCTGGTAATTGCCGGGAATAACAAGACCGGTGGCACGCCAGGCGCCAGCGACTCTTTGATGAAAAACCACCAATGGGGTTTCGCTCCCCGTATCGGTGTCGCCTGGACGCCGTTCAAGAAAATCACGGTTCGCACGGGTTACGGCATCTACTATGATCGCGGCGAGCTTTTCACCTACTTGTCGCCCAGTGCCGGCTCTGGTTTTAACGGCCCCTTCGGCGTGACGCTGGCGCCACCTTTCGTCCAACCGATCTCGGCGCCGAGAGGAGCGACTCTCGCGCAACCGTTCGGAACAACCCTGCCTGCGCCTCCGCCGGCTACCGGCGCCGCTTTTCTCGCTTACCTGCCTAACCTGCAACAGACCGCATGCGGCTTTCCCGGGTGCTGGCCGACGGGAAACCTCTTTGGACCTTTCTTGTTTGGTGGCTATGACATCCACAACAAATTGCCTTACACACAGAACTGGACCGTGGACCTTCAATACCAACTTTCCAACAACTGGATGTTTGAGGTCGGCTACGTGGGCAATCACGGCACGCATTTGGTGCTGCCCATCCCATTCAACCAACCATCCATTGCCACCGCCACGAATCGAGTGAACGGCCAGACTTCTTCCTATGGCGGTACGACCCCGCTGAACCTGGATACCGAGCCCGTATTCACGAACGAGTTTTCCGGTAACGCGCCTCTCCGCGTTCCCTTCCCCGGATACGACATGAATTCGGTGCTTTACAGGGCGGAAGGTATCTCCAATTACAGCGCTCTTCAGGTTCAGATCCACAAGCGTCTTTCCTACGGATTGCAACTCACAGGGTCTTATACCTGGTCACACGCTCTCGACGAGCAGAGCGGCCTGGGTCTATTCTTCACGGGAAATAATCCGCTGGTTCCGAGAGCCAGCTATGCGTCGGCGGACTTCGATCAGACGCACGTCTTTCTCGTGAACTACAGCTACACAATTCCGAACTTGGTCAAGAGCAAGGCTCTGGGGCAGGCGGTCAATGGCTGGATCATTGGCGGACAGACCGTGGCAGAGAGTGGCCAGCCCTACAGCGTCTATGACTTTTCGGGTTCCGTGGGCAGCCTGTTTTTCGGCACGAGCGACTTTATTGGAAACCCCATCGTGCCGCTGAAACCAGGCGTAACTCCTGCTCAGGCGAAATTGCAGGGCACCCTCGGGGTTAATCCAGCCAACCCGGTGCTCAATCCCCTCGCTTTTGCACCGCAGTTTGTCGCGCCCGGTACGAACGGCGTGCCTGCCTGCGATGCAACCGGGTGCGACGTGTTCGAGTCCCTCTACAGTAATTCCGGCCGCAACCTGTTCCGAGGTCCTTTCCAGGTGCGCTTCGATATGAGTCTGGCCAAGGAGTTCCCCATCAAGGAGCGCTTCCGCCTGCGTTTTGAGGCCGATGCGTTCAATATGTTCAACCATCCCGATTTCGACGCGCCCAACAACAATGTCACGTTCTTCCCCGGCTTCGTCGGTCCGCCTACGATTCCGCCTCAGGGCAGCTTGGGCATGATCCAACATACCATTGGCAGTCCGCGGTTCCTGCAGCTGGGCTTGCACTTGAAGTTCTAAGACTAAAAACGCAAACATTCAAAACCGGGATTCGGGGCCGCCAATGCGGCCCCGAATTGTTTTTGCGTAGAGCGCGCGGTGCTCGTTCACAGCGCTTCCAAAGCTAGGTTCAAGATATCGCAAGAATCGGGCCCATATCTCCGGGCTAGGCTCCCGCATCTAATTCGGAGTAAAATGGTCGGATATGCCGGCTGAGATTTGACCGGAGGATTCACTCGCTGATACAAAACATGGCCAGCACCCGACATATCGGCGCAACTTCTAACGAATCAACGACTCAGCAGGACCGCGCTGGCGAATCCCTGCTGGACCGGATCGGGAACACGCCCCTTCTGCGCCTGGAACGCGTTGGCCACGAGTTCCCCAAGGTCGAGTTCTGCGCCAAGGCGGAGTGGTTCAACCCTGGTGGCTCCGTAAAGGACCGACCCGCGTTGAGCATGATTCAGGCGGGCCTCGCTAGCGGCGCGCTGCGACCCGGCAAGACCATCATTGATGCGACCAGCGGCAATACTGGCATCGCCTATGCCATGATCGCTGCCGCGCTCGGCTACCCCGTCAAACTCTGCTTGCCGGACAGCGCATCACCCGAACGAAAACGCATCTTAACTGCGTACGGCGCGGAGTTGGTGATCACGCCGGGCGACGAAGGCACCGACGGCGCAATTCGACGGGTTCAGAAAATCGTCGCCGGCGACCCCGAGAAATATTTCTATCCGGACCAGTACAGCAATCCGGCGAACTGGCAAGCGCACTACCGCACCACCGCCAACGAGATATGGGAGCAGACCTCGGGACGGATTACGCACTTTGTGGCGGGGCTGGGCACTAGTGGCACGTTTGTGGGAACGACGCGGCGCCTCAAAGAACTGAATCCAGAGATTCGTTGCGTGAGCCTGCAGCCGGACGCATCGTTCCACGGCCTCGAAGGCTGGAAGCACATGGAGACGGCCATTCGTCCCGCGATTTATGACGACAAGTTGGCGGACGAGAATCTTTCTGTTTCGACGGAGGAAGCGTATCGGTTGGTGAAGCGGCTGGCCCGTGAGGAAGGCTTGCTCGTCAGTCCGAGTGCCGCTGCGGCGTTGCTCGGCTGCTTCCAGGTTGCGGCGCGGCTCCCGAAAAATGAGCACGGCGTCATCGTCACTGTTTTTGCGGATTCCGCGTCGAAGTATCTGAACGAACGGTTCTGGGACGAAGAGTAGGCATGCCGAACGAACCAGCACTCTGGATCAGCACGCACCTTGCGGAGAAAATCCGCGCCCACGGCGCGGAGACTTACCCGCATGAGTGCTGCGGAGCGCTGCTTGGGCGGGATTCAACAGTGGTCGCCGGAACCAACCCTGAAAAAGAGGCGCTGAACCCTGAGCGTGAAATCCTCGGGCTTTTTCCACTGATCAACCGCCGCGACGACTCGCCGCGCAACCGTTTTTCCGTGACTGCCGAGGACGTCCGCTCCGCGGAAAAGGCCGCGCGCGAACAGGGGATCGAAGTCGTCGGATGGTATCACTCGCATCCAGATCATCCGGCCCGGCCGAGCCAGTATGACCGCGATCACGCCTGGCCGTGGTATAGCTACGTTATCGTCAGCGTGCAGGGCGGCGCACCGCAGGACATGACCTCCTGGCGTTTGAATGATGACCGCGAAGAATTTTCGCCGGAAGGTATTGAAATTCGCCACCGCGCCGCGGTTTAGCGCGTTGGATCCGTTGCAATGGAGAAAAAATAAGATGCCCGTGAAAGTCATGATCCCGTCGCCACTTCGGCCCTACGCTGGGAAGCGCGACTCAGCCGAGTTCACCGCCCGTACCGTCGGAGAGGCGCTCAGCCATCTCACGACGGAATTCGCCGAATTGCGCAAGCATCTCTTCACCGAAGAAGGCAAGCTGCGCAGCTTCGTCAATGTCTACGTGAACGACGAGGACATTCGCTATTTGGCGAAAGAGAACACGCCGACCAAGGACGGCGACACCATTAGCATCATTCCGTCCATCGCGGGTGGCAGAGTTTAGCTGCGCTATGGCGCGCGAGATGAGAACTTCTTCTGCGTTCTTCGCGCTTGGCAGCCGCACAAAATCTTAGAGGACTGGGGAAATCGCAATGGCCACAACGACACAGCCGCAGACCGGAACAAAGCCGGCTGCGAGCCTTTCGAACGAAGAAATTCTGCGTTACAGCCGCCATCTGATCATGCCGGAAGTCGGCATGGAGGGGCAGCTCAAGCTGAAAAATGCCAAGGTTCTGCTCATCGGCACCGGAGGTCTCGGTGCGCCGCTAGGTTTGTACCTCGCGGCAGCCGGCGTCGGTAGACTGGGTCTCGTTGATTTCGACGTCGTGGATTTCACGAATCTGCAGCGCCAAGTCACTTTCGGCACTACCGATGTCGGCAAGCCCAAGAGCGAAGCCGCCCGCGAGCGCCTTTCGAATCTCAATCCCGCCATTCAGATTGAATCGTTCGAAACACAATTGACCAGCGCCAACGCGCTCGAACTTTTCAAGGATTTCGACATCATTGTGGATGGCACGGACAATTTCCCGACGCGCTATCTCGTCAACGACGCTTGCATCCTGCTCGGCAAGCCCAACGTGTATGGCTCGATCTTCCGCTTTGAAGGCCAAGCCACCGTTTTTGGAATGCCGGATGGGCCCTGCTACCGCTGCCTATATCCCGAGCCACCCCCGCCGGGCCTCGTGCCGTCATGCGCGGAAGGCGGCGTTCTCGGGGTGTTGCCGGGTATTGTCGGCTCCATTCAAGCCATGGAAACGATCAAGCTGATCCTGGGCCGCGGAGACAATCTCATCGGGCGCTTGTTGCTCTTCGATGCGCTGGGAATGAAATTCCGCGAACTAAAGTTGCGCAAGAACCCGAACTGCCCGGTGTGCGGCACGAATCCCACCATCACCAAGCTCATTGACTACTTCGAGTTCTGCGGCGTTCGCGGCGAAGAAGCCCCCGGTCCGTCCGTGCAAGTCCCGGAGATTACTCCGCGCGAATTGAAAGCCCGGCTCGACCGCGGCGATGACCTGTTCATTTTGGACGTGCGCGAGCCGCACGAATATCAAATTTGCAATCTCAACGGGCATCTGATCCCGCTCGGCGAGCTCACGCGGCGCGTGCATGAGCTGGATTCATCGCGTGAAATCGTCGCGCACTGCCGCAGCGGCAAGCGTTCCGCCGAAGCCGTGGACTTCCTGCGCAAAGCCGGTTTCCGCAAGATTCTAAATCTCAAGGGCGGCATCCTGGCTTGGTCGGATGAAGTGGATCCGTCCGTGCCGAAGTATTGACGATCGCTAAAAGCTTCTAGCTGGGTGGGACAAGAGGGCCCGGCCAGGCCGGAGCGCTATTCGTTTCCCCTTTCGGGTGCGGGGGAGTAAAGTCTTACTTTCCGAGGTTCAGGAGAAAAAATGGCAGCGACGAGAATCACGGTCAATCACAACGGCTCCATTCGGCTGGAAGGCGAGTTCGAGATTGTCGATCCAGATGGAAAGCCGTTTGGCCTCGCGGGCCGGACAGTAGTTAGTCTGTGCCGCTGCGGCCACTCCTTGAATAAGCCCTTTTGTGACGGCTCTCATAAGACGTCTGGCTTCGCCGATACCGTTGCTGCCCGCGAGCTCCCGCCGCCAAAGCCGAAGCTCTGACCTATCCAGAGATGATCGATTAGCGGTTCTCCTGCGTGAGACTGTCTCACACTGAGACGGGCAAATGTTTCTCTCTGATACTGACCATCCGCCCGGTAACCTTAACGAAACAAAAACGATACAGTACTAAGCCTCGAAACTCGAGGTGCATCGGGTGTCTCGACCTGTTTCATTGAAACAGGGAGCTCGCCTTGCCGTAGTTAACCTACTTATTTTCATTGATTTACAATCCTTCATTTCCCGCGAGAAACGGGCACAAACTTGCACCTATTGGGAGTTCGCAGTCTTTCTTCGGCATTTAGGGGGTTTCGTGGGTGTTTGGGGCAAAATCGTAGGGCTTCTCAGGGGCTTCCGCCTCGCGGCCTCCTCGCCTGGTGCCCGTTCGCGCGCCCTGATTGCCTCTTCCTTGGCTGGACTAACGCTCTTCTCACTTGCGATTTTCTATCTGCGTCAAGCCAGCGTCGCCGGCTCGCCGCAAGTCTATCTTTATCTGGAAGTTGGCGGCACTTTGCTGAGCTTCTGTTACGCCGCAAACGCCCTTGTCCGCTTTCGAGGCACGCATGATCGCACCGCCTTGATCCTGGCGTTCGGCTTTGTTCTTTCCGGAATTATAGAGACGGTCGGATACTTTGGCCTAAACGATACTCTTGCCTCCGGCGCCGTGGCCCTGTCACGCGTCCCGATGGGCTGGATGGTCAGCCGGACCCTTCTTGCGGTCCTGTTGCTTGCAGCCATCGCCATCGAGCGTTATATGCCTACAGCGCGGCAGCCCAGCAAAGAAACCGCTGCCGGGTTGCTCGTCGTAGCGATGGCCGCTTATGTGACTAGCGCTGCATTTCTGGCCGCCCCCTCAGCGCCAGTGGCGCACGCCGCCAATCTACTGTCCCGCCCTTGGGACTTGCTTCCTGCTGCACTGTTCTTGCTCGCTGCCCTTTGCTTCTATATGCGCCTTCAGAAAGACAAGAAGCAGAAGAGCGCCGCAACCCTTTTCGACTACTCGCTTTTCATTGTCGCCGCGGTCAACGTCGTCTGCCACGTGGCGGCAGCATTCTCACGGCAACTTTTCGACGGCCCGTTTTTCTTGGCGGAGTTGAGCAAAACCTTCGGCTATGTCGTCATCCTTTCCGGCGCTTTGCTGGACCAGGCCCGCCTTTTTGAGCAGGTACGCTCAATGGCCGTAAGCGACCCGCTAACAGGTCTGGCAAACTACCGGCGTCTCATCAGCGTTCTGGAAGCGGAGGTGGACCGTTCGCGCCGCACCCAGCGGCCCTTCAGCATCGTGCTTCTGGATATGGACGGCCTGAAGATCATCAACGATCACTTCGGGCATCTCACCGGGAGCCGCGCGCTCGTTCGAATCGGCAAGGTGTTACGAAACCATTCCCGCGCGATCGATACCGCAGCTCGTTACGGCGGCGATGAATTCGCTTTGGTCCTGCCCGAAGCCGCCAAGGACATTGCTTCACGGGTCGTTTTCAGGATTCGTGAGCGCCTAGCAGCGGAGAGTGAGCCACCCGCGCTTTCCGTCAGCGCCGGCGTCGCGGCTTTCCCGGAAGACGGCGACACGCCCGAAAAGCTTCTTGGCGCCGCCGACCGCGCTCTCTATGCCATGAAGCACCGGCGCGTCAGCAGCGTTCAGAATCTCACGCGGATTGCCGCGTGCCTGTGAGGATGAACAACGATCATGCCTCACAAAGCCAAATTTATGTTTCACCGCGCCGAAAACCGCATCCCGATGGAGATCCCCGTGCTGATCGATGGCCATCGCCAGGCGCCCGGCTCGGAATCGACTTTTACGGAAAACGTAAGTGCGCGTGGCGCGCGTGTCGTCAGTGTGCGCCGTTGGGAACAAGGCGAGAAGCTGGTCTTCGCCTCGCGCACTGGAGAGTTTCGCTCCCCGGCCCGAGTAGCGTACTGCCAGCCATTGCAAGGCGACGGCTTTGCTATTGGCGTGGAGTTCCTCGAGCCAAAAGGGCGATGGGTAGTTCAATCCCCAAGATAGCTTGACGTAAAAACGGCGAGCGGATAGGAGGGAAACGCCTGGAAC
>Ga0210396_10005868_pt1 | contig 11807 bp, 10 predicted proteins | sample IncBWH17OmetaG_FD_155466 | JGI IMG/M metagenome (GOLD analysis project Ga0210396, IMG submission 155466) | Forest soil microbial communities from Barre Woods Harvard Forest LTER site, Petersham, Massachusetts, United States - Inc-BW-H-17-O ...
TGGGCCCTCGTTTTCGAATACGCGACGACGCTGGCCCATCACGTCTACGGCGGCTTGGCCTACCGCGCGCCCGAGCGGCTCGTCATCGCGCTGATCATGACCATCGCTCTTGGCGCGACCCTGGCCCTGCTGCGCCGATACCGGACCCAACGCTCGAGAAACGCCTTGGCCCTTTTCTCCGGCGTCGTCCTGGTGGTCTGGGTCCTCATGCTCGGCCTGTTCGAAGGCGGCTACAACCACGCCTACAAGAACCTGCTGTACCTCGCGGGGGTCTCTCCCGCCCTCGCCTCGAAACTCCACCCGAACCTGATGCCCGGCGACTATATCTATCCGCCCAATGACGCGGTCTTCGAGCTTACCGGAGTGCTGCAGCTGGTCGGGGCCCTCATCGTCCTGACCCTGATGGTCCGCCTCGTCCGGGACGCAGTAAGCGAAGCCGGTTAACGGCTTTGGTGCGCCAGCGGACCAGAGGATGAGGCGGGGCGATCAGTCCCTTGCTAACCCAACCAGCGTCGCAGCGTCCTGCGCGCTCACACCGTGAGGCCGATACGTCGCCTCGGCCCCCGTGCGGCCGGTCAGGTAGCGGTAGAAGACGGTGGCGGCCAGGTAGGTCCCGGCGACGCTCGCGTGATGGTGATCCGGTCCCCAGACGTCAGGCGCGCCTTTGGTCTCGCGAGCCGCCTCGAAGGCGTCGCCGACCGAGACGACCTGGAGGCCCAGCGCCTTTCCCAGAGCGGCCGTCGCGTTGGCCGAGTTCGCCACATCCTTCTCGGCCGACGAACCGAAGGTGGGGTCGTCCTTGTCCGTATAGACCTCACTTCCGTCGGCATCGGCCCAGTCTTCGAACAGAAGGGACGTCACGCCCTGCGGCCTCAAGGCCTCGTCCCACGCGGTGAAGGCGCCCAGACCGTCGTAACTGTGAGGAAAGTCGTACCAGATCGTGTGTTCCTGCAGGACGGCGTAGTCGACGTGATGAGCCTGGATCCAGGAAACAGCGCCGGTCTTGGTCCTCAGCTCGTCCAGGGTGGCGTTGGGATAGGTCAGCGCCTTCACCTGCAGCCGCGTCCTGTTCCCCGGATCTGACGACGCGATGTTCACCAGCATCGCCGCAAGGTCGTTGTGGAACGTGATGCTGTTCCCGATGAAGACGACCGTGATGGTCCGAGTGGCGTTGGGCGTGTCGGAGACCATGATCTCGTCATGGTCATGCTCGTATCGCGGATAACGGCCGCCTTCAGGCCAGCGCACGATCCCCATCATGAAGGCGACCGCGACGAGGCTCGCAGCCAACAGCGCCAAACCCCGAAGTATCCCCACCCGAGCCCCCGCCCGCCAAGCGCAATGAAATCCGTTGTCGCGTCAGCCTCTTAGCACCCGATCGATATCGGACAAGGCCAAAGCTTCGCTTCCCGCCGCCGTCGCGGCATGTGAGCTCGCGTGTTCAGGCCCGAAAAAACCTCCCGGCCCAGGGGAGTGGGTCGGGAGGTCAGTGGAGGCCGACGCGGGGAGGGGGGAAGCGTCCGCCTGAAGGCTCAACTCAGGGCTTGTACCCCCCGTCGGGCAGGGGACCGTGATAGGGCGTGTCGCGGCAATGGCCCCACGGGCCGCGCCAGTAGCCGGGCGGGCAGCTACGGTTCCAGTAGGGTCCAGCGATCACGCGATAGGGACCGGCGGCGTAGTAGCCGTTGGGGCCCCAGCCCGCGTAGTGGTTCCAGTGGCAGTGGCCCCAGCGGCCGCGCCAGCCGTTCGGCCCGCAGCCTCCGGACACCAGGATCAGCTGGCCCTGCCCGTTCTGGGCGAGCGGAACAGGCGCCGTCTGAGCCATGGCCGAACCGGCGAGCGACGCCGCGAAACCCGCAGCGAGGGCGATATTAAGCAAGGAGTTCGACATAATTCTCTTCCTGTCCTGAATATGATCTCGGTCTGAGGATCGGTGACGAATTTCAGCGTTGGTTATAGTTGGACGTCTCGGCCGCCAGCTTCAGTTCCACTGAGGCTTCCCGCAGGAGTTCCTTGGCTCGACCGGCGTGACCGCCCAGCGCGTAGTCGTTATCGACCTGAGCGTTGCTGATATCGTCAAAGGCCTCGCGCACCAGTTGCTGGGCTTCGCGAAGGTTGCCGTGGCGCTGGCCGATGTTCACCGGCGGTTCCTGGGCCATGGCGACGCCGCCGACCGCCAGGGCCGCAGCGAAGATGACGCTCTTGGCGAATGTATTCACGATGTCGTCTCCCGTCCTATTCAGATGTCGGTGTTGGGTTTAAGCTTGCTTCGAGGGCTGTCGCCGTCGAACAACGTGAGTGCTTTGTAAGAGACCTCGCAGGTTCAGGTCTTATCGCTTTCGAGGTCATCTCTTTGCGGATTGTCGGAGGGGACGTCGTGAAGGACCGCTTCCCAACGCTCGATCAGAGCGGCGACGACCTGCCTGAGGATCGCGGTGTCGGGCGCCGCCGCCCCAGCCAGCATCCGCGCGAGGCGCTCTCGCTCGACCCCGGCCTCCCCAGCCAGGCTGGTGATCCCGCGAGCCCGCGCAACGGCTTCGAAAGCCCGCAGCACGGCGCGGTCGCTGTCGGAGGCAAGCGCGTCCTTCAGGCAGAGCGCCTGGGAGCGCAGGTCGATGATGATGGCGTCGCCGATGGGAGGTCTGGTCATGCGACGAGTGTGACCGCCGGCGGCGCGCAGGCTCTTGCCTTAAACGGGGCCGATCCTGACCATTTTTCCGGAAGACCCCTGCAACACCGGCGCGTGTTCGTGGAAACCGAGGTCCGCCGCGCCGGTCCCGGCATCGCGCCTGTGTGGCATTCGCACAGCGCCGTCGAGCTCAACCTGATCACGGCTGGACGGGGGGTCTATTTCCTCGACCACGGCCACTATGACCTCTCGCCCGGCGTGCTCGTATGGCTGATGCCGGAGCAGTCGCATCGGCTGATGCCGGGGCCGGACCTGGAGCTGTGGCTGATCACCTGCGCCGCCGATCGGTGCGAGCGCGACCTCTTGGAGGACGTGGCTCGCCACCCGCGCCGGGTGCTCGCGCGCGACGACGCGATCGCCCTGGACCGGCTGTTCTCGCACGTCTCGCAGGACGCCGACGAGCCGCGCCTCTATCGTTCGGGCATCGACTACGCCCTGCGCAGCGCGTGCCACGTGAGCGTCTCGGGCCCGGACGCGCCGGCGGCGCCGCTGCATCCCGCCGTAGCGACGGCGCTGCGCGTGCTGAGGGACTGGCCGGACGTGCCCAGCGCCGCCGCGCTCGCCGGCCAGTGCGGCGTGTCGCAAGACTATCTGCGCGAGCTCTTGGTCGAGCAGACGGGACGCGGCTTCGTGGAGTGGCGCAACCGCAGCCGGCTGGAGCGCTTCCAGATCCTCTACCCGCAGAGCGGCGACCTGCTGACCGCGGCGCTCGCGGCCGGGTTTGGCAGCTACACACAGTTCCACCGCGTGTTCAGCGACCTCGTCGGGGTCACCCCCGGCGAGTGGGTCAAGGGACCGACAGGATCCGGGGCGCCGCCGGTGACAGATTTCTCCCCGGCGCCGGACCGGGCGAGCAGCCGGATGATCTGGTACCCGCTGGCCGACGTGGTGATCCCGGAGATCGGTCGTTGGGTGGGACCGGGGTTCGTCGAGGCGCTCGCCGACGAATACGACGCCCCATCGCCGGCCATCGCCAGCGGCGTGAGCGCCAGCTACGACCTGCGACGTCACGAGGCCGGCCTGGTGCGCAGTGTGGCGCAACGCGACCCGGAGGGCGCGCGACGGCTCGAGACAGCGCTCAGTCGGCTGGATCCGATCGCCTCCTTCGCCAACAGCCTCAACCAATGGGGGTTTTCGCTGGACGACGCCGCCCCGTTCGTCGCCGCGCACCTCGCCTTCGCCTGGGTGGCCGCCAATCGAACAGCCGCGCCGCCCCAGGACCGCATGGACCGCCTGAGGGACCACGTGCGCCAGGCGCTCGCGTCAAACCCATCCTTGGGCGACACCACCCTGGAGGACCGCCAGGCCGCGATCGCCGCGGTGGCCATCCAGGGCTACATCGCACGCGCCTCGACTGTGGCGGCGGTCGCCAGCGGCAGGAGTGAGATTCAGGATCGCGTCGTCGCCAGCATACGCGCGACGACGCGGGCGACGTACGGATGGGACCCGGCGGGGGCCGGCCTTCCAGGTTGAGTCCTGCAATCGTCCAGAGGGGAGGGGCTCAAGATGCCAAGTGTGCTCAACGATCCGAAGCTCGACGCCATGCTCGCCGGACTCCACGGCGCCAGCACATCGCAGGACGAGGCGATCAATCACTACTTCTTCCACGAGCGCACAGGGCCGTGGCAGGGGATGGAGCCGCGGGATCACGCCTTCCTGGCCGACAAGATGGTCGCGCTCGAAAAGGACAAGGCCGAGTTCTGCTACATGATGTGCCGGGCGATCGGCGCGCGGCGGATCGTCGAGGTCGGGACCTCGTTCGGCGTTTCGACGCTCTATCTGGCCGCCGCCGTTCGCGACAACGGCGGCGGCGTCGTGCTCGCGGCGGAGAATGAGCCGCTGAAGTGCGAGCGTGCCCGCGCCAACTTCGAGGCCGCCGGCCTCTCCAGCTTCATCGAATTCCACCAGGCCGACGTCATTGCGGCGTGCGATCACTTCGCGGGCCCGATCGACTTCGTCCTCTTCGACATCTGGACCCACGTGGTCCGTCCGGTGCTCGACACCCTGGCGTCCCGCCTGCGGCCCGGCGCGGTGATCTGCACCGACAACACGGCCGGCGAGCGCAGCCGCGAGAATTACGCGGAGTTCTTCGCCCTGCTGGATGACCCCGCGAACGGCTTTCGCACGATGACCCTCCCGTTCGAGGGCGGGTTCGAGCTGTCCGTCAAACTCTGAGGGGCGGTCTTTACGACACCTATCATGTCGTGGCGGGTGATACGCTGCAGGCGCTTTGGCCAGCGACGGCGCGGGGGCGTTCAAGGTGACTATCGATCTCGACCGGATTCGCGCCGACACGCCTGCCCTGAATGGCCAGACCTTCCTGCTCAGCGCCGGCGCCTCGCTGATGCCTGACCCGGTGGTCGATGCGGTGATCTCGTATCTGAGGCTCGAGCAGGCGATCGGCGGCTACAGCGCGGCCGACCAGGAGGAGGCGCGGCTGGAGGGCGTCTACGACAGCGTTGCGCGCCTGCTGAACGCCGGCCGGGACGAGATCGCCATCGTGGAGAACGCCACCAAGGCCTGGCAGATGGCCTTCTATTCCCTCACCTGGCGACCGGGAGATCGGATCCTCACGGGCCGCGCCGAGTACGCGGCCAACTATGTGGCCTACCTGCAGACAGCGAAGCGCTACGGCGTCGAGATCTGCGTCGTCCCCAACGACGAATACGGCGCGACCGACCCGGAAGCCCTGCGCGCCATGCTCGACGACCGGGTCAGGCTGATCTCGATCACCTGGATCCCGACCAACGGCGGCCTGGTCAATCCGGCTGCGGAGATCGGCCGGATCGCGCGCGAGGCGGGCGTGCTCTACCTTCTCGACGCCTGCCAGGCCGTGGGACAAATGCCGGTCGACGTCGAAGCCCTATGCTGCGACATGCTCACGGCGACCGGCCGGAAATTCCTGCGCGGACCGCGGGGGACCGGCTTCCTCTACATCCGGCTGGATCTCCTGCGCCGCCTCGAGCCGCCGATGATCGACCACTTCGCGGCGCCCTGGACGTCGGACAACGACTACACCCTTCGTGACGACGCGCGCCGTTTTGAGGTGTGGGAGAACAACTACGCGGCTCGCCTGGGCCTTGGCGTCGCCGTCGACTACGCCGTGGCCGTCGGGCTGGATGCGGCCCAGGCCCGTAGCTGGGCGCTCGCAGACAGGCTGCGCGCGGGCCTTGGCGATCTTGGGGGCGTGGAGGTTCTCGACCTCGGCAGGCAGAAGTCGGCGATCGTCAGCTTCCGTGTTGATGGCGTGGAGATCCGCAAGGTCCTCGGCGCAGCCGCGGCGCAGAAGATCGTCATCGGCGCGTCGACGCCGGACAGCACGCGCCTGGACTCGGAGGCGCGAGGCCTTTCCTCGATTCTCAGAGCCTCGCCTCACTACTTCAACCTCGACGCGGAGGTCGATCGCCTCGTCGAGTTCTGCGCCTGTCTCTGAGAGCGAGGCTGCCGTTTGCCGGCGAGGACGCCGGCGCTCCGGGTCAACTCCCTCACCCGCGTTGACTGCGGCGCACGGGTCGGCGAGCCTTGCTTTGGGCGAGGGAAGGGGCGACCGCCATGGCGGGCAAGGGCGGGATCATCGAGGACATTCTCGGCGGGGAGGAGGCCGAGAGACCGGAGCGCGACGTCCAGGCCGGGCTCGATCCTGTCGCCGCATCGCTCGCGACCGGCGCCGCCAGGACCGACCGCACCATCGCGGCGGACTTGAAGGCCTATCTCAAGAGGCAGGCGCGGCTGGTCGAGCTCCAGACCGAGCACCTGCACGAGCAGCGCATGGTGCTGCTCTCGAGCCTCAGGATCCGGCGCACGACTGACCGGCTGAAGCTCGGCATGCAGCTGTTCTTCATCCTGGTGGCGACCGCGCTTGGTCTCGGCGCCGCGGTGATGGTCTTCGACGCCTTCAATTCGAGGTCGGTGGTGGTCGAGACCTTCGACGCGCCCCCGGCCCTGGCTGCGCGCGGGTTGAGCGGCAAGGTGGTCGCCGGCGGCGTGCTCGACGCCCTGACCCGGCTGCAGCAGGCGACGCGCTCCAACAAGGCTGCGCGCGAACTTTCCAACGCCTGGACCGGCGACGTCAAGGTGGAGGTTCCCGAGACGGGAGTCTCGATCGGCGAGATCGACCGGATGCTGAAGACGCGCTTCGGCCACGACATCCATATCGAGGGCGACCTCGTGCAGACCGACGCCGGAGGCGTTGCCCTCACCATCCGCGGCGATGGCGTCGCGCCAAAGACCTTCGAGGGTGGGCCAGGCGAACTGGACAAGCTCAGCACCCAGGCCGCCGAATACGTCTACGGACAGTCCCAGCCGGCGCTCTACGCCGTCTATCTCAGCGATTCCGGCCGCGACGCCGAAGCGATCGACTTCGCCAGGACGGCCTATCCCGGGACAGATACGGCCGAACGCCCCTACCTGCTGAACGCCTGGGGGAACGCTCTGGAAAACACAGGCAGAAGTCCGCGCGAGGCGATGCCCCTCTACAGCGAGGCGGTGAGATTGAAGCCGGACTACTTGCCCGGCTACGCCAATCTGATGAATACGGACCTGCTCCTCGGTGACGAGGAGGGCGCCTGGCGCATCGGCGAGGCCACGCGCCGGCGGAGCCGCGGCATGCCGGAAGGTGAGGCGGCGCACGATCTCATAAACGCCGACCTCGTCAGCTGGGACCTCCTGCCCTGGCGCGACGCCCTTCTGGCGGACGCCAAGGCTCATGCGGGTCTCGGCTCGAATGCGAGCGATTCCACACCTGATATCGCCGAAGTCGAAGCACGACTGCACGATCTCGAGGGCGCGTCGTTGCAGCTCTCGACGGCGCAAGCGCGATTTGCCGATCCCAATGTGGCGGCGATGACCCACTTCGTGCGCGGCCGTATCGCCGCCGAGGTCGGAGATACGGCGAGGTCCGCCGACGAGATGGAGGCGTTCGCGGCCGCCTACGCCAGTCCCGTCGTGTCGAGCAACTATCCCGGCTACCTCTGCTGGGTCGCCCCCGCTGAGGAGATGGCCGGCCGGCCGGCCAAGGCGGACGCCGTGCTCGCGGCCGCGGGTCGCTACGTCGACTGCTACCGCTTCAGGGGCGACATCCTTGACCATCGCGGCGACTGGGCCGGAGCGCAGAGGGCCTACGCTGCGGCCGTCGCCCTCGCCCCTGACCTGCCGGCCGCCTATTACTCCTGGGGCCTGGCGCTCGCCCGCCACGGCGACGCCGCCAGCGCGGCGGAGGAGTTCGCCGCCGCCCACCAGCGCGGTCCACACTGGGCCGACCCCCTCAAGGCCTGGGGCGACCTGCTGGCCCGCGAACAGCGCTGGCCCGAGGCGGTGGCCAAGTACAACGAAGCGCTGAAGTGGGCGCCGGCCTGGATTGAGCTGAAGCGTGCGCGAGAGCGCGCTCTGAGCGCGCAACGCGCCGGCTGACGATCAGGCGCAGAGGGCGGGGCGAGATGCACATCCATAGGCCGAAGGCGGCTCAGAGCCTGCGGGATTTCGCAGCCGAGATCGGCGTGATCGTCGCGGGCATCCTGATCGCCCTCGCACTCGAGCAGAGCGTACAGTTCTTCCATGAACAGCAGATCGCGGCTGAGGCGCGCGAGGCGGTCAGGGCGGAGGTGCGCGAGAATCTCTGGTGGATGCAGCGCCGGGGCATGACCGAGCCCTGTGTCAGGCGGCGCCTCTCCGAACTGGGTGTCATCCTGGGACGCGCGAGGACGGGCGCATCCATTCCCGTCATTTACCGGCTCGGCCTGCTCGCCCATGCGAAGATCACCAGCCTGCGCTGGGAGGCAAATTCGCAGGCCGGACGCGCAAGTCTCTTCACAGGCGATGAGCAACGAATGCTTGGCAACATGTACTACACGACCGAGCAGTTTCATCAGGCGCAGTCCAACGAAGAGATCGTCTGGTCGAAGCTGCGCGCGATCCAGGGCCTGGACCGTCTCACGCCCCTGGAGGTCCACGATTTCAGCGTGCTGCTAGCCGAGGCGCGCTACCAGAACTGGATGGTGGTTCTGTCACTTCATCGAGCTGGCCAATGGGCCGGCCGGATGCATCTGGCCCCGCAAAATCCGACAAACGTGGAGGGGCTGGCGCCCTCCGTGCGAACTCAGATCTGTCAGCCGATCACCGCGCCCGTGGCGGCCTCCGCCGGGACCGGCGTCGACGGCGTCCAACCGGAGGACATTCCCTAAGCGGGCGGCGTCGGTCTTCACCTGAGTTGCAGGACGAACCCGGAGCGCCGGCGTCCTCGCCGGCCTCGCTCGGTGACAGCGGCGGTGGCGATTATGTCGTTTCGACGCCTTGGAAGCGGAAATGCCGTATGCCGGCGAGGCCGCTGGCTTCGTGTCAAGCTCCTCCGCGCGCAAGGGCCTGCAGGGTCGGGCGGGAGGGGGCGAAAAAGGTCGCCCCGGTGTGCGGGGTCGAGAAGTCGAGCAGGCGGTCGTAAGCGCCCGGCGGGTCGCCGACGTACATCCGCTGCAGCATCTTCTCGATCACCCACAGGTTTCGTGAGTAGCCGATGAAATAGGTCCCGAACTCTCCATGTCCGGCGCGGCCAAACGGCATGTTGTCGCGCAGGATGTCGTGCTCGTTACCATCTTCGTCGACGATGGTGGCCAGGGATTTGTGCGACTTGCGCGGCGTAGCGTCGTCGTCGATCTCGATATTGTCGATCTTGGTGCGGCCGATGATCTGCTCCTGCAGCGGCGTCGGAACCTTCGCCCACGCCGCCATGTCATGCAGATACTTCTGCACCACGACATAGCTGCCGCCGGCGAAGTTGGAATCCTCGTCCCCCACCAGGGCGCTGGCGGGAAGGTCCACGCCCGTGGGATTGGCCGTGCCATCGACGAAGCCGAGGAGGTCGCGCGCATCGAAGTACCGGAACCCGGTCACCTCATCGACGACGCTCACGCTGGCGCCCAGGCTGTCGAGGAGCAGGCGTTCGAATTCGAAGCAGAGGTCGGCGCGCTCAGCCCGGATGTGGAACAGCAGGTCGCCGGGTGTCGCCGGCGCGCGATGAACTGCGCCCTGGATCGGCGCGAAGGGCTTTAGTTCTTTCGGCCGCTTGTCCGAAAAGAGTCGGTCCCAGAGCGCGCTGCCGACGCCTGCGATGCATGACAGGCGACCGGCAAGATCGCGGAAACCCACCGTCTTCACGAGGTCGTCCAAGCCCTCGAGCACGGAACAGACCGTCCTCAGCGCGTCTGGGGCGCTTTCCACGGTGACCACCAGAAAGATCGCCGCGCGCGAAAGCGGCGCGTCGATGCTCTGCGCGTCGATCGGAACCCTGTCCCAGCTCTCCGCCGCCACCCCGACCCCTCCGCTCTATCCCGTGACGCCCCTTGGTCCGCCGGCGTCCAGCCCGCTCTTTCCCTTGTCCTCAACGCCACCGCAAGGCGGAGGAAGGAAGAACAACGGGTGGGGGAGAGGCGCGCTTTCATCACCAAGGGCGCCAGGGACACCAAGATTGGCTTGGAAAAGGTTGGCGCCGGCGCCGATCGCCTAGTTCACCCGCTCCACCGGGGGTGGCGTCCACGAGCCGTCGAGCACGGCCGGCTTGGGCCAGTAGGCGCGGACATAAAGGGAGAAGTCCTCGCCTTTCGGAGCGGGCAGCCAATTGGTGCGATCCTTGGGAGGATCGGCCTGGACAAGGATCGTCAGGCCGCCGTCCGGGTCGCGCTTGAGGTCCTTATTCTTGGTGCCAACTGAGTAGCGCTCGATCTCATTGGGCGCGAAGAAGTGGTGCTGGTTGTAGAGGGTCAGGGACCAGAAGCCGTTGACCGGCGGGGTCTGGTCCTTGGCGAAGGTCACCACATAGCGTTTGGCGCCGTTCAGTCGCGCGCCCGAGGCGTCGAGGTCCTGGTAGTAGTACTTCGTCTCGCTGGGCGCATTGACGAAGATGTTCGACTTCGCGACCGCCGTGCGCGTGAAATAGTCTACGCCGAACGCCGCCTCGTTGGAGATCGTGCTCCAGTGGTGCGGCAGTTGCTGACCGTAGTTGCGGAACTGGAAGAGCGGCTTGACCAGTTCCTTGTCCGCCTGCGCCGCCGCCTTGGTCATGGCCGCCTTGATCTTCGGATCACGCTTCGCCGCCTCCAGCACCGCGAGCACCTGGGCATAGCGCGCCTCCTCGCCCGGGAGCGGCGGCGCATCGGCGAGCACGGCGGGCAGCTGGTCAACGAACTTGTCCGAGAACACCCAATGGGTCTCCTCATCGCTGCTCGATGTCGCCGGCTGTTTCGGGATCTTGTTCCAGTCCTTGCTCTTCATCGTCCCGTTGTATTTGGCGAGCGGGTAGAAGAGCACGTGGCGCAGCACGCTCTGGATGGCCTTCTTGTCTTGCGGCGTGTCGTCCTGGAAGACGCGCGGCGCGGTGAAGCCGGTGTTGCTCGGGCACCGGAACATCCGGGTGATCCCCTTTGGGACCTCACCGCGCCAGTTCGGGCCGACCAGCAGATAGAAGCCCGGCGTCGTTCCGTACATCTTGCCGAGCTGGACGAAACTGTCGGTGCGCAGGTCGACGACCTGGTAGACCCAGAAGCGATCTCCAAAGTCCGGGACCTGCAGGACAACCGGCGAGACGTCGAGCGCCAGCACCGCCTGGCCGTAGACGACATCCTGGTTGGGGCAGGCCACGGCCCGCTCGCCCGGGTCGATGTAGTCGGTGAACATCGCATTGTGGTTGGGCGGGGCCAGGACCAGCGGGCCGATCCTCACCGCCTCCTTCAACGGCGAAAACGCCAGCCGGCGATTGTAGATGTTCACCATCGGCCAGGACCAGAAATAGGCGTCGCGGGCCACCAGCGCGGCATAGGCTTCGGTGATCCTGACCCGCTGGTCCGGGCCGTCGGGCAATGCCTTGGCCCAGTTCGGCGACATGGGGGCGTGGTGCTCTTCCATAGGGGCTCTCCCGGCGCGTGTGCGCCGTTGGGTGGTGGTCGGCCATCTCGCGGTTGGCCAGCGCATCGAAGCGCTCGAGCTCCTGGGGCGCCACGACCTCCATTTCCGACGCTGTAGCGTTCACGCCTCGGGGTGCGCCCTGGGCGATTATGACCGGCGCATCTGACGGAGGGCGGGTTATCCGAAAAAACCGCAGTCGCGTTTGAGGAGGCTCAGCTGAGCCGAAGGT
>Ga0210396_10005871_pt1 | contig 11805 bp, 9 predicted proteins | sample IncBWH17OmetaG_FD_155466 | JGI IMG/M metagenome (GOLD analysis project Ga0210396, IMG submission 155466) | Forest soil microbial communities from Barre Woods Harvard Forest LTER site, Petersham, Massachusetts, United States - Inc-BW-H-17-O ...
GCGGCTTTCGAGACCCCTCTGTGCTATTCTCTGCCATCGCATCGCTGCCCGACCATCTACAAACGCACATAAACGTCGAGTTCTTCAGCGACGCAGGCGATGCTGTCCTCGACGCGGCAGCAGCACATCGCGTCGAGAGCGCGGTGGCTGTCAAGCCGCGGGTTCCTTACCGGCACGCGCTCGCATTGCAGATGGAGTCCGATGTACTGCTGTTGCTGCAATCGAGTGATCAGCGGGACGAGGGCAACCTGCCCGCCAAGCTATTCGAATATTTGTACGCGCGCCGGCCGATTCTGTTTATCGGCTACGAGCGCGGTATCGCGGCGCGGCTTGTCATCGAGCGGAGGGCCGGGCTGGTTTCCAACAGCCCGGTCCAAATTCGCGACCAGTTACAGAGATGGTTCGAGGATAAACGCGCCGGCCGCCTCGAAAGGCTCGATCCCTCGGTCAGCCTGGGCCTTGGCCGCGACGATCAATACGCCAAGCTGGAACGCCTCTTCGAGGAGATTGTCGAAGCACAGGTCAGCACAGCTCATCGACTGCCGCTCGGGGAACCCAGGGCGGTCAATTAGCCTGCTTGGCCCGCCAGGGATGTGAAGCAGGCAAGATGTTCCGTCCAATTGCAGTACACTAATGCTTAACCCCCTTCGGATCACCTTGGATGCCGGATCAGAATCGTGTATCAATTCGTCCTCCGACATACGAATGATGCGAGTCGGCGTGTATCTCGATCAAGCGGACATGGCGTCGTGAGACGATACCCGAGACGCGCATGAAGCACGATGCCGCGCTAGTGGGGCTCCCGCTCGCACTATGCATTGGACTTTTCACGACCGCGGCTCCAATTCCGCGCTCGATCATCAGGTTCGCTTTGTACTTGATGAAGTTTTTAGGGCTTTTCCGACTCGCACGCCACGTTACGCGCCATGGATTGCGTATCATATGTTACCACGGCTTCGCCGTCGCGGAAGAGTACAAGTACCGAAGTACACTTTTTATTAGAGACGATTTTTTCCGCAAACGAGTGGAATATTTGAGGCGGGAACGCTATCCGATTTTGCCTTTGCGAGATGCGCTGGATGCGCTGGCGGCGGGCCAGCTCCCGCCGTGCTCGACTGTTATAACCATGGACGACGGCTGGCGCGGAGTTTATACGATCGGTTTGCCGATCATTCGGGAACTGGACATCCCGGTTACGGTCTACGTAACGACCTATTATGTCGAGAACCGGATGCCGGTCTATACCGTAACAGTTTCTTACTTGTTCTGGCGAGCCGTCCCGCGACTGGTCGATTTGCCGCGCGGGATCGGAACGTTCGACCTGGAATGCGAGGCGGAAAAGGCCGAGGAGGTGGCGCAGAAATTCGGCGCGGCGTTGCCGCCGAAGGATCGCCTCGAGTTCTTGAGGGAGCTGGCGGCGGTGCTTGATGTCTCTTTTCGCGAGATAGAAAGGCAGCACCTTTTCGAGGTCATGGATGAACATCAGCTGCGCTGCCTCGCCGCTGCCGGCGTCGATGTCCAGCTCCATTCGCACCGGCATCAATGGCCGCTGTACGATAAGGAGATGGTGGAATCCGAAATTGCCGAAAACCGCCGATTTCTTCAGCGTGCCGTCTCCCACCCGCTGGAGCATTTTTGCTATCCGAGCGGCGTGTATGGTCTCCACCAGGGAGAATGGCTGGCGGAATTGGGGGTGAAGAGTGCGACGACGATCGAACCCGGATTGAACTACCGCCACACTTCCCGCTTCGCGCTGCGTCGTTTGGTCGATGGCGGTCCTGTATCGGATATCGAATTCGCCGCCGAGATGACCGGCTTTATGGAACTCGTGCGTGTATTGCGGTGCCGGTTCCGACTCGGGCTAGGCAAGAAGGCCCGAACGCGCGTTTATCCAGACAAAGCGGGTCTGTCCCCCTCGCCCCGCAACGAAGGTCGGCCATAGATGCGCGGTCTCGGATTCTTTCTGGTCTTTGTTGCAGGACTGCCGTTCATTTTTGTATCGCCGTTCAATGGAGTGCTGGCTTGGTATGTGTTTTCTCTTGGAAATTTTCACACACTGATCTGGGGTGGAGTCTTTGCCGGTCTTAATTATGCATACCTGATTGCCGTCCTTACCTGCCTCTCCTGGTGCTTTTCTCGAACAGACAAGAAACAGCTTCCGTTCACCGCGCTGGTCATTCTGACGTTATTATTTTCCATATGGATTACGTTTACTTCGTGGTTCGCGTTGGCGCCGGGTGAGGACGTCTGGGGTAAATGGATAGTCGTCCAGAAGATTCTGTTCATGTCCCTCGTCGGCTACGCCCTGACGACGACTCGCGAACGGCTAAACCAGCTGATCTGGGCCGTCGTGCTGACGATCGGGCTTTGGGGAGTAAAGGGCGCGCTTTGGAGCATCATGCATGGCGGCGGCGAAATCCACGGACCCGACGGCGGCATGCTCGCGGACAACAACGACTTCGGCCTCGGGCTCATATTGATGTTACCGTTACTGTTTTATCAGTGGCACCTCGCCACTAATCGGTATGTTCGCCGCGGGCTGATGTTGATGGGATTTCTAGTCACTCTGGCGGTATTCTTTACCTATTCTCGAGGCGCATTGGTCGGGGTATGCGCGATGGGAGCGGTTTTCTGGCTTAGATCGCGCGCCAAGTTCACGACGGCGCTGCTGATTGCGGCGCTGGCAGCTTCCATCTATAGCGTCGCACCCGAAGAGTGGTTTAAGCGGATGGGGACGATAGAAACTTATCAGGACGATGGCTCGGCAATGAGCCGGCTCCATCTCTGGCAGGTTTCTCTTCGGATTGCCGAGCTTCATCCGGTCACCGGGGGCGGCTTTAGGGTGACGTTCTGGCCGACGGTCACAAACAACATGCTGCACGGCACCGACTTGGGCAGGCTGACAAAACCTCGCGCGGCTCACAGTATCTACTTCGACGCGCTCTCCGAGCATGGTTGGGTAGGGCTTTTCTTGTTCTTGATGATCTTTGGCTACTCATGGATGAACTGCGCCTGGCTAATACGTCATTCGCGCAACAGACACGATCTCCTCTGGGCAAATCTGTTGGGAAGGATGGGGCAAGCGGTGCTCGCGGGCTATGCGACTGCAGGCGCCTTTGCGTCTCAGGCTTACTTGGATGAATATTGGTGCATCATCTTTATTTTCGAGGCTGCACGGCGACTGCTTGCCAAAGAAATAGCCCCGGCGGGTGTCTTCGCTGGTGCCGGAGCGAGGCCCTTTCCTGTCCCTCGGCATGGGGTCACCCCGGCGGTGTTGGAAGGCGGAAACGCTCTTAGCTATGGTAAATCCACCCCGTAAGTCATAGCGTCGGGAGCATTGACTTGTAGTGCCGCGCGCTCGACCGTAACAACCCGGGACCGACGGCCGATCGGCCGCGCCCGGCGCTCTTAAGTGAACTGCATATTGGCGTCGGGACGCCGAGCCTACGCAAGAACGATCGCAAGGTCGTGCCCGTGGGCTTATATTGTAGCCGGCAGAGCAGAGGTTGTAATCAATTCGCCTAACTTTTTATTGACGAAGCGTTCTGCGTCATCCTTGTCGCGTTGTACCTCTTCAGCTAATTCCTCGACCGCTTTGGGATCGATTTGCTTCGCTTTGTCGGTCAACTTCTTGCCGGTCTCGATGTCGCCCTCTATGCGTCTGTCCAACCCTTCTTCGGCAATGTCGTGCGCGCCCACTCTTGTTCTCCATGGGCTCTTCTCCTGGGTAAAACCGCTTCCCTTTGGCTGAACGGGCCCGATCGAGGGCGGTTCCACACGTGCTTTCGGCCGGGGGCCTAGGCGTTCGGTGCGAAACCGGTTATCAGCCTGTGGCACACAATGAGGAGGGGCCGATGTCAAGTCGGGTCGGCGAAAATACCGTGGCTTTCGTCAAAGGTGTGGCGGCCGAAGCGCGACGAGTCGAGACGCCTTGCGGGGACGGTCACATGGTTTGGCACGTGTGGGGAGACGGTCCGCCGCTTGCCTTGTTGCACGGCGGCTACGGCTCGTGGACCCACTGGATTCGCAACGTCATTCCGTTGTCACGGACTTTCACCGTAGCAGCACCAGATCTGCCGGGTCTGGGCGAGTCGGCTACACCGCCCGAGCCGCATATCGCGGAGGAGTTGGCCAGCATCGTCGCCGAAGGACTGGAGCATGTGTTTCCGGAGCGTGGCGGTCTGAACATTGCCGGATTTTCATTCGGCGGCGTCCTCGGCGGTCATGTCGCCGCGCAACTCGGCGATCGCGTGCGCGTCTTTACGATCGTAGGGTCGAACGGCCTCGGGCTGGTTCGTCAGCCGACTGCGCTACGGCGGCTCCCGGAAAACGCCTCGGAGGCTGAGGCGCTGGCCGTCGCTCGTCATAATCTCGCGGCCCTGATGATCGCCGACCCGGCAAAAATCGACGAGCTCGCGATCTACATCCAGGCGCAGAACGCACCGCGCGGCCGAGTGAAGAGCCGGAGGTTCTCACGTGCGGACACGCTCGCCCGGGTGCTACCGCTCATCAAGGCTCGCATTGACGGGATTTGGGGTGAGCGCGACGCCACCGCCTACCCCCACCTCGATGATCGCGCCCAGGCATTGCGCAATGTCCAACCAGGCGCCCGGTTCGAAGTGATCTGCGGAGCGGGGCATTGGGCTCAATACGAAGCAGCCGACCAGTTCAACCAGCTTCTGGCCGACATCGCCGGTGATGGCAGGCGATGACCTCCCTTAATGCGTTGCTGCTCATCGGTCTGCGGAATGTCCTCGGCGGCACTCGACACGGACAAGGCGGCGGCCGCAAAGCCGTTAAAAGCGCGGTCGACCGATTATTAGTGGCCCTCGCGGTAACGGCTTGCATTACCCATCTGAAGCACACCGGCTCGCTCGTCACCGCCGATGCCGGACGGCAGCTTTAGGGCCTGGAAAGGCTCCGGACGAAAGAGCAGCGGCATGGGAAGTATCACCCGGCAACGCGACATCATCGATCGCAGAGCTTTGGCCGAGCAATTGTCCATAGCGGCGTGCTCGGCAAAGGCGCCCGGGCTCGATCGCAGTGCGTTCCTCGCGCCCCTGAAGATGGCCCTGACGGCGGGGCGTGCCGAGATCCGTCGTCGGTTCGAGGCGACGGGCGACGGCGCCGCAACCATCCGCGAGCAATGCTTTTTGATGGATCAGTTGATCCGCGGGCTGTTCGATCTCGTTACCCAGGTAATCTACCCTCTTCCCAACCCGACTTCGGGCGAGCGGCTGGCAATCGTCGCAGTGGGCGGCTATGGGCGCGGCGAACTGGCGCCCTATTCCGATGTCGACCTGCTGTTCCTGTTACCGTACAAGCGGACCCCCCATACCGAGCAGGTCGTCGAGTATCTCCTTTATTTGCTATGGGACCTTGGCCTCAAGATCGGACAATCGACGCGGTCCGTCGACGAATGCCTCCGTCAGGCCCGATCCGACCTCACGATCCGCACCGGACTGCTGGAGGCGCGCTACCTGTGGGGCGAACAAGCGCTATTTAATGAACTCAAGAGACGCTTTGATTCAGAAATCGTAAAGGGCAGTGCGCCGCAGTTCGTAGCAAGCAAGCTCGCCGAACGGGATGCGCGGCACAAGCGCGTCGGCGATAGCCGTTACCAGCTCGAGCCCAACATCAAGGAGGGCAAGGGCGGACTGAGAGACCTGCATACCTTGTTTTGGATAGCCAAATACATCTATCGCACCGACGATGTGGGCAAACTCGTAGAGTTGGGGGTGTTGTCGGCCGAAGAGTCGCAACGCTTCGATCGTGCCCAGAAATTCCTGTGGACCGTTCGTTGCCACCTCCATTACCTGGCCGGCCGTGCCGAGGAGCGGCTGACCTTCGATCTGCAGACCGAGATCGGGCGGCGGATGGGTTACACCGATCATGTTGGCAGTCGCGGCGTCGAGCGCTTCATGAAGCGCTACTTTCTGGTGGCCAAAGACGTCGGGGATCTGACCCGGATCTTCTGCGCAATTCTCGAAGCCGATCAGAAGCACAAACGCCGGCTGTCCTGGATGCGCTGGGGGAATGGGCGGCGGGCCCTTGGCGGCTTTGTCGTCGACGGCCAAAGGCTAAACATTCCGTCGGAAGATTTTTTTAAAAAAGATCCAGTGGGGCTGCTTCGGCTCTTTCATGTCGCACAGCAACACGAACTCGACATCCACCCACGCGCCCTGCGAGGGGCCAGTCAGTCACTCAGGCTGATCAAGCGACAGCTGCGGGAGGATCCCGAGGCCAACCGTCTGTTTCTCGAAATCCTGACCTCCCGCAGAGATCCCGAAACGGCGTTGCGGAGGATGAACGAAGCCGGGGTATTCGGCCGCTTCATCCCCGATTTTGGACGTGTCGTCGCGCAGATGCAGTACGACATGTACCACGTCTACACAGTGGATGAGCACACGCTGTTTGCGATCGGGATCCTGCACAAGATCGAGAGCGGCCTCCTCGAAGAGGAGCTTCCGCTGGCCACCCAGTTGATGCCGACGATCGTGTCCCGGCGTGCTCTTTATTTAGCGGCGCTGCTGCACGACATAGCCAAGGGTCGGGGCGGGGATCATTCGGAAATCGGCGAGCAGATCGCTCTGAAGCTCGGACCCCGGCTAGGGCTCTCGGCGGAGGAGACCGAGACTGTCGCCTGGCTGGTACGTTGGCACTTGTTGATGAGCAACACCGCCTTCAAGCTCGACATTAGCGATCGGCAGACAATCGGCAACTTTGTTGAGCGCGTCCAATCTCCGGAGCGGTTGAAGCTGCTCTTGGTATTGACTGTGGCCGACATCCGTGCTGTCGGCCCGAAAGTCTGGAACGGCTGGAAGGCGGCGCTGTTGCGCGAGCTCTATCACCAGGCAATCGAAGTGATCTCAGGCGGGCTCAGCGGCGAAGGGCAGGTTTCTCGTGCAGCAGCAGCTCAGGCCGCGGCCCGCCGATTGCTGCTCGATTTCAGCGAACCAGAATTCACGACGTTCGCCAGTCGCGGCTACCCGTTTTACTGGCTGTCCTTCGATCCGGCCACGCATGCGCGCCATGCGCGTCTGATGCGGGAAGCGGAGGCGAGTGGGGCGCCGCTCACCGTCGAGAAACGCGTCGACCCATATCGATCAGTGACCGAGATAACCGTCTATACGGCGGACCATCCCGGCCTCTTCTCGCGGATTGCCGGCGCGCTGGCGGTCAGCGGCGCCAATATCGTCGACGCCAAGATCATGACGATGTCGAACGGCATGGCGCTAGATACCTTCTGGGTCCAGGATTCGACCGGCGGCGCGTTCGACCGCCTGGACAAACTCGCCAAATTGGCAGTGGTTTTCGAGAATGTGCTGACCGGCGAGCTAAAGCCGCACCGGGAACTCGCCCGCCCGCCGGCCTTTCCGAGCCGAACCCAGGTCTTCACCGTGACGCCTCGCGTTCTCCTCGACAACAAGGCAAGCGGGTCGCACACCGTCATCGAGGTAAATGGCCGAGACCGACCCGGGCTCTTATTCGAGCTGACGCGCGCGCTGACCGGTCTCAACCTGCAGGTCTCGAGCGCCAAAATCTCGACTTACGGCGAAAAGGTCGTAGACGTCTTCTACGTGAAGAATCTATTCGGCCATAAGATCGAACATTCGGCAAAGCTCGCCGAAATCCAAAGGACGCTCGAGGTAGTTCTCGCCAAGGGCAACGAGCCGGCTCTCACAATGGCTAGCCGTGAACCGGCGGCGGCCGAATAACGCTACTCCCTCAAATCTTCAAAGAATTCCTTCACGCGCGCGAAGAAGCCTTCGGTTTCGGGGTGGGTCCCGGCATGGTCGCCGGCCTTTTCGAATTCGCGCAGCAGCTCCTGCTGGCGCTTGTTCAGATTGACCGGGATCTCGACAATCGCCTCGATGAACATGTCGCCGCGCGCGGGTGAGCGCAATACGCTCATGCCCTTGCCTCTGAGCCGGAACTGGTGACCGGATTGAGTGCCCGGGGGCACCGTCACGCGTGCTCGGCTGCCGTCCACACTCGGGACCTCGATCGAGCCGCCGAGGGCTGCCGTTGTGATCGAGATCGGAACCCGACAATAGATGTTGGCGCCATCGCGTTGGAAGATGCGATGCGGCGTTATCGTGATGAAGATGTAGAGATCGCCCGTCGCGGCGCCGCGCACCCCCGCCTCACCTTCGCCGGCAAGCCGGATGCGGGTGCCATCTTCGACACCAGATGGAATATTGACCGACAATGTTTTTTCGCGGCGGGTCCGGCCCTGGCCCGCGCAGGCCTTGCAAGGATTGTCGATCACCCGCCCCGCTCCCTGACAGGTGGCGCAGGGCCGTTCAATCGTGAAGAAGTTCTGTTGCGCGCGCACCCGCCCTCGGCCATGGCAAGTAGGACAGGTGATTGGTCTCGATCCCGCCTCAGCGCCGGTGCCTTTGCATTGGTCACAGGCGACCAAGGTTTGCACTCGAACGGTCGTTTGCTTGCCGCGAAAGCTTTCCTCCAGTGAGATTTCCAGGTTATAGCGGAGATCGCTGCCGCGGCTCGGTCCACCTTGGCCGCGACGCCCACCGCCCATGAACTCGCCGAACATCTCGTCGAAGATGTCGGCAAACCCTCCGGAGAACCCGAAATCGGCCGGGCCGCGCCCGCCCCCCTGCTCAAAGGCGGCATGACCAAAGCGGTCATAGGCGGCACGCTTTTGATCATCTTTGAGGATGTCGTAGGCCTCGTTGATTTCCTTGAATTTTTGTTCGGCGCTTTTGTCGCTCGGGTTGCGGTCCGGGTGATGCTTCATCGCGAGTTTGCGATAAGCCCTCTTCAGCTCCTCGGGACTCGCCGATTTGGAGACGCCGAGGACTTCGTAAAAATCCTGCTTAGCCATGGTCGACGGGTGTTCTGACTGGTGTTCTAGAGAGAGTTTCCCCACCACGAGTTATCCCGGCGGATATCCCGCCGGGACGTTCGCAACTGTCTGGCACCTCCGTCGTACCGATTACGCCGAGCCGCGCTTCTTCTGATCGTCGACCTCCTCAAAATCAGCGTCGACAACCTTGTCATTCCCGCCGGCCGCCCCATGCGACGGGCCGCCTGGTGACGCGCCACCACCACCGTCACCGGATCCGGCCTGTTCGGCCTGCTGGGCCCTGTAAAGCGCCTCCCCGAGCTTCATCGAGACCTGGGCCAGCGCCTCCGTCTTGGCCTTGATTTGCCCGGCGTCGTCACTGCCGAGGGTATCCTTCAAGGCTTGCATCGCCTGCTGCACCGCGTCACGATCGGCTTGCGGAACCTTGTCACCACTCTCGTTCAACGTCCGCTCGGTCGTATGGATCAGCGCGTCGGCATTGTTTTTTGCTTCGACCAGCTCGCGACGGCGCTTGTCTTCATCGGCATGCGCCTCGGCATCCTTGACCATGCGGTCGATGTCGGCCTCCGATAGGCCGCCCGAGGCCTGGATGCGGATCTGCTGTTCCTTGCCGGTCGCCTTGTCCTTCGCCGAGACCTGCACGATGCCGTTGGCATCGATGTCGAAGGTCACCTCGATCTGCGGCATACCGCGCGGTGCCGAAGGGATTCCAACCAAGTCGAACTGGCCGAGCAGCTTGTTGTCTGCCGCCATCTCACGCTCGCCCTGAAACACGCGGATCGTGACTGCCGTCTGGTTGTCCTCGGCAGTGGAGAAGGTCTGGCTCTTCTTGGTCGGTATCGTCGTGTTGCGGTCTATCAGCCGAGTGAAAACACCGCCCAATGTCTCGATGCCGAGCGACAGCGGGGTAACGTCTAGGAGCAGGACATCCTTGACTTCGCCCTTCAGAACGCCCGCTTGGATCGCTGCACCGACGGCCACGACCTCGTCCGGGTTGACGCTACGATTCGGCTCCTTACCGAAGAATTGCTTGACGGTCTCGATGACCTTGGGCATCCGGGTCATGCCGCCGACCAGGATGACCTCGTTGATCTCCGACGCCTTCAGCCCGGCGTCTTTAAGGGCGCTACGGCAAGGCCCGATTGTCCGCTGGATCAGATCGTCGACCAACGCCTCCAGCTTTGCTCGGGTCAGCTTGATGTTAAGATGCTTGGGCCCATGCTGATCGGCGGTAATAAAAGGCAGATTGACGTCCGTCTGCATCGACGATGACAATTCAATCTTGGCCTTCTCCGCCGCCTCTTTCAGTCGCTGAAGGGCGAGCCGATCATTGCGGAGGTCGATTCCTTGCTCCTTACGGAATTCGTCGGCGAGATAATCGATGATGTTCTTGTCGAAGTCTTCGCCGCCTAAAAAGGTATCGCCATTCGTGGATTTCACCTCGAACACGCCGTCACCGATCTCGAGTACGGAAATATCAAAGGTGCCGCCGCCGAGATCATAAACCGCAATCGTCCCGGTTCCTTTTTTATCCATGCCGTAGGCGAGTGCCGCCGCGGTGGGCTCATTAATGATCCGCAGCACCTCAAGCCCGGCAATTCGGCCGGCATCTTTAGTCGCCTGACGCTGGCTGTCGTTGAAATAGGCCGGAACGGTGATGACAGCTTCCGAGACCGTCTCGCCGAGGTAGGCCTCGGCGGTTTCCTTCATCTTCTGCAGAATGAATGCACTAATCTGAGAGGGTGCATATTTCTTGCCGCGGCTCTCCACCCAAGCGTCGCCATTGTCGCCGGGAATGATCTTGTAAGGGACAAGATCCATGTCCTTCTTCACCATCGGATCGGTGAAGCGGCGGCCGATCAGGCGTTTGATCGCAAAGAACGTGTTTTCGGGATTGGTCACCGCCTGGCGTTTCGCTGACTGGCCGACGAGGCGCTCGCCCGATTCCGTGAATGCAACCATCGAGGGCGTTGTGCGCATACCCTCGCTATTCTCGATCACCTTGGCACTCTTGCCTTCCATCACGGCAACGCAGGAGTTCGTCGTGCCGAGATCGATACCGATGACCTTGCTCATGTACACCTCGTTCTAAAGCAGGACCGGGCGGCCCGGGGAAGCACCGTCCCGATCCCCCGGGAAGTGATTACAGCCATCCCCTCACTGTGGCTGGGGTCTATATATGTGTCGGGTCGTGCCGCTACAACCACGCTGACTGTGGCTTGCAAGGCCAAAAAATCCACCGGGTTCAAGCGCGTTCCGACGGTTTCGGGCCACCCTTGGCGACGCCGACCATCGCCGGCCGCAACAGGCGGTCATGAAGCACATAGCCGGGCTGCAACACCTCGACAACGGAGCCGCTCGGCTGGTCGGGCCGCTCGGCCTCAAAGATTGCCTGGTGGAAATTGTGGTCGAAAGCTTCGCCCCTCGGATCGATGCGCTTGATCCCGTAGCGCTCGAAGACGCCCAACAGTTCGCGCTCAGTCGCCGCGACCCCGGCAAGGAGACTGCGCGTACGTTCGTCCTTCGCTTCTGATTCGGGCAGGCTCTCTAGCGCCCTGCGCAGGTTGTCCGCCGCCGAGAGCAAATCCTTGGCAAAACCGGCGATCGCATATTTCGATGCATCCTCGCGCTCGCGCTGTGCGCGGCGTCGCACATTCTCGGTCTCGGCGAGGGCGCGCAGCAAGCGATCCTTATACTCGGCCAGTTCAGCCTCGAGCTCGGTGGATCGAGTCTCTGGCGACGATTCATTGGCTTCCGATTCGCTTGGCGTCTCGGCGAGGCCGTCGATGTTGTTATTGGCGGCCTCCTCCGCAGCGGGAAACTTCTCCTGCTCCTTGGTCGTCGTTTCGTCCATGGTCTGTCCTATCCAATTAATCGCCCGATCATCTTGGCGGTGTAGTCCACCATCGGGATGATCCGGGCATAGTTGATTCGAGTCGGGCCGATGACGCCGATCGCTCCGACGATCTGCT
>Ga0210396_10005872_pt1 | contig 11805 bp, 8 predicted proteins | sample IncBWH17OmetaG_FD_155466 | JGI IMG/M metagenome (GOLD analysis project Ga0210396, IMG submission 155466) | Forest soil microbial communities from Barre Woods Harvard Forest LTER site, Petersham, Massachusetts, United States - Inc-BW-H-17-O ...
GCGATACCGCCTGGAATACTTTGGCCAGCGGCGTGTCGCGTTTCAGCGCCGAATAGACCCCCATCAGGATGCCGAATACCATCGCCAGAATCGTGGCGCAGGTCGCAAGCTCCAGCGTGGCCGGCATCCGTTCCCTCAGCAGGTTCGCAACCGGCTGGCGAAATTGATACGAGACGCCGAACTTGAACTGCATCGCATTGCCGAGATATCTCGCGAACTGCACCGGCACGGGATCGTCAAGACCAAGCGATTTGCGGATCTCGGCGCGCTCGGCGGCCGATGTGTCGATCGAGACGATCTGGCTGACCGGATCGCCCGCGAACCGGAACATCGAAAACGAGATGATCCCGACGGCGATCATGACGCCAATGGCCTGGATTGCCCGGCGAAGAGTGAAAGCGAGCATCTCTTCCTTTCACTTTTTTCAGAGGCGGCGTGCGCCGTTACCTGCCCCGAAACGACAAATCCCGGAAGCCGATACTTCCGGGACCTCAGGCCGATAAAACTCTTATTCCTGTTTCGTCGCCCAATAGAACAGGACCTGGTTGTCCGCCCGCTGGGTCAATTTCACTTTTTTCGAAACGCCCCATGCCAGCGCCTGCTGGTGCAGCGGGATATAGCCGTAGTCCTTGATCACGATCTCGAAGGCCTGCTTGATCAATTGGTCGCGCTTGCCCGTGTCGGTCTCGACCAGAACCTTGTCGGCGAGCGCATCCATGTCCTTGTTGCAATAGCCGGCGAGATTGGCTTCGCCGCGGGTCGGGTCCTTGGGATCGTTGCGGCAGCCCAGGATGTCGTACAGCACGTTCTGGGAATCCATCGAGGCCGGCGTCCAGCCCAACAAATAAAACGAAGTCTGGTAGCCTCCGGGCTTCAACACCTTGCCGAAATATTGCGCCTTGGGTTGAGCCAGCAGATTAACCTTGACCCCGATCCGTGCCAGCATGCCGACCACCGCCTGACAGATATCGGCGTCGTTGACGTAGCGGTCATTGGGACAATCCATGGTGACTTCGAATCCGTCGGGATAGCCCGCCTCGGCCATCAGCTTCTTGGCACCCTCCGGATCGGCTTTCGGCCGGACAAAGTCTTTCGAGAGAGCGAATAATTGCGGCGCAACCATCAGCGCTGAGGGCGTCGAGAGGCCGCGCATGACGCGGTTCTTGATCAGATCGACGTCGATCGCCTTGTAGAAGGCTTCACGGACGCGGATGTCCTTGAACGGATTCTTGCCCTTGATATTGGAATAAAGCAGTTCGTCGCGCGTCTGGTCCATGCCGAGAAAGATCGTGCGAATTTCCGGTCCGGTCAGGACCGTGGCGTTGCCGCCCGCATTGACCCTCTGGATATCCTGGGTCGGAACCGGCTCGATGACGTCGACTTCACCGATCGGCGTGAAAATGATCTCCTTGATATTGTGTTCGGGCTTGTTCCACCAGTTCGGATAGGCCTTGAAGACGGTCTTCACGCCGGGCTGATGGCTCTCGATCGTGAAGGGGCCGGTGCCGTTCTCGTGCAACGATGCATAGCTTGGCGTGGTGGCGGAAGCCGGCGTCGGCGCGACCGCGTTGTTTTCCTCACACCATTTCTTGTCCATGATGAACCAGCCGTCCCATTGTGAGATCAGAATGGGATTGGGCGAGTCGAGCTTCACATCGACCGTGTAGTCGTCGACCTTGACGAACTTGGCATCCGCCGGGACGTTGGTCAGGAAGTTGGAGCCCTTGGCCCGCACGCGATCGGCGGAAAAAATCACATCGTCGGCGGTGAAGGGGTCTCCGTTGTGGAATTTGACGTTCTTGCGCAGATGAAAGCGCCAGCGCGTCGGCTCAGGGGTTTCCCAGCTTTCGGCGAGCGCCGGAACGATCTTCAAATCCCTGTCGCGGGTGACCAGCCCCTCGTAGACGTGGGCGTGATGGGCAATGGTCGTCGTTTCCTTCAGCGTATAGGGGTCAAGAGATTTGAGCTCGCCCTGGTTGGCATAGCGCAGGGTCTGGGCCGATGCGGGTGTCATCGCAGTCGCCGCGACGGCAAAAGCGGCGATGAAAACACTGGTCGCTGCAAACAAGGCTTGACGTACCGACATGACGTTCTCCGCTGTGGCACGCCCTGCAGTTCTGCAGTATCGACAGCCGTGGCCGATCCATGTTGCCAGAGTTTGGCTGCCACGCAAGCCCCCGGTTTGCGGGACGGAGCGCCAATAACTAGCTTCACGACAGGCAGCAGCAAGCGCGTTACGTTCTACGGGAGTGCCGGATGGCGGAATTCAAGGCCGATGTTCTTGTTCTGGGTGCAGGCATGGTCGGCGTCAGCGCCGCCTTGCACCTGCAGCAGCGGGGACGGGACGTCATCCTGGTCGACAGGCACGAACTCGCCGGCGAGGAAACCAGTTTTGGCAACGCTGGCATCATCGAAAGCGCCTCGGTCTTTCCCCTGATGTTTCCCCGGGATTTCGGGCTGATCCTGCAATACGCGCTGAACCGCTCACCGCACGTGCGCTATAGCCTTTCCGATTTACCGACCTCGCTGCCGTGGTTGTTGCGCTACTTTCTGGCCTCCTCACCGGAGCGGGCGTTGCACAGCGCGATGGCCGAATTACCCTTGATCCAGCGCAGCCTCCTCGAGCACGAAGCGCTGATGGCGGAAGCCGGGGTCCCGGACCTGCTGCGGCGGACCGGCTGGATCAAGCTTTTTCGCTCCGATGCCACGCTGGCAAACGGGGTGCGCGATTTCGAACGCGCCAGACAGTATGGCGTCGCCGGCGAGGTTCTCGACGGCAAGGCTATTATGGCCCGCGAGCCCAATCTGACCGGCGAATTCGCCGGCGCGGTCTATTACCCGGCGCCGGGCTTCGTCCCTGATCCCGGCGCCTTGGCCAAAGCCTATGCGGCGCTTTTCACGCGCAAGGGCGGACGCTTTCTTGTTGGCGATGCGCGAACACTCGAACAAGGCGACGGCCGATGGCGCGTGAGCGGACCCGAGGGCGGGGCAAGCGCGCGTGAGATCGTGGTGGCGCTGGGCCCGTGGTCCGATCTGGTGTTTCGTCCGCTCGGATACTCCATTCCGCTCGGCGTCAAGCGCGGTTACCATCTGCATTTGGCGCCGCGGGGCAATGCTGTGCTCAGTCACCCCGTGCTCGATTCGGATCTCGGTTATCTGCTGGCGCCGATGAACCGGGGCATTCGCCTCACCACCGGCGTGGAATTTGCCCGTCGCGATGCGCCGCCGAACCCGATCCAGATCGAGCAGGCATTGCCGCGGGCGCACGCCCTGTTTCCGCTGGGCGAGGCGGTCGATGCAAAGCCCTGGAAGGGCGCCCGGCCGTGTCTGCCCGACATGGTGCCGGTGATCGGCAAGGCGCCACGCCATGCCGGGCTGTGGTTCGATTTCGGACACCAGCATCACGGGCTGACGCTCGGTCCCGCGACCGGCCGTCTGCTGGCGGAAATGATGACCGGCGAGACGCCATTCGCCGATCCCACGCCCTTTGCCGCGGCGCGCTTTGGTTGACCGGCGACCAAACGAAGGTTCAAAGGCGTCCTTCCGTCATGCCGCTTGCGTCCTGTGGCCTCTCGCGGCGATACTGCTCCAAGTTGTCTAGAACATGATTCAACTAGGTTGAATCATGTTTGTCGTCCATCTTGTTTTGAGCATGATCTTTTCGGAAAATCGGTTCCCACTTTTCCGGATCATGCTCTAGATGCAATCGGGAGTGCACATGAAGGTAAATGTCGAAATAGATTGCACGCCGCTGGAAGCCAGGCAGTTTTTCGGACTTCCGGATGTGCAGCCGATGCAGACGGCGGTCATGGAAAAACTCCAGAACCAGATGATGGCCAACATCCAGAAGGTTTCCCCGGAAGCGCTGATGCAGAGCTGGCTGACCTTCGATCCGAAGATCGCCGAGCGATTTTCGGACATGTTCGTGACCATGGCGGGCCTCGGCGGCACGCGCGCCGCCGATAAGAAATAATGCTGCCGGGTGACCGCAGCGGATCGCCACTGGGCCGGCTTCGTCCGCCGGGTCTCGGCCTGCTGCTGGCTGAGATGCGGGGGATATTCGAGTTCAACACCAGCCTGTTGCTGTCGCCGCTCCTGATGCGCGCGCCGAAGGGCGACGGTCATCCGGTGCTGACATTGCCGGGTTTCCTCGCCAGCGATCTGTCGATGGCGCCGATGCGCAGATATCTCAGGGAACTCGGCTACGACACCTATGCCTGGAAGATGGGCCGCAACATCGGCGGCGTTTCGCGCATGCGCGCCGCGCTACGCGACCGGCTCGCGGAAATTCACGCCAATACCGGCCGCAAGGTCAGTCTTGTCGGATGGAGTCTTGGCGGCGTCTATGCGCGCGATCTGGCGCTGCACGCGCCGGACCAGGTTCGATGTATCGTAACGCTGGGAAGTCCGTTCGCGAACGATGTGAGAGCGACCAACGCCACGCGGCTTTACGAGGCGCTCTCCGGCGAAACGGTCGGGGAGGATTCCGAGCTTCGAAAGGCGATCGCGGGCGATTTGCCGGTGCCGGCGACGTCGATCTATTCACGCGCCGACGGCGTCGTTAATTGGCGAACCTGCCTCCAGCGTCCCTCCGATACCGCCGAGAATATCGAGGTGCGCTTCGCCAGCCATTCCGGGCTGGGTGTCAACGCGGCCGCTTTGTGGGCGGTCGCCGACCGTTTGGCGCAAGCCGAAGGACAATTCAGTCAATTTGACCGATCGGGGCCGTTTGCCATTGCATATGCGCCTCCGGAACAGGCACAATCCTGACCGACATCCCCGGATAGGGGCCGTCTGAACGCCAGAAGCGCCAGCAAGGCGCCGCGTGAACTTTCGAGGGAGGGAATCCATGAGTGACGCCAAAAAGCTGTCTTCGATGGACGCGTCGTTTCTGTATCTGGAAACGCCGGAAATGCCGATGCACGTCGGAAGCATGGCGATCTTCCGTCTGCCCGACGATTACAAGGGCGACTTCTTCGAGGAATTCAAGGCGATGATCGCCTCGCGGCTGCACATCGCGCCGATCCTTAAGTCGCGCCTGGAGAAGGCGCCGCTCGACATCGATCATCCGTCCTGGCTCGAGGACGACCAGTTCGACATCGACCGCCATATCTTCCGCGGCAGCCTGCCGGCGCCCCACGACCGTGCGACGCTGGAGCGCATCGTCGGCTGGATGCATGCCAAGCTGCTCAACCGTGCCCGTCCGCTGTGGGAATTCTATGTGTTCGAAGGCATGAAGGACAACGAGATCGGGCTTTATTCCAAGATGCATCACGCCTGCATCGATGGCGGCGCGGGCGCCGCCCTCACCAACATGATTTACGATGTCACACCGGTGCCGAGGCAGATCGATACACCGGTAACGCCGCCGAAAGTTGGGCAGGAGCCGCGCGACATCGCCGCTAATTTCATCGATTCTTATCAGCAGCTCTGGCGTCAGCCGTTCGATGCCTCCGCAGCCGCCAAGGGCATCGATCTGCCGCGCACCGGCAAGAGCGATCTCGGATCGATCCTGTTCGACAACGCGATGTTCCAGATCGAATCCGCGGTGAAGTTTGCCGGCAGCGTTCCGACCATGCTGAAAAGCGTCTCCGATGTGGTCGGAAAGATTTCCGATCCGAAATCGCGCGACAGCCTTGCCAGCATGGTGTCGCCGTCGACGATCCTCAACAAGTCGATTTCGTCGGAGCGCAGCTTCGCAGGCGTATCGATCTCGCTGAGCCGGGCCAAGGCGCTGGCCAAGCAAGCCAGCGGGAAGCTCAATGACGTGGTGCTGGCGGTTTCGTCCGGCGTGGTCAGGCGCTATCTGCTGGAGAAGGGTGCGCTGCCGGCAAAATCGATGACGGCGGCGGTGCCGATCTCGCTGCGCGAGGAGGGCAACACGGACGCCAACAATCAGGTGTTCGGCATGATCTGCTCGATCGCGTCCAACATCGACGATCCCAAGGCGCGGCTTGAGGCGATCATCGCGCAATCCACCAAGTCCAAGGAAATGTCGCATCCGCTGCGGGCCTTGATGCCGCAGATGTCCAATGTCTCGATGCTGGGCACGCCGATCCTGGTCCAGATCCTGGCGCTTTTGTACAGCCGTTCCAGCCTCTCGGATGTGCTGCCGCCGGCGGCGAACATCACGGTGTCGAACGTGCCGGGGCCGCGCCAGACGCTGTATGCGGCGGGTGCCGAGTTGTTGCACATTTTCCCGGTGTCGATCTCGACTCACGGGTTGGCGCTGAACATCACCGTGCAGAGTTACCGCGATCAACTGGATTTCGGCTTTATCGCCGGCGCCAATATCATTCCGCACGTCCAGGTGCTGTGCGACATGCTGCCGGGAGAATTCGCGGCCCTCGAAGCCGCCTTCGCCCCGCCGGCCGATCTCAAAAGCGCGGCAAGCTAGCGCAAGACCAAGTGGAGCATGACGATGATTGAAATGCCGCCGCTACAGTTCGCTCCGACCAACGGCATTCGCATGGGCTACTACGAAGCCGGCCCGAAGACGGACACGCCGCCGGTCATTCTCTGCCATGGCTGGCCGGAGATCGCGTTTTCATGGCGTCACCAGATCAAGGCGCTGGCGGGTGCCGGGATCCGGGTGATCGCGCCGGATCAACGCGGCTTCGGCGCCACCGACCGGCCGGAACCCGTCGAAGCCTATGACATCGAGCACCTGACCGGCGATCTCGTCGGCCTGATCGATCATCTCAAGATCGACAAGGCTATTTTCGTCGGTCACGACTGGGGCGGCTTTATCGTCTGGCAAATGCCGCTGCGACACATCGATCGCGTCGCCGGGGTTGTGGGAGTCAATACACCGCATACCAACCGGGCCTTGGCCGATCCGATTGAACTGCTGCGTGCCCGCTTCGGCGAGCAGATGTATATCGTGCAGTTCCAGGATCCCGCGCGCGAGCCTGACCGGATATTCGGCAGCCGCGTCGAGCAGACCTTTGATGCTTTCATGCGCAAGCCCGTGCCGCGCCCCGACACCGCAGCGCAGGAGAAGGTCGTTGCCGGCGTTGGTGCTTCGCCGCGACTTAATCTGGCGTTTCCACAGATGATTGCCGGGTACGATGCCAAGCATGATCCGCGCACGCCGATTTTGTCCGCCGAGGAGAAGAAGGTGTTCGTCGACACCTTTACCAAGACCGGCTTCACCGGCGGTATCAACTGGTACCGCAACATGTCGCGCAACTGGCAGCGCTCGGAAGGCATCGACCATACCGTGCGCGTGCCGTCGCTGATGATCATGGCCGAGAACGACGCGGTACTGCCGCCATCCGCCGCCGACGGCATGGAGAAACTGATCCCGGATCTCGAGAAATACCTGGTTCGCGGCAGCGGCCACTGGACGCAGCAGGAAAAGCCGGACGAGGTCAGCGCCAAGCTGATCGAATGGCGTCGAAAGCGATTCGGGTGACCGAACGTGTGACATCATCATTGCGAGCGAAGCGACTAGAGCTGTCATTCCGGGATGGTCCGAAGGACCAGACCCGGAATCTCGAGCTTCCCCGATGTGCAATTGCCCATCGTGGCTCGATGCTTCGCATCGCCCCGGAATGACGAATCCCATTTGATAAAGCGGCAGGAGACACTCTCGCGATGGCGTCCACCAACAAACTGAGCCCGATTCCGCATCCGCCGAAAAAGCCGGTGGTCGGCAACATGCTGTCGCTGGATGCCAAGGCCCCGGTGCAGCATCTGGTGCGGCTGACCAAGGAGCTCGGGCCGATTTTCTGGCTCGACATGATGGGCGCGCCGATCGTCATCGTCTCCGGCCATGACCTGGTCGAGGAACTCAGCGACGAAAAACGGTTCGACAAGGCGGTTCGCGGTTCGCTGCGCCGGGTGCGCGCGGTCGGCGGCGACGGCTTGTTCACCGCCGACACCAAGGAACCGAACTGGAGCAAGGCGCACAACATCCTGATGCAGCCGTTCGGCAACCGCGCCATGCAATCCTATCATCCGAGCATGGTCGATATTGCCGAACAGCTGGTGAAGAAGTGGGAACGGCTCAACGGCGATGAGGAGATCGACGTCGTCCACGACATGACCGCGCTGACGCTGGATACGATCGGGCTGTGCGGTTTCGACTATCGCTTCAATTCATTCTACCGCCGGGACTATCACCCGTTCGTGGAATCCCTGGTGCGTTCGCTCGAAACCATCATGATGACCCGCGGCATTCCGCTCGAGGGCATCTGGCTGAAAAAGCGCCAGCAGGAACTCGCCGAAGACGTCGTGTTCATGAACAAGATGGTCGACGAGATTGTTGCCGAGCGCCGCAAGAACGCCGAGGCCGCCGAAGGCAAGAAGGACATGCTCGGCGCCATGATGACCGGCGTCGACCGCGCCACCGGCGAACAACTCGACGACGTCAACATCCGCTACCAGATCAATACGTTTCTGATCGCGGGACACGAAACCACCAGCGGGCTGTTGTCGTGCACGATCTATGCGCTGCTCAAGCACCCCGAGGTGCTCAGGAAGGCCTATGAGGAGGTCGATCGCGTTCTCGGTCCCGATCTCGATGCGCGGCCAACCTACCAGCAGGTCACACAGCTCACCTACATCACGCAGATTCTGAAGGAAGCCTTGCGGCTGTGGCCGCCGGCGCCGGCCTACGGCATCTCGCCGCTCGGCGATGAAACCATCGGCGGCAAGTATAAGCTTCGGAAAAACACCTTCATCACCGTATTGGTGATGGCGCTGCATCGCGATCCCAGCGTCTGGGGGCTCAATCCCGATGCGTTCGATCCGGAAAATTTCAGCCGCGAGGCCGAGGCGGCGCGGCCCATCAATGCCTGGAAGCCGTTCGGCAATGGCCAGCGCGCCTGCATCGGTCGCGGCTTTGCCATGCATGAGGCCGCACTGGCGATCGGCATGATCCTGCAGCGTTTCAAGCTGCTCGACATCCACCGTTATCAGATGGCGCTGAAGGAAACGCTGACCATCAAGCCGGACGGATTCAAGATCAAGGTGCGCCCGCGCGCCGAGAAGGACCGCGGCGCTTTCGCTGGCGCAGCCACGGCAGCAGTGGCCGCATCGAGCGTTGCGCCGGTTGCGCGCGCACGGACGCGACCCGGGCACAACACGCCGCTATTGGTGCTCTATGGGTCGAACCTCGGCACCGCCGAGGAGCTCGCCACCCGCGTGGCGGATTTGGCCGAGGTCAACGGCTTCGCCACCAAGCTTGCGCCGCTCGATGATTTCGTCGGCAAGCTGCCGGAGCAGGGCGGTGTCTTGATTTTCTGCGCGTCGTACAATGGCGCGCCGCCCGACAACGCCACGCAATTCGTCAAGTGGCTCGACAGCGGTCTGCCGAAGGATGCGTTCGCGAAAGTCCGTTACGCGGTGTTCGGCTGCGGCAACAGCGACTGGGCCGCGACCTATCAATGGATTCCGCGCGTCATCGACAGCCAATTGGCGGCGCACGGCGCGCGCAGTGTTTACGCCCGGGGCGAGGGTGACGCCCGCAGCGATCTCGATGGCCAGTTCGAAGGCTGGTTCGCGGCGCTGGCGCCGCTGGCGATGAAGGAATTCGGCATCGATTCCAATTTCAGCCGCAGCGCCGACGACGAGCCGCTTTACCGGATCGAGCCGGTGGCGCCTTCGGCGGTTAATGCGATCGTGGCACTTGGCGGCATCGTGCCGATGAAGGTGCTGGTCAATACCGAGTTGCAAAATAAAATCGGCGCCCATGCCTCGGAACGTTCGACCCGGCACATCGAGGTGCAACTGCCGCCCGGCGTTACCTACCGCGTTGGCGATCATCTCAGCGTGGTACCGCGCAACGATCCCGCGCTGGTCGATGCCGTGGCGCGCCGCTTCGGATTTCTGCCTTCCGACCAGATCCGGTTGCAGGTCGCCGAAGGCCGGCGCGCGCAACTGCCGGTCGGCGACAACGTTTCGGTCGGGCGGTTGCTGAGCGAGTTTGTCGAACTGCAGCAGGTCGCGACCCGCAAGCAGATTCAGATCATGTCGGAGAACACCCGCTGCCCGGTGACCAAGCCCAAATTGCTGGTCTATGTCGGCGACGATGCTGCTGCCACCGACCGCTATCGTGCGGATATTCTCGGCAAGCGCAAATCGGTGTTCGATCTTTTGGAGGAGCATCCGGCCTGCGAACTGCCGTTCCATGCCTACCTGGAAATGCTGTCCCTGCTGGCGCCGCGCTATTATTCGATCTCCTCGTCGCCATCAGGCGATCCCGCGCGTTGCAGTGTCACCGTCGCGGTGGTTCAGGGGCCCGCCGGTTCGGGGCGCGGCGTCTACAAGGGCATCTGCTCGAACTATCTCGCCGGCCGCCATACCGGCGAGACGGTCTACGCCACGGTGCGCGAAACCAAGGCGGGGTTTCGGCTGCCCGATGATCCGTCGGTGCCGATCATCATGGTCGGCCCCGGAACAGGTCTGGCACCCTTCCGCGGCTTTCTGCAGGAGCGGGCTGCGCGCAAGGCCAAGTGCACAACGCTCGGCCCGGCGATACTGTTTTTCGGCTGCCGTCATCCCGAGCAGGATTATCTCTATGCGGACGAATTGAAGGCCTTCGCCGCCGACGGCATTACCGAACTGCATACCGCATTCTCGCGCGCGGAAACGCCGAAGACCTATGTGCAGAATCTGATCGCTGCCGAGCAGGAACGGGTCTGGAGCCTGATCGAGCAGGGCGCGATCATCTATGTCTGCGGCGACGGCGGAAAAATGGAGCCGGACGTCAAGGCCACGCTGGTCGCGATCTATCGCGAGCGCGCCGGCGCGGATGCGGCCGCGGCGCAACGCTGGATCGACGATCTCGGCACGAAGAACCGCTATGTGCTCGACGTGTGGGCGGGTGGATAAAGCTATCTATCAACGGGGTCGTCCCGGCGAACGCCAGCGTTTGCCGGGACGACGAGAGAGTTTACCCTATCGCTGCGGCAACCGCTCGAAAGTCGGCAGCCCCTCCGGGATCATATGAAAATCCTGCTTGTCGATGGTGTAGATCGCCATCTGCGGCCTGCCGAACAGGCTGGGATCGTCGAGCGTGCCGATTTTCAGGATCGCGGCAGGCAAGCCGGGCCGCCGTGTGATCAGATGGGTGCCGCATTCGGCACAGAATTCCCGCGTCACCGCGCCTTCAAGGTCGCTGCGTGAGAATTGCTTCGGCGTCCCCTTGGTATAGCGGAAGCCGTCGATCGGCATCAGCGTGAACATGTTGGGAGCGCCGCCGCTGATATATTGGCATTCACGGCAGTGGCACTGCGCTTTCAACATCGGCTCGCCTTCGGCGACATAACGCACCTGGCCGCAATAGCATCCACCTTCCAGTTTCATGACGTTCTCCCTCTCTTGTTAAGGCGTCGTCTTTTCAGTGCAGAGTCCTGGCCGACGCCGCGTGGGCGTGCTTGTCGATGGCGTCGATGATCTGTGGCCACATCGGGATCGGCAGCGCATGCCCCATGCCCTCGATCATCAGAAGTTTCGCGCCTGATATCGAGGCTGCGGTGTCTTTCCCACCTTCGGGCCGGACGAGTGGATCTACAGTGCCGTGAATGACCAGGGTCGGAGCCTTGACGGATGCCAGCCGCGCCTTGCGGCTGCCTGAGGCGAGGATGGCGCGAAGCTGCCGTCCAACGCCGGCGGGATTAAGTCCACGCGCATAGGTGCGTTCGGCGCGGGAGCGATCGAGCGCCTCGTCTTCCGGGAAGCTACCGACGCGCAGGACTTTCCATGTGTGCGCGAAACGAACGAAATACTCTTCCTTGGTGGCCGGCGGCGGCGCCATCAGGACAGCCATGGCCTCGCGGGTCGGCGGCGGCACTTTCG
>Ga0210396_10005873_pt1 | contig 11804 bp, 9 predicted proteins | sample IncBWH17OmetaG_FD_155466 | JGI IMG/M metagenome (GOLD analysis project Ga0210396, IMG submission 155466) | Forest soil microbial communities from Barre Woods Harvard Forest LTER site, Petersham, Massachusetts, United States - Inc-BW-H-17-O ...
GTCTTGTTGTCTTCCAGCGCGTCGAGATAGCGGCCGACCCGATAGTAAATATGGCTCGGCATGTGCACGAGGTGGCCAGCACCGGGGATCACGCCGCGCAATCGATCGGCATAAGGCTCGGCGCGCTTGGGCCGGTCCGACGCCTCGACGGCATGGATGTAGAAGTGAATTGCACCGGCATGGCTTGGATTGCGGGCCAGCACGCGCTCCAGTGTCGGCACGATTGGCACGCTCTGCGGGTTGGGTTCGCGGCCGCCCGGCTTCCAGTAGTCCCATGGGCTGAGATCCATGACCGCCTCGGCATAGAGCGTGGCGATTTCATCGTCGTCGGGAAACTGCATAGCGACCTTCGCCATTTCGGTCGCGTAGGCTGCGTCGAACGGCGCGCGGGCGGCCTTCGGATCGCTGCCGTATCGCACGGTGAGAGCGCGGATCAACGCCTGCTCGCGTGGACTTGCTTTGCCGGCAAGTGCCGTCGCCTTCTGTGCGGCGGCGTAGGCGGGTGCGACCGCGTCATCCTGCATCGGAAGATTGATGTTGGGACCGAGCACCAGCGCCTCGCCCCAGAAGCACATGGCGCAATCGGGATCGAGCTTCTGCGCCATGCGGAACGCACGCTGCGCCTCGCCGTGATTGAACGCGTAAGCAAGACGGAAGCCCTGATCGAAATAAGACTGCGCGCGCTCGTTCGCGGTTGTGATCCTGTAAGTGATGGAGCCGAGACCGGGCCACAGCGGCGGCTCGGATTCCGCGAATGCCGGCGCGGAACTGGCTGCGCTCATCTCGGCGCGCGGCACTTCGGTCTGTGCCAGGCGAAGCATCATGTTCGACAAGGCGGTTGTCACCGGCGTGTGGCAGATCGAAAAATCCGGGCCGGCCCATGGCGCCGATATGTCCACGGCGGTTGCACCCGCACCCGCGAGGGTGACGATGTTCCCCACCAGCAGGGTCGCCAGTGCAGTGCCGCCGAGTGCCGCAGCTCCCGCGGAAACCAATAGCCTTTGAGATCTTGTGAATGTTGCCACGTCGTACTCCAAAATCGGACGGAGGAAAATCTGCCGAATCTGAGATCCAACTGGTCGCACTGAGCAGGATCAGAAGAAGACCCCTGCTCACGAATTTTGCGACCTTTCCGGCCACTTCTGCAAGACATTGCAATGCGCGTACGCTGCGACATTTGAGCGTCGGAGAAAGGATTCTCTGAGCCACGTCGGGTCAGCCGTGCTGTTCATTTCCGCTCCGCGTCAATCGCGTCGATCCCGACAGCGTCCGCACGTCCCCTTGGCGGAAGGCGCCGGCAACGGCCCGACCGCACCGCTCAATGGGCCCATCAAGCAAGTGGGAACTTGAAGGCTCGGAGTTCGGCCTGCGGAACCCATCATGCGTTGCACGATCACCGATCGTCGTTGGGGACCCATTCCTCCGCGGCTGAGTCCCAATGATGGGTCTCGTCGAAGTGTTTCCAGAGTGGCCGCCGTGGTTTGCTTTCACCCTTCTGCTGTAATGCATTCCAAGGGCTGAGCTGGACAACGAGCGACCGAGCCGTCGTCACCCATTCGCGCGCGCTATATCGGGAGTTCCATTTGCTTATCGCGAGCATCGGATGCCTCCTTCGAAGTAAGAAGCTTCCCCATCTTAGCTCGGACCAGGAGCGCAGGAAAGTAAAGTACTTCACAGTCAGCGAACATCTTCGACAAGGTCGCGGGCGATCCCATCAGGGCACGGTCTGGCGGGGCCACCGGAGGACTGAGTTCCGAGATCATGTCCTCCCTATCACAATGACCGAACCTCATCGGCGCGGTCGGGCAGCTCCGAAATGTGCCATGAGCAGTCGTCGAAGACAGCGGGACAAGCCCTGATGAAATCTCATCTACGTCAACGCCGATCCGGGTTCTCCCCGGCGGTGTCTTCGGAATGACGTGATTTAGCCCATTCGCTCAACAAGGTGAGCACGCGAGGGTCCAGGGTCGAACCGATCGGCAAAATATTGCGTTTCGTGGGCCACCAGTCCGTCGCGGAATTCCATGATGCTCACCACGTAAGATGGTGTGCCGTCATAGCTAAGTACGAATTCTGTGACCCAGAGATCGCCGCCGCCGATAATTCGCCGGACCGTAAAACGCTTCTTGTTCGGCTGAACGAACCGGCTCTCTTGAATGTTGTGCCGGCCGCGGATCCGCTCGCCCGATTGCGGATAATCAAGCACAGCATCCTCGCGGTAGATTTCATGTTCGACCTTGAAATCGTTCGCGTCGGAAGCAGTCCAATGGCGCTCCAGCGCTACCCGCACGGTTCGATCGTCCATCTCAATCTCCCACCTTTACTCCAGAGCTTAGTGCGCTCCATTACCCGCGGCTATCACGCTTAGGGGATCGTCGATCACACGAACGTATAGTGCCCCAACAAGGCCACCAGGATCGTGGCGAAGCCGGCATTCGATGACGCTGCGCGGTTCGCTGTTCATATGAGGGTTGCCTCAGCAGTATGAACGCGTCTCGAATGATCGCAGGTGAGTGCTGCACGATCATCAGCCGGTTTGTCTTGAAGACGTTTTCTGCAGCCACGCAGCGCGTTGCACGAATGCGGCAAGACATAACAATGGTCCGACGACGGAAAGAGCCGCAAAAGGCAAGTATCCTATCAAGTACTTGAAACTGCCAAATTGCGGGTATGCCAAAAAATCCTTCGCAAAAGCATAGGCTATGTAGTTGAGCCCGACCACGCGTAAGAACCACCAGCCCTTCGACCCCAGCGCCTTTTGCAGACGAGGGATCGAGAACAGCGCAAGAAGGTAGGTCCACAGGACGGCGACTCCAAAAAACAGAAATACCCCGCGAGATGGCGCGTTACCAATGTAGGTGAGCCAGGCGACAAGCCCGAGGTGCACCAGGTGCGCTGAAGCAAAGGCGAGGCCGAATTCGCGCCCGCGCCGTTTGAGGGGCTCGAAAGCTGGCCCGAATAAAGTCGTCATCGCACCGGCGGCATAAGCCAGCCAAAACAACAGGAACGAGAACCGCCCGGTTACCCTTAATGCCGCGGCGGTGCCGTGCTCGCCCGGTCCCAGCACCGCAAGCGTCAGAGCCGCCAGACCGAGCGCCGCGCAGAAGGCCGAGCCCATCCACACAGCGGCGACGGGCAAGGCAAAGCCGGTAAGGTTCAGAGAGTGTTTCGCCTGCTGACCCATCGCTCTTACCGCCGATCCGTAGGAACTCCTGGTCATTTAGTGATGCCACATCCGCTCCCTTCCGGAAACGGACATTCCCTGGGCAGCGTCTGAGGTAGGTCGGCAGATCCGCCGATACCGACATTGCGACGCCCCCCGGCATGTCCGTTTGGTGCCCCAGAGTCGGATATCGGCCGCGGGGATCGAAGCGAGGCAGCGGGCGGTCATCCAGTTACTTATAAGCGACCGCACCGCTCAAGGGCCGGTCAGCAAGTGGGAACTTGAAGGCTTGAAGTTCGGCCTGTGGAACCCATCATTCGTTGCACGATCACCGATCCTCGTTGGGGACCCATTCCTCCGCGTCTGAGTCCCAATGATGGGTGTCGTCGAAGTGTTTCCAGAGTGGCCGCCTTGGTTTGCTTTCACCCTTCTGCTGCAACGCATTCCAAGGGCTAAGCTGGACGACGAGCGTCCGAACCATCATCACGCATTCGCGCGCGCTATATCGGGAGCTCCATTTGCCTATCGCGAGCATCGCATGCCTCCTTCGAAGTAAGAAGCTTCCCCATCTTAGCTCGGACCAAGAGCGCAGGAAAGTAAAGTACTTCGCGGTCAGTCAATATCTTCGACACGGTCACAGGCGCAGCATCGGCGGGAACTTGAACGACGGAGTCCTATCCTCCGGTCGGCCGTTGCGGATCAGGCTGCGGCCCGTGAGCGGCGGAACCATTGGTCGAAACCGATCCGGCCGAGGCGCGCTTCGCCCAACGGCACGAGCGAGTCACAAACATTACAAGCCGCGCGGCTTTCTCGGACCCCGTCGACGGGTCAGCAATACTGATCGATTTGAAAAGGACCATGCGCGGACATCGCGGATGAGCGGGACCTGTCATTCAGGCAGGCCGAAAGCCGCAGCATCGATCCATATCTTGTCATCTTCGATCCGTGCAGGATGGACCCTCAAAGCTCTGCTCGGCCAACCAGGAGAAATATTTCCGTCAAGAAGGCCGAACGATGCAAGATGGCGCGGACAGAATAACCGGCCATCGGCGATCCGGCCCAGGCTTAGATCGGCCTGTTCATGCGGGCAGAATCTTTCGCATGCGAAGATTCGATCGCCGTCCCGAATGAGCAGAAGATCGACAGCCCCTAGCCGCGCACAAACGAACGCCTGAGGTGTCAGACGGATCGCTGAACAGACCGCGACCCAATTTTCACTCCTTGAGATCATGAAGGATATGCACCGTGCCCGTTTGATGGTCCGCGCCAATGAAACAGCTCGCCCTGATCGTTCGATGAAACCCCTTGTCAACGCAGGATTAGTCAAACTATCAATGGACCGGCGGCTATAATACGCAAAAACTATGGACGGGGTCCCGTCAGTCGCAGGAGGAAACAAAAAAATGCGCAGACTCATCATAACGCTCGTGGTCGCTCTTCCCGTTTTCGCGGGTCACGCCCATGCGCAGGACAGCATCAAGTTCGGGTACATCGATCCGCTTTCCGGCGGGGGCGGTGCCAGTGTGGGCGAAGGTGGACTGAAAACGTTTCAGTTCCTCGCCGACGAGGCGAATGCCAAGGGAGGCATTCTCGGCCACAAGGTCGAGATTGTACCGCTCGATAACAAGACGAACCCGCAAGAGAGCCTTATCCAGGCTCAAAAAGCCATTGATGGCGGCGCTCACTATATCACCCAGGGCAATGGCTCCTCGGTCGGCGCCGCATTGGAGGACTTCGTCACCAAGAACAATACACGCAATCCCGGCAAGGAGGTCTTGTACTTCAACTACGCGGCCGTCGATCCAAGCCTGACCAACGAAAAGTGCAGTTTCTGGCACTTCCGCTGGGACGCCAATTCGGACATCAAGATGGAGGCGCTCACCAACTACATGAAGGGGGTTCCCTCCATCAAGAAGGTCTACCTGATCAATCAGGACTATTCGTTCGGTCAGTCGGTCCGCACCGAGGCGCGCAAGATGCTGGCCGCAAAGCGACCTGACGTTCAGATCGTCGGCGACGAGTTGCATCCGCTGCTCAAGATCACCGACTTCTCGCCTTACGTCGCGAAAATCCAGGCTTCCGGCGCCGACAGCGTCGTGACGGGCAATTGGGGACAGGACTTCGCGCTGCTTCTCAAGGCGGCGGCCGATGCCGGGCTCAAGGTCAACTGGTACACGTACTATGCCGGGGGAGCCGGCGGGCCCACTGCGATCAAACAGACCAACCTCGACCATCAGGTATTCCAGATCAGCGAAGGCATCCCCAATTCCGGCTATCAGCCGGCCATGGATTTCGAGAAGACATTCCGGGCCAAAGCCGGCTTGTCGCTTTGGTATCCCAGGGCCGTCAATGAGATGCGGATGTTCAAGCTTGCCGCCGAGAAGGCCAACTCGACCGATCCCATCAAGGTGGCGGCGGCCATGGAGGACATGAAATTCGAGGTCCTGGATGGTGGCGAAGGATTCATGCGCAAGGAAGACCATCAATTCTTCCAGCCAATCTACATTTCTTCTTTCGGAACCCTCACCGCCAAGGAGCCATTCGACGAGGAGAACACCGGCTGGGGGTGGCATCTGGTGTCCAAGATCGACACGCCACAGACCATACTTCCCACCACCTGCAACATGAAGCGACCAAACTCGTAAAATGCGTGGTCCCCGTGCCGGGCGCGGCACGGGGACAACCACCTCCGGCAATAGTTTTCATGGAGCCGACCGGGCCCTTTTCTTCAGACCTTTGTCACACTGAATCGTCTCCATCATCAGTGAGTGTGTCGTGCTCGATTTGATCGTAATCTCGACCCTCAACGGCGTGCTGTTCGGCATGCTGCTGTTTCTGCTGTCCAGCGGACTGACGGTCATCTTCAGCATGATGGGCGTGCTCAACTTCGCGCATGCCAGTTTCTACATGCTGGGAGCGTTTTTCGGTTATCAACTCACGAAGTGGATCGGCTTCTGGCCGGCTTTGGTGCTTGCACCGCTGCTTGTCGGGGCGGTCGGCATGGCGGTCGAGCGTTATGGTCTTCGCAACACGCATAAACACGGACATGTCGCCGAATTGCTGCTGACGTTCGGCCTGGCCTTTGCGATCGAGGAGATCGTATCGATGATCTGGGGCAAGAGCCCGGTGGATTATCGGGTGCCCGCGATCCTCGACTTTCCTGCCTTCACCGTATTCTCCACCAGCTATCCGGCCTACAAGATCTTCATGCTGGCGGTGTCCGTATCGATATTCGTCGCGCTGTCGATTGTGCTCAAGAAGACCCGGGTCGGACTTGTCGTTCAAGCCGCGCTGACGCACCCGAATATGGTTGCCCATCTCGGCCATAATGTCGGGCGCGTGTTCATGCTGGTGTTTGGCGTCGGCAGCGCGCTCGCCGGCGTGGCCGGCGTCATCGCCGGTCCTGCGCTGGTTACGCAATCGGACATGGCGGGTCTGCTCGGTCCGATCCTGTTTGTCGTTATCGTGTTCGGCGGTCTCGGCTCCTTGCCCGGCGCGTTCATAGCCTCGCTGGTCATCGGCCTCACCCAGACCTTTGCGGTCGCGCTGAATGGTTCGCTGGCCAGCACCTTCGGACCGCTCGATCCGAGTCTCGGTCCCTCGCTACTCACCGACATCTGGAATGTCACGATCGCCCAGGTCGCGCCGATCCTGCCCTATGTGCTGCTGGTGTTGATCCTGATCGTCCGCCCGATGGGTCTATTGGGGACGCGCGAAACATGACAGACGCGGCAACTTCGAATCTGCTCCTCGCCAAGGAAGCCCATGGCCGAAACCTGAAATTCTATGGCATCTGGTTGATTGCGGCGATCGCGCTGATTGTATTGCCCCTGATCTTCTCCTCGGGCGGCTCGCTCACGTCGTTCAGCCTGATCGGCATATCGATCATTTTTGCCCTTTCTTACAACATTCTGCTCGGCCAGACCGGGCTTCTGTCGTTCGGCCATGCCGTTCACTATGGTCTCGGCGGCTTCCTGGCCGTTCACGTGATGAATGCGGTGGCCGCGCATGATTGGCCGATTCCGCTGCCTTTCATTCCGTTGTTCGGCGGCATCGGCGGGCTTGCCTTCGCTGTCGTGATCGGTTGGGTGATGACCAAGCGCGCCGGCACTGTCTTTGCGATGATCACGCTCGGCATCGGCGAGTTGGTCGCCTCCTCATCCCTGATCCTGCGTAGTGTGTTCGGCGGAGAATCCGGCATCACCACGGACCGAACAGCGCTGCCGCATATGTTCGGCTGGAGCTTTGGATCACAGATTGAGATCTACTATCTGATCGCATTCTGGCTGATGATCTCGGCGATTGCGATGTACGCGCTGACCCGCACGCCGCTCGGGCGAATTTGCAATGCGGTCCGCGACAATCCCGGACGCGTGGAGTTCATCGGATACGATCCTCACGTTGTGCGGTATCTCGCCTACTGCTTTGCCGGCTTCTTTGCCGGCATCGCCGGTGGCCTTGCCGCCATCAATTTCGAGATCGCGAACTCCGCCTATCTCGGCGCGACGCAGTCGGGCATGGTGCTGTTTGCGACTTTCATCGGCGGTACGGCGTATTTCTTCGGGCCTATACTCGGCGCCATTCTCGTCACCTTTTTGCAGTTGGGATTGACCAACGTGACCACGGTCTGGCAGCTCTATTTCGGCATCATCTTCATCGGTATCGTGATGTTCGCGCCGGGCGGCATTGCCGGGCTCGTCATGATGCATCGGCCGTTGCTTCGCGGCGGGACGCTGATGACGGTGATCCCGTCCTATCTGATTGCATTGATACCCACGCTGGTGCTGGCGTTTGGTGTTATCCTCGCGATCGAGACGGTCGCCCGCTACACCGAAAGCCAGGGCGGCAGCAACCTGATCAACCTTTTCAATGTACCGCTTGATGCGACCGCGCCGACGACATGGCTTCTGGCTGCCGTTCTTGTCGTCGTTGGCGCACTCCTCGCCCGCATGACCTGGCGACGTATTGCGCAAGCCTGGGACCGTGCCAGTTCGGCGGCCGGCGATCGGGGATACCTCGCGTGACGACAGCCATCGAAATCAACGCCGTCGAAAAGCGCTTTGGCCAGGTGAGCATCATCCATGATCTCAACCTCCGCATCGCGCAGAGGGAACGTCACGCCATCATCGGCCCCAACGGCGCCGGCAAATCCACGACCTTCAACCTGATCAGCGGTTATATCCAGCCGAGCTCCGGCGAAATCCGGTTGAACGATGAGGTGATCTCCGGCTTGCGGCCGTTCGAGATCAACCGGCGCGGCCTGTCGCGCTCATTTCAGGTCACTAATGTCTTCGCCCGGATGACGGTCTGGGAAAACGTGCGGTGTGCCGTGCTGTGGGCCACCGGGCACCGCTACTCTTTCTGGAAAAACGTGGACAATCTGCCCGAAGTAAGACGACGCACCACCGAGATACTGGAAGATATTCATCTGACCCACCGCCGCGACGTGCCGGCAGGACTGCTGACCTACGCGGAGCAGCGTGAACTGGAGATTGGCATCACCATCGCAGGCGGAGCCAATGTCATCATGCTTGACGAGCCGACCGCGGGCATGAGCCACGCGGAGACCGAACGCGCCGTTTCCCTTATCCGCCGCCTGACTGAAGGCCGCACGCTGGTTATCGTCGAGCACGATATGAGCGTCGTGTTTGGTCTTGCCGACCGCATCTCGGTGCTGGTTTATGGACACATCATCGCTTCCGGCACGCCCCATGAAATTCGGAACGACCCGAAGGTCAGGGAGGCCTATCTTGGCCAGGAGGTGCATTGATGCTGGAGGTCAGGGATCTTCACGCCTTCTACGGCAAGAGTCACATTCTTCAGGGTGTTGACCTGCATATTGCGGCCGGCGAGGTTGTAAGCCTGCTTGGGCGCAACGGTGTCGGCCGCTCCACCACCGTGAAGGCGATCATGGGCGAAGTGCCGCCGCACGGGAGTATCCGGTTCAAAGGCCAGGACATTGCCGGCTTGCCAAGTTACCGAATTGCCCGCTCCGGACTGGGCTATGTGCCGGAACACCGCGATATCTTCCCAGGCCTGACGGTGCGCCAGAACCTTCTGCTCGGCATCAAGGATGTCCGCCGTCCCGGCAAATGGCAGCTCGAGACCATGCTGGAGATGTTTCCGAATCTTGCCGCGCGCGCCGATACGGAGGCCGGCGTTTTATCCGGTGGCGAAAAGCAGATGTTGACGATATGCCGGACGCTGATGGGCGATCCGGAACTCATCATGATCGACGAACCGACGGAAGGACTGGCGCCGCTGATCGTGCAGCAGGTCGGCGACCTGATCGCCAGGATCGCGGAGGCGGGGGTCGCTATCCTGCTGGTCGAGCAAAAGCTGTCGATCGCGCTTCGGATCTCGCATCGGGTCTATGTGATGGGTCATGGCCGGATCGTGTTCGAGGGCACGCCCGATGAACTCAAAGCCAATCAAGCCGTTCGCAAGGAGTGGCTTGAGGTCTAGCGGATCAAGGCTTCAGGCATAGGCCGCGCGGCGGCGGTGTCGCCCGACCAGCACGCTGACCAGCAGCAGGTTGAGAACGTTGGTGCCGATGCCGAGCGCGAACGCGGGCGCATAATATCCGAGATGGTCGTACAGCAGGCCGGCGATCCAGCCGCCGGCGGACATGCCTCCCCCGCTGAACAGCAATATTGTCGGGATTCGCCAGTAGGCTTCCGATGCCGGAAACAGTTCACGCACCGCCAGCACATAGGCCGGGATGATGCCGGAAAAGCCGAGCCCGAAAGCGGCGGACACCATGAACAGGCCAGCTTCGTTCTGTGTCAGCAGGAAGGCCGTCATCGACACGGCCTGCCAGGCCGATCCGATCAGGACGGTCGCGAGACCGCCGATGCGATCGGAGATCAGACCCCAGACTTGCCGGCTCAGGAACGCGGTGCCGAGCAGCACCGACAGCATCAGGGCGCTCATCGACCGGCTGATACCGAGATCGCTGCAAAAGGCGACCAGGTGGCCCTGCGGCATCGCCATGGGAATGCAACACAGCACGGCGGCGGCGCAGATCGCCATGAACACCGCATAGGGCGGCCAGCCGAGGACACGCACGTTGCCTGAAATGGCGCCGGTCGCTGCTGCCGGATGAATCACTTCGGGCGGCTCGCGAAAATAAATCGCCGCCAACGGCACGATAATAACGATCTCGGCGAGCGCATACCAAAGCATCGTCTGCCGCCAGCCGAAACTGGCGATCGCTTGCTGGAATATCGGCGGCCACACCGCGCCCGCGAGATAGGTGCCGCTTGAGATCAGCGCCAGCGCCGAGCCGCGTCGGCGGTCGAACCAGCGGCTGACATAAACGTACAAGGGTGCATTGATGCCGCCGATCCCGATCAGACCGATAAACACCCCGTGGCCGATCCACAGCGGCCAGGGTGGGCCAAGGGTCGAAATCGAGAGGCCAAGGCCGACCATCAACGCGCCGAAGATGACCGTCCAGCGCGTACCGATCCGATCGGCGATTCGGCCCATCATGATTCCGCCGATACCGCCGCCGAGCCATGCCAGCGAACTGGCGAGCGCCGGAACGGAACGCGACCCGTCCACCTCGTTGGCGATGTCCTTGAGCGCTACCACGGCGATCCAGGCACCGCCGTACGACATCCCAAGGACAAACAGGGCTACTGATGCGATGGCCCAGGAGGCCTTGGTCTCAATTGAACTTGGGAATTGCAACATCGGGGCGGAACTCGACTTTCGAAGCGCCTTTTACCGGCTGCCCAGAATTTCACCACCCACACTATGTCAGGTCTGCTCTACGTGTTGCATTGCATCAATTTCGACAACGCGCTGCGAATCGCGAGAGCTAATCCGGTTGGCGCGATGAAGGGACATCGCGCATGAGCCTGCGTGCGCGCCGAGATTATGCTCGTTCGTGAAATTTTCGGAGGCGCTCGATTTTCGACTTTTTCAACAGTATCGACGGTCGCCATCGACGGTCACCCGACCGGTCGCAGTAACAGCCGCCGACACTCGACGTTATGGGACTCGGTCCTCTTTGGATGCCGACGTCGGGGCCGACAGCGGCGCCGAGTTGGCCTCCTGGGAGATTCCTGGACGCTGATCGGACTTTGCCATCACCGAAGTGTCGCTATCAAAACGCACGCGGTAGACCTGTAGATTCTCGATGACGCGCTGAACATAGTTGCGCGTTTCGGAGAGCGGAATGCGCTCTACCCAATCGATCGCGTCCACATTGGGATCGCGCGGATCGCCGTATAGCTTTACCCAGTCGCGAACGCGACCCCGGCCGGCATTATAGCCGGCAAAGGTCATGATGTGAGAGCCGGTATATTCCTTCAACAATGCGCTGAGTTCAGCGGCGCCCATTTGCGTATTGTAGACGGGATCGGAGACCATCCGGTCCCAGTCATAGGTTACGCCGAATCGCTTCGCAGTGTCGCGTCCGGCTTCCGGCGTGACCTGCATCAGGCCGACCGCATTGGCCGACGACCTGTCACGCTGGTCGAACGCGCTTTCGGTGCGTGCAACGGAATAGATGACGCTGCGCTCGATCTCGGGACCGATCGCGCTGTGCTGCGGAATTCCGATCGTCGGGAACGCGTAGTTGTCGAGCGCGAGGCCGCGCGCCAGCGCCGGCTTGCCTATCTGCAGCATGGCG
>Ga0210396_10005875_pt1 | contig 11801 bp, 9 predicted proteins | sample IncBWH17OmetaG_FD_155466 | JGI IMG/M metagenome (GOLD analysis project Ga0210396, IMG submission 155466) | Forest soil microbial communities from Barre Woods Harvard Forest LTER site, Petersham, Massachusetts, United States - Inc-BW-H-17-O ...
CCTTCAAGGCGATATTGGCTGCGGTATCGAAGGCGGACGTATTGCTGAGCCAGGCGATGGACAGGTGCAGATCCGGGTAGCTGACCAATTTGGCCCGGTAGGAGGCGGTGGCGCCGTCGTGGCTGATATAATCCTGAACGTGTTTTTTTGCGAGGAACAGACCGGCTCCATAGTGGTTCGGTCGGCCGTTGTTGAAATTGTCCATGGCCAGCATCTTTGGCAGGAGGGAGGGGTTGCCGAAGTGACCGCCAAGATACCATTGGTTCCATTTCAGCAAGTCTTCCGCGGTGGTCAGCAGGCCGCCATTTCCACATACATCTTCGTTAGGCATATCTGTTTCATAGATGCCATGTTTTATGTCGTAGGCGATCGCGCGATGGGGCACTACCCTTTTGTGGTCGTCCCGCCAGGAGGTATGCGTCATGCCTGCGGGGAGGAAGATATATTTCCGGGTGAAATCTGCCAGGCTCATGCCGCTGACCCGTTCCACGATGATGGCGAAGAGGTTGTAATTCGAGTTGCTGTAGCCGAAGGTTTCGTTAGGGGTGAAGTTCAATTCGTGCTGATGGGCGATGATGTCCAGGGCATCGTAGTTGTTGTAGGTCTTAGTGGTGCGTGGCCAGCCGGCGATGGCGGCGATGGCGCCCCAGTCCCGCAGACCGCTGCTATGGTGCATGAGGTATCTCAGGAGAAGGGGGTGATCGTATTTTGGCAGTTCGGGGATGTATTTGGTGACGTCGTCGTCGAGAGAAAGTTTTCCCTGTTGTTCCAGCAGGAGGATGGCGGCTGCCGTAAACTGCTTGGAGACCGAGCCGGCCTCGGTGATGGAGGTGGTCGTCATCGGGACCTGGTGTTCCAGGTCGGCCATGCCCCAGGCTTTGGAGAAGAGGATATGGCCGTCGCGGCAGATGGCGAGTTCGCAGCCGGGATTGTTGGACTGGTAGCGGGTAAAGAGCGCGTCGATTGCTTTGGCGGTGTCCTGCCAGCGTTGGGCGGAGGTTCGCAGGGTCAGCGGGAGCAGGACAAGGAAAAGAATTTTTTTCATAGCTTTAGTTACAATCTTATTTTATGAAGTTATGGTTTTTTCTTTTGCTGATCGCGGGTTCGCTGCGGGTGTTGGGGCAGGACGTTGGGATCGTGCCGGGTAAAATGAAAAAGGAGGGAATCGATGCCGGCATCGTAGGGCGGTTGGAAGGGGAGATCGGGAGGGGTGTATATCCCAACATTCATAGTCTGCTGATCGCGCGGCATGGCAAGCTGGTGTATGAGCGTTACTGGCCGGGAAAGGATGAGCGGTTGGGTGACCCATTGGGGGTGATTGCGCATGGGGTCGACAGTCTGCATGATCTGCGGAGTGTCACGAAGAGTTTTGTAGGAGCCTGTATCGGTATTGCTATTGCGGAGGGAAAGATCAAGGATGTCGATGTGCCGGTATTTTCCTTTTTTCCCGAGTATGCCCGGTTTGATACGGGGATGAAGGCTGGTTTGACGATCCGGCATCTGTTGACGATGAGCTCGGGGCTGGATTGGGATGAGAACCGGCCTTATAACGATACGCTTAACAGTGAGATCGCGATGGACAGGAGTCGCGATCCTATTGGCTATGTTTTGAGCCGGCCGATGGTTCATGTACCGGGAACCTATTGGCGCTATAACGGCGGCACCACGGAGGTATTGGCGGCTATCATCCAAAAAGTCAGCACGTTCCCGATCGACCGGTTTGCCTGGGATCATCTTTTTTTTCCGTTAGGCGCGCACACCGTCTATTGGATGAATATGCCAAAGACCCGAAGGCCCTCGGCGGCAGCGGGTTTGCGGCTCCGGAGCAGGGATATGTTGAAATTCGGGTTGTTATATGCCAATGAGGGAAATTGGAATGGCCAATCGATCATCCCTAGCGCCTGGGTGGACAGCTCGTTGACCTCGCATATCCTGCGGGTAGAACATGGCGACGGGGGATATGGCTTTCAGTTCTGGACCTTTACGTATACGCTTAAAGACGGGGTCTTTGAAATACCCGCGGCGGTAGGTAATGGAGACCAGCGGATCTTTATCGACAGGGTACACGACCTGGTGGTCGTCATCACATCCGGTAAATACAATAACTGGTCGGAAAAAATGAATGCCAATGCCCTGATGGGGCAGGTCTATACCGCGGTTCAGTGAATGATCTCGGCGTCGAAGGTGTGTTCATCGATCTTTCCGTCTTTTACCGATAGAAAATACGTGTGGCTGGATGTATCCAGGGCTACGGACTTGCTGTATTTCTCGTTGAGGAAGAGGATGCCGGCTTTGTCGTCGCAGGCATAGCCCGCTGTCATACGGCCATCCAGGAGGGCGGTGGTATAGAGCGGTTTGCGGCCGGGTTCGCTGTGGTAGTGAGGACAGTGACTGTAGGGCAGGAATGCCAGTCCGTTCACGATCGACAGCTCTTTTGGCCGGGAGTCGCTATAGCTGGCGTTGAACCAGCAGATGGAGCCGGCGCTACCTCCCGCGAGGACGATCCCTTTGTTATATGCTTTCCGGAGGACGGTATCGATGCCTTGTGCTTTCCAGATGGCGATCATGTTCAGGGTATTGCCGCCGCCTACGATGATCGCGTCCATGCTCATCAATCTTTCTTCGAAGGTCTGTTGTTCCGGCGAGCTGTTGACCCATACGCTCAGGACATAGGGTTCGACGGGGAGGTCATGGCAGAGGTCATACCAGTTGTTAACCCCATAGGGGTTATCGGCGGAGGCGGTAGGCAGGAAGCAGATCCTCGGTCGGCTTTTGCCGGTGAGGGCGATCACTTGGCGGATGAAGGCTTTTTGGGTTGCGCCGCCGTAGGCGAAGATCTTTCTTACGGGTGTATCCGTTGGTGCGGTACTGGGTTGGGCTAAGAGGGAGGTATAAAGCAGGCAGGCGGCGAATGCCAGGAGCAGTGATCTTTTCATAGCTACAATGTACAAATCATAGGTGAGATTTTTGACTTATATTTGGTTGCTATGAAAATCGCAGTGGCACAAACGAGGCCTGTCAAGGGCGAGATCGAAACCAATGTTAGTCACCACAAGAAATTGATAGCCTTGGCTGTCGAATGGGGTGCTAATGTGGTTGTATTTCCCGAATTGTCCGTAACGGGATATGAGCCCGCGCTGGCGAAGGAGTTGGTAACGACGCCGGATGACAGCCGGTTTGACGATTTTCAGCTGATCAGCAATGGAAGCCGGATCACGATCGGGATCGGGGTGCCGGTGCGGGGTGAGAAGGGTATCCTGATCGGCATGGTGATCTTTGAGCCGAACAAACCGCGGCAGGTCTATCACAAGCGCTATCTGCATGTCGATGAACTCCCCTTCTTTGCTGCCGGCGAGGAGCAAATCTTTTTAAACGGCGATACCGATAAGATCGCTCTTAGTATTTGTTATGAGCTTTCGGTGCCGGAGCATGCGGAATCGGCCTATTCGCAGGGAGCGCAGATCTATCTTTCGAGCGTTGCCAAGAGTGTTGCCGGCGCCGCGAAAGCGATCGAGACCTTGAAGGGGACGGCCGGTAAATATGGGATGGCGGTCTTGTTCTCTAATTGTGTGGGGCACTGTGATAATTTTGATTGTGGGGGCAGGACGGCTGTGATCAGCAAGGAGGGGCAGTTGCTGGCGGAGCTGAACGATACGGATGAAGGGGTACTTATTCTCGATACCGACACCGAAGATGTCGTTGAAAAAATTCTGTAGTCTTTTTTTCTTTTTCTGTTTTCTCGGAGGCCATGCGCAAGAGCCGGCAATCCGGCAAGCCTTGTTGCATGGGAACTGGTCTGCGAGCTGGATCTCGTGCCCTGGGGTGGCTCAGCGGGCGTATGGAGTATATCATTTTCGTAAGCGTTTTGTTTTGGAGGAGGTTCCCCGGCGGTTTGTCGTGCATCTTTCCGCGGACAACCGGTACCGTTTTTTTGTCAATGGAAAGCCGGTGTGTTTTGGTCCGGCGCGCAGTGACCTGGCGCATTGGAATTTTGAAACGGTGGATATTGCCTCTTTCCTGGTGCGTGGGGAGAATGTGGTGGCGGCCCTGGTTTGGAATATGGGGGAATATGCGGCGGTGGGGCAGATCAGCAATCAAACCGCTTTTTTGTTGCAAGGCGATTCTACCGCCGAAGAGATTTTAAATACGGGTGATTCGTGGCGGGTGTTGCGGGATAGCGGGTATAGCCCTTGTTCGACGGAGACCGGGAGGGTTTTGCGCGCCTATTATGTGGCCGGGCCGGGAGATGCCCTGGATGGAGCCCGGTATCCCTGGGGGTGGGAGCAGGCCGGCTATCCGGATAGCAGTTGGGCGCAGGCGATAGACATCACCCGGCCCGTGGTCACGGGTTATGGGACGGACAATTTATGGACCCTGGTGCCCAGGACGATCCCGTTGATGGAGGAGAGTTTGCAACGTATTGCCGTGGTGCGGCGGGGAAATGTGGATGGGAGCTTTATCCAGGGTGGGCATGCCGTGGTGGTCCCTGCCCATGATTCCGGCGTGGTGTTGCTGGACCAGGGATATAATACGGTAGCTTATCCGGAGTTGGTGGTCAGCAAGGGTAGAGGAAGCATTGTCCGGCTGACGTATGCCGAAGCGTTGTTCGATGTCCATGGGCAGAAGGGCAATCGCAATGACATCGAGGGAAAGACGATAGCCGGCGACTATGATATCTATAAACCCGATGGCGGGGTGTGGCGGTTGTTCCGGCCCTTGTGGATGCGAACCTACCGGTATCTGCAATTGAATATCGTCACCGGCGACGAGCCGCTGGTCATCGAAGACCTCTATGGCCTATACACGGGTTATCCGTTCCGGCAAAATGCGAGTTTCAGCAGCAATGATTCTTCCTTGCGTGCTTTGTGGGATATCGGCTGGCGGACGGCGCGGCTTTGCGCCGGGGAGACCTATTTCGACTGTCCTTATTACGAGCAGTTGCAGTATGAAGCCGACACGCGTATTCAGGCGTTGATCTCCTTGTATATCTCGGGGGATGACCGGCTGATGCGGAAGGCTATTACGGATTTTTTTAATTCTCGTGTTGCGGAGGGGCTGACGCAGGGGAGGTATCCCAGCAACCGGTTGCAGGTGATCCCGCCTTTTTCGCTGTTTTGGGTCAGCATGCTCTATGATTATTGGATGCACCGGAAAGACGATGCGTTCATCCGGGAGAAGCTGTTTGCCGTCAGAGGAGTGCTGGATTGGTATGAGCAGCGGATCGATGCGGCTCGCGGCATGCTGGGACCTATGCGGTGGTGGAATTTTGTCGACTGGAACAATGCGTTTCCCGGTGGGGTGCCGGATGGCGCTTCGGATGGGAACAGCTCCATCATAAGCCTGCAGCTGGCGTACACGTTACAGCAGGCTGCGGCGATCTTTGCTTATTATCGGGATACGGCTGCTGCTTTTCATTATGGTAAGCTGGCGGATAGGCTTAGCCGGGAGACCTACCGGCAATGTTTCGATGGAGCTAGAGGGGAGATGGCGAATACGCCCTTGAAAAAGACCTTCAGTCAGCATGGCAGCATCATGGGTGTATTGACGGGCAGTGTGCCGGCTTTACAGGCGAAGGCGGTCATGGAGCGGGTGTTGCAGGATAGCACGCTGAGTCAGTGTACGTTCTATTACCGGTTTTACTTGACGCGGGCGTTGAAGAAGGCGGGCATGGCGGACCTTTATTATGCGTCGTTGAAGCCGTGGCGGGACATGATCGCGAATGGGTTGACGACGTTTGCGGAGAATCCCGATCCGGCCCGGAGCGACTGTCATGCCTGGAGTGCGAGTCCGGTCTACGATTTTCTTTCGACCATTTGCGGCATCAATCCGGCTTCGCCGGGTTTCGCCGCGGTTGAGATCCGGCCGGCGTTGGGGCAACTGGTGGAGGTGCGGGGGGCTATGCCGCATCCGGCCGGGGTTATCCGGGTGCACCTGGTGCGGGTTGCTGCAGGCGGGGTGACCGGGGAGGTGGAATTGCCTGCCGGGGTTTCGGGGGAATTTTATTGGGAGGGGAAGGAGGTGGAGTTGCATCCGGGTAGTCAAAAAATTAATTTATGAAATATTTTGTTGGATTGTTTTTGGGGATGGTCGTGTCGGCGGGGATGCGGGGCCAGGTTGGGTATCGGCTGCTGCGGTTTTCTTCCGCGCACAATTGTTTTCCGGATACGGGCAGGGCGAATGGGCATCTCGACGGCGATAGTATTCAGCAGCCGAAGGCCGGGCATTATGACGACAGCTCGGTGTTGTTGGTGGTGCCGCGGGGGTTTCGTGCCGGGGCGGCCGTGGATCTGGTTTTTTGGTACCATGGCTGGCACAACAATATCGATACTGCTTTGCGGTTCTATGGATTGGCCGATCAATTTGCGGCGAGCGGGCGAAATGCCGTGTTAGTGTTACCGGAGGCGGCCCGGAATGCGGCTGACAGCTATGGCGGGAAGATGAGACAGGAGGGGATGTTCAAGCTGCTGGTGGCGGATGTGGTGGACGAACTGAAACGTTCGGGGGTTGTCCCACCGGGGGTGATTGCCGGGCATGTTGTGCTGGCGGGACATAGTGGCGCCTATTCGGTGATTGCCGATGTATTGGAACATGGACAGCAGCCGGTGGATGAGGTCTATTTATTCGACGCATTGTATGCGCATGTTCCTACGTTTATGAACTGGGCAGTGGTGGAGCCGCATCATTTTGTCCATTGGTTTACCAATACGGGTTATGGACCGGATAAGATGACGGATACGATGATGCTGGCGTTACGTCAACGCCGGGTGGATTTTGGGTTGTCTGAGGAGGGGTCGGTGAATTCCGCTATTTTGAAAGACAACAGGATCTTATTTGTGCATAGTCCGCGGGAGCACAATGTCATTATCAATCACCCGGATGATTTTGCCTTGTTGCTGAAGAACAGCTTTTTTCTCGGCGGCATACGGTAACTTTTATATACTTCTCCGTCCTGCAATAAAGGAGACGAGAAATAATACGATAAAAATAAAGAACAGGATCTTGGCGATCGAGGCCGCGCCCGCTGCGATGCCGAAGAAGCCGAAGGCTCCGGCAATCAGTGCGATAATCAGGAAAATAAGGGTCCAACGTAGCATAACATATTCATTTATGGTTAATAATGAGTAGTAATGCTAAAGCCGTGCCAGCCCATTTAACTGGGTAGGCCGGGTTTTTGGCGGAAGAGTGGGCCTACAGCTTCGTAGGGGCCTTTTACCTCACCCCAACCCCATTGGGGAATATGGTCCTCTGGGGTGACGGGATTTTCGTCTGACTGAGAGATCATCAAGGCGAAGCGGGAACCCCATTCGATGTGGGCGGCGAAAGTAGAGCGGAATTCCGGGTCGGCGGCCAACGCGACCTCGTCCGCACTTTCCATGAGTAGTTCGACCCAGCGTTTGCGTTGGGCTTCGGTGAGGTGTTTGCCGAGGTGTTTGGCGATCACGTGGTGGAGGGCATTGGGACCATATTCCTGCGTATACACTTTGGGGCCTTTAAGCGTTTCCGCCATGAAATAGGCCACGTGTTTGGCATGTTCCGGTGACATCTTATTGAAGATGGGTTCCAGCAGTGGGTCCCGGAGCACTTTTACGTAGAAGACGTCGGTTAGTTTTTCGAATATGGCTACGCCGCCTGCCCATTCGCAGGGGGTGGGGATACGGACAGGCAGTTTCACGATCCGGGCGTTTTGGATACCGCCAGCGGGAGGCAAGGTCATGCCGCCGTTAGTCGTCACATAGATACAATAGTTGTCTGCTTTGGTCGTGCCGAAGGCCAACGCGGTAGAGCCCGCCAGGCCGTCGGCTTCGCCGGCGATGGTGGTGACTTGTTTTTGCGGAGAGATCTTTATCACGCTGTTGTAGATGTGGGTAGTGGCGTAGCAGTTACCGTCCGGGTCGAAAGCAAAATCATCGAGGAGGATATTTTCCAGGATGATCTCCGGTTCTCCGGGTTGGTTGCCTATGAGTGGGATACGGAGGAAGAGCTGTTTGTCGGTGTTAGAAACGTAGACCGCGTTTTGTGCGATCTTGATACCGTTGGCGGCGGGAATATCGTTGGTGGTGTTGGCTTTGGCCAGCAGGTCATGCTGCAACCATTTTTCGGCGGTGTTTTGGATTCGGTGATATTGAAGGATGCTGCCGGTGAGCGAATCGCAGATCAGCGTCGTGTTTTCATCGAGGCTGGCCATCCCATTTAAAAATCGGGCGTTCTCCGGTTGAAGCAGCGGGGTGATCTTTTTTGCGGCCGATAATAAGAAAATAGTCGGTATCCCCCTGGCATCCCAGCCGTTGAGAAGGAATTCCTCCTTGCCTAGACAGAGGATGCCGGCCGGTTTGCCGTCGATGTGGGCGTAAGGTTCTTTGTGGCCATAGGGGTCGAGGCGGTAGATAATACCTTCGAGGACGCTAGTGACATAGAGGTTACCGGATTTGTCGATCGCTATATTTTCGAGGAAAGTATTGGGTGGAAAAGTGGAGAAGACCATAGAATTTAGTTTTAATTTTATGAAGGTAGGGGTTGGGGAGAGAACATGGAAACCCATTATTTTATACCTGATCAGTCATGAGATCAACCGTTTTGGGGAGATGCACGGTATGATCCATGGTATCAGCAAGAAGATGTTGACGGGGCAGCTGCGGGAATTAGAAAGGGACGGTATCATCGAGCGCAAGATCTTTGCGGAGATACCGCCCCGGGTAGAATATTATATCACGGAGAAAGGGAAGACCTTACGACCGATTATCCTTTCCATGCGTGAGTGGGGGCTCAAGTATGCGTTGAAGCCCTAGTTTTTGGTATCGAGCAGGACGGGTGTAGACCCTTTTCCCATGATGATCACTTTGGTATTGGCCGATTTGGCGATCTCCAGCTGTGCTTTGATGCTTTCGTATTGCAGCTGGCGGTCGGTGAGGCTTTCGCTGATGATGTGCTGGTAGTCGGCGATACCCTGGGCTTCCACCCGTTTGCGCTGTGCTTCCTGTTGTTCCTTTTGCAGGACGTATTGCATCTTTTGGGCGTCCTGTTCCGCCGTCATCTTTTGTTCGATGCTGGTCTTCACGGCTTGCGGGAGCTGGATATTACGGATCAGCAGCTGTTCCAGGAGCAGGCCGCGGTGTTGAAACTCGCTGGTGATGGATTCGATGATGCGGTGTTGAAATTCATCGCGTTTATTGGAATACAGGGATACGGCGTCGTAGTAGACGGCGTTGTCGCGAATCTTGGTACGGGAGAGGGGGCGGACGATCTTATCGGTATAGTCGAGACCCGTCTCGCGGAGGATGCGGGGAGCTTCCGTGGGTAATACCTTATACAAGACGGTGAGGTCGATGACGACTTCGAGTCCGTCCGAGGTGAGTACACGGATGGCGTCGTCACCTTCTTTAGCGCCTTCGTCACGAACAGCGCTCATGGTATAGTTCTGTGTCTTTATATCCATTTTCTGGACCTCCATGAGGGGGTTGATGAAATGGAGGCCGCTGCCCAGCACATCGTTCTGGACATTACCGTACAGGATCTTGACACCGACTTCGCCGGCGCCGATCTGGACCAGGGCGGCGGAAAAGAGACCGATGATCGCCAGGAGGAGGCCGCCTAAACGCAGGGGTGTGGTGTAGCGGCGGAGGGAGTCATTCCTGCCGGCAAACACGAAGCTGATGATAAGCAGGATGATCCCAATAATTAAGAGAGCCATTGTTTTGAATTTTGCCTGTAAAAGTATGCTTAAAAGCAGCGGGCCGGGTAATTAATCTATATGAACGGTGACGGGGCTGGAATGGATGAGCTAATCCGGGTCGAAAGGGGATACAACGGCGTTGCATATGGGCTGTTGATCCTGCTTTGGGTGGGGTTGCAAAAGTTGGGATAAATGAGTAGGTTTGGGCTGTAAATGAGCCCTAAACCCGTTTTTTTGGTCTTTTTTCCCCTTCATTTTTTTCTACTGAATTTATTGTTGAATGTCAGAGGGGATGGCCAATGTCCCTTTGCGGCCACACTGGCGGGAAGCAATCTTGCATGCGGGAGCGGGCTGCTGACGGTGAGCTCTGGCAATCAGCCTGTTAAAATCGTTTGGTATAAAGATGGTGTAGCCGTGAATACGGTGACGGCCACGGGTAGTACAGTGACTACCGTGGCGGGTGGGAATGGGTGGGGGGCGGCTGCCAACCAGCTTGCTGGTCCAACGAGTATACGTTTTGATGCAAGTGGAAACTTGTATATCGCCGATTATGGTAACGAGCGGGTGCAGAAATGGGCGCCGGGTGCGACGAGTGGCACTACGGTAGCCGGCGGGAACGGTCTTGGCGGCAGGAGTAACCAATTCGGATATCCTGATGACTTTGTCGTTGACGCGACCGGCAATTTATTTGTCACTGACGACATGAATTACCGGGTACAGGAGTGGGCGCCCGGAGCGACGAATGGGACGACTGTCGCCGGCGGGAATGGCATCGGTGCGGCCGCCAATCAATTTCACAATCCGGAGGGGATTGCGATGGATGCCGCGGGCAACTTTTATGTGGTGGATGAATTCAATTACCGGGTGCAGAAATTCGCGCCGGGTTCCACGCAAGGTGTGACGGTCGCCGGCGGAAATGGTCAGGGTTCGGCGCCGAATCAACTGAATAACCCCACCTATATAGCGCTGGGTCCCGACGGCAGTTTATATATTTCGGATTGCGATAATTTTCGGGTGCAGATGTGGGCGCCAGGCGCCAGCAGCGGAGTAACGGTGGCGGGGGGCAATGGCTATGGACCTGCCGCGAACCAGCTGGAGTATCCCGAGGGGCTGTATGTCGATCAAAATAAAAATCTCTACATAGCGGATAACTTCAACAACCGGATACAGGAATGGACGCCGGGAGCGGTTAGCGGGGTGACCGTTGCGGGGGGTAATGGCCAGGGAAATGCTATGAATCAGTTCGATCAGCCATATGATGTGGTAGTCGACGCGGCGGGAGATATTTATGTGGCCGATTACGACAATACCCGCATCCAGAAGTGGTCGCCGGCTATCAACCTTACTTATAATGCGACTGCTCCGGGTACTTATACGGCCGTCATCACGGATGCCAGCGGTTGTACCGCGACAACCAATCCCGTGGTGATCGATGCGCCGTCGACGGCGTCGATCGCCAGCACTACCACTACCTGTGCCGGCGCCAGCTTAGTCGCCAGTTCCGGCGCCACCGATCTTTTACAAATCCAATGGTATAACAACGGCCAGCCGGTGAAGATCGCCAATGCCAGCGTGGCCACCGGGTCTGGAACAACGGTAGCGGGGGGCAATGGATATGGGTATGGCAATAATCAATTTGAAGATCCTTATGGCATCCTGGTGGATGCTAACGGTGATGTATTTGTGAGCGATCCTCCTAATGGCCGGGTAGAAGAATGGGTCGCCGGCTCAACGACGGGCATCATGGCAGCGGGTCCGGCCGGGACGGGCAATTCCAACTATAATCTTACGGGTCCGGGCGGAATGGCCATGGATGCCGCAGGTAATCTATATATCCCTGACGGTCTTTCCCGCGTCATGAAATGGACGCCTGGCGCCAACATGGGGGTGCCGGCGGTGTACGCGACGTCGGATGCCGGTCCCTCCGGGTTGATGGATCCCACCGATGTCGTTCTGGGTAAGGATGGTAATTTGTATATCTGCGATTGGGGAAATAACCGTGTACAAAGGTGGGCGATCTTCGGGACGACAGGCGTCACCGTGGCCGGCGGAAATGGGCCGGGGTCTGCAGCCAATCAGCTTTATCATGCCTCGTGGATCTGGGTTGATGCCAATCTAAATGTCTATGTCT
>Ga0210396_10005876_pt1 | contig 11800 bp, 10 predicted proteins | sample IncBWH17OmetaG_FD_155466 | JGI IMG/M metagenome (GOLD analysis project Ga0210396, IMG submission 155466) | Forest soil microbial communities from Barre Woods Harvard Forest LTER site, Petersham, Massachusetts, United States - Inc-BW-H-17-O ...
GTGACGGAGGGCCGCCTCGCCGGAGCTCACGGCGCACCTTCGGTGACGATCACCGCCAGCGCAGCGGATCTCGTAACGGCCCGTCTGGGGGCAAGCGAAGCCAAGCGCAAGGCAGCGCTGCGGCGAATCAACTTCCAAGGCGACCCGGATGCCGTCGACGCACTGCGCAACGCATTTTCGTTGTAGGCGTCTCGATTGAGCAGCCGCGATGTCACGCTTGCATTGCGTTGATCCATTTTTCGAGGCGTCGGGCTTCGCGGGCCATGAGTTCGGGTTGTGCCAGGGCGTTGGTGAGGACCGCGCTGCCCTGGTAAGCGATGACAAGTTCGAGCGCCAGGTCGTGGGCGTCACGTTGGCCCATCGCGTGGAATTGCTGCTCAGTCCAGTCCAGCAGGGTTTGCATCAGTGGAGCGGTCAGGGGATGTGCTTCGCCTGAGTGTTTTGCGAGCTCGGTGCAGAGGGTTCCGTGCGGACAGCCGTGGTCGGCGATCGTGTCGCGCGAGTCGGCTAGCAGCCCCACGAGTGCCTTGAGCCGGGCTTTGGGGCTACCATGTCGCCGCTGTAGGGCCGCGGTTGCGGATCGGATTTCCTCGGTGCGTGCTTCGACGACGGCGGCGACGATGTCGTCTTTGGTCTTGAAGTAGTAGTACATGTTGCCCAGGGGTACCTCGGCGGCCTCGGCGATGTGCGCGAGTGTGGTGCCTGCTATGCCCTGGCGATAGAACAGGTCACACGCGGCGGCGATCAATCGTTCTCGCTTGCCGAGGGGCGTCGGCGAGGCGGCCTCATCGGCTTCGGTTAAGTCAGTCATATCACTCACGGACTATATAGTGCCGTTACGTTGGTAGCGCGCGTTGGTATGCGCCCATGCTCAACGCCCACAACAAGTCCCTGTTCTCCTGTGTGTTGGAGGCGGTCTTGACCTTCTTCACCTTGGCGTTCGTGAAGTATTGTCCGGAGACCTGCGCCACATCTGCCGAGGAGGCGAGGTACACCGAGGTGGCGGCTCCCCTGTCCGGGGACAGCGAAAACGGCAGCGCCACATAGGATATTGCCCGGAAGGTCCCCGGGGCCTCCAGCATCATCGGTGTTCTGACGATCCCGGGATGCACGGCGTTCGCGGTGATCCGCGTCGGCTTTAGCCTGCGCGCTAATTCGATGGTGAACAGCAGCACGAGAAGTTTGGAGGCGGCATATGCGCCGAAGGTGGAAAACCGGTGTTCGCTTTGCAGGTTGTCCGGGTCGAACTTGCCGGCCCTGTACACGCTCGAGCTCAGGTTGATGACCCTGCCCTGCGGACTCTTCTTCAGTTCGTTGAGCAGCAAGTGGGTGAGATAGAACTGCGAGAGGTAGTTGACCTGAAACGTCGTCTCGTACCCGTCTTCGGTCACCACGCGCCCCGGCATCACGATACCGGCGTTGTTGATCAGAACATCCAGCCTTGGGTAGCGCAGTGTGAACGTTTCGGCCAGCCGCTGCAGTTGGGCAAGCGACCTGAGGTCGGCGGTGAGGTAATCGACATCTCGGTTGCCGGTGGACGCGGCGATTTCCCTTGTGACGGTTGCTGCCTTGGCTTCGTTGCGCGTGGCCAGCACGACGGCGTAGCCCTTGCGGGCGAGCGCGGCGGCGGTCACCTTACCGATGCCGTCGGTGGCTCCGGTGATGAGGCAGATTGGCTTGTCCATGAGCGCAGCGGTGGTTATTGGGCGTCGGTCTTAACGTGTGTGGGCCGCGACAACATGCGCGCCTCCATCGAGCGGGTCAGCGCCGGTGGCACGAGCGCGGCGGTCGCCCGGTTGATTCGGCCCGGTATGCAGCGGGCCCGATTGCGCGCCAGTGCGCGCAGCGCCTCGCGGACGCAATCGTCCGGGCTCATGGGCGGGATCGGCATTTTGCCGGGGTCCAGACCTAATTCGGTCAGCACCGGGGTGCGGGTGAACCCCGGGTGAAGCACGGTCACGTGCACTCCGTGCTTGGCCAGCTCGACGTGCAGGCCGGCACCGAGGCTCGCCACATAGGCCTTGGTCGCCGCCGTGTGCGACATATAGGGAATGCCATGTGTCGCCCCCAGTGCGGAGACCAGCACGATGCCGCCGCGGCCGCGACGTGCCAGTCGTTCACCGAAGTGGTGGCTCAAACCCAAGTGTGCGGCGGTATTTACTCGCAGGACCGCCCGCTGCGCCTGCAGGTCGGAGTCCAGGAAGGGCCCGGGTAGGGCCGCGCCGGCGTTCGACACCAGCAGTCCGACGTCGATGCCGGCGGTGGCCTCCGCGATTGGGGTCAGCATGCCCGGGTCGGACAGGTCGACGCCGACGGCGCGATAGTCGACGCCGTGGCGCCGAGCCAGCGCTGCGCCCAGGTCCTGCAGCATGGCCAGGCGCCGCGCGACCAGTACCACGTTGATGCCCGCGGTGGCGAGCTGCTGGGCGAATTCGCGTCCGATCCCCGATGACGCGCCTGTCACGACTGCCCACGGGCCAAACTGATGTGCGTTGATACTCATGGTATTTGGACTCTCTTCCGCAGATGCCGCCAGCGCCGCTGATTAAGGCAAGTCGCCCTAGTAATCTAGCTAACCAACTTAACACTGGCCGAGAACGATGACAAGCGCGGATCGAGACACGCGTGTGCGTCCTCAATTACCCAGTTCTGAAGGCATGCTGGGCCGATTGTGCATCACGGTGACGCGAAGTAGTATGTCAGTCACCTGACTAACTTCGGTGCACCTGCGAGAGAGGCTGAGGACTGAGGGGTGATAGTCGTCAAACGCGCGTGGATTCCGCTGGCCATCATGGCTCTGGTCGTCATCGCAGGTTTCGCCGTCTACCGACTGCACGGGGTCTTCGGCGTGCATGGCGCCACCTCGGCCGTCAGCGCCCGTCCCGACGACATCAAGCCCTTCAACCCCAAGCAGGTGACCCTGGAGGTCTTCGGCCCGGCAGGGGCCGTGGCCGACATCAATTATCTCGATGTCAATGCCGCACCGCAGCGAATCGACGGCGCGCGGCTGCCGTGGATTTACAGCGTCGCCACGAGAGCCCCGGCGGTCAGCGTCAATGTCGTGGCGCAGGGTGAGGGTGAGGTCATCGGCTGCCGGATCACGGTGAACGGCGATATCAAGGATCAACGAACCGTAGCGGGAATTCACCCCCAAACCTTCTGCCTGGTGAAGTCCGCGTGAGCAACGCACACACCCAAGCGCGGGGGCTCATCGCACGAATGGTTCGCGTGCTTTCAGTGCCGATCCTGCTGTTCTGGCTGGGATTGGCTGCGGTCACGAATATCGTTGTACCGCAACTGGAAGCGGTCGGAGAAGCACACGCGGTGTCGATGAGTCCCGACGACGCGCCGGCGATACAGGCCATGCAGCGCGTCGGGCAGGTTTTCCGTGAATTCGACTCGGACAGCGCGGTCATGATCGTCCTGGAAGGCCAAGCGCCGCTGGACGTTACGGCACACCGGTTTTACAACGATCTGATCCGCAAGCTCTCACAAGACCACAAGCACGTCGAGCACATTCAAGACTTCTGGGGCGATCCGCTCACCGCGGCCGGCTCGCAGAGTCCCGATGGGAAGGCCGCCTACGTTCAGGTCTTTCTCGCCGGTCACCAAGGCGAGACACTGGCCAACGAGTCTGTCGACGCCGTCCGGCGCGTCGTGTCAGCCGCGCCGGTGCCCAACGGGGTGAGGGCTTATGTTGCCGGCCCCGCCGCCGTCACGACCGATCAGCTCGAATTCGGCAACAAAAGTGCCCGCAAGGTGATGGGCGTGACGGTTGGGGTCATCGTGCTGATGCTGCTGATCGTGTACCGCTCTTTGGTCACCGTGCTGCTGACGCTGCTGATGGTCTTCATCGAATTGCCCGCCGTGCAAGGGGTGATCGCATTCCTGGGAAACTATGGAGTCATCGGGCTTTCGACTTTCGCGGTTCAAATCCTTCCGATACTAGCCATCGCTGCGGGCACGGACTATGCGATATTCATCGTCGGCCGATATCAACAGGCCCGTCAGGCCGGCGAGGACCGGGAAGCCGCCTACTACACCATGTTTCGCGGCAGCGCCCACGTGGTCCTGGGTTCAGGTCTGACCATCGCCGGCGCGATGTTTTGCCTCAGCTTCACCAGGCTGCCTTATTTCTACACCCTCGGCGCCCCGTGCGCGATCGGCATGTTCACCACGGTGGCGGGCGCGCTCACTCTAGGTCCGGCCATCCTCACCCTGGGCAGTCGATTCGGCCTCTTCGATCCCAAACGGAAGATCAAGACGCGGGGATGGCGGCGGCTAGGAACCGCTGTCGTCCGGTGGCCTGCGCCAATACTGGCGGCTACCTGCGCGACTGCTCTGGTCGGGTTGCTGGCCCTGCCGTCATTCACGACGAGTTACAACGATCGCAACTACCTACCCGCCACCACACCGTCCAACATCGGATACGCCGCGGCCGACCGGCACTTTTCACCGGCACGGTTGAACCCCGACCTGATGTTGATCGAGACCGGCCACGATATGCGCAATCCCGCCGACATGCTCGTCCTCGACAGGGTGGCCAAGAGCGTCTTCCAGGCCGACGGTGTCGCTCGCGTTCAGGCCATCACCAGGCCGTTGGGCGCCCCCATCGAGCACACCTCCATCCCATTCCAGATCAGCGTGCAAGGCATCACGCTCACCGAGAACATGAAGTACATGCACGACCGCATGGCCGACATGCGGGCCGTCGCTGACCAGATGGCAGGTGTGATCGACACCATGGGACGCATGCTCCCACTGATGCGCCAGCTCGCGGACATCACACACGACGTGGCCGGCCGGACAAAGCAAATTGTCGTCGACACCAACGACGTGCGCGATCGCATCGCTGATTTCGACGACTTCTTCAGGCCGCTGCGCAGCTACTTCTACTGGGAGCAGCACTGCTTCGACATCCCCATCTGCTGGGCGCTGCGATCGATATTCGATGCGCTCGACGGCGTCGACACACTCACCGACGACCTGGGCGGTCTGGTCAAAGACACCGACAAACTGGATGCCCTGATGCCGCAACTGATCTTGCTGCTGCCACCGATCATCGATGCCACAAAAACCATGCGCGCGATGACTATGACCATGTACAGCACATTCTCGGGCCTGTTGGATCAGATGGACGCCGCACAGCAAAACGCGTCCGCGATGGGGCAAGCCTTCGACGCTGCGAGAAACGACGATTCCTTCTACCTGCCACCGGAAGTGTTCGACAACCCCGACTTCAAACGTGGTCTGACGATGTTCCTCTCGCCCGACGGCAAGGCCGCACGTTTCATCATCACTCATGACGGGGATCCCGCAACGCCCGAAGGCATCTCGCATGTCGACGCGATCACAAAGGCCGCTCATCATGCTGTCAAGGGAACCCCCTTGGAAGACGCCAAGATCTACCTGGCTGGCACCGCCGCGACCTATAAGGACATGAGGGACGGGGCCAAATATGATCTGCTGATCGCGGGAATCGCAGCGGCTTGTCTGATCTTCATCATCATGCTGATCATCACCGCAAGTGTGATCGCGGCCCTCGTCATCATCGGCACCGTCGTACTGTCGTTGGGCGCCTCATTCGGACTGTCGGTGCTTGTCTGGCAAGACATCCTCGGCATTCCGTTGCACTGGCTGGTCATAGCGATGGCGGTCATCATCCTGCTGGCCGTGGGATCGGACTACAACCTGTTACTGGTGTCGCGATTCAAAGAGGAAATCGGCGCCGGCATAAAGACCGGAATCATCCGCGCCATGGGCGGAACCGGAGCGGTGGTGACCTCTGCCGGCCTGGTATTTGCGTTCACCATGTCTTCCTTTGTGTTTAGCGATCTACAGATCATCGGCCAATTTGGCACAACCGTCGGTATCGGCCTCCTCTTCGACACGCTGATCGTGCGGTCACTTATGACACCGTCGATCGCCGCCCTGCTCGGACGCTGGTTCTGGTGGCCCCAACGAGTGGGCTCCAGCCCCCGCGCTGAGAGACCCCGTCTGTCCGACACCGTTTCGACCGCCACCGAAAGCCTGCGCACATGACCTTCCGGCTCGCCAACAACCGCACGCTATCCGGATCGATACGCCTCGCCGCACCGCCCGACGACGTGTGGGATCTAATCACCACCGTCGCCACCATCACCGAGTGGTACGACACGTGGGACCGCGTTGAACACGCCGCTGATGACGAACGGCTTGAGGTAGGCACGTGGTTTCGACTAATCCGTCACCGCATCGGTGGCCACGACACCGCACTCTGCCGCGTAACCTCACTGCAAGCGCCGAGGCGATTGTGCTGGGTGCAATACGCCCCCCACCTACCCACCATGTCGGTCGAGTTTCATCTAGTCTCCGACACCGAAGGAACCCCCGGCACCCTGCTGAACCACACCAGGACCTGGATCGAACCTATTCAGCGCTACTCTCGGGGTCGTCGGCCCCAGCCACTAAGCTGACTGCCGTGGACGAACCTACTGACCCCGTTGCGACCGGACCGGCTAGCCGGCCGGTGTTGGTGGTCGACTTCGGTGCACAGTATGCGCAGTTGATCGCCCGCCGTGTTCGCGAAGCGCGGGTTTATTCGGAGGTCATCCCGCACACCACCTCGGTCGAGGAGATCAGGGCCCGTGATCCACTGGCGCTCGTGCTGTCCGGCGGTCCGGCCAGTGTCTATTCCGACGGCGCTCCGCAACTCGATCCGGCGCTGTTCGACCTCGGCCTGCCGGTATTCGGGATCTGCTATGGGTTTCAGGCGATGGCGCAGGCACTCGGCGGGACGGTCGCGCACACCGGCACCAGCGAGTACGGCAGGACAGAACTGAAAGTCCTTGGCGGCGAACTGCATTCGGGCCTTCCCAGTGTCCAGCCGGTCTGGATGAGTCACTCTGACGCGGTCACGGCCGCGCCGGACGGGTTCGACGTGGTCGCCGGCAGCGCAGGTGCACCGGTGGCCGCCTTTGAGAACCGGGACCGTCGCCTGGCCGGAGTGCAGTACCACCCGGAGGTGATGCACACCCCGCACGGGCAACAGGTGCTCAGCCGGTTTCTGCATGACTTCGCCGGACTCAGCGCGGATTGGACGGCTGCCAATATCGCTAATGCGCTGGTCGAGCAGGTGCGCGCTCAGATCGGCGACGGTCACGCGATCTGCGGATTGTCCGGCGGGGTGGATTCTGCGGTGGCCGCGGCGCTGGTACAGCGCGCCATCGGCGACCGGTTGACATGTGTGTTCGTCGATCATGGTTTGTTGCGCGACGGTGAGCGCGCACAGGTGCAGCGCGATTTCGTGGCGGCCACCGGAGCCAACCTGGTCACCGTCGACGCGGCGGAGACGTTCCTCGAGGCGCTGTCGACTGTGACCAATCCCGAGGGCAAGCGCAAGGTCATTGGGCGGCAGTTCATCCGGACGTTCGAGGGCGCGGTGCGGGATGTGTTAGGGGCCAATGACTCTGGAAGAAACATCGAGTTTCTGGTGCAGGGCACGCTGTATCCGGACGTGGTGGAGTCCGGCGGAGGCAGCGGCACCGCGAACATCAAGAGCCACCACAACGTCGGCGGTCTGCCCGGCGACCTGAAGTTCAAACTCGTGGAGCCGCTACGGCTGCTATTCAAAGACGAGGTGCGCGCGGTGGGCCGCGAACTTGGGCTGCCCGAGGAAATCGTTGCGCGGCAACCATTCCCGGGTCCCGGGCTGGGCATTCGGATCGTCGGCGAGGTCACCGCCAAACGGCTGGACACCCTGCGGCACGCCGACTCGATCGTGCGTGAGGAGCTGACCGCGGCGGGTTTGGATAACCAGATCTGGCAGTGCCCAGTGGTGCTGCTGGGCGACGTACGCTCGGTCGGCGTGCAGGGCGACAACCGCACCTACGGGCACCCGATCGTGCTGCGGCCGGTGTCCAGTGAGGACGCCATGACCGCCGACTGGACACGGGTACCCTACGAGGTGCTGGAGCGCATCTCGACCCGGATCACCAACGAGGTGCCCGAGGTCAACCGCGTGGTGCTGGACATCACCAGCAAACCGCCTGGCACCATCGAGTGGGAGTAGCCGGCTGCCTAGCGTGAGCCCAGTTTCCCGCTCGAGTCCGAGCGCGAGCCCAGTTTCACGCTCGAGGCCAGGCTTGTAGCGAATTCGCGCCTGCCGTAGGCGATGGTGGCCGCATCCCAGCTCCCGCCTGCCGCGCCGACGAGCCGTCGGGCGACATCGAGATCACCAGTGGTGGCAATCAGGATCAAGGCGTGGTCGGTTGTGGTGACAGATCCGCCCTGCAATCGGTGGTGTGCGGCTGAATCGGCCACGAACGCATCGCGGAAGCGTGCGATGTCGATGTTGGGTACGGTGACGGCGATCGCATTCGCTCCTGGCGCATTCTGCGGCAGGTAGTCGAAGGTCAGCACCGCTTCTTGGTTGAACTGCCGCCTCAGCGCCTCGGCGAGGGTGTGCAACGTGAGCTCGTCGGGACGGCAGAGATGAAATTCACGCGAACGCTCATAGGTGGTCTGCTGCAGCGCATTTGACCAATGCACCCCATCGAGCAGGGTCGATCCCGTCACTGCGGCGCCGTTTTGGGCAATGGCCACGTCGGCTTGTATCTCGAACAGTCCTAGCCCGTCTTGCAGTTGACCGGCTGAGTCCATATTGGGGTCGGTGATGACGGCGGTGTTGTCGGTGGCGAATAACTCTGCGGGGTGGCAGGCGTCCTGGTGTTCTGTGGGGTCACTTTTGGCCGGCGTTGCGGCGGCGACACTGCACCAACACACCATGAGCCACACCAGTAACGGGGTTTTGCGCGGCCGCACCCAGGCAGCGTCTCACGCGCCCTTGACGGGTGTCGGAGGGTGGGTGTTTACTCGAAAACAACGTCGAACATATATTCGAAACCATGAGAAAAGAGCTGGTAGGAGGCTTGGCATGACTGCGGCTTTGGCCTCCGATCAACGGCATGGAAATCGCGCTGAACAGCTGCAATCGCTGCGCCGGCAGATGGCTGCGTTGTCCGGGAAGGTGGCCGGGGCGGGCGTCACCCGCTCAGATGACCTGCTGCCGGAATCGGAAGCTCGGCTGGCCGTTCCGCAGTGGCTTGCCGAGGTGCTGCCGACACAGTTACCACGGGGAACGGTAGCGGTGCTGTCGGGGGCCCGGTCACTGCTGCTGAGCATGGTTGCCGCGGTAACGGCCGCCGGGGGCAACGCGGCCATCGTCGGCCAGCCGGATATCGGACTGCTGGCCGCTGTGGAGATGGGAGCGGATCTGAGCCGGCTCGCGGTGATACCGGATCCCGGGACCGATCCGGTGGAGGTGGCCGCGGTGCTCATCGACGGCATGGACCTGGTGGTACTGGATCTGGGTGGGCGCCGGGTGCCGCGGACACGGGCGCGTGCAGTGGTGGCCCGCGCTCGCCATAAAGGTTGCACTTTGCTGGTCACCGACGGCGACTGGGAAGGGGCGCCGACGCGGCTTCAGGCTCGGGTCTGCGGCTATGACATCACGGCGGGTAACCGGGGCGCACCCACCCCGGGATTCGGACGAATAATTGGGGTGCGGTTGCAGGTCAGCGGCATGTGCGCGGGGGTACGGGTGATCGGCCGGGCGCGAACTGGGTGATCGGGTGGCGTCTTCCTCGACCTCTTCACGGGTGCTGGCGATCTGGTGCATGGACTGGCCCGCGGTCGCGGCGGCCGCGGCCGCAAGCCAGCCCGCGACGGCTCCGGTCGCGGTCACTCTGGCCAACCGGGTGATCGCCTGCTCGTCGGCCGCTCGTGCGGCGGGAGTGCGACGAGGATTACGGCGTCGGGAGGCGGCCGCCCGGTGCCCGCAACTGCACGTCGCGACCGCCGACGCTGACCGCGACGCCCGCTTTTTCGAGGGGGTGGCCGCGGCGGTGGACGATCTGGTGCCCCGCGCCGAGGTGCTGCGGCCCGGGCTCTTGGTGCTTCCGGTGCGCGGGGCAGCCCGCTATTTCGGGTCGGAGGAGATGGCCGCCGAGCGGCTGATCGACGCGGTGGCCGCCGCCGGCGCCGAGTGTCAGGTCGGGATCGCCGACCAGCTGTCCACCGCGGTCCTCGCCGCGCGTGCGGGCCGTGTCGTGGAGCCGGGAGGCGACGCGAAGTTTCTGTCTGTGCTGTCGATCCGTCAACTTGCCACCGAGCCGAGCCTGTCCGGTCTGGGACGAGAAGAACTGACGGACCTGTTGTGGCGGATGGGAATTCGCACCATCGGGCAATTCGCCGCACTGTCCCGCACCGACGTGGCTTCCAGGTTCGGCGCCGACGGGGTGACCGCACACCGGTTCGCCCGCGGCGAACCCGAGCGGGGACCGTCCGGGCGTGAGCCGCCGCCGGAACTCGAGGCGGTGCTGGACTGCGATCCGCCGATCGACCGGGTCGATGCCGCGGCATTCGCCGGACGCTCGCTGGCCAGCACGCTGCATCAAACACTGATGGCCGCCGGGGTGGGATGTACCCGGCTGGCCATTCACGCCGTCACCGCCAACGGCGAAGAGCTGAACCGGGTTTGGCGATGCGCCGAGCCGTTGACCGAGGATGCCACCGCCGATCGGGTGCGCTGGCAACTGGACGGGTGGTTGAGCAATCGGACCCGCGACCCCCGTCCCACCGCGGCGGTGACGCTGTTACGGCTGCAGGCGGTGGAGGTGGTGTCTGCCGAGGCGCTGCAGTTGCCGTTATGGGGTGGCTTGGGTGAGGAGGACAGGCTTCGGGCGCGTCGGGCGCTGGTGCGGGTGCAGGGCCTGCTCGGCCCGGAGGCGGTGCGGATACCGGTGCTGTCCGGCGGTCGCGGGCCGGCCGAACGCATCACGTTGACCCCGCTGGGCGACGAGCCGGAACCGCAAGCCGACCCGGGGCAGCCATGGCCCGGCCAACTGCCCCAGCCGTCGCCGGCGGTGCTTCTCGACGATCCGGTGGAGTTGCTTGACGCCCAGGGAAATCCGATACGAGTAACCAGCCGGGGGATGTTCTCCGCCGACCCCGCGCGACTGGCCGGCCACGGTCGGGATGACCGGCTGCGCTGGTGGGCGGGACCTTGGCCGGTCGACGAGCGGTGGTGGGATCCGGACTTGGGGAAGGGGAGCACCGCCCGCGCCCAGGTACTGCTGGAGAGCGAGCGCGCGCTACTGCTGTGCTACCGCCAACGGCGGTGGTATCTGGAAGGGAGCTACGAGTAAGCACTTGGGAGTGCGTAGCGAACCGAAGCAAACCCGCGTAAGGGCTCGGCCTGCTTCCTAACTGTGTGCTGCGTCACGTATTTCGATGTTCGGCCCGGATTTCGCTGCCGTCAAACGCTAACCACAGCTTTCTCTCTGCTTCTGTGATCTTGATGCACAGCTTGCATTGGTAGCAAGGCGATATGAAGGATTCCGCACGTTTTGCAGCAGCAACAGCCGTGATGGTCGCAGGCTTGGGGCTGGTCGGATTGGGCGCTGCCAACGAGGCTCAGGCTCAGCCGGGGCCACTCCCGCAGTGGTGCCCGGGCAATTTATGGGACCCGGGATGGGGTCCGAACTGGGACTGGAACCACTGCCACGATAACGCGAACCAACCGGTAGCGCCTCAGCCACTGCAAGGACCCGGCGCAAAGGGATACCATCCCGGCGGACCTGATTACCCCGGCGGACCTGGTCACCCCGGCGGGCCTGGTGGTCCGGGTGGACCTCCTGGCGCTGGTGGGCCGGGGGGACCTGGTAACCCGGGGGGGCCTGGTGGGCCGGGCGGACCTCCTGGAGCTGGTGGGCCGGGGGCACCTGGTGGGCCGGGTGGACCTCCTGGAGCTGGTGGGCCG
>Ga0210396_10005877_pt1 | contig 11800 bp, 11 predicted proteins | sample IncBWH17OmetaG_FD_155466 | JGI IMG/M metagenome (GOLD analysis project Ga0210396, IMG submission 155466) | Forest soil microbial communities from Barre Woods Harvard Forest LTER site, Petersham, Massachusetts, United States - Inc-BW-H-17-O ...
CCCATCTCCCGGTCTGGCGATCGACTCCCGCATGGTCGTATCGGCCTGGATGTTTTTCAGGCGGTAGAAATCCATCACTCCGAGGTTGCCGCTGCGGAAGGCGTCGGCGATGGCCCGCGGGATTTCCGCCTCGGCCAGCACGACCTGGGCGCGGTTCTCCGCCTGCTTGGCGACGTTCTCCTGCTCGTTGGCGACGGCCATGGCGCGGCGCTGCTCGGCCTCGGCCTGGAAACGCCGCTTGTCGGATTCGGCCCGGTCGGCGGCGAGCTTGGCGCCGATGTTCTCACCGACCGTGATCTCAGCGATGTCGATCGAAAGAATCTCGAAGGCGGTATTGGCGTCGAGCCCTTTGTTCAGCACGGCTTTGGAGATCGAGTCGGGATTTCGCAGCACGTGCTTGTAGTCGTCGGCGGAGCCGATGGCATTGACGATGCCTTCGCCGACGCGGGCGATGACGGTTTCTTCGGTGGCCCCGCCGACCAGGCTTTTGATGTTGGTGCGGACGGTGACGCGGGCCTTCACCCTGAGCTGAATTCCATCCTGGGCGACGCCGTCGATGGTGGGCTGGCCGAAGCTGGGATTGGGGACGTCGATGACCTTGGGATTCACGCTGGTTTGCACGGCGTCGAGGATGTCGCGGCCGGCCAGGTCGATCGCCGTCGCGGTCTGCCAGGGGAGGTCGATGTTGGCCTTGGTGGCGGCGATCATCGCGTTGATGACCCGTTGCACGTTACCGCCGGCCAAGTAGTGCGATTCCATCTCGGCGGTGGAGATCGCCAATCCGGCGCGATGCGCCTGAATGCGCGAATTGACGATCGCCAGCGTATTGACCTTCCGCAGCCGCATCCCGATCAGCTCGACCAACCCGACGGACGCGCCGCTGACGTAGGAGCGGACGTAAAGGCCGATGAACTGGCTGATGATCACAAAGACCACCAGAAAGACGATCAGCAGGACGACGAGAACGGCAATGAAAGCCGGGTTCATGATGGGAGTCCTTTCAATCCATTCTTTCCTAGATCGGTCGCACGCGGACGCTGCTGCCTTCGATCTGTTCGACGACGACTTTCGTTCCGCCGGGGATGTAGCCGTTGAGGCTGACGACGGCGGCGGTGCGGGTGGTGTCGCCGAAGGGGAATTCGACCGACCCGCCGGGCCGCAGGTCCGTCACCGTATTGCCGATGGTTCCGACAAATGGCCAGCTCTCCTGGGCCTTGGGCGGTCGCGTCACCAGCTCGTCGGTATTTCCCGTGGTCGCGGTCAGGATCAGCTTGTTGAAATAGGGGATGGCCGGCAGATAGCGCCGCAGCCACATGGTGAGCAGGAACCATGCGAAGATCGCCGACACGACCGCCGCCAGCCCGTTCTGAATGCCGTGCCACGTCGATGCCATGCTCGGGAGCCAGCCTGGGATGCCGCTCGGCTCCTTGCCCGCGAACGTCATGATCAGTCCGAACAGGACCATGAGCGTTCCCACGATCAGCGAGACGAAGTGGCCGGGGAAGACGAAGAGCTCGAACGCCACCAGGCCAAGGCCGAGGAAGATTACCGCGACTTCCCACCACTGGGCGTAGCCGGTCAGGAGCGGCACACCGATCAGCGCGCCCAGTGAGACGACCGCGACGGCCTCGGCGGCGCCGTGGCCGGGGGCGCTGAGGGCGATGTACAGGCTCTGAAGGAAGATCAGCAAAAGCAGCGATCGGACGACCGTATTGTTGAGAAACTCGACGAGTTTCTCCCCGACGCCCGGTCGCAGATCGGCGACCAGACGATCGCCCTGCTGAGCGGCCAGCTCCGTCGCCGAGCTGGCCCTACCTTTGGCCAGCCCCAGCGCGATCGCCTCGTCGGTGTAAAGCGTCAGCAGGGTTTTGGGTCCGTCAATCGGGTTATCGAATCCGGGCACTGGCTTCCATTTGCCGGTAGCGGTGAGCGTTTGATATTCGGCTTCATCGACGATCTTCTTTTCTCCGGCGTCGTTCTGGATGTAGTAGACGCTGCGCTCGACCTGGACCATCGCCGCGGCCAGCACCGGGCTGTAGCCGTTGCGGCGGGCGCTGTCCTCGAAATCCTTCACGATCGGGCTTTCCTGCTTGGCCCGCTCGGCGGCAGGGAGCGATTCCAATTGCCCCGCTGGGCTGAAGATGATCGGCGCGCAATCGCCCAGCGCCGAAGCCGGCGCCATCCAGATTTCGTTGCAGGCCATCGCCACCATCGCCGCCCCGGAATACGCTTTGTCGCGGACGAACGCGATGGTATGGACGTCGCTGTCGCGTTTGAGGTGGCGGGAGATGTCCAGGGACGACGTCACCAGCCCGCCGGGGCTGTCGATGTCGATGATGATGGTTTTGGCGCCCATATCGCGGGCGCGGTCGAACCGGCGGATCAGGTCGTTGGCGCTATAGTCATCGATCTCGCCCGTGAGGGAAACGATCGCCGTCGGCTCGCCGGATCTGGTCGGCGCCGCCTCCTGTGCCCGCGTCCAGCGGCACGGCAGCAGGGCCAGCAACATTCCGGCGACAACAGCTATTGTAAATCTCATGGCGACCCTTTGGCATCAATGATTGTACATGAATTCCGAGGGCGAATGCGAGCTATAAGTTCCGCTCGAGTTTGGAGCGACGGTGGCATTGAAATGCTTTCCGCCTTCATCGGAACACAGTCGAGGCGACTGCGCCACATTATAATCCGCTTCGTATGCAGGTGGACCACGAATTGATTGTTGAGCCGATCGGGCTCGATGTCGAACGGCTCTCCCGACCCATCGATTGGCGCGAGCTGTTCGGCAATGAGCAGCCGGTCGAGCTGGAAATCGGGATGGGCAAGGGGACATTTCTGACCGAACAGGCCCGGGCCCGCCCGGAGGTCAACTTTTTCGGAATCGAGTGGGCGCGCTGGTACTGGCGTTACGCGAGCGATCGCCTGCGTCGGAACGACTGTTCCAATGTCCGGACGGTGCGGGCCGAGGCGGGATATTTCCTGAGCGAGTTCGTCGCCGACGGGAGTTTGTCGGTGCTGCACATTTACTTTCCCGATCCCTGGCCCAAGACGCGGCACCACAAGCGGCGCCTGGTTCAGGAGCCGTTCATGCGTCAAGTCGAGCGTGTTCTCGTCCCCGGCGGCCGTGTGCAAATCGTGACCGATCACCAGGATTATTTCGAGCAGATCGAAACCGTGGTGAAAGCCTCGAAGCTGACGGTCATCGATTACAACCGCCCCGGCTCGGCCAGCGAAGGAGAGTTTGTCGGCACCAATTTCGAGCGGAAGTATCGCCGGGAGGGCCGGCCGTTCTACGCCATCGCGGCGGTGAAGTCGGTTTCACGTGACACGGGTTTGCAACCCGTGCAGACGGCGCTCTGAGCAATTCATTCTCGATTTCACGTTGCCAGCACGGGTTGAAAACCCGTGTCACGGGGCAGCTCAATCCCCATGCTTCCGTCGCAGTCGCGGGCTTAAACGCAGCATGAGTTGAATTCGCTCGAACTCGTTGACCCAGTCGGCTAGCGTGCCGGCCAGCTCGTCAGCGCTGGGCGGGGCGATGCCGATCGGGCACGATGCCCCCAATTGCGATTGCGCCAGCGCCCGGTAGCGGTTGAGCGTGCGATCGCCGAGGGCGCCGCAGAACTCGAAGTCCTCGGCCAGAAAGAGGGCGACCGGCACGCGGTCGCCGCTGTTGATGCGAACCTGGTTTGCCAGATCGCGGTGCTGGTCGCGGTCGAGCAGGCGAAGGTGAATTCGATCGGGCCTGGCCTCGGCGATGCGCTGAGGCAGCGGGCACTGCTGAACGCAATCGCCGCACCAGATGCCGCTGACGATCAGGACGTTCATTTCGCGGACGAACCCGCCGATCAGTTGCTTCTGCCGGTCGTTCAGTGCGGCGACGTCGTACACCTGTTTCCACCGTCGCTGCTGCTCCTCGGTGCCGGTCAGGACGTAGCGGTCGTACGGAAGGGCGGCGGCGAATTTGTCGGAAAGGAATGAGGGGGTCATGCCGAGGTCCGAGGTCGGTCATTGTAGCCCCGGCTGCCCGAACAGTTCAAAAAGGCCTGCCGAGGATTTCACCAGCAGAACTTTCGGATGACCTCTCATTCCTGCTCATTTCCGGGCACAGCAATCTTGTCCGAGTTGTCGATCGCCAGCGGAGGAATTCGGCGCCGTCAGCCAGGCTGCCGCCGAAGTGGGCCGGTTGCGCCCGTCGGCAGAAGTCCAAAGAAGGGGCGGGAGCGACAATCACTCCCACCCCAGGGAAGGAGTCATGGTTTCAATGTCACAGACCGCGCCGCCCGCGCTTGTATTCCCTGTGTGGCTGGAGCCAGCCCAGGCGCGCGCTCGGGCATCAGGGTTCTCCGGTACGCCGAAAAGAACGGGCGAGAGCCATGGCCTGGCTCCCGCCCGTGCGGGGAACGGAGGATGGGGGTGCATCCTCCGGGAAAGGTTACTCTCGGAACTCAATCGAGCTGCGTTCTGTGCGAAAGCGCTTTCGTTCCGTCAGAGCGCCTGCATGAATGCAACCAGGTCCTTCTTCTCCTGGCCCGTGAGCTTCAATTGCAGCACCAGGTTGAAGTACTCGACGGTATCGTCGAGCGTCAGCAGCCGGCCGTCATGCAGGTACGGCGGTGAGTCCTTGATACCGCGGAGCGAAAACGTCTTGACCGGTCCGCCCGCCGCGTCCATCCGGCCGTTCACGAGCCTTGGCTCGTAGAATTGCCCCGCTTTCAGGTCGTGCATCAAGCCGTCGGTGAAGTAGGGGCCGCTATGGCACACGGCGCAGTTGGCTTTGCCGAAGAACAGCGCCTGCCCGCGGAGTTCCGCCTCGTCGGCGAGCTTCGGGTCGAGCTTGCCGTAAACATCGAGCTTCGGGGCCGGCGGGAAGTCGAGCAATTCCTCGAACTCGGCCATTTCGTGGACCTGCTGGCCGCGGTCCAACATGTTCATGCCCTTCTTGGCGGCGGTTTGCGGGTCGCCGTCGAAATACGCGGCGCGTTGCTCGAATTCGGTGAAATCCTCCACGGTGCGAAGCGCCCGCTGCGAGCCGAACAGTCGCTGGCTGTTCACGCCGCGAAGACTGGGCGTGCCGATGCGGCGGCGATACTCCTGCGGGCGGATGTCGCCCACCAGGTGAAACGCACCGTTCGTGTGACCGTTGGCGTGACAGTCAAAACAGGTGACGCCCTGACTGGGCCGCACTGACCGGCGATCGTCGGTCGCGTTGAACTGCTGCTGCGGGAACGGAGTCAGCAGCAGCCGAAGTCCGTCGAGCTGTTTGGGATTGAGGGTGTTGCCGAACAATTCGTAGTAATTGTCGAGCGTCACCAGCTTGCCCTGCGAGACGTCGCCAAGCTCGGGACGGGTCGTCAGGTAAATGGCCGGCGGATATTCCGGAAGAAAATGCTCGGGAATGTCGAAGTCGAGGTCGAAACGCGACAGGTCCCGCGCCACCTGCTTGTGAATCTCGTCGATCTGCGACTTGGGAAAAACCATGCCGCCCTCGGGATGGTTGGCGTGGGGGAGCGGGCGGAAACCCTGGGGAAACACATTCTCGCGGCGAATCTGCTCGGGCGACATGCCGGCCAGCTTCTCCCACGTCAGGCCCGCGGGCAGCTTCACGCGCACGCCTTCCTGTATCGGCTTGCTGCGGTCCATCTTCGCGTCTTTCGCCGGGCGGTCACTCAGGTCATAACGCTCCTCCAGAAGAGTCATTTGCCGTCGCATCGTCTCAGACTTCGCGCTCTCCATCCGCCTCATCACCGACGCGAAGTCGGTATTCGGAACGTCGCCCGCAGTCAGCAGTGCACAGGTCGCCAGCGATACACCCAGCGACACAAATGTCGTCGATAATCTTGCCGGCATGGACGATCTCTCAAACCGAATGCGGTTCATCCAGTTCACTTCTGGGACGCGATGGCGCTACGAGGCCTCCGGCTTCCGCGACCGGGGTCGCGCAAGAAAGCCTTCTCACCTCGGTTCTCACGCACATGACTCGCCTCCGCGCGCGTTTATTCCGCCTGGCGTTGAATTCACCGTCGATCGTGCTGACGAACGCGCGACGATGCACTGCAAGACATGCAGAACGATTTTCTCGCCGGCTTGCCGATAAGGTGGGTCATTCACTACGGGAATAAAGCGGTTGGTGCGCGCGGTCATCCACAGAAGAATGGTTCTCGAACGATTTCTGAGGCGTCGCGGCGCGGGCCTGGAAAGGTTGCCATGAGGCTGGAACACGGCATCGAACCGGCGGGAATAAACGGCGGGAACGGAAACGCCCGCCCGGGGGCGGCCCTGCTCGAGCGACTGGCCGAAATCGACCGCGATCCGGACGACGGCCCTTCGTGGTTTGCCCGGAGGCCGTGGGGCATATTTCTGGCGGCGATCTATCCGATTCTGGCGCTTACGCCGCTGGCGATTCTGGCGGCGTTGAAGCCGGAATCCGATCACCCGCGCCTCGCCGAAGTGGGCGTCGACTGTGCCGTCGTGGGCTTTACCATGATCGCGCTTCAGTTCGTGATCACGGCACGCCTGCACTGGATCGAGGCGCCGTTCGGGCTCGACCTGCTGCTCGTGTTTCACCGCGCGACGGCCCTGATTGCCGTGACGCTGCTCTGCCTGCACCCGCTGCTGGTCGCATCGGCTGAGGGGTGGTCGCTGATCACGCGAGTGCACGTCCACTGGTGCATCTGGGCCGGCCGCGCCGCGCTGGCGATACTGCTCGTGCAGGTGATCATCAGCCTCTGGCGGCGCGCGCTGCGCCTTCCGTATACGCAGTGGCGGCGCCTGCACAATGTTTTTGCCCTTGCTTTGCTCGGATTGGGCTTCGCCCATGCCCTGGCCGTTGGCCTCGAACCCATCGGCGCGACGATCGTTTGGTCGGTGGTGATCGCCGTCGCCGCGGGCTGTTGGCTTTTCAGCCGCGCGATACGTCCCCGGCTGCTGCTTCGGCGCGGCTTTCGCGTCGTCGTCCTCAAAGAGGAAGCGCCCCGGGTGTGGACGGTGGTGCTCGAATCGCAACCAGGCCGCGCGCTGCGTTTTGCGCCCGGGCAGTTTCAGTTTCTGCGGCTGCATGGCGCCGAGCTTCCCGCGGAGGAGCACCCATTCACGATCGCCTCGAGCCCGACGCGGTCGGGCCGGATCAGCCTGACGATCAAGGAGAGCGGCACGTTCACGGCCCTGATCGACCGCACCCGTCCGGGCGACCGGGCCACGGTGCACGGCCCCTTCGGCCGGTTCTCACATACGCTGCATCCGGACGACGAAGATCTGGTGTTCGTGGCCGGGGGCGTCGGAATCACGCCGCTGATGAGCATGCTGCGCTACATGCGCGATCGCCAGGAGCCTCGCTCCGTGTTGCTGATCTACGCGAGCCGGCGGCCCTTGGACGTGGTGTTCGCCGGCGAGCTGCGCGAGATCGCAGCCGGCGCGTTTCCGCTGCTGACGGTGGTCCATGTGTTCTCCGACGCTCCGCCGGGCTGGCCGGGCGAAACCGGAAGACTCGACGCCGAGCGGCTCGCCCGCCTGTGCGACGGCGTCGACGGCAAAGCCTTTTATCTCTGCTGCCCGGGGCCAATGACGACCGTCCTGGTGCGCGGCCTGCGCCGGATGGGTGTCAGCCCGCGCCGAATTCACACGGACCATTTTGCCCTCTGAAACCGAGCGTGACTGAATCACTGGAGAGCCATCATGCATCGTTTCCGAGTCCTGGGCATCTATGTGCTCGTCGTCGCGGTCGTCCTGATATCCGCTATCGCGTCCGTCGCGGTCCTTCGGACGACCGTCACTGACGCGCCCTGAGCCGGATTCGTCTTTTTTCTTACGGAGATCGATCATGCCAACCGAATTGGCCGACCAAGTTCACGCGGTGTTAGACGGTTGCCCGCTCACGCGCAGTCAATACGTCGGATTGCTCGGGCAACTGTATCATTTCAGTGCCGCTGCCCAATCGCATTTGCGGGAGGTTGTTTCCCGAATTGACGACCCCGCTCTGGCTCGCTGGTTTGCGCGGCACGCGCGCCAGGAGCAGGGGCACCACCAATGGGCCGAGCAGGACCTGCGCGATCTGGGGGAGGAATTGCCTTCGGCCATTCCCGCCACGCGGCGTCTGATTCGTCACATCGAGGAAGTGGCCAACGGCCCCAAGCCGTACCTGGTCCTGGGAATCTCATACGTTGCCGAAAATCTCTCCCCGATGCTCGATCCGGCGGCGCTGCTTCCTGACGGCGTGGATCGGGCGGTACGCTACGTCGGGCGGCACGTTCTGGTCGACCGCGAGCATGCGGCGGAAGTGAATCAGCAGGTGGCGATGCTGCCGGCGGATCGCCGCGCGGAGGTGCTGGAGGAGGCGGGGCGGTTCGAGCGGCTGATGCTGGAATTCTTCCTGGCGGCGGCCGGAATGGACGTCGGCTGAACCATGGCCTTTGCCCACGCACAGCTTGTTCCTGCCGGGTCCCGCGAGATCCGCGTCGGCGCGGACGCCTGGGAATATGGTGACCCGTATGACTGGTGCTGCATCGCAAAGCCGACCGGGCGCGGGACGGTGGAGCTCTCCCTGGTTACGACGCCGCCCACCCGCCGACAGGCGTGGGCGGTCGTTCGGTTGCTGCGGTCACTGGGATTCCGGCAGATTCTGGTGCGGCGCGTGGTGGATGGCCGTGAACGAGTCGTGCGGCACCCGCTGCACCGCGGCCGGACCTCCCCATCCTCTGCAAAGTTTTCAGTCGTGAATAACGCTCCGCCCGTTGCGGTTTGGTAATGAGTGAGGCTTCCAAGCCTTTTTCCGCATGTCGTGCCTATGATTGCCCAGCACCGATCTCCTGTAGGCCGGCGGTCGCGAATAAAGCACCGCCGGCCTCAGTCTAGTAATGGTAAGAGGACCCGGCGTGGCCCAGCCGCCGACGAGCGAGCATTTTGAATCCACCGTCCTGGTCCACTTGGACGCGGCGTATAACCTCGCGCGCTGGCTCACCCGTAGTGACCACGACGCGCAGGACGTCGTGCAGGACGCCTGCGTTCGCGCCTTTCGTGCGTTCGATCAGTTCCGCGGGGGCGATGCCCGTGCCTGGCTGCTGACCATCGTGCGAAACGTGTCGTTTACGTGGAACAAGGGCCGCAAGGAAGCGCGTGAGCTGGACGAAGAGCTGTTCGAGGCGGCCGACGATCGGGTGGATCCGCAGGCCGTATTGCTGCGGGCGGCCGATGCGCAACGCGTCCGCGAGGCGATCGAGCTGCTGCCGACCGACCTGCGCAGCGTGATCGTCCTGAGGGAGATGGAAGAGTTGTCTTACAAGCAGATCGCGGCGGCGCTGGACGTGCCCATCGGCACCGTGATGTCGCGTCTGGCCCGCGGACGCCAGCGCCTCGCCGTGCTGCTGACCGAGCCGGATGCCGTGAGGGACCTGCCATGAATTGCCGTGACGTCGGCGAACTCGTTCACGCCTACGTTGACGATGAGCTCGATATCGTCACCGCGCGCCAGCTCGATCTGCACCTGCGGGAATGTAGTCATTGCAAAGATTCGCTGGAAAGTGTGCGGGCGGTCAGGACCGCCGTCTCGAATCCGGCGCAATACTACAAAGCGCCTCCCGAGCTGCGCGTGCGGGTTTTAGCCGCGACCCGGGCGCTCTCAGCGAACGCCGTGCATTTACCCTCTCTCCCTACGGCCTTCGGCTCTGAGGCTCAGGCTCGAAGAGGAGAGGGCAGGGGTGAGGGGAACCTGGAGGAGGGTCGCTCGACGTACGCCCTCACCCCAACCCTCTCCCGGAGGCAGGCACGGTCGCCGCAGATTTGGTGGGGCGTTGCCGTGGCCGCGGCGGCCATGATCGTCCTGGCATTCGGCCTTTTCTTCACGCTGCAAGGCCAGCGCGGGAATCCTGTCGTCGCCGAGGTCCTGACTGCTCATCTGCGCTCGCTCCAGCCCGGCCATCTGATGGACGTGGTCTCGACCAATCAGCACACGGTCAAGCCCTGGTTCGACACGCACATCGATTTTTCCCCGCCGGTACGGCAACTGGCGCCCGACTTTCCCCTGGTCGGCGGACGCCTCGATTATCTCGAGAATCGTCCGGTAGCCGTGCTGATCTACAAGCATGGCGATCACCTCATCAACCTCTTCATCTGGCCCGGCGACAGCGGGCAAAGCTTCGCTGCCCAGCGGGGCTTCAATTTCGTGCACTGGACCTCTGACGGCATGACGTTCTGGGCCGTTTCCGACCTCGCCGGCCCCGACCTCAATCGCTTCTCGCAGCTTTTCCAATCGGCTCCCGCGCCGGCCACTCGAAATTAAGCCGGCCTGGAATAACTCGCCTCTCCCCGCTGTCTGGCAATGGACAGGCAAACAAGGGAGCGAGTTATGAAACACCTGCGAATCGGAATGATGCTGGCGATTGTTGGGCTTACCGCGATGACCTCCTGGTCGGCGGACCAGCCCGCGGCGCCCGATGCACCCAGGATCAAAATCGACAATTTCAAGTTCAGCCCCAAAGAGCTGACCGTGTCCGTCGGAACTACGGTCACGTGGGTGAACAACGATGATGTTCCCCACACCGCCACCGGCAAAGGCGAGCCACCCGCCTTTGATTCCAAGGCGCTGGACACCGACCAGACTTACTCGTTCAAGTTCACCAAGCCGGGCACCTACAAATACTACTGCAAGGTCCATACCCACATGACGGGCACCGTCATCGTGAAATGAGTCCCATTTATTCAACCCGTTCGAAGGAGACAGCGATGTCGGATTACATCAAAGAAGACCGTTCCGCCGACGGCATCGACCGCCGCGGATTTCTCAAGTGCATGGCATGGGCCGGGGCCGGCGTCCTGTGGACCATGAAGGACGGGGTCCTTCAGTCCCGGGCCCTCGGCGCCCAGGCGCCCATGATGGGCGATTTCAGCTTCGTGCAGCTCAGCGACAGCCACGTCGGCTTCAACAAGGGCGTGTACGGCAACGTGGTCGGGACGTTTCAACTTGCGGTGGCGCGGATCAACGCGCTGCCGACACCGCCCGCGCTGGTGCTCCACACCGGCGACCTTACCCACCTGTCCAAGCCCCAGGAATTCGACACCGTGGCCCAGGTCATGAAGTCGATTCGGACCGGACAATCGTTCTTCGTGCCCGGCGAGCACGACTACTTCGTCGACAACGGCATGCAATACAAGGATCGCTTCGGAAAGGGCACGCTTGGCGCCGGCTGGCACAGCTTCGACTTCAAAGGCGTCCACTTCATCGGCCTGGTCAACGTCGCGAACTTGAGCAACGGCAAGACCGCGCTCGGGGCGCTGGGGACTGAGCAGCTCGAGTGGCTCCAGAAGGACGTGGCCCCACTGGGCAGCAGCACGCCGATCGTTGTTTTCGCCCACGTGCCGCTCTGGACGATTTATCCCGAATGGGGCTGGGGCACCGACGACAGCGCACAGGCGCTGGGCTATCTCAAGCGATTCGGATCGGTCACCGTCCTGAACGGGCACATTCATCAGATCCTCCAGAAGGTCGAAGGAAACATCACGTTCCACACGGCCCGTTCGACCGCCTTCCCCCAGCCCGAGCCGGGCAAGGCCGAATCGCCGGGCCCGATGAAGAACGTCCCCGCGGAAAAAGTGAAATCCATGCTCGGCCTCACCAGCGTGAAATACGTCGAGACTGGCAGCATGCTCGCCGTCGTCGATTCGACGCTGGCGTAAGAAGAGACATCACCACGAAGTTGTTCATGAGGCGGCGCCTCACCCTGAGAGGATGAAAATGGGGCCGTCCCGCAGTTAAAGTATCGTTGCCGACGGGCCGGGTCGAGGCCGGTTCGCGAGTTGGAGCGATGGAGCC
>Ga0210396_10005878_pt1 | contig 11799 bp, 10 predicted proteins | sample IncBWH17OmetaG_FD_155466 | JGI IMG/M metagenome (GOLD analysis project Ga0210396, IMG submission 155466) | Forest soil microbial communities from Barre Woods Harvard Forest LTER site, Petersham, Massachusetts, United States - Inc-BW-H-17-O ...
TGTTATCCTCTTCATTTGATTCAATCTTCTCGGGGTGAATGGCGTTCATCGGCTGTTTTCCCTGTTTCGCGTGTGTAACGAGCGCGGATGTCCCCCGCACGACGAATTAAACCAGCGCCATCAGGGCTTCCGATTTTGACCGCATCGCGGCCAATATACGGCAATGCCCGATCTTTCGGGGGATTTGTCGAGGGTCGCGATCCCTTCACCAGCTCCGCTTGAAACCAGCGCTGATGCTCTTGCTCGATGTGCCGAGCGGCGTCTCGCCGATCGAGCCGGATATGCTGACGCCACCGAATAATTTCTGCTCGGCGCCGACCTTGCGCAGCCATTTGTCGTCGGTCGAGGAGAGGGTCTGGCCCGCGCTGAAGCTCGTGCCCGTGTCGACGATGCTCAGCCTCGCCGATTGCTCGGTTTCATAATTCCGCGGCGCGTGCCCGGCCAGTCCGGGCGCCGGCCCGCTGCCCTGCTGGATCACATTGTAGCCGTTCTGCAGGGTCAGCGAATATTGCTCGCTCAGCGACAGCGACTTGCTCAAGGAGGTGCCGAGCTTGCTCTGATCCTGCAAGGGATCGACGCGGGCTTCGATCGCCGTCTTGTCCCAGATCGCGGCGACGCCGGGGGCCGTGATCGCCGCCCATGCCGATCCAGAGGATTGCGGCTCGCTGCCGCCGTTGGCTGCCTTTTCGGCGAGCAGCTCAGACAGCGTCGCCGGCTGCCGTACAACGGTCATGTCGGCGCCGATTCGGGTGTCCCAGAACGGCGAAATCGGCTGCTTCACCGACACGGCGGCCGACCCATTCGGCTTGTCCTTTGACGACCACGTCATCTCGGTGGACGTACCGGCGCGCTTGGCGAGAGGCGCCTTCGCCGCCGGGCTCGTCGTCAGGGTGGAAGCGTCGACGTTGAGCTGGCTCCAGTCGAGCTCCAAATCCTTGATATCGGCATCGTCAGGGTCGGCGGCGGCCTCGGTTTCCATCGCCGGGGCATCCGCCTCTGCGGTCGATGGCACGGCTTGCGCACTCGCCGGTAAGGAGGTCAAACCGACGCTGGCCGCCAATACCAGCAGCCTCGCCCAGCCGTATCCTGCCCTGGAAATCATAACCCCGCCCGCCTGCCGACCCCGAAGATGGGTGCACATCGGCGCGAAATTGTGGCGGGAGGCCGCCACATTCGGGATGGTGCGGCAGGGCCAGACCCTGCATGGGCTAGGGACGATCGAAGTCAGCCGGCCGACGCGATCTTCGGCAGGTGAATCGGCTGCCCGAGCGCCTGCTCCACCAGATCGAAGGTATCGACCAGTACGCGGAGGCTGACCAGCCGGCCGGCCTTGAACCGAGCGAATTGGGCGAGCCGCAGGCTGATCGGCTTGTTGGCGTCAAGCGCGGTCAGCGAATAGCGCATCATCGCGGCCGCTGACTCCACGCCCAGCATGATCGACTCGCGGTCGAAACGGTGGACCCTGACGTTTTCCGCGATCTGCCTGATGACCTCGAGCACGGCGGCCTTGCCGCGCCGCGCGCCGAAGAATGGAAACATGTCGATCGGGCCATAGATCGCCCAGTCGACTTCCTCGTCGATCAAGGCCTCGAGGTCCTCGTGCTGGCGCTCGTTGATCGCGCGATGCAACGCGCGGGAGAAGCGCCAGAGGCTGTGCTCTGTCATGATGTCTGCTTCCTGAACTGGGTTTTTGCGAATCAGCGACCGGCCCTGATGGGCGCCATTGGCGGCGCCGTGCCTGGAGGCTGCACTATTATTTGAAGCTTCAAATAATAGGATCGGCTCAAAACGCAATGCGCAATTTTGCATTACACAAATGCGGCTGGTTCCGCTTCAGCGCTGGTGCGGGCCGGCAGGCTCCCGCCTCACGGCGACTTCAGCATCGCGCGCCGCGATGACACCGAACAGCGCCGCGCCACCGAGGCCGCCGATGGCGGCGCCGAGGGGCATGAAGGTGAAGAACACCAGCATGCCGCTATAGCCTTCAAAACCTGTGGTTTTGAAGATTTCGACCCAGGCGAGCCCGGCTCCGATGCCAACCGCGGCGCCGCCGAGCGCGCCCAACATCAGACCAAGCAAGGCGAGCAACGCGATTTTCATGGATGATTTGCGCCCCTGATGCGTAAGACCCCATGTTTGGTCGTCGCGAGGCCCGCAAGGTTCAACGCCGGGAGATGGAAATGTCATTCCACGGCGACATCGACGGGTCCGCGCGAAGCGCGTCCCGATGACAGGTTTCGCGTCGACCCCGGCAGCTACATCTTGCCCAACATGTTCTCGGTCAGAAGCCCGGCGAGATCGCGCTCAACCAGCTGCTGGACCAGATCGAAGGTGTCGATGATTTCGCGGATCTTTGCGATGCGGCCGTCGCGCAGGGTATAAAACGCCGCAAAGTCGAATTGCACGATCCGGTCGTTGCGTCGCTTGCCGAAGAATGCGCGGATATTGACGGCAACCTGGTCGCCCTCGGCGACGACGATGGGAATCTGGTAGCGCATGCTGGAATAGCGGCGGTACACCGTCTCCCACATCTCCCTGATCTCGGCCTTGCCCTGGTGGTGGCCGAGATGCGGCAGGATATCGATCGGCGCATTGCAGAAAAAATCGACGTCGTCGCAGCAGTGGGACAGCGCGCCCTCGATGTCGCGGCAATAGAATGCCTCGATCATATGCAGCACACGCTGCCGGTGAAGAAACTCGACCATCGTCTTCTCCGCCGGGTTGAGCCCGACTCGCCTTGTCAAAGCGAAGCGCATTGTGAACCGAATTGCGCCGGGATCAATCGGCAAAAACCTCCATCCTGCCGAAGCGGATCGCCGCTGCGACATCGAAAATCGGCCAACAACTAAAAGCTGTATCGGTGCGATATTTCTCGCAAACGTCGATACGTGCCGGACATGATCGCGGGACATGAGACGTGACGCGCAGTGGTCGGCGCCGCGCGCGGCCGGCCAAAACGCGCGCCGTCAATTCTTCTTGCTGTTGGGGCTTTGGCCGGCCGGCGTCTTGCCGCTGGCGAACGGATTGACCGGCGCCACGCCGCCCTTCTTGAGGTTCTTGTCGGCCTTTGGCTTCTTCTTTTCCTTGTTGCTGCGCATTTGACCCTTGGCCATGGCGACCTCCCTTGCGCTCGGTTGAAAGATTTCGGCGCGATCCACCATAGCAAGTCCGCAGCGGTTTGTATGCAGGCCTCGCAGAAGCCGCGACGCCTTCGCGCGCGCTTTCCGCGCATCGCACCGGCAAATCATCGCCCGCGGTGACCCGCGGGCGCTTCACAGCGCTCGCGCATGGCCCTATCGTCGCGCCTTCGAAGAGGGGGCAGCCGATCAAAGTCCCTCCGGTCATGATGGGGAGAAACGCGTGAAACGGATCGCACATTTCGTTGCCTTGAACTTTTATTTAGGCCTGCTGCTGGCGCTGCCGGTGGCAGCCCATACGCCGCAACAGCCGCCGCACCAGCTCTACAGCGAAGGCGACCTCAAGCTCGAAAGCGGCGAGGCGATCAAGGATTTCTCGATCTCCTATGTCACCCACGGCAAGCTCAACGAGAAGAAATCCAACGCCATCCTGATGGTGACGGCGATCTCGGGCAATCACCACCGCATCGACTTCATGATCGGCCCCGGCAAGGCGTTCGACCCCGACAAATATTTCATCATCTGCACCGACGCGATCGGCAACGGGCTGACGACTTCGCCGAGCAACTCGAAGGCGCAAGGGCGCATGGCTTTTCCGAAATTCACCATCCGCGACATGGTGGAATCGCAATATCGCCTGGTGCGGGAAAAATTCGGCATCGACCATGTCGTCGCCGTGGTCGGCCCGTCGATGGGCGGCATGCAGGCGTTGCAATGGGGCGTCAGCCATCCCGATTTCATGGATGCGCTGGTGGCGATGGTGCCGCTTTCCAGGACGCCGGCCTGGAGCGTGGCGGTGGTGGAAGCCTCGCGCAAGGCGATCATGAACGATCCGGCCTGGAAGGACGGCAATTACGACGCGCCGCCCGAGAAGGGCATCCGGCTGTGGCGCGACATCCTCAATCTCCTGTCGGCGCGCACGCCCGACATGTACGCGGCGCAGTTCAAGAACGGCATGGACGTGCTGCCCTGGATGGAGGCGCAGGAAACCGCGGCGCTCAGGATATTCGACGCCAATGACTGGATCTACCAGACCTGGGCCTATGAGCGGCACGACGTCGGCACCACGCCGGGCTTTGGCGGCGACACCGCCAGGGCGCTGGCTTCGATCAAGGCGAAGACCTTGATCCTCACCGGCACCAAGGACCTGCTCAATCCGGAATTCGAGCCGATCGAAGCCGGCAAGAACATCGCCAACGTCAAGATGATGACGATCAGCCCCGGCACCGTCACCGGCCACGCCGCAGCCGGCGGCGCAATCCCTGCCGACGTGGAGTTTCTCAACCGCGAGGCGGGGGCCTTCCTGGACGCGGTGACGGAGGGGGGACGGAGGTTGAATTAGTGTGGATACTTACAATCGGTTTGGCTCCATAAGTGGCTGTCATAACCCGCGAAAGCGGGTGATCCAGTACGCCGCGGCCTCTCGATTTCACTCGAATGTCTCTGGAATACTGGATCATCCGCTTTCGCGGATGATGACAATGGAGAGTGAGGCGCTCGGCAAGCGAAGCTGATATCGGGACATCGCCGCGGAACCGCGACGCACGCCGACCGTTAGAGGTAACGACCTCTTTTGCAGACATCCGGAGACATGGCCTCATGAAAACCTTGGCTGCCGTTCTCGCCATCGCCACACTCGCGCTCGCAGCGCCTTCAACCGCCGACGCCAAGGGCTGCCTGAAAGGCGCAGCCGTCGGCGGCGTCGCCGGTCACTATGCCGGCCGTCACGGCGTGCTCGGCGCCGCAGTCGGCTGCCTCTACGGCCGCCACCGCGCCAGGGAGCAGGAGCGGCAGCAGCAGCTGCCAGAGCAGCACAGCAAGGCGCCCGATGTCGGACAGACCGGGATGTGAGGCGACTGCTTCGTCGTTGAGACGGTCGATTCAATTTTCAAACAGCCAGACGCAAACCGTATTTTGAGGTCGTCATCACCGGGCTTGACCCGGTGATCCATCGTCTTCAAAAAATCCTTGCGAAGATCGATGGATGCCCGGATCAAGTCCGGGCATGACAAGTCCTTTCCCGCGGCGCGATTCGCCCGAGTCGTGCAAGAATCCTTCGCCTCGAAAACGAGGGCGCAGGGAATGCCGGGTGCCCGCCGCACCCGCAGCCTCGTGTGCAGTGTGTAGGTAGCACACGAGTGTAGTCACCACAGGTCCACCGGGCAGCCCGGCATTTCCCTGCGCAATGGTGTTAACGGTTTCCTTCGAGCTCTCCCCGGTGACCGGGCTTGTTTGCCACCGTCGCCGGCGGGTTGCTCCGCCGACTTGACGCCAGCGTCGGGGCGTCAGGACCACACGACTTCGCCGTCCGCATGCTGCGCGCTCGTCAGCCGCGCGGCTTGCGTCCATCGCATCCCGTTCCAACGTCCGTGACGATCGCGATACGCCCCTCAAGCGGGACGGGATGGCGGGAGTTATGGATTTGATTTGGGCTCAAGCGCAACTCCGTCGGGATGCGGCACATTGGCACGACGGGCAAATCACGCGGGCCGCGGTGCAGAGTGTGTAAAGCGTGTCAAGGGCCGATCGTCATTCCGGGGCGCGCGAAGCGCGAACTACGATGTGCAATTGCACATCGGAGAATCCCGAGATTCCGGGTCTGGTGCGGAGCCGGTCATCGGGCGGCGCGAGCGCCGACCCGTTGGGACCATCCCGGAATGACGACTGCGTTGCATCAACCCGAAGCCAGAAATTCCTCGGCCTTCTCCCGCGACGGGAAGCGTCCAAGCTCGCGGTAGTCAGGTTCGTGCTCGGCCGTTTCCGGCGACCACAACACAACGAACTCCTTGCCTTCCTCTTCGATCAGCGTGGTCAGTTCTTCGCTCTCATACGGCGTCATATGTCGAGCTCCGCAATGCGGGCATTCGTCGTCGCACATGCAGGACCATTCGTCGGTCCATCTGCGCCTGCAGCGCGCGCATTTGTAGAAATTCAGAAACCAGGCCATGCAAGTCTCCTAAGATCGCAAACGATAATTGCCCCGCGAGACGAAATCAATAAATCCACGGTCCCGCAAATATTGAAGCTGCAAACACGTTGCCGTCTTGCTCAATGAACTCGGTCAGATTCTCGCCGTCGAAGGGCCACCTTTCGGTCGATGGCCGAAAAGTCATTCGCGACCGGCATCTCAAAAATACAGTGTCCGCCACTGGCCTCGGCCCAGAGTTCGCCAATGAGCCGCTTTTCATTCGCGTCCTGTTCAAGGTGCTTGCCTTTGTATTCCACAACAAGAATGCAGCCATCGGTAAGCATCGCCACAAAGTCGGGATAGAAACGGCCTCCCGATAGTTGGAGCCAAAACGCATTCGGTTTGCGATCCACATTGCGCACCCAAAAGCGCACTGACGGATTTTCGTCTAAATGCACGGCGCAGCGGAATTCTTCGCCCTCGGGCTTAAGGTCACCAATAATTGGGAAGTAATGTTTGTTGAACTTTCGCGAGCCCTTGTACGGCATATTGTAAGCGTAGCTTTGTTCGTCGAACAGAAGCGCCAAGTCGGCACTGGTTTCAAAAGCACTAGCATCCGCCGCGAAGAGGGCATTGTAGTTGCCTTTTTCGGCGCTCGGCTCGCAAAGTCTGAATTTCATCGCCCAATGTCCGGCGTAGTTCATATTTGTAACGCGCAAGTTGGTCGAGGCTGTAGCCCTTTGCTTCCATCACCGCTTCCAAAGCTCGTTGGATAAACACCTTCGCGGCAGGCTTGGTCACGTCCGGGTGCGGAATGCCCCGGTCGATCCAGTTCACCAACCGCGGCAAGGTCCACGCCGGTTCCTGAATTGCCATGGTCAACTGATCCTGCAACTGAGCGACAAATGCGATCTTCATTTGACCTCTCTCAGATACGTCTATTTCTCCGGCCTTTGTGTCCCCATGAATTGCAAAACGCTTCGCAAAGGGATGGGCAGCACACTCGGCTAGGTTCCACGGCAGATCGAGGAAATGGTCGGGGCCAAAAAGCTCCAACGTGCCTTGCCGACGAATTCCCAGTCGTGGCACAAGAAAGGGGGGTCTCTCGCCTGCAACCGCTTCTGTCGCCTGTATGCGGTTCGATTGGATGAATAGCCGATCAATCACGCGCTCGGCTCCTGGCACCTTGGCGAAAGCAATCTGCATCAGATTTCGTTCGTCTCGGGATAAAGCACGCTTTACTCCAATCTCCCGCGTCTTGTGGTCGAATTGCACTCGCGCCTTCAAGGACGGTGGAAGTTTGTCGATTGCCGCCACTACGTCTTCCGCCGATGCGCTTGCCACGTCCGGCAGTGCGTCGGACTTGTGGGTGAAGGTGGCGCGTTCTTCTTCGAATTCGAAGGACCCGTGTTGCTTTACCAGTTGCTCGACTTCGAGCCGGTCGAAGCCAGCACCGTCCACCAAGCCATCCTTCAATCTCTCCGCAACCGTTTGGAAATTGTTAGAGGCGACAAAAGCGTAAGCCCGGTTCAGCACATCGCGGGTCTTGCGTCGCGCTCTAGGCATCCGCAGCACCCGACCGAGGATTTGCTCCACCGCTGTGGGAGAATTTAACTCGGCAACCGAACACAGCACGTAAGCAAAGGGGCAATCCCAACCTTCGCGCAATTTCTGCACCGTGATGACATAGCGGACCGGACAATCCGGCGTAGCAATGTCATCTATTGCGTCAAGTTCCGCGTGGCCGGTAGCATGGATCGCAATCTGGTTACGAGGGATGCGTTTGTCGTCAGTCAGAAATTGCACCACTATTTCTGGCGTCAAACGATGTGGGTCAGTTTTGGATTTTGACTGCGCCTGAAACAGTATGATGGGCCGAATGTATTCACCTGTATCCGCCTGCTCTGCTTGTGCCGCCTCCTCAAGCGCTTTTTGACAATCGAGCGACTGCCCTATGACTTTCCGCCAATCCGCGTCGGTGTGCAGTCGGATCGGCAGCTTTATCTTCTCCTCGGCCTTCAGTTCCGCCGCCGAGACGTGAAACAAGATATTTGAGGGATAGACCTCGTTCGCCACGTCCTTCTGCAATTGCGGGGTCGCGGTTAATTCGAGAATTAGAGACGGGTCAAACCGTTGGAGCGTGTCGAAGGAAAGGGGGGTGCGGGCGTTGTGCGCTTCGTCCACAATGACCATGGGGCGGTGCAGACGCAGCAAATTGGACAGCGACGCAATCGGCCTATCCAATCCCTCGACCTTTTCCAGCCGTTCCATCTGCGCGGGAGCTAACCCGTTGAAATGGTCCATCAACGCGCCTGCGTCTTGATAGACTTTGCGGCCCGCCATATCGTCTACGCGGAATGCCTGTATCGTCGCCACGATTATACATGCCCCGCCCGTCGCATCGGGACGGGCAAGCGCCAGAGCATCGGCCACGGTCAGCACCGAAAGGTTACGCCCGAAGTCGGCGGCCAGCGCAGCACGGTAGGGATGGTTTAGGTCCCGCAATGCTTCAAGCGTCTGGTCCAAGATAGCGGTAGAAGGTACAAGCCAGAGCACCATCGGATTGTCAGTTTGAAGATAATTTTTCGCCACCACGCCCACTGCATGTGCGGCAACGATCGTCTTGCCTCCTCCCGTCGGGATGCGAATGCAAACATATGGGATTTGTTCGTCTACTAACGGAGCCGGGTAATAATTCGCCTCAGCCACATCGGTGAACGCCGCTTTAGCCGGATTGTTTGCGACCCCGGCCATAAGCACTAACTTACGCAGATAGGCGCGCAGGGTTTGCAGAGCTTGGCTCTGATAACTACGTAGTTCGAAGTTCACCGCCGCCACCTCAGACCCCGTCTACTTGGTAGGGGATTTGCTTGAAGACGACGCCCGCAGTCTTCAATCGGTCTGCTGATACGGTACACCCCTCGGCATAGACCACGGGCGGGCCTTCAAAACCTTGCGGCGGCTGCAATAGAGCTGTCAGACGATCAGGGGTCAGCACGTTTCCTGCCGCTTCGCGCGGGGTCTGAGTGTGGGCTTCATCAAACAGAAGATAGACGGCACGCGCTTGGTGAACTCCTAGAAGATCAGACTGCGCCCGTCGCGGGATGGGCACGCCTGTTTCGGAAAAGAAGATATGGGCGGCTAGGTCGGGAAATGTAACTTCTCCTGCGATGTCCCCGAACTCATCAAAGAGAGGAATGCCCAGACGGCAGAAGCGATACCCGCCGCCCAAGCCTTCCACGTGTTCTGACGTGTCGCCTCCCTTGTCATAGCCCGTGGGACCCGGCGTAGTCGTTCGGCAGTAACGGTGGACGAAATGGTTTCGTCCATTTCCACGAGAATGAACCGTCGTTCGACGCCATCTTCCTTGTTGAGGTCAAGTACAGCATGGCCCGTCGTTCCGGAACCGGCGAAACTGTCGAGTACCAAGTCGCCGTCCTGAGTCGCAATCTGAGCGACGATCTCAGCGATGTACCGATGGGGTTTGGGAAAATCGAACACCTTCGCGCCAAATATATCGTTCAATACGCGCGTGCCTTCTGAATTATTGGGCGCATTCAGAAGTGTCGAGTATCCGGTAGTTGAAGATGAAACTTCCTGCAAAAATCTCTTAATTCGTGGACGCCCGGTCCTTGAACTAGGCCAAAGAATTCTTCCCTCCTGAACAAGTCTAGCCATTGTATCTGGCGCGACGGCCCATCCGCGTCTTGGATGAGGATCATAGGTATGCCCGGTGTTGGGGTTCGTAACGACATAGTGCAAATTGGGTCGGGCTGTCGGATCGGCCAAGCCAGTTAAGTTATCGCTCATCCACGGACCTCGCGGATCAGCATCGGGGTTTGAATATTTTGTCTCGTCCCTTTTTGCTCCTGTGAAGCGTGCTTCCTGTGTTTTTCCGTAGCACACGAGATACTCGTGATCTTCGGAAATGCCTGAAATGTTCCTGCTATCAGGCGTCGCGCGTCTCTTCCAAATCATGTTCGCGAGGCGATTGCGGCGCCCAAAAATTTCGTCCATTGCTTTCAGTAGGTGGTCGATTTCATGGTCATCAATCGAGACCGTAATCACCCCATCCTCTCGAAGGAATTCCCTCAGTAGCCGAAGGCGCGGATACATCATGCAAAGCCATTTGTCGTGATGTGACAGGTCTTCCGCCTCTTTCCCGACTACCTGTCCAAGCCAAGTGCGCATTTCGGGGGAGTTCACACTGTCATTGTAAATCCAGCCTTCGTTTCCGGTGTTATAAGGCGGATCAATGTAGATGCATTTTACGCGGCCTGCGTAATAGGGCAGGAGTGCGCGCAATGCTTCTAGATTGTCTCCTTGCACCAGCAGGTTTTGCGCCTCGGGGTCACCCGCTGAAAGCGCGCTATCGCAATGCAGAAGACGGTAAGGCACTTCCCGGTGATGGTTCACCACCGCCTGCTTGCCAATCCAATCGAGCGTCGGCATGTAGCCCCCCTCAAAGCAACCACCTAACTTCTGGATGAAACAACAGCTGGGCGCAACAGCTTAGGTGATGTGCGAAGAACTTTCACATCGATGATAGGCCCTCACCGATCTTTCGACCCGACGGCGAACAAGGTAATCGGCGCATGTCCACTGATTTGATGCGGTCGGTAAACCTGGATCGTCCCTTATATATCTCGCTAGTTCGACCCTACCGCTTCTTCCACCCGCCGCGATGTCCCGGTGCGCCGCCGGTGGAGCGGGGGGCGGGGCCGAATTCGGGGCCGGATTGGCGCGAGTCGGTTGGCTGGAAGATTTTGCTTTCGGTGCCTGCGCCGGTGTCGTCGGGTGAGGGTTTTCGTGACGATGCGCGGCCGGGGCGATAGGGCAGGGATTCCGGGCCGTGCATTTCGTCGAGATGGGGTTTGTGGACGCGGGAGCTTGAAGCGCCGTCTTTGCTGAGAGATTTCACCCCGCCCCGCGCGCCGGAGGCGCGCGACCCTCCCCCTCCAGGGGAGGGTGAAGAAGAACCGCCGCGCTTCTTCAATGATCCCGCCGGAAGGTTCGCGGCTTCGCCGTATTTCTTCATGCCGGCATAGGCGCCGGCTTTGCCTTGCACGGTGCGCTGCTTGGCGGTGGGGTCGTCGACCACGGCCAACTCGGTGGCGCGGAGGCGTTTTACCTCGTCGCGCAGGCGGGCGGCTTCTTCGAAATTCAAATCCGCGGCGGCTTCGCGCATCCGGGTTTCCAAATCGTCCAGCACCGCCTCGAAATTGTGCCCGATCGAGATGACGTCGTCGGCCATGCCGCCGTCGCCGATTTCCACCAGCACATGGTCGCGCTCGTAGACCGAGTTCATGATATCGCCGATGGATTTCTTGATGCTCTCCGGCGTGATGCCGTTGGCGGTGTTGTATTCGACCTGCTTCTCGCGGCGGCGGTCGGTTTCGGCAATGGCGCGTTCCATCGAGCCCGTGATCTGGTCGGCATAGAGGATCACCTTGCCGTCGACATTGCGCGCGGCGCGGCCGATGGTCTGGATCAGCGAGGTCTCGCTGCGCAGAAAACCTTCCTTGTCGGCGTCGAGGATCGCCACCAGAGCGCATTCGGGAATGTCGAGGCCTTCGCGCAACAGGTTGATGCCGACCAGCGCGTCGAATGCGCCGAGGCGCAAATCCCTGATGATCTCAATGCGCTCGATGGTGTCGATGTCGCTGTGCATGTAGCGCACGCGAATGCCCTGCTCGTGCAGATATTCGGTGAGGTCTTCCGCCATGCGCTTTGTCAAAACGGTGATCAGCGAGC
>Ga0210396_10005879_pt1 | contig 11797 bp, 14 predicted proteins | sample IncBWH17OmetaG_FD_155466 | JGI IMG/M metagenome (GOLD analysis project Ga0210396, IMG submission 155466) | Forest soil microbial communities from Barre Woods Harvard Forest LTER site, Petersham, Massachusetts, United States - Inc-BW-H-17-O ...
GGGTAAGCAGTCCGGAACAACTGATTGAGGCCGCCCGCAAGAAGGGACTGAATGCCTTCGTAATGACCGATCACAATACCTGCGATGCGATCACCTACCTGCTGGACAAGGGCCTTATGCGAGAAGACGGCCTGCCGGTGAATAATTTTTTGATCGTTCCAGGAGTCGAAGTCACCACCGCAGAGGGTCATCTCCTCTGTATCGGAGCCGTCCTGCCGAACTTGAAGGGAAGGCCTGCGCTCGAAGTCTGTCACTTGATTCACGAGGCGGGCGGCTTGGCAGTGCCTCCGCATCCCTACGATCTTTTCCGAGCCGGGATCCGCGAGAACGTCCTGAATACTCTGCCAATCGACGCCATTGAGGTTTTCAACGCGGCAAGCACGCTGAAACGGTACAATCAGTCGGCGTTTAACTATGCGATGGAACGGGGTCTCGCGATGACCGCCGCCAGCGACGCGCATCATCATGCCGCCATCGGCAGGGCCTATACCATTCTGAAAACCGAAGACTTTTCCGTGCGCGGCATCCTCGATCAGATTCCGAAACAGAACGATCTGAACCAGGAGTACATCTCGGTGAAAGATAATCTGCGAAAGACCTGGAACAATTGGCTACGCCTCCGCAAACGGAAGTCGATCAAAGATATGCTTTCCAACAGCCAGGACACTGAGGATGAATAAAAGTCATCGCTGCAGGCCAAGCATCAAAATAGTTGCCGGTTGTCAGTTGTCGGTTGTCTGTGGGAAAGACATGCGCGAGCACAGTCGAAGGTCCAACTCTATTTGGGATTTCCGCACAGACAACTGACAACTACTTCCTACCTGCGCCGTCTCTGCAACGTGATGCGCTTGATCCGCGCGTCATCGTTTGGGCTGAAACTCATCACATCCGGATCCTCTTTCAACGTGTTGTGAACGATCCGGCGATCGTAGGAATTCATCGGTTCGAGTTTGACCGGTCGGCCGGAAATCCGTACGGTGTCGGCCATTTGACGGACGCGCTGTCGCAGTTTGTCGTCCCGCATCGCGCGCCAGTGGCCAATATCGACTTGAACCCGGTGCGCATTCCGATCCTGGGCCTGAAGAATCCGGTTCAAAAGAAACTGTAAATCTTCCAGCGTCTCACCGTCGTGACCGATCAGTGCCTCGCTTTCGGCCGTAAAAACCTGGAGTTGACGACCGCTGTCGGTCTCGACTTCCTGGATGTCCGCGACGAAGCCGAGATAACCAAGCATCGTGTCTAGTATCTCCTTGGCTTCCATTTTCTCCTGCGGGGGTATAATTACGATTTAGCGATAACTCTTACGCTTGGCAACCTGAGGACTCTTGGCGATTTTCACGAGCGGGGCGTCCCCCTGTTTTCTGGTCAGGTACATCTGGGCCACGAAAAAGAGGTTTTGCACCGTCCAGTACAACGCCAAACCTGATGCATAATTATAACAGATAAAAAGGAAAATCAGCGGCATGAAAAGAAACATCCGCTGCTGAGCCGGATCGCCGGTCTTTGGCGTTATACTCATCTGCCACAACTGCGTCGCGGCCATCACCAGAGGCAGGATATTGATCGGGATGCCGCCGAGATGAAAAACAGTGTCTGGTTGCGATAGATCGTGTACCCAGAGAAACGAACTGTTACGTAGCTCGATGGCCTTATCGAGCATGCCGTAAAAGCCGAAAAAAATCGGGATCTGAACGAGCATCGGAAGGCAGCCGCCAAAGGGATTGACGCCATAATCCTTGTAGAGCTTCATCGTCTCCTGATTCATCCGCTGCGGATCATCTTTGTACTTCTCGCGGAGCTCGTTCATGATCGGCGAAAGCTTGGACATCTTTCGCATCGACTTAGTCGCCGCGTTTTGCAGCGGCCAGAGCAGCGACCGGATAATGATCGTCATGATGATGATGGCGAGCGCATAGCTTCCCACCCACGCGTGGAGCGTGTTCATTACCGTTAAGAGCAGTTCGCTGACCCATTTGGCCCAGCCGAAATTCATGATATCGGCCTGATCGTTCGGGAGTTTGGCCAAGCGGGTGAACTCTTTCGGCCCAGCGTAAATGTGGAAAGTGACGGTCTTGGTCTCTCCGGCTGGCAAGCTGAAGCCCGGAATTTCGATTGCACCCTGGATGGCTTTGATCGGCGTCTGGCCATCCTCGTTCGGAATATTCACCGGCATCGACCAGACCTGCTGACCAGTCGTCTCTTGTGGTGCCAGAATCGTCGCGAAATACTGATTGCTTACCGCCGCCCAGAGGATTTTGTCGGCTGTAGCGGTGTAAACATCCTTCGGCCCACTTGTTTGAAACATCCCGAAAAGTTTGCCGGGATCAAAGTAGTTGACCGCGATGGAGTTAAATTTACCGTCTCGGTACCAGTCAAACTGAGTCGCATAGATCCTATCGGTCCGGTGGATCGGTTCGGCAGCTCCCGTGCTCACGAAAAAGCCGGGCGTATCAAAAGAGGCTGAGCCATTATTCTTGAAAGTAATGGCGAGGTTCACCTGGTAATCGTCTTTCAGACCTGCCCCCTTCGCTAAAGTGTAAACTTTGGTGATCGAGAGTCCGTCTGAATCGGTACGTGTTAGAGTGGCTGTGCCGGCGGCGGGATCCGTGGAAAGAGCGTACCCGCCATCTTGCCAATTATTCGGATTTTGCGTGATCGCTCCGATAGCGGTTGTGCGGTCCGTATTGAGCTGGACCAGCTGCCCTTGTTCTGCCCGATGATTCAACAGGCCAACAGTGACGAGCCCACCTTTGTTATTGGAAAAACTGAGCTCAGCGACGCCGCTCTTCAGGGTCTCGTCGTGTTCGGGTTGTTCCTCGCTCTGCTTCTGATCGGTCAATGGCTGAGACGGAAGGTTGGAGGAAGCTTTCGGTCCAGGAGGCTGAGCCGCTTGCGGTGTCGGTGTGGCCTGAGCAGCCAAGGCGGCTTGCTGCTGCAGAAATCTGACCCGGGCTTCGGCCGCCTGGCGCTGTTCCCAAACGAGCGAAGCGATGAGGCCGATCGTGGCGAGCGCGACTGCTATCCAAGCTGTACGATCCATACTTCGATCAGATTAAGAAGTTCATTTGCACTTTGATTGCCTGGTTGGGACCGGGTCATACCCGGAATTGCCCCAAGGGTGGCAACGAAAAATTCGTTTGATGCCCAGCCAGCCCCCCACCATCCAGCCGTGCACTTCGATGGCCTCGACAAAATATTCGGAGCAAGTGGGGCTGAACCGGCATCCGGTACCGGGTCCGCCGGTCAATATTGCCAGGAACGGTGATAACGTCGCTTTGTACACTTTAAGTAAGATCCGGAGGATGCGAGCCATGTGAGTCAGGCGCTAAAATAGAGGCGCGCTCCACCAGCCGCAACCAGTCTCGGCGGAGCTCGTCGAATGTCGCGCTTGCCGAGGAGAGACGAGCGATCGTCACAAGCCAGAACCCTCTTTGGATGCGATGCTGATTCAACCTGAATATTTCCCTGATTCTTCTCCGGACCTGGTTGCGGGAAACTGCGTTTCCAAGCCGTTTGGTGGCAATGATCCCGATTCTGGGCGCTGCTTTGGTTTCCCGCGTTAGGATGGCCAATATCAGATGCTTTCCGGTCCAGGATTTACCCGATGCTTTGACCAAGCGGAACTCAGAGGCACGACTTAAGCGCGATGACCGCGAAAACTTAAGCCTTATCCGCCCAGGGCGGATCATACTCTTCTAAGCCTCGGTATGGCGCGCGTAGTGCAATTCCACCCCGCCCGGAACCAAACGTTTCCGGCCTCGTTGACGCCGCCGGGTCAAAGTCGCTCTTCCGCCTTTGGTTTTCATCCGGGCGCGGAAGCCGAACTGGCGTTTCCGGGTGCGTTTTGAAGGTTGGTAAGTTCTTTTCATGTCGTTAGTTCCTGCAGCATCAAGGGTCGGGAAGGTTAATCAGAGGTCTGCAATTGTCAACCGTGTTGGCCACTCGCCCGGTCACCGGCAGCTTATGGCCCCTTAATTCGCTGCCCTCGCTGCGGTCCCTATTTGCGCTCCGGCCAGATCTGGGGCAGCGTTCGGCCCTCTCACGAGTCGAAAAATGGAATCACCGGAAAAGACCATAGAACTTCTGAAACGCGGTGGCTCGCAGTTCATCAATGAAGCCGAATTGAAAAAGAAACTGGAAGAGGGGCGTGCTCTTAGAGTCAAATTCGGGGTCGATCCCACATCGCCAGATTTGCATTTGGGGCATTCGATCAACCTCTTTAAGTTGAGGCAATTTCAGGATCTGGGTCACCTGGCGGTGTTAATCATCGGCGATTTCACCTCGATGGTGGGTGATCCGAGCGGCCGGTCGACTACCCGTCCGATGTTGACCCGCGCCCAGGTGATGGCCAACGCCGAAACCTACAAGGTCCAGGCGTTCAAAATCCTCGATCCAGCCCGAACGGAAATAGTCTTTAACAGCGAATGGCTCGGGAAAATGAGTTACCTGGAAGTCATCAAACTGAACAGTCGGGTGACCCTTCAGCAAATGCTGCAACGGGACGATTTCAAGACCAGGGTGGATGATGGGTTGCCGGTCTTTCTCCACGAGCTGCAATATCCGCTCCTGCAAGGCTGGGACTCAGTGGTGACTCGGGCGGATGTGGAGCTGGGCGCAACGGATCAGCTTTTCAATATCATGGTTGGCCGAGATCTCCAGAGAGAGGAAGGGCAACCGCAGCAGGTTGCGTGTCTGCAGCCGATTCTCGAAGGGCTCGATGGGGTGCAGAAGATGAGCAAGAGCTTGAACAACTATGTCGGCATCTGCGAGCCGCCGAAGGAGATGTTTGGCAAGTTGATGAGCATCTCCGATGTACTGATGGCCCGATATTATGAGGTTCTTTTTGGCGAAAAACTGCCTGCGATCCATCCGATGGAGGCCAAAAAACAGCTGGCATCCAGACTGGTGGACAAGTTCCATCATCGGCTGGCGGCACAGGCCGCTCTGGAAGAGTTCAATCTGCGCTTTGGGAAACGGGATCTGGATTCCGTGGACCTGCCAAAGGTCAGTGCGACCGACCTTGCAGATGACCTCGTTTCAGCTATTGTCACCGCCTATTCTAAGGGCTTCGGGATCGTCCGATCACGGAGTGATGCCCGCCGGCTCGTGGAGCAAGGAAGTGTCCAATGGCGCGGTGAAAAGATCACGAACGTCAAGGCCCAGATCACTTTCGTTCCCGGCGAAATCCTCAGGCTGGATAAGACTCGAGCGGTTCGTCTGGTTTGAAGTCAGATTAGTTGTCGGTCAGTTTCCAGTTGTCGGTTGTCGGTTGCCGGTTGTCCGTAGGAGAGACAATGCGCGAGGGCGGTCGCAAAGCAGTTGTCAGTTGCTGGTTGCCGGTTGTCTGTGGGAGAGACGATGAGGTCGAAGGTCCAAACTCGATTTAGAGATTTCCGGACTGGCAACAGACGACTGATAACTGACAACTACTTTGCAACTGGCAACTACTTTTACTTCTCTGGCATTTCTAATGCGGCAACGGCGGCAAGGACTTGCTCGCTGATCTTCTGGTAGACTTCACGATTGTGGGCAGCGAAATCATCTTTTTTGAACCGGATCGGCTTCCCGACGACCACAGTGATCGGGTGCGGCCTGATCTTCCCGCCTTTTGGCCAAGCTTCAAACGATCCAAAGATTCGCATCGGAACGACGGGGGCAAGCGTCCTGGCGATGATCATGCCGATCCCCGGCCGCGCTTTCTGGATCTGTCCGGTCAACGACCGTGTGCCCTCGGGAAAAATAACGGTTCGATGTCCCTCCTGAAGCAGTTTCATGACCGATCGGAAAGCCGCAAGATCGCCTCGTGATAGATCGACCGGAAGCGCGTTCACTCTGGAAATGATCGGTCCGAGTAACTTTTTCTCGAAAAGTGTTTTACGCGCCAGATAGTAAAGTTCGTTCTTACAGGTAATACCGACCAGTGGAGGATCGAGGTAGCTCTGGTGATTGACAGCCATTATGGCCGGGCCCTCTTCGATGATGTTCTCCTGTCCATAGGCGCGATACTGGAAGGCGACCCTGGCAATCATCCCGAAAAGCGTATGGAAGAACCAGTAGAGTGGTTTCATCACTCGAGGCGGAGCGCCTCTGGGAGCCCTTTCATCTTTAAGCGTCCGACAATTTCTCCCACGACGCCATCGATTGTCAGAGACGAACTGTCGATCACGTGCGCATCCTCGGCGATCGTCAACGGAGAGGCACGTCTGGAGGAATCGGCCCGGTCCCGGAAAAACAGATCGTCACGTTGCCCCTGGACCGCTCTTCTCTGCGCCCGGACCTCGAGCGAGGCATCGATGTAAAACTTGTAGAGCGTATCGGGAAACACCATGGATCCAATGTCACGTCCTTCCATGACCAGGTTATCCCAGGTCAGAAATTTCCGAAGATGCGTCACTAGAAATTCGCGCACTTCCGCAATCGCAGAAATGGATGAGACCGTTCGATTGACCTGTTCGTCGCGCAAATGCGGTTCGGGACTAATTCCGTCGATCAAGAAAACTAACTCCTTGCCTTGCAGATCAAAGTTGAAGACCGATTTTCGCACCTGGGCGCAAACCGCGTTGGTGTCGTCGGTCGGAATATGGTGCTTCGTGGTCAGCCAAGCGACCCCTCGATAGAGCGCACCGCTATTGACGTAAGAGAAACCGAGTCGCCGGGCGAGCTTGCGCGCGACCGTGCTTTTCCCAGAGGCGGCAGGTCCGTCAATAGCAATCACCGAGTATTCGGAGACGGTTTCCGGATTCAATTCTTTTCTAAAACTTCGGCTGGGTTAATTACAGGAGTAGGTGGGTTCTCGTCCGGCGACAGGAATTTCTGCAACTGCTGGGCAAATCTTGGATACGAAGTGGCGATGCAGTCAGTGTCTTCGATCACCGTTTGATTATTGGCGAACATTCCTGCAATTGCGAAAGCCATGGCAATCCGATGATCGCCGTAGCTTTTCACGCGCGCTCCCAGGAGCGGGGCGCCGCCGTAGATTTCAAGCCCATCTTCCAATTCAACGACCTCGACTCCCATCGCGGTTAAATTTGTCGCAATGGCCGCCAGACGATCGGTTTCTTTAACGCGTAATTCCTTGGCGTCACAAATCACCGTCTTACCGTGGGCTAATGCACCCGCTACGGCGAGAATCGGGATCTCATCGATGACATTCGGCACCTCGTCCCCTGCGATCGTCGTTCCGCGTAGCCGCCCGCCCTGGATCCGAACTTCGCCTCTCGGCTCGACCTGGTCCCAATCCTCAATCACTTCGCGAACCCGCGCCCCCATGCGCAATAGCACCGAAAGTATCCCGGTCCGAGTATTGTTCAGTCCGACATCGCGCACTAAAAGATCAGAATCTTCCTGTGCAGCGGCTGCCACCAACCAGAACGCAGCGCTCGAAATGTCCCCAGGAACCGTGAAGTCTCTGGATTCCGGCACCTGGTCGCCATACAACGAGATGGCGAATCCCTGTCCGAGCTTCTCTCGTTGCGATTGAACAAGAAAATAAGACATCATCCTCTCGGTATGGTCTCGCGTCGGGAACGGCTCCACAATCGTGGTTTTGCCTGTTGCCCTGAGCGCCGCGAATAAAATCGCGCTTTTGACCTGGGCGCTCGCGACCGGAAGCTCGTAGCGAATCGGGCGCAACCGGTTGCCGCGAATAAGGAGCGGGGCCGCGCCGTTTGTCCCGGTTGCTTCAATTGAGGCGCCCATCTGGGTCAGCGGTTCGATGACCCGCCTCATCGGTCGCGACGAAAGTGAGGCATCACCGATTAACCTTGATTCAAAGGGCTGCGTCGCAGCGAGCCCGCAAAGCAGCCGCATCAACGTCCCGGAATTGCCGCAATCGATTGCCCGGGCCGGCGGATGAAAAATTCCTCGCTGACCATGAATTACCAACGTCGTTTCTTCAGGTTGTTCGATTGCGATCCCGAATTCTCGCATCGCGTTAACTGTGCATTGACAATCCTGGCTCGGCAGGAAACCGCGGACGACGCAAGTTCCATTCGAAATGGCCGAGAGCAGAACCGCGCGATGCGACATGCTCTTGTCGCCGGGAACTCGAATTTCTGCCTCGATCGTTGGTGCCCTAAAAACCAATAGTTCTGACATAACGCACTATGGCGATAACCTATCGCGATTCTCCTTGGCGTCGTCGAGCAAAGCTTGCAATTTTTTCGCGTCTTTTTCCGCCAGCAAGACCATGGCTTCTTCCAGCTCTCTCTTAAACGCTCGGAGTTGCTCTTGCACGGCGTCCGCGTTCGACAACAGAATGTCCGCCCAGAGTTCGGTCGCCCCGGATGCTATTCGAGTCGCGTCACGGAACCCGGGCCCGCAGAGATCAAGCGCTGCCCTGTCTGTCGCCGCCACGTGTTTGACCAGAAGCGCGGCAATCAGATGAGGCAGATGACTCATCACAGCAACCAACTGGTCATGAGCCGCGGCGCTGACCAGAACGACGCGGGTGCCCAGTGCTTCCCAAAAGCGAGTGACGAGCAACACGCTGGCTGCCTCAGCGGCCAGTTCCGGACAGAGCAGCGTCACCGCGCCAGCAAACAAATCATCGCGCGCAGCCTCGGCGCCGGACTTTTCCGATCCGGCCATCGGGTGTGCAGGAACGTATTCGCACCGATTTCGCAATGCAGTGGACAGAACCTCGGCAACCGGTTGTTTAACGCTCGCCACATCCGAAACCACGTGGTCGGAACCTACCAGTTCACTTAAGGCGGCGCCGACCTGTGCGAGCGCGCCGATTGGGGTCGCCAGGATGACGAGCCGGCTGTTGGAGACCAGCTCCGCAAGGTCGTTCACCACCAACGCCTTGCGAAACTTCGGTCCGGCCAGCTTTTCAGAAGCCGCGCGATCGTACAAAAAGACCGAGTAACCGGCACGGAGCGCAGCGAGCGCAATCGAACCGCCCATCATGCCCACACCAACGATGCCCACACTGCGTGCTTCCATAATCGCAAAAGCAAAACGGGACGCGCGCACCTGCGCGTCCCGCTTTGACTGAGTACTGACAGCCGAAAACTTAGGGTACGAGAAAGATCTTTCCTGTGTACGGATCTTTCACTTCCGCACCTGGCGGATATCCTTCCACGTCGACTTCACCTGCATTTGGAGCGTACGGACTGATTACGCGTCCAGTTTTACCAGGTACCTTGGTCGCGACGGGGTAGTTCTCGGGCTGCGCCGGCGCTGTCGGAGAAGGCGTCGGAAAGGCTTCAGGAGGCGGAGTTTCCTCCGTCGTACTCTCCGACGTATGTTTAGGCACAGCGCTCACTGGGGTCGGGGTTGGACTCGGAACGGCGCCATAGCCGTAGCGATTCCCGGCGCCGGCTGTTTTCGGGCCGCCCGTTTGACAAGCAACCAAGGCCACACAAAGAGCAACCGGAGCCAGAAGAATGAGGTGACGAATCATAGAAAATTGTATCGATCAGCATTAATTCATCCGAATTCGAATGACAATCGAAAATCCGGGTAGGAACCCGGTTCCGTGATCGTCAATTTCCCCCAGCCTGGCTGCGGAGAAACTGAATCAACAAGCGCAGCCGCTCGCAGACCTCGTATGCTTCAAGCAGTTTCTGCCGCTGGAACGTTTCCCCAACAAAAGCAGCCGCCACCACGTCGGAAAGAATTTCCGGAGAATCAATTTGTTTGAGATGGTCCATCAGATTCGGTGGGAGCGGCACACCGATTTTTTCGATCCGGAGGCAAAATTCTTTTACTTTCTCGCTCAGCGCATCCGCCTCCACCGGATTGCCGGGAATCGACTTTGCTATCTGTATTTTTGCGATCCGGAAAGGCTTTTCTTGCATCCAGGCCACGAGTCGGACACGCGCCAAACCTTGCAACACCAGATTGGAAGTGCCGTTCTCATTGCCAACGCACGCGCGGATCAGTCCGACACCGGCAACAGGGCAAAGATCTTCGATGCCAACTGCTTCTTCGATTCCTCTCTTCATCAGGGCCACAGAAAACATCCGATCGCCATCCAGGCTGTGCGCCAGCATATCGCAATAGCGCCGCTCAAAAATGTGCAAAGGCAACAATGAATGCGGAAAGAGCACCGCGTTCGCCAAGGCCATCACCGGAACTTCTGTGGGGATCTCAATCACGGCGAACCGTTCACAGCCGCATTTGCCAAGGAACCATCTCCTCGCGGCGGCACTTCTGTGGTCACCTGTTCCTCTGCGCGCCGGGCAGCAAGATGTTGAGCTACTTGTTGGACGTCCTTGTCTCCCCGGCCGGACATGTTGATCAGGACGACTTGGTCGCGATTCATTGTTCGCGCATGCTTGATGACGTAGGCGACGGCATGTGTCGACTCAAGCGCCGGAATGATCCCCTCTGTCTTCGATAACTCCAGGAAGGCCTCTAAAACCGCATCATCGGTGGCATAATCGTATTCCACTCTGCCAATATCGCGCAAATAACTATGTTCGGGCCCAACGGCGGCGTAATCCAGACCTGCGGAGACGGAATGAGTGAGCTGAATCTGTCCATCGTCGTCCGCCAGCAGCCAGGTTTTTGTCCCTTGCAGCACCCCGAGCTTACCAGCCTGAAAACGCGCTGCATGTTCGCCGGGACGAATTCCCCGGCCGCCCGCTTCCACTCCAACCATTCGAACTCCGGCATCGTTCAGAAACGGATAGAAAAGTCCGATGGCGTTGCTCCCACCGCCGACACAGGCTACCAACAGATCCGGCAAGCGTTCTTCCTGCTCGAGGATCTGGCGCCTCGCTTCTTCTCCGATCACCCGATGAAGATCCCGCACCAACATGGGATAGGGGTGCGGTCCGTACGCCGTGCCGAGAAGATAGTGCGTTGATCGAACGTTGGTCACCCAGTCGCGCATAGCTTCGTTGATGGCTTCCTTCAGCGTCGCCTGACCGGCGGTCACCGGGACAACTTTCGCCCCCAGAAACTCCATTCTCGTCACGTTCAGCGATTGACGTTCCATATCGACCTTCCCCATGTAAATAACGCATTCAAAGCCGAAGCGCGCCGCAACAGACGCGGTCGCCACACCATGCTGGCCCGCTCCCGTTTCCGCGATGACCCGGGTCTTGCCCATGCGCTTGGCGAGGAGGATCTGGCCCATCGCGTTATTGATCTTGTGCGCACCGGTGTGCAAAAGATCTTCCCTCTTCAGATAGATCCGCGGCCCCTTCAGTTTCTCCGAAAGGCGCTCTGCATAGTAAAGGGGCGTCGGACGCCCGCAGTAAGAACTTAGCAACCGATCTAATTGGAGTTTGAATGCCGGATCCCGCCGGGCCCGCTCATACTCGTCCCTTAGCTCACAGATTGCGGGCATCAATGTTTCCGGAACAAACACCCCGCCGTACGGTCCAAAGTGACCCTGAACATCCGGCATTTGGTTTAGCTCAACTGAGGCATGCATAAAAGGATAACAAGACCATCGCTGCTCCCCTCGGCAGGAATCAAGAATTTCTTTGTGGCAGCAGAAGAACTTCGGACTTCCGCGTTGGCACAAGAACCGTTGCCAAGTCAGATGACTTCTGGCTCGGCAAGACTAGTAACCGTGCCAGCGAAGAATCCATGGTTCGACACAGGAATTCGCGTACAAATGGGAGAGGCTTACCTCCTCAACGTTAGAACAGGGCAAACCTGGACCGATTGGTATATCACGTGTGGGCCTGGAAAAACAACCTTTGTCCAGGCGCCTGGGTTACCTTGGCTCCTTGTCACTCAAGAGCTTCCGAGGTGCGATAGGATTACGGAGCCGCGCGCGCACCGCGCTAATCAGGTACTTCCAGAACCGGAAGGTGACGCGCGCGCTGTTCGGTGA
>Ga0210396_10005880_pt1 | contig 11797 bp, 10 predicted proteins | sample IncBWH17OmetaG_FD_155466 | JGI IMG/M metagenome (GOLD analysis project Ga0210396, IMG submission 155466) | Forest soil microbial communities from Barre Woods Harvard Forest LTER site, Petersham, Massachusetts, United States - Inc-BW-H-17-O ...
CGGCTGGGTGGTTTGCATAATTCGCTCTCGAAGTGTTGGAAAGCCGGGCGGCCCAAGATCGGAGCGCCAAATCGCGATCAACTGCTCTCTCTCGGGAAGGCGGTCGAGCCACTGGTTGAACTTCTGCGCCCCCCAAAAATCGAGCAACGCAGAAAGGCCGTCGCGAATCAGCAATCGCGTGCGGAATTCCGGATTTTGTTGCCGGACTTCCCTTTGCAAGGCAGCCGCCAGGGTTGCCGGATCAATTGCGGGCCTGCCCGCGGTGATTTCCCACAAACTGGATGATGCGATGCTCATGATCGACAGGTCAATCATACCAACAGCGCGCGACCGCTGCTGCCGATCAGCTTGAACGGCAAGTGGATGCCTGGGTGGGCTGTCCATGATTAGTTGTCCCGGCAGATCCGTCGCCCGCCTCGCCCGCCGGGATAAGTGTCGCCGGCCGTCGGCACGTTGAGTTACAATTGAGCGGGTGCGACGCCGGCTTTTCGCCATATTTGCTGCCATCTTTTTTGCGCTCGGAACGGCAACGGTGGTTGCATGGTTCTCAACGTATTTTGCATCGTGGTCGTCTGAAGGAATCGTCTGGCGACTGTCAGACCGTCCGACATTGTGCTACTTCTCAACCAGCCGCGGCGTCGCGAGCATTGTGGTGAACCGCTGGCACCTATCGCCGCCCGATTTGATGACCGCCGATCCAATGGCCGTCACTCAGCTCCGCAATTCCTTCACGCTCATGCAACCGCGATCGATCTGGTACGCGCCCCGCGACTTCAAACCACAGGTTCCTGGCCTCTTGAGCAACGAGGGTTTCGTTTTCGAGCGTGCCACGACGGTCCGGAAGGGGATTCGCATGTCGGGGGTTGGAATCAGTCTGCCCTTCTGGTTCATCGCGATGCTGTTCCTCTCTCTTCCCGCGGTCTGGCTGGTCGGCCGCTGCCGTCGAATGATCCGTAGTGAGAGCTTGGGTCAAACGGCTGTGATGCGCGGAACTGGCCGCCGGCCGGCCCTGACGCGGCGGCTGCCCACGGTCTTCGCAGCCATTTCACTGCTGCTCTTTATTGCGATCATGGTCGCAATCAGGCTGACGAACGTCACCGGACAGACGGCGCTCTTTACCAGCCAAGGCGTTTTATATCAGTTCACGCTCCAGAACGGCCGTCTGCTCATCGTCACCGTGGGCGACTGGCCTGGGACCGAACGCCTTCGCCTTGTCAAAAGACCGGACGGTCCCTGGCTGTTCTATCCATTTCGCGAGAATTCGATTCATCCGACCGGCTCAAGCCTGCTCGGCTTCGCTTATTTCACGGGTCACGTCCAGATGTTCCTCGAGCCCGACGGCGCGGTGATGCTCCTGCCCTACGGCCGAGACAGCTATCACTTCAGCCTCTCGGCGGGGCTGCCGATCCGCGAGATCGTCCTTTCGCTGCGTGCACTTGCACTGGCAGCGGCGATTCTTCCGCTGGCATGGGGCATTGGCTTCACCCGCTACCGAATCCGCCGCAGAATTGCCTTGAACCATGGCCTGTGTGCGACCTGCGGCTACAACCTGGCCGGCAACATCAGCGGCGTCTGCCCGGAGTGTGGCACCAAGGTCCCGCAAACTTATTCTTTCGGTTCACCTGCGACTTCGGTGACCGGAGACTGATGGCGACGACGACCCGACAAAAAAACAAGCCCGGCGATCCAGACCGCGAGCCAGAAACCCGCGAGCCCAATCGGCACGAACACCTGTACCTGGGATTCGACGGCTTCGCTGGTTGAGATGGAGTTGAACAGGTCGCTGCCCGTCGAGCTGCTGGAGGAGAGGCCGTTATAGCGGGCCTGGCTGCTCGCCAAGCCTGCGCCTCGGACGGCGGCGTGGGCCTGGCCGGCGACGCGGGCGGCTTCGCGCTGAACCTCACCCGCTGCCGTGTCGATCCCCGCGATTTTCATCCACGCAAGCACGGCGTTCGCTCCAAAGGCATCCTGGCTCGCGACACGCGAAGAGCCGTCGAGGTATTCATAACCCGCGCCCGGCCTCACCGTCATTCGCGGAGGCATCGCCTGCGCCGATGATGCCGGTGCCGTCGCGACCAGATTGGGAACCAATTCAATCTCAACCGGCAGCGACCTTCGCCCCGCGCCCCATGTGGCTTCGTGCGCGTGAATCGCGATGCGCTGATACGCCTTTGAGTGAGGCCCGGCGAGTTGGACATCCCGGTCGAAGGAACGACGAACGGGAACGACCGAGAGAAGCGCGCCGCTCCCGACCAGGGCGATGAAAACCAGGAGGCTGGTGAAGAAGAAATACGCCGCGAGCGCGCCGGTGTGTTGGGGAGTGCCGGGCGTGACGATGCCAGAGACGCGGAGGTCGCCGCCGCATTCGGGACAGGTCATTGTGGTCAGGCCGACGACGCTGTAGCCGCATTTTCCGCACACGGGACCGGCAAGGATTTTGCGTTTGACCGGGCCCAGGCCCGTGATCAGCAGCCCAGCCAGGCCGCCCCCAAGCGCGAGGATCACGAGGATGAAGAGCGTCGCGAAGATCATGCCGGTCCACCGCCAGGCGTCAGCGTCGCCTGCCGCAGGATCAGCCACATTCCCGCCAGCCAGATGAGCGACCATGCGATCACGCACAATGGCACGGCTTGCGGGAGTGGGCCGCTGCTGCTCGTTGAGCTAGTCCCGCCGCGAAAGTAACGCGGCTGGAGGGTCGTCGCCTCGCCAAAGGACGCGTCAGGCATCCCCGCCAGTCCGCTCTCCAGCTTCCGCAGCATCCACGGCGCTTGCCGGCGAATTTGCGGATCGGCGACGTCCATTCCCCCCGCCGCCAGCCAACTCAGGACAGCCTCCTGGCTCAGGGGCTCGTCTGACCATTGCGACTCATGGCCGCGGGTATCAATCACCCGATAGCGGAGCCCGGGGCACTGGACCACGAGCGTGACCAGCTCGCCATTGTTGAGATACAAGTCCGCGGACAGCTCCCCTTCAAGCGGCCCGTTGCCAGTGCGGCGGCCCGTGACGTTGATATCCAGGTTCTCGTACGGTTCGCCCTCGACCTGTGTATTCGACAGCGCCGAGACGTAATCCACGGTCGGCAGATTGGCCGTGACGAGCGCGCTTGCGATGAGCCCAACCGCGCATAGGCCGACAGAATAGTTGACCAGCCGCCAGAACGGTGCTGCAAATCCCCGCGGCCTCACCAGGCCGATTCCCAGCACGCGCACGTCGCGCCGGCATGCCGGGCAGATGAACGAGTCGGCCGCCAGCAGCCCGGCCGGTATCTGGCATGCCAGACAAACCGGTTCGCCCGCCGCGATCGCGCCCGCCACTGGAAGCTTCCGCCAGACCAGCACCACCGCCGTGAGGACCACGGATACGAAGACAGCAGTAGCGATGAGGTCGAGGATCAAGCCCGTCCACTCCGGAGATATCGAAGGCTTTTGTCCGATTGAATGTTACCCGCTTGTGGCGATGCTGCACGAAGTCAACAATTTGCCGGTCTGGTTGTTTGTTGATGATGAGCAAGGTGCGTGGCACGACGCACCAAGAGCACTCAGCGGTGGCGGCCGCGGAAATATCACACGAAAGGATCAACTGATGCGAATCGCAAAGAGCAGGATTGCCGGATTGACGGTCGGTTCATTGATTGTCGCCGGGCTTGGCTCGGTTCTGATTGCCCAGGACCGGCCGGCGCGGATGCGACCGCAGGACACCGAGGTATGGACCCCGGAGCCCCCGGTCGTGACACCGGGGCCGGCGGTCAGCGAGGAGCCGCCTTCGGATGCGATCGTGCTGTTCGACGGCAAGAACCTGGACGAGTGGGTGATCGCAGGCTCCCACAAGCCGGCCACGTGGTTCGTCGAGGACGGCATCGTGAAGGTGAACAAAAAGACCGGCAACATCGAAACCAAACGCCGCTTCAAGGATTATCAGCTCCACGTCGAGTACCGCATTCCCGTGGACATCAAGGGCAGCGGCCAGGGTCGCGGAAACAGCGGCGTGTTCCTGGCCTCGACCGGTCCGGGCGACGCCGGCTATGAGCTCCAGGTTCTGGACAACTACAACAACAAGACCTACGTGAACGGCATGGCGGGAAGCATCTACAAGCAATCGATCCCCCTGGCCAACGCCTGCCGAAAGCCCGGCGAGTGGCAGTGCTATGACATCGCCTGGACCGCCCCGCGCTTCAAACCCGATGGCTCACTGGAAAGCCCCGCCTATGTCACCGTCTTCTTCAACGGCGTCCTGGTCGACAACCATTTCGAGCTCAAAGGCGAAACCCTCTACATCGGCAAGCCGGTCTACAAGCCCTACGACACCGCGCCGATCAAGCTCCAGGCCCACGGCGACAACAGCGTCCCGATCAGCTTCCGAAACATCTGGGTGCGGGAGATCGGGAAATGAAATTGCTGATTGCTGAATGCTGAATACTCAAACTGGGCGGTTCTGATGCTCCCCGAAGATAGCAACGAGTTGTGGTGCAGGGTTTCCATCTAGAGTGCCGCCGGTGCCCGCACGTGCCCTCACCGGCGGAATTCGACGGCGCGCCGGCGCAATGAAGACCGCCGGTGAGGGCACGTGAGGGCACCGGGGGCACCTCATTCAGCATTCAGAATTCAGTATTGGTTGGGGAGCGGGGCTCTGGCTTTGAGTATGATTCCGCCATGCCCCAGGTCTGGTTGAACGGACAATTCGTGCAGGAGAACGAGGCCGGCGTGTCGCTTCGCGACGCCGGGCTGCTGCACGGCGCGGGGGTGTTCACGACGATGCGGAGCCGGGCCGGAAAGGTGTTCCGGCTCGATGCGCATCTGCGGCGGCTGCGAAATTCCTGCGAGGCGCTGTTCATCCCGCTGCAATACAAGGACGAGGTACTCGTTCACGCGGCGCTCGAGCTGCTGGCGCGGAACCAGTTGACTGCGGCCCGGCTGCGGCTCACGGTGACGCGCGGCGCCGTTTCGCAGGACCCATTGCACGGCACTCGCGTCGAGCCCAACGTCTTCCTCACCGCCGCTCAGCTCGATCCGTACCCCGAGGAATATTATCGTAAGGGGCTGACGGTCATCCTACTGGACGAGCAGAAGCTCAACCCCTACGACATCCAGGCGGGGCACAAGACGCTGGATTATCTTTCGCGGCTGTCGGCGCTACGCGAGGCCAACCGCCGGCAAGCCGGCGAGGCGCTCTGGTTCAACGTCCACAACTACCTTCAGTCGGGGAGCATCAGCAATGTGTTCGTGGTGAAGGACGGCCGGCTTTTTACGCCGCCCACCGCCGGGGAGATGCGCGAGCAACAAGTGGCACGGGACATTCCCTACTCACGCAGCAACGTGCTGCCGGGGATCACCCGCGCGGCGGTCATCGAGCTGGCCGGGGCGAACAGCCTCGCCGTCGAAACCGCGGCCGTCGACGTCAATCGTCTGCTCGACGCCGACGAAGTTTTCTTGACCAACAGCATTATGCAGATCATGCCCGTCTGCCGGATCGAGCGCAAGCAGATCGGCCAGGACAAGCCGGGGCCGGTGACAATCACATTGATCGAGAAATTTGATCGGCTGGTGTCAGGTGCTTAACCCAGACCGGTTCAAGCGAGGAGCATCTGAGTGTCGCCCGCCTGTACGCGTACTTCGACGGTGCACTCGAGCGTCTGTTCGAGCAAGCGGTACTTTTTCGGACGGCAGAAGGCCTTCTGCGCCCGCTCGGAAGGCTCGCGAATGTAGCAGCAGATTTGCAGGTCTGCGCCGCGGCGAGCAAGGAGCAGCCGGGGCGGCTCGATCGCGCGGCTGTCGAGCGTGTCGGAAGCCCGGAGAAGGCCAAGCAGCTTGAGCATGGCGTTGCAGTCATCACCGTTGCGCAGGATGTTGTCCTGGCCGCACTCGGGCACAGCGCCGCGGTGATGGAGCGTGAGGTAGGCCAGCGACCGCCGGTCGGACGGCGAAAGCGGAAGGGTCGGATCGTTCAGAAGCGTTTCGGCGCCGATGCGGGCGTGATCCTCGGGATCGGTGCCCCGGCCGACGTCATGAACCAGGGCGCCGGCCGTCAGCATCCACTTGGCCCGCGCGTCCAGCTCGTGCAGGTCGCGGGTCAGGTCGAACATCGCCCCGGCGATCTGCGCGACGCGCCGCTCGTGCGCGGTGACGCCCAATTGCTTGTGCACCCATCTATCCAGTTGTTGGTGGATCGGATCGGGCGACGCGGAAGGTCCGCGGGAAACGGACGACCGGGCAAATGCGGCGCGCTCCATCGCGGTGCCTCGCTCGGGTGAGAAGTCTTCAGCAACTGGGGCGGAAGCCGCCAACACCATCTTCCGCTGCTTCATACGCCCGAATCATGACTTATGATTGCAAAGGAGATGTTAACATTCTGTGGATAATTCGTGGATTTAACCGAATCTTAAAATCATCTCCCGACCGTTATTTCCGCGCCTTCTGCTGCTCCTTGGACCAACTGTCCTTCAGCGAAACTGATCGATTGAAGACCCTCTTTTGCGGGGTCGCATCGGGGTCGACAGTGAAATAACCCTGCCGCTCGAACTGGTAATGCGTGCCCGCCGGCGCTGAGACGAGGGACGCCTCGATTCTGGCGTCCGCCAGGACTTCCAGTGAATTGGGACTCAGATTGTCCTTCCAGTCCCGGCCTTCGGGCACGTCCTCCGGATCGGCGGTCTTGAAAAGATGGTCATAGAGCCGGACCTCGGCAGCGGCGGCGTGGGCGGCGCTCACCCAGTGTATTGTCCCTTTCACCTTTCGCCCGTCCGGGCTGTCCCCGCCCCGCGTCGCCGGGTCATAGGTGCAGTGCACCTCGGTCACATTGCCGGCGGCATCTTTGACAACGTCCGTGCACTTGACGAAGTATGCGTATCGCAGGCGAACTTCGTTGCCCGGGAACAGGCGGAAATATTTGGGCGGGGGCGTCTCCTTGAAATCCTCCTGCTCGATGTAAAGCTCGCGCGAAAACGGCACTTTCCGTGTTCCAGCCGATGGGTCTTCGGGATTGTTTACGGCGTCCAATTCCTCAACCTGCCCTTCGGGATAATTGGTGATGACCACCTTGAGCGGGCGCAGGACCGCCATCGTGCGCGGAGCGCGTTTGTTCAGGTCCTCGCGGAGGAAATTCTCCAGCACCTGGATGTCGACGGTACTGTTGACTTTGTTGACGCCGATGTGCTTGCAGAAGGCGCGGATTGCCTCCGGCGTATAGCCGCGACGGCGATAGCCGCTGATCGTCGGCATCCGCGGATCGTCCCAGCCGCTCACGATCTTCTCCTGCACGAGCTGGAGCAGCTTGCGCTTGGAGAGCATCGTGTAGGTGAGATTCAATCGCGCGAACTCGATCTGTTGCGGGTGCCAGATCTGCCTGTCCTTCGGCCGGCCCTCGTTCACCGCGTCGATGAACCAGTCGTACAGCGGCCGGTGGTTCTCAAATTCCAGCGTGCAGATCGAATGGGTGATTTTCTCGACTGAATCCTCAAAGCCGTGCGCCCAGTCGTACATGGGGTAGATGCACCACTTGCTGCCCGTGTTGTGATGCGATTCGTGGAGGATGCGATACATGACCGGGTCGCGAAGGTTGAGATTGGGCGAGGCCATGTCGATTTTGGCGCGGAGCGTCTTGGAGCCGTCGGGGAATTCACCCCGGCGCATCCGATCGAAGAGGTCGAGGTTTTCCGCGACCGACCGATTGCGGTACGGGCTCTCTTTTCCCGGACGCGTCGGCGGCCCGCGAAACTCGCTCACCTGCTCGGCGGTCAGATCATCGACGTAGGCCTTGCCCTTCTTGATCAGCTCGACGGCAAACTCGTACATCGTGTCGAAATAATCGCTTGCCCAAAGCTTGTTCGACCAGGCGAAGCCGAGCCACCGGACGTCCTGCTCGATCGAGCGGACGTACTCTTCCTCTTCCTTGGCCGGATTGGTGTCGTCGTAACGGAGATTGCAGGTGCCCTGATATTCGTCGGCGATGCCGAAGTTGAGGCAGATCGATTTGGCATGTCCGATGTGCAGATACCCATTGGGCTCCGGCGGAAAGCGCGTCGCGACCCGCCCGCTCCATTTTCCGGTGCGGTTGTCCTCTTCGACGATCCGGCGGACAAAGTCGAGACCTGCCGATTCGGGCTCTCTGGTTTTTTCGCTGACCGTTGTGGTCATGAGTGATCCTTAGAAGTCGTCGGGCACAAAAACGCCCCGCAAGCGAGGCGGCTAAGCGGCGAAGGAGTGTGCTGCGCACACGCTCTATCGAGTGTAGTCATCTCCGGTGACTCATGGCCTTCCTCATCTCACGCTCCATCTCCCGCTTTTTGATGCTCTGCCGCTTATCGTGATGCTGTTTCCCGCGGGCGACGCCGATTTCGACCTTGGCCCTGCCATTCTTGAAATAGATGGACAGCGGGACCAATGTCGTGCTGCGCTCGCGGGTTTCGTCGACCAGCTTCTTGATCTCGCGTTTGTGGGCCAGCAGCCGGCGCTCGCGCAGCGGCTCGTGATTCCGGGCCCCGGCCTGCTCATAGGGGTCGATATGGCAGCCGTGCAGCACAAGCTGTCCATTTTCCACGCGGGCATAGGCTTCCTGGAGCTGGGCCTTGCCGGCGCGCAGCGACTTGACTTCACTGCCGAGCAGGGCGATACCGCATTCGAGCCGGGCGGCGATGAAATACTCATGCAGGGCCCGTCGATTGTTGATGCGGGGCGCGTTGTTGACGCTCGGCTTAGCGGCCATCTGATGTTATGCTACGGGGCAGAAGCCGCGGCGGAAAGTGCCGCACCGGCTGGATTTGAGCGCCTCTGACCAGTCACCCGCCCCGTGATTCGACGGACTGAAATGAACCAGCAGCCGCTATTCTCGCGCGCCCCCAACGAGAAGATCGTGCTTCACGTGGGCTGTGGCCGGCTGGATCCGGCGCTGCTGGCCCCGCCGTTTCGCAAACCGCCGTGGCGGCAGGTGCGGGTGGACATCGATCCGGAAGTCAAAGCCGATATCATCGCCTCGATCACAAACATGCCGGCAGTCCCCAGCGCCGCTTGCGACGCCGTGTTCTCGGCCAACACGCTCGAGCACCTTTATCCTCACGAAGTCGGGACGGCATTGGGTGAGTTTCGCCGCGTGCTCCGGGACGATGGGTTTGCGATGCTCGGAGTCCCCGACCTGAGATTAATCGCGCGGGCAGTTCTGGACGACAAGCTGGAAGAAACAGCTTACGTTTCCTCAGTTGGACCGGTTGCGCCGATCGATATGCTTTTCGGCTTCCGGCCCGCACTTCGATCAGGGAACCTGTGGATGGCCCATCGCACTGGTTTCACGGCGACCTCCCTGCGCAACGCGCTGGCTGCGGCAGGGTTCGACGTCATCGAGATCCGGGAAGGACAAACCGATTTGATCGCGATTGCACGACCGAAGGTCTCAGGTGCATCGGCATCACCTCCCGCGGCTTGAAGTGCATTTGGGCGGCGCATAAGATGCAGCCGCAATACCCGCGGCCGTGGCGGAATTGGCAGACGCGCAAGATTCAGGTTCTTGTACCCACAAGGTGTGGAGGTTCGACTCCTCTCGGCCGCATGTTCGATCGGCCGCTCGCTCGTAAGAGTTGAGCGGCTTCATTATTGAAGGGGGCGACGGCAGGGTCATATGAAGCGGACGGCCGTCGTGCAGTCACGCGCGCCGGAATTCACGTCAGGACCGGTAGTCCCAAGCGACCCGCCAATTGGCCCGGCACTCCGCACTGCCCAACTGGACCTCCGATTGTCCGACACACTAAGCTGCCCGCGTCGGCGTTGGGCGGGCCGGGGGCGTCGCAGGAAGGGATGTTCGCAAGGATCGGGAAAAACAACGTGACGATAATCCAGCATACGGCACTTCGCTTTCGTTTCGGAGGGATTTGTTACAAACGCGGTGCCAAGAGCAGGCTCAGGCCGTTCGACGGCGTTTGAGCGCCAGCAGAGCCATGGGCACAGACAGCAGACCGACAGACGGCTCCGGCATGACCAGCGAAAAGCCGTCGCTCTGGAGCGTAATGACGCTGTTGGCGGGGATCAGCAGCGAAAGCGAATTGTTGCCTGACACCGCAATATCGGGCAGCACGGCCCAGGGTTGCGTCGCCGTCGTCAGGTACTCGGCGAAGCTCGAGTAGTTCGTTCCCGGGATGGCGATTGAGGTCGGTGTGTCGTACGCCGAGGCGTTGATCAGCTCGATGGTCATCGTATTGTCGGGCTCGACGTACGCGTCGACACTGATGCCGGTGAGGTTGTCCGGGGTCGCCGCAACGCGCACCGCGCCCGGCCTGATGAACTTCATGTAGTGCTTGGCGGCGTTGTATTTCAATGACGTAGGGTCGAGATTGCCGGTCAGTGTCGTTGTTGTGGTCGTCGTGTGGTCCCCGTCGTCCATTTGCCAGTAGACGTAGGCGTTGACGTTGCCGTAGGCCAGCGCCTCGTGCATGTTGAGGGCGACCGAGAGCGCGCCGTCAGGATTGCCATTGGAATCGAAGTGGACCCACGCTGGGTTTTCGCCCGACGTCTCGGTCTGCCAGATTTCTTTGCCGTCTGGTGCGACTTGCTGGTAGAAGCTGGCCCAGTTCGCTTCACCGCCTCCGGGCGACGTGCCGTTACCCGAGTATCCGTGAATGGCGTAGAAGCCGAGATAGCTGTAGGCGGTTGGGTCTGCCTTGGCGGCATTGATGTACCCCATCGTCTGTGCCGTGATGTACCCGCCATCGACGCCGACGTCCTCGGGCCCCATAATCTTGGTGGTGATGCCGTCACGGGCAAACTCGGCGCCGACGGCGTTGAGGGCATTGACGTAGTCGCCGTACCCGTACACCGTGCTCGGATAGGGTTCCCAGAATCGCAACTCGTTTTGGATGCTGACGGCGTACAGGGGCACGCCATAGGTTTGTTGAAATCCCTTGACGTATGCCGCCATGTAGCGGGCGAACTGTGTCAGATTCGCCGACGTCTGTATCAGCGATCCGCCATTCTGGCTGTCGGTCGTCTTCATCCAGGGTGGCGGGCTCCAGACGGAGGCGATCAGCTTCATCTGGCCACCCGTGGCCTGGACCGCTTGTGCAGCAAACTGGCCCCAGTTGGTCTGCGGGTAGTTGCCCATGAAGTTGAACAGGTTGATGTTCGATTGAATGTCCGGTCCGAGCGTCACCTGGTTGGGAAGGATGTCAGGGGTGAGCGGTATGCGCAGAATCGACGAGCCCAAGTCCTGGGTATACATCTGCAGGAACTGCGGCTGCCAGACGGGAGAGTCCGATGACAATGCCGTCCCGAAACCTTCGATTTTCTGGAATCGCGAGGCTTGGTTGACGGTAATACTCACCGGCTGGGTCGTCTGACCCCACCCCAGCGACGATGCCAGCGGCAAGAAAACGACCGCCGCAAAGCGCACAATCAGCCTCGACGGGAACATAGTTCTCCACCGCTCCGACCATCGGGAGTTCAATCTCGTAGGATCGACTGTTGTAGGCACCACATTCTGTGAAACTAGGCAACCAATTTCAAGAGCGCATCTTGGCTTTTACCTAATTTATTTGCGGAACAATAAGGTTCCGCCATCTATAGCGTCTAATCGGCCGAGGAGGGATGGCGCTTAAGCCGCTTTCGCGGAGGAATATGCTCTAAATCCCTGCATATTCTGCACGAAATGGCGAGGAGAGCGCGCGGGAGGTTGGCTGGGTGAGTTCGGCGGGCAGATCACTGATTTGCGGCAAAATGGCCTGGAGGCGGTGAATCTCGATCAGTTTGCCCGGCTGACCGCGGACCGCGGCCAAATGCATCTCGGAGCCCTGCTGCATAAGCTGGCGGCGCATCTGCACTAA
>Ga0210396_10005882_pt1 | contig 11795 bp, 8 predicted proteins | sample IncBWH17OmetaG_FD_155466 | JGI IMG/M metagenome (GOLD analysis project Ga0210396, IMG submission 155466) | Forest soil microbial communities from Barre Woods Harvard Forest LTER site, Petersham, Massachusetts, United States - Inc-BW-H-17-O ...
ACGGGTCGGCCGGCTTCGCGCCACAACCGATTTCGGCGCCATCGCTGAAAATGACTTCATCATTGTGACCGTCGGTACGCCGCTTGGTCCGGACTTCGAGCCGATCGTCGACGACATCAAGGCGGCAGCGCGGTCCGTGGGGGAGCGCCTGCACAAAGGCCACCTCGTCATCCTCAAGAGCACGGTGCCACCCGACACCACCGAAAAGCTCTTTAAGCCGATCGTTGAAGAGACCTCAGGGCTGCGCGCCGGCGTCGACTTCGGGTTGGCGTTCTGCCCAGAACGGCTCGCCGAAGGCCAAGCCATCCGGGAGCTGATGTCGATCCCCATCGTCATCGGTGCTGTCGATGAGCGCAGCGCTCGCGCCTGCTCCACGCTGTGGCGACACGCCCTCGGAGTGGACTCCATCGTCGTCGACGATCCGCGAACCGCCGAGATGGTCAAGCTGGCGGACAACGTCTGGATCGACCTCAACGTCGCGCTTGCGAACGAACTGGCCAAGGTCTGCGACGGGCTCGGCATGGACGCACTTCAGGTCATCAACGCGGCCAACACGATGCCGAAGGGCAGCCACGATGTGAACATCTTGATGCCGAGTATGGGCGTCGGTGGCTACTGCCTGACGAAGGACCCGTGGTTCGTCAACCATCTGGGCGAGTCGCTCGGATTGGATTTGGCAATTCCGCGGACGTCAAGGACTGTCAACGACACCATGCCTGCCTACACCTACGGGCTGCTCAACCAGCTCCTCGCCGAGCAGGGCAAGGCAATCGAGACCAGCAGGATTGCGGTGCTGGGCATCGCGTTCAAGAACAACACCGGCGACTGCCGGCTCACGCCGACAAAGTACGTCGTCGCCTTGCTCGAGGAGTCCGGCTGTGACCTTTCGATCCATGATCCATGGGTGGGGGCCGAGGAGGCCCTCACGGTGACAAAGATCCCGCTGACCGCAGACACCGAGTCCGCTGTCGAGGGTGCTGACGCCTTGGTGGTGCTCGCGGGTCATCGGCAGTTCCAGCAGTTCCCGCTGGCCCGGCTCGCGGAGCTGGTGTCAGCTGGGTGCGTGTTCCTCGATGGACGGAACAGCTTCGACCCAGCAGCGGTGCGAGCCGCCGGCTTTGTCTACAAGGGCATCGGCCGATAAGCGGACCGACAGCGCTGCACGGAAACGAAAGAGCGAACATGTCCAACGTCGTCGTGACAGGCGGCTACGGCTTCATCGGATCACACCTGGTGTCCGCATTGCTGGACCGCGGAGACTCCGTCACCGTTTTCGACTTCGCAAAGAACATGCGCGACACCAGTATCGACTTCGACCAACACGCCAACTTCCGGTTCGTGCAAGGCGATGTCACCGATCTGGCCGCCCTCGAACAAGCCTTGACTCCCGGCGTCGGCATGGTCTTCCACCTGGCCGCAATCGTCGGTGTCAGAAACTATCTCAACGATCCGCTGCGGGTTCTCGATGTCAACGTGACTGGCACTCGCAACGTCCTCGAGCTGAGCCGTCGGCACGGAACACACGTGATCTTCGCCAGCACCTCGGAGGTGTTTGGGAAGAACCCGAACCCACCGTTTTCCGAGGACGACGATCGCGTCCTCGGTTCGACAAAGACCGCGCGGTGGAGCTACAGCACCAGCAAGGCCATGGCCGAGCATCTCGTCTTCGCGATGCACACGGCACATGCACTGCCGGTGACGGTAGTTCGCTACTTCAACGTGTACGGCCCGCGGCAGGCTCCGATCTTCGTGATTTCGCAGAGCATTCACCGGATCCTTAATGGCCACCCGCCGTTGCTCTACGACTCGGGCGACCAGTCGCGGTGCTTCACCTACGTCGACGACGCCGTCGCCGGCACCTTGCTCGCGGCCGACAGCAGCGCGGCGATCGGTCAGGCCTTCAACATCGGGAGCATGACCGAGACGACCGTGCGTGACGTAGTCGATCTGGCGATCAAGATCGCGAACGTCGACTCGGTGTCTGGCGCCGAAGCTGTTGACACCGCAGCGCAATACGGGGGTCGCTATGAGGACATCCCTCGTCGTATCCCCGACTCGACCAAGGCGCAGCGGGAGCTGGGATGGCGCCTCCGGGTCGACGTCGAGGAAGGGATCCGCCGCACCATCGAGTGGGCGCGGGCCAACCCGTGGTACCTCAAAGGACCCGCAGGGGATCCCCCGTAGGCCAGCCGATCAAGGCACCAAAGCGGTAGGAACCGCCGTAGTCACAGCCCACCGATGATTTGCTCGGCGATCGTGAACCACTCGGGGCCAAAAACAGTACCGGCGAAATACCCGTCAAGTTGGCTAGCGATACTTGCAAGGTCGCTATCGAGACTGGGTACGAGGACTGCGGGGATTATTTCCGGGACGTAGGTCTGCGCCACAAACTGCTCCAGAACCGTGAAGCCGTCATCGCCGGTGGCCGGCGCTGTTATCAAAAGGGACGGTTCGCAAGCCGGAGTGTCCGCGCAGGTGATTTGAGTAGCGATCGTGTTCAGCTCGGGGCCAAAAACAGTGCTTGCCAGATCCGAGTCAAATTGGCTAGCGAGAGTTCCAAGGAAGTCATTAGGGTCGCCGGCGGCGGTAAACGCGTTCGGGTCGATCGTCAGCACCAGTTGCTCGAAGCCGTCTAAGGTGGCCTGTGCGGGAACGGCAGCGCCACCGACAGTGGGGTCACTAGGGTCGACGGCTGCGGTCAACGCGTTCAGGTCGATCGCCTGCGCCAGAGGCGTGACGGTGTCATCGCCTCCGGCCGGTCCGAGAAGGTCGTCAGCGGAAGCGGTGCCCATCGAGACAAACGCAGCTGCCATGGCGCCACCGACGGCGACGCCCACCCCAGTGCCGGTAGCACTCCATCGGCGACGGCGCTGGTCAGGGGCCTGGCGGTAGCGAGACCTTTTGCTCATCGCGTGAATCCCTTCGTCGGTCACTTTGACGGATTTGTCTGACGATGTGAGGGCAACGCTATTAAACATCTGGACAATATGAAAAGCAATCCATACGTTGGCGTCGGACCTGGTCGAGTCCCAGCGCCGGCTACGTGCGATCGCTTGGCTAGAGAGGCAATTCAGGCTGCTCGCCGATCCATTCGAGCAGCGCATGCAGACCGTCCTCCAGCGCCCACTTGGGAAGCCAGTGGAGCTCGTTCTGCGCCGGCTCGATGGTGCAACTCGCGGCGCGTACATCACCGTCGCGGAATTTCGGTACCACGGTCGGTTCGGGGGCGTCGCAGATGGCAGCGATCTTTTGAGCCAGCTCATGGATGGTGGTCGGAATACCCGACCCGATGTCGAGGCAGCGTGGTTGCGCCGCAGGCCGCTCTATCGCAGCGAACAGCGCCTCGACCACATCGTCGATATAGACGAAATCGCGCATGATCCGTCCGTCTTCGTAGACTTCCAACGGGCGTTGCTCGCGCGCCAATCGTGCGAAGAGAGCGACTATTCCCGTGTAGGAGTTGGTCAGCGACTGGCCCGGACCGTAGACATTCTGCAGACGCAGCACGCTGAGATTGGTGTCATGGGCGGCCGTCCAGGCCGTCAAGATGTGCTCTTGGGCGAGTTTGGTTGCGGCGTAAATGTTGGTCGGCCGGGCCTCCGTTTCGCCCGCGCAACTCGGAAGTGGGACCGCGGGATCGCCGGTGGGGCCCTCGGGGTCCCAGATACCAGCCAGCAACTGAGCGTGGCTGCGGGGCCGCGGATAGAAAAGTTCTTTGCCGCACTGCCAAGCGCCCTCGCCGTAGACGGCTCTCGACGACGCCAGGACGACGTGGTCGGGCACGTGTGCTGAACGATTCAGGGCATCAAGAAGTTGAGTCGTTCCCACCACGTTTACCGAACCATGGCGCGTCGCCTCGGAGAGTGACTGTGCCGTGCCCGTCTCGGCTGCCAAATGGACGATCTGGGAAGGCCGAAACAACCGAAGCACAGCATCCCAGTCAGGCGCATGGGTGGCATCGCCGGTGAAAAATCGCACGGATGACGGCAGGTCGATCGCTGCAAGTTCGCCATGCACCTGCGGGTGCAAGACATCCATCACAGCCACGTCATAACCGGCTTTGATGAGACGGCGCGTGAGCGCAGATCCGATGAATCCTGCCCCACCAGTGACGAGCACGGATGGTGCCAAGAGCGAAGCCTCCGATTCCTCTGCGGAGGAAATAGGCGACCACCGCGCGTTGCCAAGAGTGCGGTTCGGGTCGTTCATATCCGGGACTCCTTCGGCATCGAGATCACCCGCACCGTCAACCGCCGGCGAGCGCGCGGTCGGCCAGCGCCCGGATTACCGGTGCCAACAGCCGGGAGTATTCGAGCGTCAGGTGAGTCTCGTCGAGGTATACCAGGGTGTTGCCGACGATGACCGGGCAGCGGTCAGCGGTGCAGAACAGCTGGGTGAGGTCGGTGTATTGTCCGCCGCCGGCTTGAGTGGCGGCCGACTCCGCTGCGATGGCGGGTTCGTTGACCGCGGTCGAGCGTGGCGGCGAGCAGGCTGGCGCGTCATCGAGGTTGCCGGACAGGCAGATCGGCACCGATGTGTGCGGATCCGGGGTCGGCCCGAGCACCAGCACCTTGGCGCCAGTGCCGCGCAGCTCTTGCACTAGGCGGGTCAAGCTGTCGATCCACGCCGGGTCGTAGGACGTGAAGCCTGACAGCCAACCGTTGCCGTTGCCGGCACCGTATCCCCGCCACAGGCCCACCGCGATCAGCCGCGGGTGCTCGGCGCGCAACCGGGCCATGATCTGACCGCGCCACTGCGCGCAGTGCTCAAAGTGTTCAACCAGGCCACTGAACAGGTGGTTGGTGATGGGCAAGTCCATCAATGGGCAGGCCCCCTTGGCCAGCATCTCCAGCCGCCAGTGCCGCTGCGCGGCTACCTCCTGAAACGCCGGCTTCCACATTGCGGCATGCGAGTCGCCGACCAGGGCCACCGTCGTCGTCGAGGCGGTATCGCCCGTCGCGCACTCGGGCTGTCCGCTCTGGAAAGGCTCGCGCAGGCAGCCGTTGAACAATATGGCGTTGGTTTCGGCTGCCGCGGCGGCAAGCGGCGGCTCCAGGTTCGACGGTACGGCTTTCACGTCGGCCGATGCCGCGACCGCGGCCTGCACCTGCGCGAACGCGTGCCGCACCGCCGCGTCGTAGGCGTCGATGTTGTCGCCAGCCGGGAGAGGCGCCGCAGTGACCGTCAGCGCCGCAGCCGGCGCGCCGCGCCCGGCCGGGTTGGGCACCCGTTCCACCAGCACCAGGCCCACGCAGACCGCGACCGCGGTGGCGACACCGCCCACCGCGAGACTGGCCAGGGGAGACCGGCGCAGGGGAGCGGCGAATCGCAGCGGGTTCTCGATGAAACGCAGTGTGAGCACCGCCAGCGCGCCGGAGAACAGGGCCGCTGCCAACCTGGCGGCCAGCCCCAACGGGTGGCCCAGCAATACCGGTGCGAGCACCAGCACCGGCCAGTGCCACAAATACCACGAATACGACACCCGGCCGACCGCCCGCATCGATGACAATCCCAGGACGCAGCCGCATCCCTGCGACGGCGCAGCGCAGCCGGCGCCGATCACCAGCACGGCGCCGAGCACGGGCAACAGCGCGGCGCTACCCGGATAGAGCGTGGCTGGGCTCAAAAGGGTGCAGGCCAGCAGGATCAGGCACAGCCCGGCCCATCCGGTGATCGCGGCAGGTAGCGCCGGTAGTCGGCGCCACTGGCCGGCCGTGAGGGCTACCAGCCCGCCGACGGCCAACTGCCAGGCCCGGGTGGGCAGCGAAAAGAACGCCGCAGCAGGCATCACGTAGGTGATCACCAGCGACAGCGCAAACGACCCGGCCGCGACCAAGACAAGGACCACCAGATAGGGGCGTTCCGAGGATGTGGCTGAGGTGGCCTGGGCCCTGGTGCGCCGACGCGCACACCGGATGAGCCACGCCGTACCGATGATCAGGGCCGGCCACACCAGATAGAACTGCTCCTCGACGCCCAACGACCAATAGTGCTGGAACGGCGACGGCGGCAGGTGCCCGCCGAAATAGTGGACGCCTTCGAGAATGAACCAGTAGTTGCTGACATACAACGCGCTGGCGATGCCGTCAAAAATGACACTCCGGACCTGCAACAGGGGTAACAGGAAAGCCGAGGCGATCACGGTGACGACGCCTACCGCGGCCGAGGCCGGCAGCAGTCGGCGGGCCCGCGCCCCATAGAAGCGGCGCAGCCGCACGGTGCCGGAGGTGCTCACCTCACGCCAGAGCAGGCCGGTGATCAAAAAGCCCGAGATGACGAAGAACACGTCCACGCCGACAAACCCGCCACCCACACCGGGCACGTCAGCGTGAAACAGAACGACGGCCACCACCGCGATGGCGCGCAAGCCCTCGATGTCGGGGCGAAATTCCGTCTGTGCCGAGCGCCGACTCTGCACCCCTTCGGTAGGGCTAACGCTGCCCGCCTGGCGCAAGGTGACCTACTTAGGAAGAAGAGGACACGTTCTTCGAATCGAGGCATTATCACACACCTGTTCAACAGACTTCTGGTTCAGGCGCCCAACCCATCTAGTGGGGCCTAGTCTGTCCGAGAACCTGGAGGTGACCGGTGGGCGTAGTCGTGGGCGTAGTCGATAGGCCGACAGTGGATCGGACGCACCTTCACCGTGTATGGAAAGCGGTTCTCATTGGCATCGCGCTCGTTGTGGCCACGGCATGTTACTTCGTACCGGTGCTCTTCGTCGCGATTGGTCTAATGCTATTGTTGCTCCTAATTGCACGCTTTGCTTTTCGGGATCGTGACCGCTATATTCCAAACTTATATGCTCGGGATGTCAGGGTTTATGACGACGCATATCGCGCATTTATTGGCCGCACGCTTTCGGATCTGCGCCGGTGCAGGATTCGAGGCCACACGCTATTGTGGGAAGCATCGCGCTTGGCGCCACCATGCGGCCTGGGTTTCGACGAACTATTGCTTGATCTAGGCGTCTGGATCGGCTGGTCGACACGGCTCATATCCGACGCTTGTGGCCGCGCGGTATACGGCTTCGATACCTTTTCGGGCCTTGTTGAAGACTGGCAAGTCGACGACCAGGTCCTCATCAAACGTGGAGCCTTTTCACTATCAGACCCGTTCGCACAACGTTTTATCCGGGATACCGGCGTGAGCTTGCACGACGGCGTGCCCGAGGCGCTCGGTCGTAAGGTGCAGTTCATACGAGGCAGTACCTATGAGACGTTGGCCCCATTCTTGGCCGACCGGTCAGCCGCCCCAATCAGGCTTTTCCATATGGATTTGGATACCTACGAGAGTTGCCTGCATGCGCTAGAAACCTGCAAGGATCACTTCATCGAGGGATCGATCCTTGTCTTTGATGAGTATCTGGTCACTAATGGCGAAATGCGGGCATTCTATGAGTTCCAGAGCCAATATGAGCTGGAATGGCGATACCGGGCTTGGGGCCTCGAGATCTGGGAGATGAATGTCGAGATGGTCACTGCGCGTTGGAAGCGCATGGTGTACTACCTGGTCGCGATTTCAGTGTATTGGTTGATCGGCGATGGCAGCTACGCATGGAGATTTTTTCGCAGGCGGTTTTGGCGGTTTTGGTTGGGGGCGCCTGTCGGCGATATCCTTTTCATGCTTGGTGCTGCCGGGCAACGGAAGTCGGTGAGCCTTCAGATTACCGGTCTAGGAAAGCTTGACCGAACCCGTGAGCGTGACCGAGACAACGGATGACTGGCAGCGTGGTCTGAGCGCGACGCGCGTGGAGCAGGCGGGAAGCGAAACAAGAAGGATCTTGGCGTGCGAGCGTATCCCTTGTCAGACACGCGTTTAACAGGGAAGATCGTCGCGTGAATCGGATCAAGGCTGTGCAGCGGGTGCTCGACACGCGGGTTAAGCCCGTCTATCTGGAGATCGGTGTTTCGCATGGATTTGCGTTCCGGCGCATAGTCGCCGACCAGAAGATCGCCGTCGACCCGGCGTTCAAACTCTCGGCGCGCTCCCGCAGGCTCGCCGACGAGAAGGCACGCGCCACCCACTACTTCGAGACAACCAGCGACGCCTTCTTCGCGAACGAGACGGCCTTCCTCGAGCAGCACCACATCGACGTCGCGCTAATCGACGGGCTCCACACCTATGAACAGGTCGTGCGCGACGTCGAAAACACCCTGCGCTTCCTGCGGGACGACGGTGTCATTTTCCTGCACGACTGCAACCCCGCCCTCGCCGTGATCGGCCGGCCCGCGGCGTCGTACACCGACTTTCTTGCGCAGCAGACCGGGCCACTAGTGATCGGCGTGTGGAGCGGCGATGTCTGGAAGGCGATCGTGTATCTGCGTAGCACCCGGCCCGACCTGCGGGTCGCGGTGCTGAAGTGCGACTTGGGCGTCGGGATCGTACGAAAGGGATCTCCGGAATCACGATTGGCCTACTCGCCGGCGCAGATCGAGGCGCTCAAATACACGGATCTCGCCGCCGACCGCGCGCGCTTGCTTAACCTGAAGCCGCCCAGCTATCTCGGCGAATTCCTCGCCCAGAGCACCGAGTCCTCAAGGTAAAGATAGCCGGAGGGCGTGCGGCCTTGGCGGGGCGGCTGAGCCGAGGATGCGGGGCTGCCGCTTTCATGTCGCAGAACGCGCACCGGAAGTGAAAGGCCAGGAGCCGCAATGAAATTTGCGCTGGCGTGTTGGGGAAGTCGCGGCGACGTCGAGCCCTGCGTCGCCGTCGGCCGTGAGCTGCTGCGCCGAGGGCACGACGTGCGCATGGCAGTCCCACCCAACCTGGTTGGCTTCGCTGAGGCGGCTGGGCCCGCGGCGGTCGCATTCGGACCGGATACGCAGGCCATTCTGGAAGCGCACCGCAACTTCTGGACGTGTTTGTTCCGCAACCCCTGGAGGATCCGGGATCTGATCGAGTCGCGGCGCGAAGTCGGGGAACCCATTATCCAGTGTTGGCAGGAGATGGGCGCGACGCTGAGGTCGCTGGCGGATGGAGCCGACCTGATGTTCACCGCCGTGAATTTCGAGGACGCCGCTGCCAACGTCGCGGAGTATTACGACATTCCGTTGGCCACGCTGCATTACTTCCCGCTGCGGGCCAACGGTCAGCTCGTGTCGTTCCTGCCAGCGCCGTTGATCCGCTCCGTAGTGACGGCGTTCTGGTGGCTGGGTTGGCGCGGGACGAAGAGGGTCGAGGACGCGCAGCGCCGTGAACTGGGCCTGCCAAAGGCCACCGGCCCCGCGGCGCGACGGATCACCGAGCGCGGATCACTGGAAATCCAGGGCTACGACGAGGTGTGCTTTCCCGGGCTGGCCGCCGAATGGGCGAAATGGGATGGCCAACGGCCCTACGTCGGCGCAATGTCGTTGGAGTTGCGGACGGATGCCGATGACGAGGTTCTGTCGTGGATAGCCGCGGGAACACCGCCGATTTACTTCGGGTTTGGCAGCATATCGGTCGACTCTGCCATCGACATGCTCGCCATGATCGGCGCGGTCTGCGCGGAGTTGGGTGAGCGGGCGTTGGTTTGCTCCGGCGGGACCGACTTCGGCCAGGTCCCTCATTTCGACCACGTCAAGGTGGTGGGCACGGTGAATTTCGCAGCCATCTTTCCGGCCTGCCGCGCGGTCGTGCACCACGGTGGCGGCGGCACAACGGCCGCGGGCCTGCGCGCCGGCGTCCCGACCTTGATCCTTTCGACGGACCTCGATCAGACGCTCTATGGCGCTGCGGTCAAACGACTGAACGCGGGCACCGCTCGGCGCTATTCGACCACCACCGAGAAATCGCTACTCGCAGACCTGCGCATCATCCTGGCCCCGCAATGTGCCACCCGGGCCCGCGAGATCGCCACCCGGATGACCAAACCCACCGAAAGCATTGCAACCACAGCTGACCTGGTGGAAAACTTCGCCCGCCGCAATCCTCGATGACTGAACCGTTGTCTGACAAGGGTTCACACTCAACCTTAGAAAAACGATCCACTCCCACCAAAAGTCCCATCCTGCGGTAGCGAGCTCGCGCATATCAGACTCACCCCGCGTCCGCACGACGCCCCGACCGACCACCCAGATACCGGCCGAAGGACGGTTACGCCCGCCGCCTCACGCTGCCCTTGATACGCCGGTACCGCATATCAAAACGGGCTCGCGGCGATGAGTCCGTCGAGAGCGCCAGAGATTAGCAGCGGGTTCGATATGACGCCCGGATTGCTGCAGGTCACAGAATCGGGAGTCACAAGCGCCGGCAACCCTGCGCCGCACTAAGTTGCCCAACTGTGTCATGGGTCACATCCGAATGACCGGATCAGCCCACCGAAAGACTGGATCGAAATGTTTGCCTCCAGTATGGTTTGGAACTTGTTGCACTCATGTTGACTAGGCGGACCGGAGGCCGGTGAGCATCAATCCGTTCGATGACGACAACGGCAGCTTTTTCGTCTTGGTCAACCAAGAGGAGCAACACAGCCTGTGGCCCGCCTTCGCCGACATACCAGCCGGCTGGCGGGTGCTCTACGGCGAAGCCAACCGTGCTGCCTGCCTGGATTACATCGAACAGAACTGGAGTGACATACGGCCGAAGAGCCTGCGTAACAGGCTGGCAGGGAGCCCGGGGGTTGATAGGTAAACCGTCTGGGTTGGGAGTCGAATGGAGCGTGTTGACCAGGCACTTCCGCTTACGGGTGCACAGCTAGGCATATGGCTTGCGCAGGAAACGGGCCACTCCGGTACGGAGTGGCAGGCTGGCCTGTTAGCGAGAATCGAGGGCCCGGTAGACCGTGACGCCCTTAAGTGGGCGATCAGCCGAGTGGTGCGAGAAGCTGAACCAATCAGGGCCGCCTGCTTCGAGGTGGACGGCCAGGTTTTCCAAAGGGCGATCGACTACCCGGATGTCGAGCTGGCCTACTACGACCTGAGCGGCTCGCGCCATCCCGTGCACGAAGCCCAGAGAATAGCGTTATCGATTCAACGCACGCCAATGCCGCTCACTGGCCCGCTATTCAAATTCGCGATATTCCAGACACAGCTCGATGAATTCTACTTATACGCGTGCTACCACCACATAATCATCGACGCAGCCGGCATCGGGCTGGTTTGCCATCGGATTGCGTCGGTCTACTCGGCAATTGTTTCCGGGGAACCCATCCCTCCTGCCTTTTTTGGCTCGTTGCAGGACTTGGTTGACTGCGAGTTAGCGTACGAAGCGTCCACCGATTACCTGGAAGATCAAGCCTATTGGGCTGAAAACCTTCCGTCGGAAAGCGGACCGCATTATCAAGTGCCCCAAGCCGCCGACGAGCGTGATCCGCATTGGAGTTCTGCGCCGGTTCGGTTAGACCCGGTGGCGCTTCGCCGGGTTCGAGAGTTATCCCAGGTCTGGGACGTGCCTCGATCATCGATCATCGCCGCGGCCTGTGCACTTTTGGTGCGTGGCTGCTGCGGCGAGGGCTCAGAAGTGGTGCTCGACTTCCCGCTCAGTAGGCGAGTGCGCCCGGAGTCAAAGACGCTTCCCGGAATGGTGGCCGGGGTTGTGCCGCTGGTATTGAGGGTTTCGCCGGAATCCACGGTTACCGGTTTTTGCGAGCATGTCGACGCACGAATACGGGAAGCGCTTCAGCATCAGAGGTTTCCGGTGCAAGCCCTCGAGCGTAAAGCCCACGCCCACGGTCCAGGGCAGCCAGTCGATAGAGTGTCCGTCGACTTCTTCCCGACTGCATTCACTCTCGACTTCGGTGGTGTCGCGGCCGCGGCGTCAATGACCAATTCCGGCCTGGTGGGTGGCTTTGGGCTGGTCTTCTCTGGCTCGGG
>Ga0210396_10005885_pt1 | contig 11791 bp, 10 predicted proteins | sample IncBWH17OmetaG_FD_155466 | JGI IMG/M metagenome (GOLD analysis project Ga0210396, IMG submission 155466) | Forest soil microbial communities from Barre Woods Harvard Forest LTER site, Petersham, Massachusetts, United States - Inc-BW-H-17-O ...
GGCCTCCCCTACCAGGGCAATTTCAGAATGCCCGCTAAGAAAACTGCGAATCGCGCCTCGCATAATGCGCGAATCATCCGCTAGCAGAACTCTGATAAACAATTGAATTCCTCGACTGGCATTGGTCAGGGTGCCAACAACGTTTAGTTAGCTGTCGATGGTCCGAGATGCTCTGTGTTCTGCTCGTGAAATGCCAAGACGCCGCATCTTGTCGAGCAAAGTAGTGCGCTTTACGTCAAGCTGGCTTGCCGCGCCATCGCGACCGCCAATCACCCAATCGGTTTCGTGCAGCGCCTTCAGAATGTGCGCTCTCTCGGCATCAGCGAGGGTACGAATTTTCGTGCTGACTTCGGGATTTCGAGTGGGAAGCGAAGGATGACGAAGGGTCATATCGGTCGAGAGGATCACGGACCGTTCAATAGTGTTTTGTAATTCGCGAACGTTGCCAGGCCAGGAATAATCGACCAGGGAATCCATATCCTCAGGCCGGATCACGTTAATCTGCTTATTCAGCCGGTGGGCAAATCTGCGAGTAAAGTGCCACACCAGCGAAGCGATGTCCTCGCGTCGCTCTCGAAGAGCAGGTATTTGTATCGCAAAGATATTCAGGCGATAAAAAAGGTCATTTCGAAAACGTCCTTCCGCGACCATCCTGGTTAAATTGTGGTTTGTCGCCGCTACCAACCGAAAGTCCACATGCATGGTTCGGGTGCTGCCGACCCGCTCGATCTCTTGCTCTTGCAACACACGAAGAAGTTTCGACTGCAGCTCGAGTGGAATATCGCCAACTTCATCCAGGAAAAGAGTACCGCGATGTGCCAGCTCGAATCGTCCAATGTTTTGGGTGACTGCGCCCGTATAAGCTCCCTTTTCATGGCCAAATAGCTCGCTCTCCAGAAGGCCGGCCGGAATGGATGCGCAATCGGCCCTTACCAGGGCGTTCTTCCGTCGTGGGCTCAGGCCGTGAATGGCCTTGGCGACGCAATCTTTCCCCGTTCCTGTTTCGCCCAGTAGAAGAACGGTCGCATCCGTCGCTGCAACGACTTCTACCTTTCTCAATACGCTCTGCAGCGCTGTGCTGTGTCCAATTATGTTTGAAAAAACGTCGCTTCGGACGGTATAAGCAATATCTTGGGTTTTGCTATTGGGAGCTGCATCTGCGAAGTTGAGCAAATCGCCTGAGCGGACAAAGGTAGCCATGGATTTCTCATTTCTGGTCCCCTCAATGTGATACGCAATAACTAGGGAGCAGATTCTGTGAAAATCCCCGGGGGACGGCTGGGGCTCGCAAGCTTCTGCACTCCAACGAATTATTGACAATTAGCTAAGGCCATTTCCGATCGCGCCACCGCCAAGTGGACGAAAGCCAACAAAGTTTCCGCGTTAAAAGGCTTGTAAAAGAAAGCCAAAGCGCCGTTCCGTAGAGCCCTGGTTTTAAAATTGTTGGCAGCGTTGGCGGTAATGAAAATAACCGGAACTGGGTCTGCTCTAGACAACAAGAGTTCCTGAAGTTCAATGCCACTCATGTGAGGCAATTTGATATCCAGAATCAAGCAGCACCTCGCAACGGTCCTTCCTGAAGACAAATATTCTTCGGCAGAAGCGAATGGCTCAACTGTCCAGCCCGCTGAATTCAGCAGGTTACTGAGCGATTTGCGTACCCCCGCATCGTCTTCTACTAAGGAAATGACTCGCGATGTACCCGTTGTTTGCATCGTCGATTGAATGTTGGGCTGGTCATCACGAAGCACACTCTGATTTAATCAACCGCTTGAATCAATCACCACTAAGGTAAGCGGACTAGTACGTTTGGGAAGGTAGACCTAGACGTGCCGCCGCACGGACCAAATCCGGGAGAGACTGTGTCTGCATTTTGTGCATGACTTGACCACGATGCAATTTGATGGTGGTCTCACTGGTGCCCAGCTGAACGGCAATCTGCTTGTTCAGCAATCCTTTGACAACGTACTCCATGACCTCGCGTTGCCGATGCGTGAGAGAGTTGAACCGCGCGCGCAGTTCAACTAAGCCCGCTCGGTGCTGCCTGGCAACGCGATCGCGTTCCACGGCGTGTTGAATGGAATCCAGAAGATCCTGATCGTGAAACGGCTTGGTGAGAAACTCGACTGCTCCGGCCTTCATTACTTTCACCGCCATGGCCACATCCGCGTGCCCGGTGACAAAGATGATGGGAATATCGACGTTCGCCTTAGTCATTTCACTCTGCAGATCAACACCACTCATTCCCGGCATGCGCACGTCAAGAAGGAGGCATGCGGGGGCATCTAAAAGTTTCGCGCGTAAAAACTCCGTTGCGGACGTAAACGTTCGGACCCTCAAACCTACCGATCGCAAGAGAGTATCCATCGCGTTGCGAACGTTGTTATCATCATCCACCACATATACGATTGCTTGTGTCTCTGCCATCTCAATAGCCTACACCCGGCAAACTGAACTGAAAATCAGCGCCATGGTTAACGTTCGACGTAGCCCAGATTCTGCCTCCGTGTGCTTCTACGATCGAACGGCAGATGGCCAGTCCCATGCCGATTCCGCCGGGCTTGGTGGTGAAAAATGGCTGAAAAAGCTGATCCAACTGATGGGCGGCGACTCCTTCGCCGGAATCACGAACAGAAATAACGATGTCGTGAGGTCCCTCGCGGTGCGAAACGAGAGTCAATTTCTTCGAATGTTCCTCCTGCCCATCCATGGCTTGGATGGCATTCAACACCAGATTAAGGATCACTTGCTGTAGCTGTACAGCATCACCGGCGATCGAGGGAAGATCCGCAGCCAGCTCGGTTCGCAGTTCAACGTTCCGCCGCTGGATCTGTGGTCGCACCAGAATTAGAATCTCCTCGATTAAGTGATTCACATTCATCACCAATGACAGGCGCGGACCTTTACGCATCAGCGTGCGGATTCTGATGATTACCTCGCTGGCACGAAGTCCCTGTCTCACGATATCTTCTAGCGCCCTTCGCGCTTCGTCAATATTGGGCGGAGTTTGATTTAGCCATCGCAAGCTCGCATCAGCGTTGCTTACCAGAGCCGTAATGGGCTGGCTTATTTCGTGAGCGATAGAGCCTGCTAACTCGCCGAGCGTAGTTACCCGTCCAATGTGCGCCAATTCTGTTTGAAGTAGGTACAGGGCCTCTTCCGTCTGACGGCGGTCCTCAACGTCAGTGTTCGTGCCAAACCACTCGACCGGTCGGCCCAGTTCGTCCTTCACCGGAACTGCGCGACAGACGAAGCGGCGATACTGACCATCTCTTCCTCGAACGCGCTGTTCCATTTCATACGTCGTTCCGTTCGCAAACGTCTTTTCCCACGCTGCCTTGACGCGCTCCACATCGCCGGGGTGCTGTGCGGCCCAGCCGCCAGTTCGCAATTCTTCCTCGGTCAGCCCGGTGTAATCCACCAGCCGCTTGTTCCAATATCCGAGTGAACCATCTGTGCGAAGACTCCAAACGTGATGCGGGATGGATTCAATGAGCAACCGAAATCGCCGTTCGTTCTCAGCGAGTCTTTCGTCTTTGCGCTTTCGCTCGGTGATGTCATTAAAGAGTATGGCAACTTTTCTCTCGTGAGGTTCTCCAACCCGAAAAGCATAGACGTCATACCACCGCTGCAGATGAGAGGCTTCCTTTTCAAAGCGCGCAGGCTGACCCGTCAGGGCGATCTTCCCGTAAATTTCGAACCAGTGCTCCTCATGCTGGGGAGCAATCTCACGCATTCTTTTGCCACGCGGGTTTTTAATTCCGGTCTGTTTCTCAAACGACGGGTTAACTTCAAGATAGCGATAGTCAATCGGCTTATCGCTTTCGTCAAATATCAGTTCGATCGTGCAAAAGCCTTCGTCAATCGAATCGAATAACAGGCGGTATCTGTCTTCCGCCCGCTCGCGCTCTTCAACTTGTATTCCCAGCTCCTCATTGGCAATCGAAAGCTGGCTAGTCCGTTCTGCAACGCGCTGCTCAAGGGAATTTCGCGCGTTAACCAATGCTTCTTCGGCTTCCTTTCGTGCGGTGATGTCCTGCACAAGGGCTAGAAAGTAGTCGACTGAACCATCTGCGTCGCGCACACACCGAACCGACATCGACGTGTGAATAACACTGCCGTCCTTGCGGATCCAGCGTTTATCTATCGAGTAGCCATCGATCTCACCTGACAGAACGCGCTGGAAATTGGCGACGTCCGCAGCCAGGTCCTCCGAGTGCGTCAGCTCCGCCCACGTCAATCTTAGTAACTCGCTTCTCTCATACCCTAGAATTCTGCAGATTTCGTCGTTAACCTCCATGCAGCCCTTGGTTGGCGAGGTGATCGCCATTCCGATTAATCCCAGCTCGAAATAACCGCGAAAGCGTTCCTCGCTCGCCAACAGCGCTTCCTCGAATTGTTTTCGCTCCGTTATGTCGCGCGCGTATAGCGCCAGCCCGCCGTCTCCCGATGGATATACACCCACCGAAAGCCATCGGTGCATAGCTGAGTAGTAACCCTCCACTGATACCGAAATATCTTCGGCGACGGCCCGCCGATATTCGCGGTCGAAGATTGTCCCCGTCACTTCCGGAAAAAGTTCCCAGATCGTGTGGCCAAACAATTCTTGACGAGTTTTGCCGCTAAGGGATTCCCACGCTGAATTTACATACGTGAAGCGCCAGTCCCGGTCCATGGCAGCGAGGCCATCAGTGATGCTTTCCAGGATTGCGCTCGTCCGCTTCTCTGCCTCCTCAACGCCTTTGCGCAACTCGCGCTCAAGGTGCAAGGCTTCACGGCCAGCGAGATACTCACTTGCTGAAGACGATGCGCCGGGTGGGGGCCCACTACTCATTTCATGCCTTTGGGGAGACACTACGGCTTCGCTGGGACCGTTCTAACGCGATTAATACATCAGAAATATTAACAAAGATAAATACTGCCCGGCCGACGTTGTCACCAGTACCACTTCCGGGTAGTACTCGCCACTATACATTAGTCTAGGTTGGACTATACCTGCGGACGCAAACCTGGAAAGCCGTTTGACAACCGGGGTTACGGTTACAATCTAAAGGCGAACTGAGGCGCCATCGTAGCAAGCCCGTCCGCCGGGGCGCTCGCTAATTCTGAAGATCCTCAATGACTTGCAACCGGGCAAACCGCACTACTGAAAACCCATTTTCCTTTACTTGCATCGCTCGACCATCCGGTCGAACACTCACTTTGGCGGAAAACCCTTAAACAACTTCTCGATGTCCTTGTCTAATTTCTTTGTTTCCTTTTGCGGACTGTCAGGTAAAGCGTCCGTAGCCCAGCCCCGCCAGATAACTTGCTTTGTAGCGGTATCAAAGAGATCGACAACCAGGGTCCCGACGGTGTAGGTGTTTACGTGCGTGGTGGCCACTCCAAAGCCTCCGCCCCAATGACGCCAGCCCCATCCACCGCCAAACCCGTCATAAAATGTCTCCAATGAGTGTTGCTTGCTTGTCGCCACGTGGGCGACCACGCCCACGTCAGCGCCTTCCGGAACGAGTGTCCACCCCTTCGCGGTCAGCTCGGAGTTAATCGCGTTGACGATGCGGTCATCCATTAGTGGATCTGGCATGTGTGGCCTCTTGATCCACATGAAGGTCTTATACTGCGAGAAATTTGCCTTGGGGTCATAGTCACTCTCGACCTTTGCGGCCACCGATAGTGCCGCGACAAAAAGCAGAAGCGCGAGCCCGGCAACGATTCTTGCATTTCTGATTTTCATTTTTGCCTCACGGACGGTTGTCGTCCAGTCTTTCTTGTCGTGCCCTAAACAAATGTTCAAAGCCCTGACGTGCAAACCCTATACGTTCAAAACCCTTTATCGCTGTCAACGGTGATGGTGCCCCTCATGAAAGGCGTGACCGGCGTGAGCGTAGCCGCGCTCCACGGCACTGCGATGGATTAATTCGTGACGTTCGAGGCGGTTCGCCCCGACGTAGTGATGAAGGCCCGGGTAGCCGTGCACGTACACACCCCGATTACGCCATCCACGCTCCCAACGAACATTGTTGATGAAAATGGCGTGCTCGCCCCAGCCGATCCGGCAAGCTCCCCAGCCCCAAGGGCGAAACCACGCGCCGATAGTAACCCCGAAACCAAACGTAATGGCTCCGCCAACATAAAATCCTGGAGGCGGCGGCGCGAATACCACCCACGGGTCGTACGCCGGAACGACTATGAAGTCTGGATTGACTGGCTCAATCTCAATGTATGGTCCCTCTCGCACCGTAATGTATTCGTTAGAGCGAAGGTAACCGTACTCCTTCGCCTTCCGGCGCATGCGTTGAATGGCATCCATAACCGCGGAACGGTCGGCGAGAACGGCGTTGCCTAGATCATTCGTCCAGTCCATGTCCGAAGCCATCATGTCCAGAACAGAAGGAAACGGGAGCAGCGCCTGCACGCTTGGGTCCCACCAAAGATGGTCGGCTTCAATGGCCTGGGCCAACTCCGCCCCCGCGAGGTAGTGATGCTCGTCGGCCCACTCTGCAGCCTCCGGGATCTGGTCAGGAAATGTGGACGCGGTGAGGATTTGGGCCAGCAGCGGGTCGGGATATAGTGCAATTCGGGAAGCAATTTTATCTAGTTTCTCAGGCGTAAAAGAGGGTTCGGCTTGCGCCGGAGTAGCAGGCGATGATATCGCGAGCGCCAGCGAAATGATGGACGCTAGGAAAGAAGCTAACAGTTTGTTGCCGAGTACGGCGAATCGCATGCGGCTCCTCTTTTCAAAACTCATGTTTCCAGCCCATGTGCGGAGCATCTTTACAACCATCGCGATCCTGTTTTGGTTTTGTGCAAATACCTGAGGTTTTGACTGTTTTTGAGCAGCAACGCCCCCTCTGCGCTTTTCGAACCGCTCAAACAGCGTCAGCATAACGACAGTCAGCCGACAGTCATTCTGTGGGATCAAGCGCTTTGCGGAGAACGCGCGTTCTGCTCTTCAAACCAAGTTTGCAGGGTTCAGGCCACACGACAAGTCGGCCCATCCGACCCTCTTAACTCATCGAGTACTCGTAGTAGCGAGCTAGCACCTGACGTCTGCGTGTTTCGCCATCGGCGAACTCATTTCCGATTGACCCTGGCGAAATCGAAAAAGAATTCGCTTGCTCGTCGAAGTTCAAAACTCAGCTGACGCCTGGCGATCAAACTGACAGATACTTTCCGGTTCGCTGGTAAGAACGCCCAGAATCGGTCGCAAACGTCACTGGGGTCTGCAACCTTCCGTAGAACCGGACTTGGAGATGGATGTTAACAGTCCTTGCGCTGATTCATTCAGCGCGAACATACCTGCGTCTTCAAGTAACTGCATATCTGCAGGAGTGAAATGCGGATCGAGCCATTCAGGTTTCGAGAGATGATACATGCCGCATTTCTGACAGGGATGAGGAATATCGCCGTGGTAAATAGGATTAGCCGGGTTCGCTGCAAAATGTTCGCCTTCTTCTCGGGTAAGGAACCGAGCCCGCCCAGTTCCGCTGCGTCTTAAACAGTGATTAGAAGTTGGCCTAGAATGTTCAAAATGTTCGTCGGATTCCACTATCTTTCCTGTCGGCGTATCTGCCTTGGCGGCGGCGCACCGTTTTCCTCGAAAGGCTACGGTTGCGGGTGATCGGATCGATCACGCTCTGGATACGGAAATAGAATAACAAAGTCTTCTTAGATTCCTACCAGAGTTATCGGATGGTAGCCGGGGCTACCCTCAATGTAAAATACGTGATAGCCATCAATGACCATCGAGCGCTTGTGAAATCCGGCGGCAAGCAGCCGAAATAGGGCGATTTCGGCCCCGACCCATAACGGCGCACGCCACACCACAACGCCGAGAGCCAATGCAAAAAGTACAAGGATAAATACGAACCGGACTGCGATGACGCGTGCGGCGCTAAATCTACCAAGGCTGTTCGCGTCCATGAGCTCTGATGATGCGCTGGGCAAAAACCAAAGGCAACACAACGCCTTTGGCAGCTGACTGGAATCTTGCCCGGCGGAAGCTCCCTCGCGTGGAGGCATTATCGGGCGGTCGTGCCACGCGTCGACTACCTATCTGGCTTTCCCCACAGCACAGGAACCTGCACAGCGCCGATCGCAGTCAAAAGTGATGTTGCATGCGCGTAAAGGCGAGCACTCTTTCTTCCCAACGTCCGCTAGTCAACTATGGCCACAATTGATTGAATCGAATCAGAACTTGGGGGAGGACCTCGTCGCAGTAATTTATTCAAGGTGATCAGGTTCGCCGGATGAGTCTTGGGCCTCGACTTCCTGCGGTTCTTCGCAATTGCTGACGAGCCAAAATACGATTCCGAGGGCCAAGGCTGCGCCCGCCAATGCTGCGATTAAGCTCGAGGTAGTTTGGTAGAGATCAAGAATGATAAATCTGCGAACCAGTGATAACAGTGCAACCAACACCACGGACCTCACCTGGACGATAGCGCGGCGATGATGTCTGACTACTAGCAGCGTGTGTTTAAATTCCAATGCGATTAGAACGGTGAGCACCATTCCAAACAGACCCTGGAAGATCTGGGAATCGGCAGGATTGACGAGATGGCTCTCGACAAGGTTGAGAGTGTGAAAGAGCAACTGCCAAGTCGCGAAGGCAATAATGAGAGCAATCACCGTTGTGAGTACTGCGACGACTAATTGCTCGAATTTTTCATAGATCGATAGCGTTTGCCATTTGGAAGCCAACTCTCTGAACTCAGATGCCAGCGTCGATATCTTGCTCGTCATCGATCCTCCCAGCCAGTCGCATCCACGCGCTGGACGTACGCCGCCAGACACATTTTGCCCCCGATGGCGCCCGCCTCCAATGGGAATCGACGCTTACCGCGAGTGTTGATACTCTGACCGCGTCGCAGCCAAGCCTTCGTCTCCGCCAAAGGCTGGCAAAGGGCATCGCTTTCCAGATCAAATGGATTGTCCCTCTGATTTGCATTTCACAATGTGCACGGCGAGTTCGGTCCACATGATTGCATAACAACGTCGGCTCCTCAGACCTGAGTAGACTGTCATTTAGGGCCTTTGGCCCGCGAAACCTTATGAAAATCACTCAGAGGTAAGATCGGAACGGTCCGGAGCGGCGAGGTCGACCGAACATTGGAGAATTCGAGGCCGTTGGACTGTCTGATCTGGAGCGTACGTGATTGAGCGAATAATTGGGCGTCGTTGTCTTCCCCTGGGGGAGCGGCGATAGCCCGCGACCCTGCTTAAGGTCACCGCAGCACGCTCTCCGCCCCTGGCCAGGAGGAACTATGGCTTACAGGATAGCGGGAATCGATGTTCATAAAAAGATGCTGGCCGTGGTTGTGTCGACGTTGAAATCGACGGTGAGCACCAGTTTGTTTCTTTTGATGGATTGTCGGGTAAAGCGTCGGTAGCCCAACCGATTACGGGCGTTCTGTGGATTTGGCTCAATGTCGGGTCGCTGAGGGAATACGCGAATCACGTCAGTATTTCGACAGGACCTCGACGGCTCCCGTGAATCCCGAACAAACCGCGCAGTTGCAAGAACAGGCCTGCAGGTCAGCTTCGCCTTACCGCGCAAACGATGGATTCTGTTCGGCGGCCGAAGGCTGAATTGATGCTTGGGTTCTGGGAGGTAGAAAGTAGCCGACGCGCGTACGCACAAAAAGTTTTCCGTGACCAGGCGCGGTCACACTGACGTGAACTTTCCGGTAGCCCGGTCGCCCGCTGTCCGGTGGAGAATACCCCAATGTATATTGGTGACGGATGTCGGCAGCGATGTCCCGGCAGACCTTCATAACCTCGACGAAGGAATTCGGAAAGTACGCTACACCAGCCGTTATGGCGGCAAGCTTTTGAAGGACCTTCGGGTTCTGATCCGCGTTGTGTTCGTCCAGCAGGCCGATGGCGTAAATCACCACTCCCGTCGACTGAGCCGTACGAAGTACGTCCGACAAGCGATGCCTGCTTGCGCTATCTCCACCGTCGCTGATCAAGATCAAAACTTTCTTTTCGGGATCATCCTCCTGAAGATGCTGTATCGCGACCAAAATAGCATCGTACAAGGCGGTCCGTCCGCTGGCGTAGGGCGAGGATAGCGCGGCTCGTAGAACGTTGGCGTCGTTTGTGAACGGCACGTTTGGAGGCAGACCAAATGAAACCATCTCTCCGAAGTTGATCACGAACTCTCTGTCCTGAGGGTTACTTGCTTGTACAAAAGCCTGCGCGCCTCCAATGACTTCGAGCTGCCTGGCCGCCATGCTGCCGCTATGGTCGACGACCAATCCGACGGTTACAGGAATGTCTTCATTGCGAAACAGGGTGATTGTCTGCGGGCGCCCGTCCTCGCGAACGTGAAAGGTCGATGCTTGCAGTCCGGATACGAAACGGCCCTGCCGGTCTCTGACGACGACGGGCAGGGCTACTAAGTTGACTTCCTGAGAGATGACATATGGCGCTGGCTTGTCTTGTGACTCAGCACCGGCCTTAGCGAACAGGGATAAAACGAGTACGAAGAGCGTCAAAAGCACAGGAGCGGACGGCGTGAGTAACTTCGTATCAGGCTTACCCACTGCCGTCCTTCCCGCGAACATTCGCCGTCCTCCCTAGCTCGGGTGCGAACTTCCAAAGCATCCGGAACAATGCCGCGATGCACGCCCTGAGAGCCATAGAAGAGGCCTAAGACTACCGCTGATTGTTTGCCGCTTCGTCCGCGTCGTTATTTACACTATGCGGAGTTGGATGGAAGCTGGCATCGGTCGGCACAATAATGATAAAAACATGAGCGACTTCGTCTTCGGTTCCGTTGGCCTCTTCTGCCTTAATCGGGGTCTGCTTCAGCGCAATAGCGCTGCTGTCCGAGGAGTTCTTCGCCTGTTGCGTGATGTTTGAAGTCATATCATCCGGCATTGACGGGACGGCCTGATGCGAGGCCTTTGCCAACTCTACAGCGCGCTTCTTTGGATACACGAACTCCCAGCCTACGTTCTCTCCCGGGTAGAACCATTCCTTGATGGCCTTTGGTCCCCCGGCGGACGTCTCGGAAAACTTGACAATGGTCTTGTCACTAGGTTGCGGAGTGTAGTCCGGGATGGCGACGAAAGTTCCAACTAGTTTCGTTTCATCCTTGTTGAAAACCTGAACGATATTCCGATCACTTAAGCTGTCGAGCACTTTAAATACGTAAGTACCGGCGGGCAAAGCAACACCCGGCAGCTCCACTGGCTGGCTAAACGTAAAGATAGTTTTTTTGTCAAGCTCGCTCGCGTTGGCGACAAACCCAGCTGCCAGCACTACAGTCAAAACACAAAGAAACTGCCCTAGTCGAAGTAAGTTCTTCATTGTCTCGGCCTCCTTTGCGGCATTAGACGACCGTGTGGGAGCATCTTTCGTTCCAGCATAAAGGTTGTGCTGACCGCATTGGCTATCACCGTGTCGGTGCGCTAGTTAGCTCCGAAGAATCGTTCCCGCCATCTATGCCGGGCCCACCTCAGCACCTGTAAAAGCCGGTAATCCGACACCCGCCCGACAGCAGCGCACATCGCAAGCCTGCACAATTCTTGATGAGCGCGCGTCGCTAAAACGATCATAGTGAACTCTTGCCGCGGCAATTAAAGACTGGCTGTTCGCTATGATTCGCTTTCCAAGTCTATTTTGGGGTATCGAGCAACGGGTCGTCGCACATGCCCGAAGTAGACGTTCCGGTTATCAATGTTCCGAGCGCTGAAAAGGTAGGAGAACTATTCGACCGTAAAATCGTAGCCCTTCCCGTAAATTCCTCTGTTCGTATCCGGCGAACCTACAACGTAAATCAGAT
>Ga0210396_10005886_pt1 | contig 11790 bp, 12 predicted proteins | sample IncBWH17OmetaG_FD_155466 | JGI IMG/M metagenome (GOLD analysis project Ga0210396, IMG submission 155466) | Forest soil microbial communities from Barre Woods Harvard Forest LTER site, Petersham, Massachusetts, United States - Inc-BW-H-17-O ...
GAGGCAACGATGTCTGCTCTTTGAGGGATTGTGTTGCAAAACTCCGATGGAGACGACTCGCGATCCGTGATTCCGTTAGGTGGAGAGGGTCATCAGCGGGAGCAGCGAATGATGAGGTGGCGGGAGAAGGGTCAGGGCCAGTTCTTTTATTCGTTTGATCTCGATCGGGTGGTTCCCCACGAACTGTCAAAAAAGTTTCCTACTCACACGAAAAAATTGGCCGTTTTTTTTGTCGGAAACCGAACGGACGCTCAGGCGGAGTTGCGGACCGGCTACGTCGAAACCGAGGAGGTCGAGGCTGTGGAGAGCGGCCATCCCGAATAAACGCAGACGCGCGTTGACGTTAGCTGGTCTCACCAGCGAACGGGTGCCCATATCAGGGCTAACCGCTGGCCTTCAACGATTTGATTGGACGTCATTTTCGAGGCCACCGCATCGCGAAGCCGTCGATAATAATCGCGCTCACGGTTGGTCGCTCTCGCTGCGGCCAGATCGAGCCATTTGTAAGAGAGAACCACGTTCTGTGGCACGCCATGACCCTTGTCATAGCTCAAGCCGAGCCTGCTTTGTGCAAAGGTGTCGCCTTGCGCAGCCGCGCTCTGATAGAGATCGGCGGCGGCGGCGTAGTTCTGCGGAACGCCAAAACCGTTTTCGTACATGAAGCCGAGCTGGCCCTGTGCCCGGGGATTTCCACGGGCCGCCGCTGGAATCAGTGCGCGGACGGCCCGCGCGTAATTGCCCCTGGAATAGGCACCGGTTCCGCGCGTGAGCCCGTCGGCGACGGCCGGATCCGTCGTGCCGGCGCTGAACAAGAATATGATGACCAACATGGCCGGCAGGGTCGCCGCGAACGCGATCCGCACAGCTCGGGCAGGTCCCGTAGAAATGGAGCCGGGCCGTCGCGCCGTTACATCAGCGAACGCTTTGGACGCGCGCGTCATTTGCAATGCTCGTATTGATGCTGCCGCGGAGCCTGGTTCGAAGTTCCTCGGCGACGAAATGGGCATCCAGGCTGTCGCGGATAATTTGCGGGCGGATAAAGATGATCAACTCGGTGCGGGTGTTCTTCTTGTCCTGATGAGAGAACGCGTCGCCCAGTCCCTGAATCTGGTCGAGCACGGGAATCCCGTTTCGAGTGTTGTTTTGCTGTTCGCTGATCAATCCGGCCAACAGCACCGTCTGCCCGTTGGCCACGGAAATCGAACTCTTGACCTTTCGCTCCGACACGGTCGGCGTCAAACTGGTGGCGGTTTGCGGCGATACGTTGCTGATTTCCTGCTCGACGTCGAGCCTGACATTTCCATTGACGTTGATGCGGGGAGAAACCCGCAAGATGATGCCGGTGTTGCGATAATCGATGGTGTTGACGACCGTGTTGCTCGTCGTCAGCACCGTGGCGCTGCCGGTCGAGACCGGCACGACGTCGCCGACCTGAAGTGTTGCGGCCTGGTTGTTGACCACCACGAGAGATGGATTGGACAACACTTTGACGGTGGTGATGGTGTGCAGAGCATCCAGAATCGCGCTGGGTTGTGCCTCTGACCCGACGAGGAAGTTGAACCCGGGGAGAGCGCGATTGATGAACGCGTTGACGACCGTGCCGGCGGCTCCGGCCGCAGTGGTGGGGGGCGTCGGGGCCCCCGACTGGGTGTTCAGAAGAGAGCCCTGGTCGGGTCTCAAACCAAGATTGTGGCTGGTCAGGAAAAACTGAACTCCGTAGGAGAGCTCGTCAGTAAGCGTGACCTCGGCGATGGTCGCATCGATCGAGACCTGCAGCTGTGGTTGATCCACCTGCTGCAGAGTTGATTCGATAATTCGGTAATTGCCCTGGTCGGCATAGATGAGCAGGGTGTTGTTGACGTTGTCCGCCGTGATCCGCACGCCCTGCATCAACGGCTGACCGTTGCCGGAGGAGCCGGTGCCGCCTTTGTCAAGCGATGCCGCGCCTGGGGCGGCCGGCGGTGCCGTGGCCGCAGGCGCGCCAAAGCCCGAACCGCTGCCGGACCCCATGCGGGAGCCAAAGCCACCCGATGATGAGGACGGATTGTTATTGTTCAGGGAAAGCCGGTCGCTGGCAGTCGCGTACGAACCTGACCCTGGCGCGATCTGGTTATCGGCGCTGTCGAGCAGGCCGCCCGAGGAAGATCCGCCGGCGAACATCTCGGTCAGCACGCGCGCGATCTGCCGCGCTTCGCCGTACTTCACCCGGTAAACATGGACGCTGGTCCGTGTGCTGTCCGCCCGATCGAGCCGCTTGATCCAGGTCGCCGCGGTATGCAGCAGGGAAGGCTTCTTGCTGACCACCAGGATCGCATTGAGGCGACCAACCGGCTGAAACTTGATCATATTCTGGCTGAGACCGTTTTCACCGGAATCCACGATCTTTTCCAGCTCCACGATAAGGGGCTCCGGACCGCTGTTGACGACGGGAAAGATCCCGACCGATTGACCCCGCATCCAGTCCAGATCGAAGCTCAGCGCGGTATCCACGGCGGTGCGACGTTCTGCGCCGCTGCCCTGGATCAGAAGCAGGTTTCGTGTTGTGTCAGCGCGCACCATTCCGGGTTTGGTCGCGAAGCTGTCCATCAGCTTCAGCAGCGTCTGCGCAGAAACGAATTGCAAGGGTACCACGGAGACGCCGTAGCCGGGCTCGGGGGTTGCGGCCGCGGCATCGACCCGTCCTGCGCCGACCGCGTCGCCGAGCGGCGTCAGGCGATAGCCGGCGGTGTCGCGGACAAGCACGATCCCGCTGATCCGCAAGGCACTTTCCAGCACGAATATGATGTCGGATTTGGCCACCGGCCGCACCGAGACCAGGGTGACGGTGCCTTGCACCCGCGGATCGATGGTGTAGCCGCTTTGCAGAATGTCGCCCAACACGACCTTGGCCACCGTGGTGACCGGGGTGTTTTCGAAATTGAGCTCAAATCCGTTGCCGGTTGTGACCGGTTGCGGGCGCGCCTCGGAGATATCGGTCACCTGGGTGCCCTGAAACACCGCCGGTTGGGCTTTTGGTCCGGCATTGGTCGCCGCGGCGCCAGTCTGCTGCGGATAACGAGGCAAGGTGTCCAGTGAGCGCACCTTGTCGAGCACATCGATATCGAAGTCGCTGTTGAAGCTGGTGGTCGCCGAATTGCAGGACGCCAGCGCGACCACCGACACCAATAGCAGGACAACAGTGATACTGCGACCTACCTGCGGGGACAGGCCCGGGTTACCAACTCCTAGCATGTTTCCGCCAATCCAACATTCATAGAGCCCAGAACCCCTTGGCGGGATTTGAGCCGGACGGTGATATTTTAACGATGCACCATGACAGAAATAAATTGCGGGTCAAACGGGCTACTTGGGCCAGAGTGATTTTCTTGTGAGGCCCGAATCCCCGTGCTAACTTCGTACAACTGTCATGTTTCGGATCAATAACTTCCCGACGGTCGACAACTCGCGATCGATGGCGACCGGATGCGCCGTGGTCCACTGATCGGCGTCCCAATAAAAGAGCGGCGCGACTGGAAATAGCCATGACCGGCGACGAGACCCTGCAGTTTGTGGAATATCTTCGTCGTCATAATCATTTGATGAAGGTCGCGGCCAATGGCGGCGAGGCGGCCGAGCAGGGCGGGCCGGGGCGTCAGCAAGCGCGGCTTTGGGAGCTCACGGATCTTTCGCCGAGCGAGTTTGCGGACGAAGCCGCTCGCTTCGCCGGTCACGACCGGGTCGCGCTCCAGGACATGCTGTCGGCACCGGCGTTGGGCGACGCCTTTTCGCAGCGTTTTCTGCGCGAAATGATGGTGTTTCCCTATCAAGCCGCGGATGGGGGCGCTGTCTTGGCGGTCGCAGACCCGACCGATACGTCGGCGCGCCGCGCCGCCGAAATCGTGCTCAGGCGGGACGTCACGATCAAGGTGGCGTCGGTCGAAGACCTTGCGGTCGTCCTCGATCGGCGTCTGGGCGATGACAATATCGAGCTCGCGGGCAGCGAACCGCGCCAGCCGCGCGAAGACGATATCGAAAGTCTGCGGGACCTTGCCAGTGGCGCGCCGGTGGTTCGCGCCGTCAACGATTTGCTGGAAAAGGCCGCAGAGCTGCGCGCGAGCGACATTCACATCGAGCCCTTCCAGACCGGGCTCGTGGTCCGGATGCGCATTGACGGCCTGTTGCGGCCGGTCGCAGCACCTGCCGGCGTCTTGCCGCAGGCCGTCATTTCGCGCATCAAGATTGTCGCGAACCTCAACATCGCCGAACGCCGGCTTCCGCAGGACGGCGCCGCGCGGCTGCGGGTCGGGCGCGCGGATATCGATATTCGTGTCGCGATCATGCCGATGCAGCATGGGGAATCCGCGGTCATTCGTCTTTTGCCAAAAGATCGCGGGCTGCTGGTCGTCGAAAAGCTTGGATTTTCAACGACCGACGACAACACGCTCAGGCGATTGTTAAAGCTGCCCCACGGCATGATCGTCGTTACCGGCCCGACCGGAAGCGGCAAAACCACCACGCTTGCGACGATCTTGTCCATCCTGAACGATCCCGGCCGGAAAATCCTGACGATCGAAGATCCCGTCGAGTATGACATACCGGGTGTCAATCAAGCCCAGACCAAGCCTGCGATCGGACTGACGTTCGCCGCCGCGCTGCGTTCGTTCGTGCGTCAGGATCCTGACGTCATCATGGTTGGCGAGGTGCGCGATTCCGAAACCGCGCACGTCGCAGTCCACGCAGCCCTGACGGGGCACCTTGTTCTGACCACCCTGCACACCGAATCGGCCGCTGCCGCAGTGCCCCGCCTTCTCGATCTCGGCGTCGAGGGATATCTGCTGCGGTCTACCTTGAGGGCGGTGGTCGCACAGCGGCTGGTCCGGCAATTATGCGACCGCTGCAAGACGCCGAAGATTCTCACGGGGGCCGATCTTGCCGAAGACCCTCGCCTGGGCGCGCTCGGATTCCGCAGCGGCGAGACGCTGCATGGGCCGTGTGGTTGCGAGCGCTGCGGCGGCACCGGCTATCGCGGTCGGCTGGGTGTGTTCGAGATCCTCGAACTCACCAACGAGATTCGTGAACTGATCGGGGAAAAAACCGATGGATTGAAAATCGACCAGACGGCGATCCGCGCCGGAATGACGACGATGGTCGATGACGGCGTAGCGAAATGTCGAGCCGGCCTGACTTCGCCTGCGGAGATTCTCCGCGTTACGACCGCGCGGTGAGGTGAGATCGTGCCGAATTTCCGCTACAGGGCCCTGACGCAGAACGGAGAGATGGTGCATGGCACGCTCTCGGCGCCGACCGCCAGGGAAGTTGCGCACCGTATCGAGTATCTCCGCCTGCTGCCGATCGAAACCATCGAAGACAAGGCAACGATGGCCGCACCGGGCGCCGGTTTCGGCCTTTTCGGTCGGCCAAGCCCGGCCGAAGTGACGACGTTCACCCGGGACCTCGCCCTTCTTCTGAAGGCGGGTGCGCGTCTGGACGATGCGCTTGAATTGCTTGCGGACGACGCCGACGTCGGCCGGCTTCGTCCCGTGGTCGGTAAATTGCGGGCTTCCGTTCTAACCGGCGAAAGTTTCGCCGGCGCGGTTGCGGAGCACCCTGCTTTGTTTCCCGCCATGTATGTCGCGCTGGTTCGCGTCGGCGAAGTGTCCGGCACGCTCGATCAAGTGCTTGAGATGCTGGGAACGGAACGGGCGCGGGCCGAGCTGATGCGCCGCAAATTGACCGACGCGATGCAGTACCCGGCCTTCGTTCTGATCGCCGCGGCCTGCGTCATGCTGTTCTTCATTCTATTTGTTCTGCCGCAGTTTTCGTCGGTGCTGCAGGACTTCGGCGCAAAATCGGACTCCGCGCTCAGCGTCTTCATCCAGCTGTCGGATTTCCTTCGGGCGAACGCGGCCGGGGTGATGCTCGCCGCCGCCTTGGCGGTAGCAAGCCTCTGGTGGCTGCTTCGCCGGCCGGGCGCTGGTGCTGCGATCATGACCGTGGTCTCCGGCATTCCCGGCATAGCCGGCGTCTTCCAATTTTATCGCACCAGTCTTTTCTGCCGAAATCTTGGCGTACTGCTCGGCAGCGGCGTCAACCTCACCGCTACCTTGCGCATCCTGGTGGACATCATGGCGGTCACCGGAAGCGTCACCACCTGGACGGCTGCCGCCGATCGCGTCCGCCATGGCGGCAAGCTCTCGGACGCTTTGCTCGCATCGAGCAATATGCCGCCGATGGCGATCCGCATGCTGCGGCTGGGCGAGGAAACCGGGCAATTGCCTGTGCTGGCGGGCCGGGTAGCCGAGTTCTACGAGGCGAAATTGCAGCGCAGTCTTGACCGCATCGTCGGCATCATCGGACCGCTCGCCATCATCGCGATCAGCACCGTGGTCGGGGGATTGATCGTATCGGTCATGACGGCGCTTCTGTCGGTTACGCAACTGGTTGGATAGAGCAGGGGTTGGTTCATGATAAAGTGGGCAAGACGCGTTGGCAGGTCTGGCACTGGGTGCGCGGACCATAAGCGCCGGCAGGATTTCGGCCAGGCGGGTTTCACGCTGGTCGAGATGCTGGTGGTGATCACCATAATCGGCCTCATCATGGGCCTGATCGGCCCGCGCGTTCTCAACTATCTCAACGAATCGAAGGTCAAGGCTGCGAAAATCCAGCTGCAGAGCTTCGGCAGCGCGCTCGATCTGTTCTATCTCGACGCCGGCCGCTTTCCCTCGACGGCGGAAGGCCTCGGGGCCCTGGTGCAGCGTACGCCCGGTGTCGCTGCCTGGAACGGGCCATATCTCAAGGGCGGCAACGTGCCTAATGATCCCTGGAGCCATCCCTATGTGTATCGCGCGCCCGGAGAACACGGACCCTACGATATCCTGTCTTATGGATCGGACGGCCAGGAGGGCGGTAGCGGGCTTGCGGCCGACATTTCAACCGACAATCTGACCAACGCCAAAAATGAGTAACGGTTCGCAACGCGGTTTCACTTTGCTTGAAATGGTGTGTGTGCTCGCGCTCATCGCCATGATGGCGGCCGTGCTTCTGCCGTTGATTCCACACCACACGTCGCGCTCGCGACTGCAGGCCTACGCGCTGCAGACCGCGACGCTGCTGAAGGCCGACCGCAACGCGGCAATCCGGCGCGGGATGGATGTCGCCACGCTGGTCGACGCCGGAGGCCGCTCGATCCGGTCGGGTGCAACCACGGACATGATCCGCATTCCGGACGACGTCCGCTTCGATGCGCTATTGCCGCAAACCTGCAACCGGCACGCGGCCTTGTCGACCATCAGCTTTTTTGCCAGCGGAATGTCGTGCGGCGGGGCCATCGCGTTGACGCGACTCGATGCCGGCTATGAGATTCGCGTCAACTGGCTGACCGGAAGGATCGAAATTGCTCCGCACAACGCCGCCATCAACTGACCGCTGCGACGCCGGCTTCACGATCATCGAAGTATTGATCGCGCTGGCGCTCGTCGCCGTTTCCATCCTGGCGATCGGATCGGTCATGTCGACGAACGTGCGCGGTGTGCGCCTGCTGGAACAGCACGTGACACTGATGCAGACCGCGCGTTCGGTGATGACCGCGGACATTCCGCCGCGCGCCGAGCTTGGCCTCGGGTCGCTATCGGGGCAGGTCAACGACCATCAATGGAAAATCGATGTCGGACCGCTGGGCGAAGACTGGGCCGTGCCAGGTGCGGACGCAGCCTGGATACCCGCGCTCGTCAGGATCCAGGTCCGGTCACCCTCGGGCGCGGTGTCGGACCTCAAAACAGTTCGCCTGATGCGAGGGCCGCCAAAATGAGCGGGTCACTGGCAAAGCGGCGGGTGTACGAGGGCGGCTTTACGCTGATCGAGACCCTCGTGGCGTTGGCGTTGATGGGTCTGGTGCTCTCGGCGCTGGCAAATCTCACGGCGCAATGGCTTCCGAACTGGAATCGCGGCCTGGAGCGCATCCAGCGCAGCGAATTGATCGGCATCGCGTTGCAGCGGATCGGTGCTGATCTGGCGGCCGCCGAATATGTGCCGGCCAATCGCGGCGCGCGTCGTCCGCTGTTCGATGGCTCGGAGCTGTCGGTCACGTTCGTGCGTACCGCATTGGGCCCGAACGCCGGACCCGGACTGGATGTGGTGCGCCTCGGCGAAACCACCGATGGCCAGGGCCTGGTAGCGGTCCGTTCGAGCGCACCGTTCCGGCCGTTGCCGCTGGGCAGTTCGATGTCCGAACAGCTGCATTTCGGGGAACCGGTCTTGCTGCTGCGCGCGCCTTATCGGCTGTCGTTCGCCTATGCAGGCCCGGACCGGGTGTGGAAAGGCAGCTGGCACGACTCCGACAAGCTCCCGTCGGCCATCAAGCTGACGGTGCGCGACGCTGCGAGCGAGCGAATCCTCTCGATTTCGACGGTAACGCCGGTTCATGTGCAGTCGCCCGGGCAGGGCGACTGTGCGCAACCGGATGGCGGCTGCGATGGCAAACCGGGTGCTCCCAACAATCCCCAAGGCAATCCTCAAGGCAATCCTCAAGGACAAGCCCAGGGAGGTTCACAAGGAAATTCCCAAGGAAATATTCAGGGAAGTTCGCAGCAAAATGCCGCGACGGGGCAGGGTGGCTAGCCATGAGGCGGGAACATCGACACGCGGTTGCAACATCCTCCGAACGGGGCTTCGTCATCGTGGCCGTGCTCTGGATTCTTGTCGCCTTGTCGGCGCTGGCGACGATCTTTTCGGTCTACCTGTCCAATTCGGCTCTGGCGCTGGCCGTCACCGATACCGGACTGCAGACGGAGGCTCTGGTGTCGGCCGGTGTCGAACTCACGACCTATCAGTTGTTGCTTGCGGGCGAGAAGGCGCGTCCGGCGCTGGGTTCGTTCCGCTTCCGGCTGGACAATGCGGAGGTCCTTGTCAGCTTTACGTCGGAAGCCGCGCGCGTCGATCTTAATTTCGCTTCCAAAGAGATGCTGGCCAATCTGTTCGCCGTGCTCGGGGCCGATCCAAAGGTCGCCAGCGAATCCGCCGACCGGATCGTCGGGTGGCGGACGCGTCCCAAGGCCAACGCCGCCAATGAGGAAGAGGCGCTGTATGGTGCCGCCGGCCTGACTTATTCTCCGCGACAGTCGTTCTTTGCCCACGTCAACGAGCTCAGCCTCGTTCTCGGCATGCCGCCGGAGCTGGTCGATCGCGCGCTGCCGTTCCTGACGGTCTTCAGCGGATCTGCCACTGTCGATGTTCTGGTCGCACCACCCGAGGTGATCGCCGCCTTGCCCGGCATGACGCCCTCGATCCTGAATGATTTCCTGAACCAGCGGCCGGCATTGTCGAGGGATCAGTCGGCGATCGCAGCCGCACTCGGTCCGGCTCAGGCCGGCGCGACTATTCCAAATAGCAAATCCTTTCGCATCGTGATGGCGCTGAAATTCGACAATGGACGCCGAACCTCCTCGGAGGTCGTCATCGCGTTGGGCGACGACAAGGACCCCTACCATGTGCTGTCGTGGCAGGACGACACCATAGCCAATTATCGGCCACGGAAACTGGCGGGCAGTTGATGGCAATGATATCGGAAATCAAAGGTCTGTTCGATGATTGGATCGCGGCCGTGGCCCGCGCCGTTGATTTCGGGATCGGTCGCTATGCACATCGGCGGCAGATACTGCTCAACGAGGGGAGCGACAACACGTTCACGGCCAGCGTGATTTCGGCGCGAAAGGGCCCGTCGCTGCCCGAAATTTCGTTTCGCCTCGCCCATGGTCGACCCAATCCACCCTTGCCGGCGGAGTGGGAGGCAGCGTTTCGCGGCAGCCGTGTCGAGGCGCTGATGACATCCGGCCAGATATTGTTTCGACCGCTCAACTTTCCAAAGCAGGCCGTGGACTTCCTCGATGGCATGATCCGCACCCAGATCGACCGCCTGACGCCTTGGGCGACGGATGATGTGGTATTCGGCTGGAGCCCGCCCTCGGCTGCTCCCAACGAGCGGGTGGAGCTGACGCTGGCCGCGACTTCGAAGCAGGAAATTCAGCCTCTTGTTCAACTTGCGACCGGCGTGGGGGCGGCATCGATTGCCGCATTCGCCGTGCCTCCGGCACCGGGAGGCGAGGGACCGAAGATCAAGGTCTTTGACCAGCCGCTGCGCGGAGCTGCCGGTGGAGCGGCCGATGTGCCGCGGATGTTGCGCGTTGGATTGCTGTCCGCTGGTCTTGCGGCCGCGGCCTGCCTGATCGCCTCGGCCTATGTCGGCAGCACGCTCGAGTCCGAACAGCAGCAATTGTCGCGCCGGATTTCGGAGCGTCGCGCCTCGCTGCGGCTCAACCCGGGCGCCGCCGGGTCGGCGTTGAGCCTGCTTGCCAAGCGCAAGCAGACCGGCCCATCGAGCGTCGTCGTGCTCGAGGCCCTTTCGAAGGCGCTGCCCGACAGCACCTATGTGACGGAGCTGCGGATCGAAGGCGACAAGGTTCAAGTCGTCGGCCTGACGCAGGATGCGCCGTCCTTGATTCGATTGATCGAGAGGTCACCGCAATTTGCCCGCGCCACCTTCTTTGCGCCAACCACGCGCGCCCAGAATGATCCCGGTGAGCGCTATCATATTGAAGCCCACATCACGCCATCCTTCGGACCTGGCACATGAACCTCATCGCGGCTTTGAGAAAATCGTTCACATCTTCGCCCATCGTGGCGGCTGTGACTTACGCCGGTCTGGTGAGCGTGCTGCTGGCGATGGTGGTGAGCTCGGTTCTCGACATGCTCGGTCAGCGCGCGGCGGTGGCCTCATCGGCGGCCATGCTGGAGCAGCTCGATGGTCGCAAGGCGCCTGCGCCCGGCGGGCGCTCCACTGAGGCAGGGATGCCGTCGGGCTCGGCATTTCTGGAAGGAGCAACTGTCACCGTTGCGGGTGCGGCCCTGCTTCAGCGCGTTGCCGGCGCGGTGACAAAACTCGGTGGCAATGTCCTGTCGTCCCAGCTCGATGTGCAAGGGACGCAGTCCAAGGCGGGATTTGTCAGCATGGTCGCGAGTTGCGAGCTCGATCAGCCGGCGCTGCAGTCGCTCATCTACGATCTTGAAGCCGGAATGCCGTTCTTGTTTATCGATCAGCTCGCCGTTCAGGCTCCGACCACCTCGTCCGGTGAGGGAAAATTACGAATTCTGCTGGCGGTGTCGGGGCAATGGCAGGGTGCAAAATGAGACAAAAGCTTGCGATCGGGATCACTCTTCTCGCGCTGTCGGCGTGCGGCGGTGCATTCGCGTTGACTTCTGCCGTTTCCAACGATGCGCTGGACGAGCAAGCCGAGGCAACGCGTGCAGCGTCGGCGGCGGCCTCGACCTGGGCCAATCCCGCCACCGCGGTGGTGCAGGTCACCGCCGCGCCGTCCGCGCCGGCCACACCCGCATCCGAGCGGGTGCCAAGCGCCAATCCGCTATGGGCCATGCCGCTCGCCCAATTTCCGGTCACGCGGGAGCGGCCGATCTTTTCGCCATCGCGGCGGCCGCCACCCCCCGCGGTCGCACCGGTCGCAGTTCCGAAAATGGCCGCCATATCCAAGCCAAGGGAGCCCGAGCGTCCGCAGCTCACTTTGGTTGGCACCATCGCAAGCGATGAGGACGGGTTTGGGATATTCCTGGACCAATCGACCAAGGCGGTGCTCCGCCTGAAGGTCGGCGAGGACTTCCAGGGCTGGAAGCTGCGATCGGTTCAGGGCCGTGAGACGGCGCTGGAAAAGGATCAACAGGTCGTCACGCTCGTGTTGCCGCAACCCGGCCTCGGCCAAGTGACCGGTGAAGCCGCGCCGCCGCCGCCTAACATGCCGAGACTTC
>Ga0210396_10005887_pt1 | contig 11789 bp, 8 predicted proteins | sample IncBWH17OmetaG_FD_155466 | JGI IMG/M metagenome (GOLD analysis project Ga0210396, IMG submission 155466) | Forest soil microbial communities from Barre Woods Harvard Forest LTER site, Petersham, Massachusetts, United States - Inc-BW-H-17-O ...
ATCGTCCCTCACCGCCCGACTGGTCGAAAAATGTGGCATCGAGACAAGATCCGGACGGTCTCCGCCGCCCAGCCCCGCTCCGGTTTGCTGAATCCCCGAATAGACAGTAAACGGTGATCCCGTGGTCAGGGTCGTGATATTCAAAATTTGCCAGCCTCGGGTGAAGCTTCGTCCCAGAGGACGCAGGAAGCTGACTTTCTCGAGTGGCAGCAACTCAATCACGCTAGCGGCAAACACATGCTTCACATCAAACGTCGACGGACCCTTTTCAGCCGATGGATCAAACGGATTCTGAGGCCCCGTTTGCAATACCGTTCCCGATGTCCCGAGCAGCCCGCCCAGCACCGAACTGGTATCGTCCAGCGACTTTGAATAGGTATAGCTCGCCTGCAATCCCAGCCCAAGGCGGGCAGAGTTTTTCGTCAGGCCCGTTTGTAACGAATGATAAGACGAGTGCGAGCCATCGGTCATGATGGTTTCAGGCCCGAACCCACCGGTGGCATGGCACTCGGTATCGAACTGCGTAAATGGCGCAAAACCGGCGCAAGCTCCACCGTAACCGTTCGGGTTATAGAACCTGGGCAGATGAATTCCAGCCGTCGCCACGTAGGATGCACTGAATTTGAAATCGTGAAAATCGTGATCGAAGCCGGCGGTCCAGCTTCCGATGTAGCCGTTGCCAAAGTTCTTCGCAATGCCGGAGATGCTGAGCAGTTGCACGTTCCCCGGCGCGAGCGCGTTCAGGTCGTTCTGGAAGCGCACATAATCAAAGACCGTGTTCGCCGGGACGTCCTGGCTTCGCCCCGTCGCAAAGATAGGCTGCCCCTGAACGTTGTAAGCAGTCGGCAGGTTCAGTGGAACGAACTGGTTTTGGAAATTGATCGGCTCAGTCGGCTGAGCGTAAATCGAAGGCGCAAACACGTAGGGAATCGCCGCCGTCAGTGAGTTGTCCTGCCACAAGTTCGGAACCAAAGTCGTGATCGAAGCCCCGGCATGTAACACCGTGTGCTTACTCAATCCGTAATCGAGCGAGAGCCGCGGCCCCCAGCCGTTCCAGTCCTGATCGTACGGCGGTTGCGGATTAATCAATTCCAATTGGTGTGCTGTGCGATCCCAGTAGGGTACCGTTTTCCCATCCGCTCCTAAGAAAATAGGTAGTGACGTCCGCTTCGTCGCTTCGTGGATGCGGCTGTTCACCTCGTAGCGCAATCCATAGTTCACGGTGAGCTGGGGCGCAGCCTTCCACGTATCTTGAAAGTAGAAGTTGTGCGCTTCGCGCCGTACCCCGGCTTCGTTGAATTTGCCTCCCACCGGCGTAATGTCAGCCGCCGCCATGATGTTGTAGGAATATGGCGTCGCCGTCAGCAGTCCTGTGAGTGAGTCCGGCAGCGGCTCGCCCGGTTGAATGTCGTGTGTCCCGCTCGCCGACTTTATCAATTGCGGCGAATAAGCTTTCCCGCCCCCAAACTCATACAGTCCGTTGGGGTTCACTCCAAAGATCGTCGAATCACGATTGACCCGTATCTCTGTTCCCCACTTAAATGCATGGGATCGATGCGTCCAGGCGAAATCCTGCTTGAATTGATAAAGGTTGCTGTACGACCCGAAGATCGATCCGGCCGGCTGGTTGTAGGGTTGGTACAACCCGTCGGCGTAAGTAATTCCAGGCTGCGTGTGATTGGCCGCCGGGAAAAACGGTGTGCTGCGAATGTAGCTCAACGATGTATCGGACGTTATGTGCGAAGAAATCATCCGGGTATATCGCACGCCGAAGTTACGCTGGTGGTCGAAGAACTGTATGCCAAAATCCGGATTGATCGCCGTCTGGTCGGGATTGGTTAGCGGCCCCGTCACCTGATTCAGGCTGAACCGTGTCACCAGCGATGCTTTCTCCGAGATCTTGTGGTCAATGCGTATCGAGAATTGATCTGTGCGGGTTACGACCTTCGACGATGCGGCATACGTCCGCTCACCCAGCGGCCCATTCGGTTCATTGGGTAACGGATAACCGTTGAGCACAGCCATGATCCTTAGATCAACGTTGCTGACGAACAACGTATCGCCCGGATCCGTAGCGGTCTTGGGATAGGCCGTTGTATCGATCCCCTGGCGCTCGTCAGCAGTCGGCACCGGAATCACCTGCGTGGTCCCCAGCACCTGCCGGAATCCTTGGTACTCGCCAAAGTAAAACGTGCGATTGCGCCCGTCGTAGATTCCGGGCAATAGAACCGGACCACCATTCGTGAATCCAAACTCATTTCTTACAAATGGAGGAATGCGCCTCTTACCAGTCGGATCCTTATAGTCGAAGTAGTTGCGAGCATCGAGCGACGCGTTCCGCAGGAACTCGAACATGCTCCCATGAATCTGATTGACCCCCGACTTGGTCACCACATTCGTATAGCTCGCGGCGCCGTGCCCGACCTCAGCCTGCATGACGCCCGAATCAGCCTGCACCTCATGGATGGCATCCACGTTGAAATTCGAGAACGTTGCGCCACCCATCTCCGGATCGGTCGTATCGAATCCGTCCGTCGCGAATACAGTGGCGCTCCCCCGTTGCCCGTTCACCGCAAACTGCTGGGTGAAGTTAGCGGCGCCGTTAGTGTCAGTCATCGTTCCGGCGGCCAGGAGCAACAGTTTGCTGAAATCGCGCGCATTGAGAGGCAGGTTCGAAACTTCCGAACTTGAAAGATGTTCGCCACCGCTTGCCTGCGCCGCGCTTTGTCCGCTCGCAACCGCTTCGGCCATCACCTGCACCTCACCTGATGACGTGAGCTGCAGTGACATCGCTGCGGAACTCGCCTTCGCCAGGACAAGAGGCGCTTCCGCCTTCCATTGCTTGTCCGAGGTGCTGACGGAAAGTTCGTAACGATCAGAGGGAAGATCCGCAAAGGCAAATGCGCCATCTAGTCTCGTCGTCGCGCTATAGTCACGCCCGGCGGCACGTGAATGAAGTCTGACGACCGCGCCACTCACTGCCTTGCCGGCACCATCACTGAGATGCCCACTCCATGCAGTGCTCGGCAGAGCAATCGCAACGGGAATGCAAGTCAAGAAGAGGAATGAATACAGAATATGAGGACGACTTTGCATGATCTTTCACACAGGAAGGAGAAATTATATAGGCGTGCCACTACTTCCTGTTCTGAAACCGTATCAGGAAAAAATCTGATCGATTGTGCTTGTAGTCACAACTCCCACGAATCAGCGCTCATTAGAATTCCGATTTGGCAGGCGATGCTTCGGAGGACACTCCCACTGTGGGGCTGGGCACGCTTTGGGACTATTGACATGTGCTCCGTTCCACCGTAGCCTAAACTTGCTTCGCAGGCGTGCCCAAGTAATTGGCACTGAGAGTTCACAAAAGCTCCGCTCTTCGCGGGGCTTTTGCTTTCTCATTCGAGCGCAGAACTACCAACCACGCTCATGTCACGCCCGTGGTAGCATTTCCTTAAAGCCCTTTGCGCGGCGGCCATGTCTCGACTCTTGCCTATCCCGCTCTGCGTAAGCCTCCTCGCCGTGATCTTCTGTGTCCCTTTCACTTCCGCTGCCGAGCCTCCCTGGCTCGAAGTTCACTCGACGCATTTCACCGTAATTACCGACGCTGGCGAGAAGAAAGGCCGCGAGGTCGCTCTCCGCTTCGAGCAGATGCGCGCCGTCTTCGCCAATCTCTTGACCAGAGATCGCCTGCACGAGTCGCGTCCTCTTACCATTCTCGCCTTCAAGAACGATGAGTCGTACTATCGACTCGCTCCCTTGCACCAGGGACAGCCCATCGACGTTCCCGGATTCCTGCTGTTAGGGGAAGATCAGGATTTCATCGCGCTGAACGTGTTTGAGGAAGACCCCTGGCGCGCCGTAGCGCATGATTTCGCGATCCGCATGCTGAACTTCAACTATCCGCCCGCTCAAGGATGGTTCGACGAAGGTCTCGCCGAATATTTCAGTTCGATCCATGTGGATAACAAAGAAGTTCAGATCGGCGCCGACCCTGAGTTGCAGTCTTCGGTCAAGGAAGACCTCATCGGAAACCAGAAAGACGGTCATCCTGCAAAGTCGCTGACCGAATTGCTGGCCGCGCAGGTCTGGCTCTCCCTTCCCGACCTGTTCACCGTGAAGCACGATCCCTCTCGCAACGAAGGCACGCGACATACGCTCTATTACGCCGAATCCTGGATGGTGATGCATTACCTGATCCACGAGCACAAACTGCCAGAGACCGGTGCTTATTTCGGTCTCGTCCTGAATCAGCGTGTGCCGGTGGAAGACGCCATTCAGCAGGCTTACGGCATGAGTTCCGCGCAACTTGAAAAAGCAGTAAGGGATTACTTCCACGCACAGAGCGGACTTCAAGCCGCGGTTGACGACGCCCGTAAGGCAAACATCAATCCCGAACAATCATCAGTTGCCAGGTCCGGCCAGACCGACCGCTTCCCGGTTCCCGTTGGTCCCGAAGATTCTGCGATCACTTCCAAACCTTTCCCCGAGCCAGATGCGCGAGCCCTCTACGCCGCGGTCCAAGTCCGCATTCCCGAGCGCCGCGAGTTTGGTTTGAAAACGCTGCAAGACCTCGCCACAACACAGACGGAAGCCGACAAGAAGGCAGAATCCAAACCTACCAAAAAGACAGGAGAAGATTCAGAGCAGTTGCCCAGCTTCGCGATGGGGAATGCTCTGGCCCATCGCTTCTTAGCCTGGGACCACATCCAACACAACGAGTTTGACGAGGCCTTCAACGAAATCAGCGACGCCGGTTCCCTCAACCCTCGCGACATGTGGCTGCGTTATTACCTGTCTGTCGGGAAGTACCGCATGGCGCAGGCGAAACACGCCGACATGATGGGACTCGCCAACATGATGCTCGATATGAAGGCGGTTCTGGAATGGAATCCGGAAATGGCGGACGCCTACGATCTTCTGGCGCTGGCGCGCAACTCCGGCGGAAGTACTGCGGCCGCGATGCAGGCGGAACGCGCAGCCATGAGTCTCAGCCCCCGGGATGAGCAGTATGTCTTCCATCTCGCCGAGATTTACGTTTCCAGCAAAAAATGGGAAGCGGCCGGTTCCCTGCTCGACCGCCTGAAATTCAGCGCCAACCCGCAAATCGCAGCGCAGGCGCGAGAACTGTTAAGCCAGGCGGGCAACCAACGGAAGTACGGTATCTCTGCCAGTTCCACCGGGGCGAACCAGCCGAAGTACGAGGCTCAGAAAACGCCCTTCGATGTGCTCGAAGAAGAGGCCGCCAAGCGCGAGGCCGCCGAAAATGCACCGCCTTCAGGAAGTCCCGGCGATCGGAGGGCTACTAAGTTTGTGCGAGGACGCCTCGTTGCCGTGGATTGCTCGAATTCGCCCATTGCTATTTTGACTGTCCGCTCTGAGCAAGGAACCCTGAAGCTCCGCACCGCAGATTACAAATCACTGCTTCTCATCGGCGCCGATGATTTTTCCTGCGAATGGCGCGATCGCCCGATCACCGCGAATTACAAATCCAGCGGAGGCGGCGGAGATCTGGTCTCGCTCGAAATGCGCTGAAAGACTGGATCGTCTTCTCGTAAGCAGCGTTGTCATGCTGAGCGGAGAACGAGATCGCGAAGCGAACTAGTTCGCAGTCGAAGCATCCCTACCCATGGAAAATTTAGCGACCAGTCTGCCCTGCTCACTTTTTCGCTTCGCAGTTCAAATTCCCCGTGCCAAGGCCGTATTCGCAATTCCAATGAAAGCCGTTTCGATCGTGTTGACCGTATCCCCACACCTGAAAATAGAAGATCTCGCCCTGCAGCCGTGAAGCCTCCACGAAGGCATGATCGTTTTCCCGCAGCGCCGGACGGAGCTCCACCGGAACCATCCGGATCAAAGTCGGCACGTCGAGCACGACCGGTTCCTGCGTCGAAGTGGTCGCGAATATCAGCGCCCGCGACGTCTTGTTGCTCAGATACTGCGTGACCATGAGAGAGTCCTTCTCCGACCATGCCACGGCCGCAACGCCCACATACTCGCAGAGCTTGCGCGATCTCCCAGTCGTAGTTTCAACCAACCACAGCGCATGAAAGATGCCGGTGAACTCGCTACCAGGTTCTCGCAGATCCACATCGCGCACCTCGAAGCGCCCGTCCGGCGAAGCCAAGTGGCTAGATGTAACCCTTCGGTATGTGCATACCGAGTCCTTCGCCGACCAGCGAGACGCCAATCAGCAGTAAGAAAGACAGCGCGAGGACTTTCACCGTCGGATGGCGATTAACGAAGGAGCTGATGGGCCCGGCTGAAAACATCATCACGCCGACGGCCAGGATCACAGCTGTAACCATGATGGTGATTTCGTCTGCCATGCCGACGGCGGCAATGACTGAATCCAATGAAAAGACGATATCCAGCACCACGATCTGAGCAATGACAGCGGCAAAAGACGGCCGCACTCGTGCCGAACTGTGACCTTCTTCGCCCTCCAAACGCTCGTGAATTTCGATCGTGGCCTTTGCGAGCAGGAACAGGCCACCGCCGATCAGGATGAGATCGCGTCCGGAGATGGGGCGCCCCAATATGTAAAAAACGGGGTCGTCAGCCTGATGATCCAGACAATGGAAAGCAAAAGCAGGATGCGCATGCCCATCGCTGCCAGGAGCCCCGTCCGCCGAGCCGGGCCTTGCTGCGACCCCGGAAGCTTGCTCGACAGGATGGAAATGAAGATGACATTGTCGACGCCGAGCACAATCTCAAGGAACGTCAACGTGATGAGCGCGACCAGACCGGAGGAGGTGAGGAATGCGTCCATAGCGCCGCTCTCCCTTGGAGCTTGAGCTGAATATTAAGGGCGGCTCCCACTGCTTTCAATGGCGTTCATTTCAGCATGTCCGACCGGGTGCGTAAACTACAGACTAATGCCGTTGTCATGGTTGCCGTGAAATCGCGCGATTCACTCAATGAGGCGCGTACGAGTCGCCTTGTCTATCTGGTAGTTCTGCCAGTCGCTTTCTTGCCGCAACGATTGGTAGTTTCAATGACACCTCAACCCGAAGGAGAGCGCCGTGATGAGCCGTATCGTTGTTGGTTCCTGCTTCCTCATGATGTCAATTCTTGTGTTCCCGCAAAGGATTGCCTCGGCGCAGACCGCTACTCCTCATATAACCAGCAGGCCGATGGCCGACAATCAGGAGACCATTACTGACGAAGATATACAGATGTTACGCAAGGACATTCGCTCCCAGAGAAAGCAGATCATTGCCGCCAATATGAGTCTGTCTGACTCGGAGGCCGAAAAATTCTGGCCGGTGTACGAGCAATATATTTCCGATTTGGTTAAGCTCAACGGAACGAAGTACGCACTAATCAAGCAGTACATACAAACCAAGGGAGCTCTAACCGACACAGAGGCTGAAGCGGCGGTTAACCAATGGGTCGGCATCGATCAGTCCGTTGGCGAGCTGCGAAAAAAATACATTCCCCTCTTCCGCAAGGTGCTCACGGCCAAGAACACGGCCCTGTTCTACCAACTGGATCGTCGAGTCCAGATGATGATCGACCTCCAATTGGCGTCCTCCATTCCAATGATCCAACCGTAGATTCCCCGTTCCAAAAAGCATCCACAAAATTGATCGATAACGGCAATGCTCGGGTTCGGTTTTCCCGAGCGCTACCAAACACCTTCGCGACAGGTGCGCCGAACGGAGTCTTCAGGCGGAGGCATCGTTGCCGAAAATCGCCATTGCACTCCAAACCATGGAGGGGCGTCGTTTCATCCATTGAGACTTGCCCGTTCCTGCGGATTGCCGCCGGAATCTTACTCCGCTTTACTGGCAATCGCTCACCGGACATTGATCTTTGCGGTATTCGTCCACGTAGATCGTCCATTGGCGGGTGGCCCATCCTTTCAGCCGAGACAGACGTTGGGTGGTCCATCCTTTGCGTCTTTTGTAAGGGTGGGGATTCGCTGCCGTCTCCCCCATAGCGCTTGCAGCTAAGCAACAGTCCGAACCTTCATCACCGCCTCAGACCACTGATTGGGGTCTCGTGGTCCCGCGTGCCGAGCCATCTCTGTCAGTGATAACAAACTCAGACCCGGTGACATTCCGTCACCTCAAAAGCGAAAAATTCAGTTCAGACTAAAGAGTCAAGTCAAAATCCCAACTCGCCACGAGCGGTGAGACAAACCTGATCTCCAGCCGCGTTGCGGCGGCATGTGAAAGCCCGGCACGAAGTGCCGGGTAGTCGGAAGTGGAACCAACCGAGTCCGCTTTGGCGGACGGCACGAATTTCGTAACAGACTCGTCACATCCGGGAAAACCCACCCTTTGCAAAAACTGCAAAGGAGGGGCCACCCGCCTGCATGGCAGCGTGGTCATGCAGCCAATTCAGTGCAGGGCCCTGCCAGGAATCCGCTTTTTCGCCATTCGCTCTCTGCGATCTGCGCCAGGGCGGCGAAATCATGAACTTGCACTGTTTCCCGACGACTACTGACGATTCCTAGTGTTTGCCACCGGGTGAGTAGGCGGCTCACGGTGAACTCCGTCGTACCGGTCAGTTGAGCTAGTTCCGAACGGGAGAGGCCTATCTCCGCATTTCCACTGGCGCGCCCCAAGCGGTTCGAGAGACGGATCAATTCGCTGCTGAGGCGGGAGCCGACTTTGTCAGTGGAGACCTCGCGAAAGCGCTGTTCCAGCTCCTGCAGTCGTTCTTCAAGAGCATGGACGATATTGCGTTGAAATGCCGGGAAGCGACCTGGAAGCTTATCGAAAGTTGCCGCCTGCCAAACAAGAGCGGTGGAAGGTCGAATAGCTTGCGCCGTTGAACAATGGCTGCAGTTTGCACCCGGCTGGCAAAAGCCACTAACTATATCGCCAACTCCACTCAGTCGGAGAATGACTTCAGCGCCGGCGAAACCCAACTGCGTGGTCTTGACGCAGCCGGAGAGTAAGAGCACGACCTGTCGGACGGGGTCGCCTTCGAAGAAAATGGTCTCACGTCGCGTGAAGCGTTTTTCGCGAGCAGTAGAAACGATAGTGCGGCAATCAGCCGGAGAGACGTCTGAGAACAACCTCAATCTCTGAACGAAGGGGAACTTTTCCCATGGCGAAGTGGCAGTTTCCATAACCTACGACCTTTCTCGCAGTTATAGCGGTCGCAAATTGCACGGATATCCGAAAACAGCTCTTCGGAGTCAGCGAGCCGTGACACTACTGTGCAGCAGATAGTCCGGGGAGGGTCTTACCAATCGTAACCAGCGAGAAGCTAACACATCGCAAACACTCGTCAATCAGGTAAACCTGGTAGAATCGCTGCCCGGCGATAACGAACAGGAGCGGCCACCCTAACTTTTGCCAGCTTGAAAGGGTGGGCGGCCGTCGGAACCCTCATCAACCCTCACTTCCTTTTGCGCCAGGGATTTATTTGGCGGCTGGAACCCTCTAGGATTCGATAGAGGAACTTCTGTGCAGAGAAGGGATATTTGTGCAGGACGGGCTTATTGTGCAAGGCCCAGAAACGAACGCTAACTCCTTATTCCAGAAGATTTTACAAGTAAGTCCTTATATTAGAAGATTTTGCAAGCAACAAAAGAGCTCAAAATCCCCTAACTACCACGAATCCAAGATTTTGCAGATTTCGATTTGTAATATTTGGTCCACATTGACCGTGCCGTTTGCCGTTATCTCCTCCGGATGGGACAATACAGTTCTATGCATAAACCGCTCACCACTCTGGCGATTCTATTGTTGGCGGCCATGCTGCTCGGACACGCTCCCGCGCAGGATGCTCCGGCCTCCACTCCACCATCGAAGCCCGCTTCCACGCAGTCGACACCCAAGGCTCCGGCTGCCAAGAAGCCCGCCACCGCGGCAAAACCCGCGACCGCCGCGGCTCCCCTGACCACGCAGAAACAGAAGAACAGCTACGCGCTCGGCATGAGCATTGGACTCGGCCTGAAAAAGCAAGGCGTCGCTGACTCGATCGATTCCGCCCTCGCCGTCCGCGGAATGCGCGAGGCCCTTGCTGGCGGCAAGACTGCTATGACTGAAGATGAAATGAAAGCCGCACTCCAGCAGCTCCGCACCCAGTTCCAGGCCACGCAGGAAGCCAAGGCCCACGAAGCCGGATCCTCCGCCCGCAAGGAAGGCGACACATTCCTCGCCGCCAACAAGGCCAAGGACGGCGTGAAAGTCCTTCCCGACGGCCTGCAATACAAAGTTCTGACCGACGGCAACGGCCCGAAGCCGGCCGCGACCGACACGGTCACCGTCAATTATCGCGGCACGTTGATCGACGGCAAAGAATTCGACAGCTCCTACAAGCGCGGACAGCCCGCAAGCTTCCCCGTGAACGGCGTGATCAAGGGCTGGACCGAAGCGCTGCAGTTGATGCCCGTCGGATCGAAGTGGCAGCTCTTCATCCCCGCCGATCTCGCCTACGGCGATCGCGGCGCAGGCGCAGACATCGGCCCCGGAGCCACCTTGATCTTCGAAGTGGAATTGCTCTCGATCGGCGAGCCGAAGAAGCCCGAAGCTCAGAAGTAAGAAATCAGAATGCGGAAGTGAAGCCACCTCCACTTCACTCCTGCGATTTTTGCCAAGGCATGGAAGAGCCGTCCGCAGCCGCGGGCGGCCTTTGTGTTTCTGCAACGCCACAAATCGGCGAGCGGGTTACAACGCGTTGCGAAGGTGCTCCTCCGCCGAGAGGTGCGCCCCCGCCAGCAGCAGCAGGCCCGAGAGGAACGCCCAGAACATCATCGTTACCGACAACGCGAACGGTCCGTAGACTTCCTGAAAATTCAGCCAGGGCAGTGCCAGGATGTATGCGTACTTCAGCGCCTCCGAGAGCAGTCCCATGATGATCGCCACCGGCAGCACGGTGCGAGGCGGAACTTTCCCGTTCGGAAGCACCCAGTAGATCAGGAAAAAGATGGCGATGCTCGCCGCGATCGCGAAGACCTTCATCACCAAAAAGCCCACCACCCGCACAAACCCGGCTCCGTACCCGTGCAGAATGAATTCCAGGGAAGCGACCGGGACCGCTGTCAGCGCGATCGACATCAGCGCCAGAGCCCCGCACGCGAATGCCAGCCCGAACGATACCACCTGATTCCCCAAGTACGATCGATTGTTCTCGAATCGCCAGATGCGGTTCAGCGCAACCTCGAGCGGCAGAAAGACTCCCGACGACGTAACCAGCAAAATCACCAGCGACACGGCCTGCACCCGCTGCCGCGAATTGACCATCGAGTTGAGGTTGCGGATCACGAAATCCTGCCCGGCCGGCAGATAGTCACGAAGCAGTTGCACGACGACCTCATACATGACGCGTGAATGAAAAACGCGCCGGATAAGGGTCATCATCAGCACGACGAACGGGAAGAAGGAAAGGATCGAGTTGGCCGCGACCGAGAAAGCGAAGGTGTGAACATCGGTCCGCATGAGGTACTTGATGGTCGAAAACACCAGCGCGCGGGAACTCGGCTGACGCCGCACCGCGGCTTTGACCGGCGTGCGGTCGCCGCGGGCGGGCACCGTCGGATTGGGAGGCTGGACCACGGGAAAAGCAAATCGTATCAGAATGAACAAGGAATTCTGCCACGAGCGCGGAACGGAAGTTCTCAGCGCGCTTACCGAGCTATTTCTTAATCTGCGTTAAAGTTATCATGAAATGACCTGCAGTCATATTCCGATTGTCTCCTAATTTTTCTTGCGAAACGTTTCAATACTGCTTATTATCTTGTGCTCAACGCCGGGGATTGGTCCGGTGGTGAGACCAGTAAGTTGGTTGACGTTTGTTAGGTGTGGTGGAAACGCGCCAAATTGTCG
>Ga0210396_10005889_pt1 | contig 11788 bp, 8 predicted proteins | sample IncBWH17OmetaG_FD_155466 | JGI IMG/M metagenome (GOLD analysis project Ga0210396, IMG submission 155466) | Forest soil microbial communities from Barre Woods Harvard Forest LTER site, Petersham, Massachusetts, United States - Inc-BW-H-17-O ...
CCAAGCTGGTCATCGACGGGCGGGGCCGGAGCTTGCCGGGCCATGAGGAGGGGTTTTTCTTGTGGCCGACCCTGATCGATTACGCCACGCCTTCGATGAAAAGCTACCAGGACGAGATCTTTGGTCCCGTGCTGCAGATCATTCGTGCGGGGACGTTCGAGGAGGCGCTGAGCTACCCGAACGTCCATCACCAAGGCAACGCGGTTACGGTCTTCACGCGCAATGGAGATGCGGCCCAGCGTTTTGTTGCCGAGGTCGCGGTAGGTATGGTGGGCGTCAATTTTCCGATGCCAACGCCGGTCGGCTACTACAGCCATGGCGGCTGGAAGGACTCAGCTTTCGGCGACCTTAACCAATATGGCGAGGACAGCATCCGCTTCTTCACGCGCACAAAGGTCGTAACACAGCGCTGGCCGCACGGTTGACCAGCCACCGACCAGAGCTTCGTCGTGCCGGACATAAGGTGAATGCTTCGATGCGTAATTCCTCGACGTGGAGGGAAGGCCCCTTCCCGACCTCTTCGATAAAGACTCTTTGAAAAGTCCGGGGACTCATGCCGGCGCGCCTGGCTCCTGCTTTTCCTACCAGTATTCACCGGCCCTTTAACGCGGAAACGTGCGATGTTGTCGTGGAGTTAAAGCCGGAAGTCGTCAGCTTTCATTTCGGGTTGCCGGAGAAATCCCTGGTCGATCGCCTCAAAGCCGCGGGCTGCGTGATCCTTAGCTCTGCGACGACGCACTTGAGCCACTGCGCAAGAAGGCGGAGTCCGAGGGCTCTGCCGACTTCACCGGGCTAACCGCCGGAGAAGCTGCGGCGCTCTGTCGAGAGCTTCCCGCAGGTGAGCTTACCTTGAAGCTGGCGGCTGAGACACTTCAGAGGCTCGGCGCTCTCGGCCGGGCACGCTGAGATTGGCGCGAAACCTTGCGAAACCAAGTCCACGGTTCGCTTGCGTCTTTGATCAAGTGCGCCGATCAAACCATCGACACCGAGCAGATTGCCGAGCACTGGGACCGCATGGGTCAACTCTACGCCTCGCTCAAGACCGGCCACGTCACGGCGTCAATGGCCCTGAAACGCCTGGTAGGCTTCAGCGCCAAGAACCGAAAAGCAGCTGTTCACCTGGCTCAACTCCTTAATGCGATTCAGTCCGAGCAATAAATTTCGCTCAACTGAATTTCTGGCACAAAAGGCCCCCAAGTTTTACAACAACAATAAATGCTACGATGGCGCGGCGTGCTGCTCGAACATCATTCAAGGCTTTTAGAAACTACAGATTGCCTCGGCAGCTTGTTGCATTTCAGAAACGATTTCGGTTGCTGGAACTTCCTCTACCTGAAATCCGCCTTGAATTTGATCGCCACACTTCCAATGCAGGCATGCCGCAATCAGGAACGCCGCGCCTAGCAAGATGCCAAGAATTCCACCGGTTATCGACGCGCCGCCATCGTGTTCTTTTGCGACTATTAGGAGACCTAAAGCGGAAAATCCCAGGGCCAAGCCGAGCAAGCTTATTGTGGTTGATATTTTCTGCAGTCGGCTTTGTGTTCTCATCCTAAATTCCGGTTGTCGATTTGGCTGCGCGGGCGGCTCGCTGTTCAAGCAGTCGGGCTTCGTAAACTTACAAAGGCATGAGAAAGCCCGAGTTTCAGAAAATCCGCAGAATTAAAGCGGCACTTTTATCAGGAGTGCCTTTTGGCGGCCCTAAATTTTCGGATCCTGGTTCGGTTGAGTATGTCGTGCCGTCGGATGTCCCGGTGGTTTGGTGTTTTTCGTTCCTATTACTAGTGGCAGCACATATAATGGAAAACACAAGCTTGTGGAACGGGACAACAGTTTGCCAAGGGGCCCTGCCCGCCCCTTTCGCACCACTCGGTGGAGCGTGGAGTTCTTTTCGGCTCAGATTGCGACCAAAGGGCGGTTAGGCCCATGAGCAGGGAGCCCCAACGCACCTGCCCGAGTTGCGGTAACGAGGTTTCTGAAGCAATGGAATTCTGTCCGGTTTGCATGCTTCGCCATGCTCTCGCTGGTGGGGTTGAATCTGGCAAATCTTCTGCTTCCGAGGACACCGTCAAGCCGACACCGAAACAGTCGAGGCAACGCTTTGAGCATTATGAACTGGTGAAGGGCGAAGACGGGACACCCGTTGAGTTGGGTCGCGGCGCGATGGGGGTCACTTACAAAGCGTTTGACGTCGATCTGCACTGCCCCGTAACGCTGAAAGTCATCAACGAGCGATATCTCGGTGATGAATCGGCGCGGCTACGTTTCTTGCGCGAAGCCCGCGCGGCGGCGAGCGTTCGCCACCCGAATGTTGCCTCGGTTTTCCACCTAGGCAGAACCGGTCGGAACTACTTTTACGCGATGGAGTTTGTAGAGGGGGAAACGCTCGAGAATCTTATCAAGCGCTCGGGCCGGCTTGAGGTAAAGCTGGCGCTCGAAATTGCGACGCAGGTGGCCGCCGGTCTGGCTGCGGTCCACAAGCAGAAACTCGTTCATCGGGACATCAAACCAAGCAACATCATGGTGAGCTTGGAGGACGGAGACCGCGTAACAGCGAAGATTATCGACCTTGGGCTCGCGAAGCCCTCACCCGACGCGCAGCTTGCTGAAGCGGCGATTTCAATTCCCGGAGCTTTTGCTGGTACACCGGAGTTCGCTAGTCCGGAGCAGTTCGCCGGAGTTGACGTGGACATCCGCTCGGACCTGTACTCGCTTGGGGTGACTCTTTGGAAGATGCTGACTGGGCAGACACCATTTCAAGGCACATCCGCCGAGCTGATGTACCAGCATTTGCATTCACCATTGGCGATTGGACAACTGGAGGGCGTACCGCAGCCGGTCGTTGTTCTCCTGGAGGCCCTGCTGCAGAAAGATCCAGCTCGGCGTTTCCAGAACCCGGCCGAACTTCTGAAGGCGATACCGACGATAACAGGCGCTATCGACACACGGTGTAGAATCACTCGTCAGAGTTTCCAAAAGACGCACTCTGGCGGTTCGCGCACCGGCACTCGCAGACCGACGGCACGACCAGGACCGAAGGAAATTTCAGTAGCCAGATTGCCGGTTACAGGAAGTGATGTTTTTGGGCGAGAGGAGGATATCGCTTTTCTGGAACGTGCATGGGCAAATCAGCAGGTAAATATCGTTACGATTGTCGCCTGGGCTGGCGTCGGCAAATCCACGCTCGTTAACCATTGGCTTCGACGGATGGCTGCTAAACATTATCGTGCTGCGGAGCTCGTCTTTGGCTGGTCCTTCTACAGACAGGGCACCAGTGGGGAGACTTCGTCCGCAGATGAATTTCTAGATGCGGGTCTCACTTGGTTTGGAGACCCAGATCCACTGCTCGGAACGGCGTGGGAAAAGGGCGAAAGATTGGCAAAGCTCATCGCACACCATCGAACCCTACTGGTTCTGGATGGCCTGGAGCCGCTCCAAAACCCACCTGGTCCACAAGAAGGGCGCCTACGTGAGCCTTCCCTCCAGGCGCTTCTGCGCGAGCTCGCCGCATTCAATTCGGGGCTTTGCGTCATCACCACGCGACTGCCGGTCGCTGATATTGCGGATCACGAGCGCACCTCTGCCCTGCGCCGCGACCTGGAACACCTATCCAGCGATTCTGGTGCGAAGCTGCTTCGAGCTCTGGGTGTTAAAGGCGATGAGGCGGAGTTGCGAAGTGCCAGCGACGATTTCCGTGGCCATTGTCTTGCTCTAACGCTGCTGGGCAGCTATCTGACCGATGCTTACAATGGAGATATTCGTTGTCGCAAAGCAGTGTCAGAACGCTTGGCGCACGATGTACGACAGGGAGCCCACGCCAGAAAGGTAATGGAATCTTACCAAACCTGGTTTGGCGAGGGCCCTGAGCTGTCAGTTCTTCGCATGTTAGGTCTATTTGATCGCCCCGCTGAAGAAAAGGCCCTTGGAGTCCTGTTGAAACTACCTGTTATCATTGGTCTCACAGAGTCGCTAACTGATTTGCGCCCTACCGAGTGGCAAACGATTCTCGCCAAGTTAAGAAGAGCAAGACTCCTCGCTCTCGAAGATCCGCATAATCCTGGAAAACTCGATACGCATCCTTTTATTCGGGAATACTTTGGCGAACAGCTCCGGAGTGAACAAACGGATGGGTGGAAGGAATGTAATAGGCGGCTCTTTCACTATTACCGAACGCTCGCGCCGCCGCTGCCGAATAGTTTCAGGGAGATGGAGCCACTTTTCTCGGCCGTCGTCTGTGGCTGCAATGCCGGTCTGTTTCGAGAGGCGCTGCATGAAGTTTATATTCCGCGTATTCAGCGGGGGGATGCCTACTTTGCGGCTAACGTTCTTGGAGCGACAGGGCCATTGCTCTCCGTTTTAGTTCATTTCTTTGAACACGGACGCTGGGGATCACTCGTTGAAACGGGCGTCGAAGGGCTGAATCTCACGGCGGAAGATCAGCTCTTCATCCTCATGCAGGCGGGGCTATACCTAACGGCCACGCGAGGAATGGGTGCACCAGAGGCACGAATTTGTTACGAGCGCGCCGAGCCCTTGTGTCAGTCGCTTGGTCGTCCGCTCCTCCTGTACGTGGCGCTCATAGGTCAGTGGCGCTATTCCCTCATGACGGACAAGTTGTCTGTTGCAATGCAGATCGCCGAGCGAGTTTACTCGCTGGCGCGAGAACAGGATAACGCTGCGATAGTGATTGGAGCTTATCGCGCTTTGTCAGCCACGCTTTACTTTTTGGGCAATTTCGAGTCCTCGCGAAAATACGCGATGCGTGGTGTTCAGATCTGGCATTCGGGAAACGTTAAGTCTCATACGGAAGATTACTATACTCCGGCTATCGGCTGTCTGGTCTATGCGGCCATGTCCCGGTGGCATCTCGGAGAGATCGCCTCTTCCCAAGCGAACATGGACGAAGCGATCTCAACAGCAAAGGAGCTGAAGGATATGAACGCATTAGCTCTCACGCTAAATTGGGCTGCGGATCTCTCTTACTTCGAGCGTAATCCTGCTGAAGTGGACCGCCTGGCGTCGGATTTGATTGAACTCTCCACGCGTCACAATTTTGTATACTGGCTAGCGATAGGATCGATTTTCCGCGGTTGGGCGCGCAGCACTTCCGGTGACACCGCGCAAGGTATTCCGTGGATAGAGCGCGGAATACGAGATCTTCGGACGGCTGGAGGGGTGGGCCTGCCAAGTCACTTGGCACGAAAGGCTGAAGCATTACATCTGGCGGATCGTAATTCTGAAGCTCTTGATGCAATCAATGAGGCGGAAGCACTGGTTGAAAGATTGGAGTTGCGCGATTGGCGGGCCGGATTGCACCTGCTTCGCGGGGTGTTTCTCGCGGCTATCGGTGCTGATGAGTCGCAAATTGAGGCTTCGTTTTGCGAAGCCATCAAAATCGCACGGGAGCAGAAGTCGATTTCGCTAGAGAAACGCACGGAAGCGACGTACGCAGAATACCGTCGGCAAAAAGCGAGCGCGTCAGGAGGACGTGGATTCCGACTACCTCTTTGTTGACGCCAAAGAGGAAGCCCCAAAAATCACACGCGAAAAATTAGCTGGTCTAGGGATTGCCCCAGATACACACATTCCGGTCGGTTATCGTCATATGATTGGTAAATATTCGGTGTAGACGCTGAGACACAGCGTGTGAGGATCTTTGCGTAAAACTCTGGATATAAGGTAATTACATCAATGATGGCTTGAACAAAGAAGAGCGAAGCGCGGCGGGAGTCCCTGAGTATTTTGACCGAGGCGTTGACCGCCAGATGGATGCTGAACTATTCTGCGGCAGTGGATTACTCGAAAATCATCACTATTGAGCCCGGCAAGCGCAGCGGCAAACCGTGTATTCGCGGCATGCGAATTACAGTGCAGGATGTTTTTGAGTACTTGGCCGGAGGTATGACGGAGGATCAGATTCTAGAGGATTTTCCTGAGCTTACCCGGGAGGATATTAATGCTTGCTTCGCCTTTGCGGCCGACCGCGAGCGGAAGCTCTTCGTGGCGCCGGCGTGAAGCTGCTATTGGATGAAAACCTCTCGGACAGGATTATTTCTCGGGTTGTTGATTTATTTCCTGATTCGACGCACATCAAGGCAGTCGGTCTAAGCATTTGCACGCGCCCTTACCGCTCGACCCACTCGAAGGTGTTCCAGAGACGGTGGTTACTCTCCTTGAGGTGCTGTTGGAAAAAGACCCGGCGCGGCGATTTCAGAATCCGACCGAACTCCTGAAGGCGATACCGACGGTAACCGGACGAATCGACACGGGGCGCAGAATCACTCGGCAGAGCTTGCAGAATATGGCTACTCCTGCTTCGCGCGCCGTAACCCGCAAACCACGAGCAAGACTCGGACCGGCGAAAATCTCAGTGGCCAGATTGCCTATCACTGGAAGCGATATCTTTGGTCGCGAGGAGGATATCGCTTTCCTGGATGACGCATGGGCAAACCAGAATATAAATGTTGTTACAATCGTTGCCTGGGCTGGTGTCGGGAAGTCCACGCTAGTCAACGGTTGGCTCGGGCGAATGGCTGCTGAGAACTATCGTTCTGCGGAGCTCATTTTTGGCTGGTCCTTTTACAGACAAGGCACCGTCGGAGACACTTGGTCCGCTGATGAATTTGTTCACACGGCTCTCACTTGGTTTGGTGATCCAGATCCACGGTTGGGAAGGGCATGGGAGAAAGGCGAGAGACTCGCGAAGCTCATCGCGCATCGTCGAACCTTATTGGTTCTGGATGGCCTGGAGCCGCTCCAAAATCCACCTGGACCACAAGAAGGATGCGTACGTGAGCCTTCCCTCCGGGCGCTTTTGCGCGAACTTGCTGCCTTCAATACAGGGTTTTGCTTGATTATTACTCCATCTGCGTACAAAGAAAGTTAGTAGCGGCAGAGCACTTCATCCGGAACGGAGGATGTCGCCGCACGCAAAATATCGACCAAAGAATCACGCAAGATAATTTTTAAGGTCACAGCTAATCGTCACTTTGCGAATTATCTGGCACAACTTTTTGCGCGCTATTTGGCAAAATCGGCCGACAGCTTTTCCTGCTCCGCGAATTCAAGCAGCCCTTTCGCCAGTTCGTCATCGGTTTCGAAGACAAGAATGAATGTTTTCGGGACTGATCGATTTGTCTGGACTTCATTGTTCCTCCTCAATTCGCAAAGAATCGCAGCAATTCCTGCAGTACTTCTTCCGGCTGCTCTTCCGCCAAGTAGTGTCCGCTGTTCAGCGCTCGCCCTTGAACGGGTGCACGCGCATGCTGTCTCCACACCTCGAGCACATCCCAAAGCTTGCCCACGGCACCTTTCTCTCCCCAGAGCGCGAGGACTGGGCATTCTACTTTTCGCCCTGCGTTCTCGTCTTCCTCATCCATCTCAAGATCGATGTCCGCGGCTGCCCGGTAATCCTCGCAACTCGCGTGGATTGCTTCCGGCGTACAGAAGCAACGCTGGTACTCCTGCAGCGCCTCGTCCGTCAGCGCTCCGGAAGTGCCGCTTTGCAGCTTGAGGTGTTGTTCGAGAAAGAAAGCGGCGTCTGCACCGATCATGTGTTCTGGAAGCGGAGCCTTCTGAATCAAAAAGAACCACCACATATATTTGGTGGCAAACTCCTTTGAGGTCTCGCGATACATCCGCAGTGTGGGCACGATATCCATGAAGCAAACTTTGCGGACAGCCTGGGGATGGTCGAGGCACATCCGATGAGCTGTCCGTGCGCCGCGATCATGGGATGCGACGGAAAACGTTTCATGGCCCAGATGGTGCATCACCTCGACCTGGTCCTGCGCCATCGCCCGAAAGGAGTAATTCTCATGGCGTGCACCGCCCTCCGGCTTGCCTGAGTCGCCGTAGCCTCGAAGGTCCGTCAGCACCACGGTGTACTGCTCGGAAAGCCGATCGGCGACTTTGTGCCAGATGAAATGCGTCTGAGGATACCCATGCAAAAGAAGCAGTGGAGGGCCGGCATCTCTTCTCAGGGTGTGAATCGTCGCCCCTCGCGTTGCTATGTCTTCGACTGTGAAACTCTCAAATGCCATTCCAATACATCCAGACTTTTTCGTCCGCGGTCGGGCCGATTGAAGACCATCGACGGCATGCTTCCTCCGCGGTATCAGGACTTTAGTCCAATTGTTCGCCGATAGCTTGCACAAAATCCCTCGTGGTCGCGGCAGCTCGAAAGGAGCGGATGACGGACATTTGTCGACCATCAATGCCCTAATTTGATCCGCTCGCTTCGATAGATGCACCTTTGAATTAGCGGAAAATTGCACCCGCAATAGCCGGACCCACCGTCAGCACCGTTAACCTGTGCTTCACTAGACGGTTAATATCGAGCAGCCGCCGCAGACCATTGGCGTCATAGCTCTTAATTCCATTCTCGAAAAGGACCGATTTCGAGAGTCCATTCGCACGCGCAGGCAGATCCAGAGGATGAAGAACTTACGCTTCTCAAAAACACCTGTTTATTTCAGCACATACGGTCCAGGAACGGAATCACCCTGTTCCATGGAATTGAATACCGCGTCGGCGAAAGAACTCGATCGTCTCTTTGATGCTCGAATAACCGGTCCGTCTTCCGGCAAGAGCTAGTTCGTCTCCGATCTGATTTCCTTCAGAGACAATTAAGAAGTCAAACTCGCCTTTATCGATCTGTTTGGCCATCGCATAGGCTTCGCGGAGGACCGCTGCACAAACCAGATGCGCAGTCGCATCGGGCTGTTCGAGGAGACATGCATCTGCTGCACTGGCCAGCCGCCTGAAGAACTCAATCTTAGAACAATGATTCATGAGTGATTCTTCGTAGAAAGGATCTCTGAGAACCTCGAAGAAATAGGAAACCTCCAGCGCATGCTCTGTGAGAATTTCGCGGTCTCTTGGATACAACGATCTCCTCAAATGCTCAGGCTGCGGAGGGGATGAAATCACGACATCTGTCTCGGACCAATGGCGACTAGCCTTCGGGAGCACAGGGTTAGCGAGAAGGTGAGCCAACTCGTCGAGTTTCTTCATTTGAACATTTGACGCATTTGCTGATCACGGCACCCACTTGCTTTTGCGACGGCCATCCATACCGGACTTCTCGCATTCTTCCGAACCGCAAAACGCTTCTCCCTTCGCGGCTACGAATATGGAGGATATTAATATTTTACGAGTTAACCACCTCTGCGTTCCTGATTTCATCGGCTCTGCGCATCGACACGAATCGATCACTCCGAATATGCCCGAAACTCGGAATATCAATCGAAAAGCTCCGTTAAGGCGTTCTGTCACCGCACAAATGCATCTGGCGGCCGCCGGACCACAGACGCGTTGCTACGGAATTTCCGTTTTCAGTAGGAAGGGTGGCCTTCTCCGCTCATGATATCCCTGCGGATCTTCCAAGTATCGCCCTCACGGACTATAACCCATCTATAGTGGCCACTGTCGCTGCCGACAGAACCGTTACCCTGATAATTGCAACTCCATGTTCCGAACGAAAGTATCTCATTGCCGACCGCACTCACCCGATTGACAGTGGTAATATAATTGCTCTTGTTCCAACGCTTAAAATAGAGTCTTTCATACTCTCTTTCGATGGCCTGCGGACCGTGATATGTTCCGTCGTGGTACGTCGCCCAAACCGCGTCCTGCGCGTAGAGCGCCGCAATGGCAGGCGCATCGTGTCTGTTGATTGCAGCATCATAATTCATAGCCAACGCACGAATCTGCTGGTTTATTTGTGGATCGACCGTGCCTTTTTGTTGGGCAAGGGGCGGCACGGTAAAGCTGATTGCCAATCCTACAAGGGCAACTATTAGGCGGATTTTCATTGTTTCTTCTCGGTGTTTTACAATGGTTGTCGTTGAAAAGATCCGCCGCAGGATAAAAGCGCGCGAACGGGTCCATTTTCCAGGCCTCCACCGCTGGTCCCCTGGCTCTGGAAATGAGCGCCTGTGTGGTGGGAGATATTGTCTGCACCTTGTTCTCCCGAAAAATTCGCAGGAAGTTTCAAGAAACATGCGAAAAAGGGGCTTCTAGTTCAGCCGACTGTTTGAAGCGCTTTTTCTTCCCATGACACGCAGGACGTGTGGTTCTCGTGGCTTTCGGTGCCGACGAGATGCAAATTGAGGTCTCGTTCTGTGAAGCCATCAGAAACGTTCGACTGTGCTTTTGGGCCAAGACCGAACGGAAGAGGAAGGGAGCGGCGTTTTCCCTCAAAAGCCGATCAGCCGGCAACGGGTGAAGCCCAAGGCCGGCCGATTTTGCAGGGGGTTAGAGCACAGCTTGCTTTGGTCTAGAATAGGGAAAGAAAAAAGCCTCCGATCGTGGCTAAAACCGTGCCGACGGTCGACCAACCGCTTGAACCGCTAGTGCTCTTCTCCTGGCGTTCCTTCGCGGCCGCCTCTGCCTTCTCGCGCTCCTGTTTCTTTTCTTTTTCGAGCGCCGCCTTCTTCTCGGCTGCTACCTTCTCGTCGTGCCGCTCCTTGGCTTCTTTCTCTTCCTTCTCCAGCTTTTCCTTCTTCTTCTCCCGCTCTTCATAGAGTTTAGCTCTGCCTTCAGCAGAGAGCGGGAGTTGATATTGCACGTACCAGTCATGCGGACCAGCAAATGCGGTGAAGTCGTCCTTGAGGATGTCGCTCTTGCCTTGTTTACTCCATGTCGCACCGTTCGAAGCGTCTCCCGCGAATTGGAAAAGAACGACACCGCCGCTGCTGCTCTTCAATCCTAGCACAATGTCGAGATCATGGCCCGGGTTCTTCTTTCTATAGTCGCCGGAAAAAAGGTATTCGCCATCCGGATTTACCGTCAGATTGGCTGATCCGGCGTCATTCTTGAAATGCCAATTGTGGACGATAGGTCCCGTGCTTGCGGCCGCCTTTTGTACTCCGGAGCTCTCCGTATCTGCATCTGCCGTCGTCGGGGACTGCGCAACGGCCGGCGTCGCAGACTGAGCACCGCCCTAATCGGGCGTAAAAGAAATAATCGTAAGGACGGTCAAAGAACACATTTTAAGGAGGTGTTCACGAACGCCGTGACTTACGGGTATTGAGTTCATATTGCTTGTGTGTTTTGAGTTCATAACGAGACTTTTTATATTTGCGTTTTTTAAGTCGAGCAGCCGGGATGGCTGGTCCAGTTTCCACGCCTTCACCGCTGACTCCCTGCCTCTGGAAGAGAGCGCCCTGGGTGATGGGAGATATTGTCTGCACATCTTGTTCTCCCGAAATATTGGCAGGTAGTTTCAAGAAAAATGCGAAAATGGGTCTTCCTGGGGGTTGTTAGCGCAAAGCCTCCATTGTGTCACAGCGGTCGGCGCGACGCCGTCTGAGTCGAAAGAATTCCGGCACGGTTTGCGAGGCAACCGGGCCTCTTGCCCAGCCGGCTGATGGTCCGCTTTTTTCTTGAGGCCGCAGGCACTTTCTAGCAAAATCACGTTAGTGGGCACGCCACTTGACTCGACGGCTGGCGGGCGGTCCAAGCTCCATACGACCCAGTGGGGACTGGTTGCCGCCGCGTCTGCTGAAGGCGCCGGGGAAGCCCGCGCTGCCTTGGAGGAACTCTATCGCCTTTATTCCTATCCGGTTTACGCCTTCGTCCGCCGACGGGGCTATGGCCCCCACGACGCCCAGGACCTCACCCAGGATTTCTTCGTCCACCTGCTGGAGAAAGGCGCCCTGGGGCGGGCTGACCCGCAGCGTGGCCGGTTCCGCAACTTCCTGCTCGGCGCATTGGAGCATTTCCTGGCCCATGCCGCCGAACGCGCCGACGCCAGCAAACGGGGTGGCGGCTGCCAGTGGGTGTT
>Ga0210396_10005890_pt1 | contig 11788 bp, 7 predicted proteins | sample IncBWH17OmetaG_FD_155466 | JGI IMG/M metagenome (GOLD analysis project Ga0210396, IMG submission 155466) | Forest soil microbial communities from Barre Woods Harvard Forest LTER site, Petersham, Massachusetts, United States - Inc-BW-H-17-O ...
AAGAAGGGGGCGTCTGTTGCGCAGGCTGCTGCTGTGAATAGTTTGGCGTTGAGTTGGAAGCGCGATACGAGGGCGGTGTTGAGGTGGCCGTTGACGGCTTGGAGGCCGTCGAGGTTGGTGAAGGAACGAACGGCGAGGCGATTCGCGAAGTCGTGGCAGGTGATTTTAAGTCGCTTGCGGTGTCGCGGGCGGCGCGTTCCCGTGGAGGAGATGTGCGCGCGGATGGAGAAGGTTCGACGTCTGCCTTCGAAGAGTTTGGTTGTGAGCTAGTCGAGAGAGAGGAGAGCGATTGAGTTGCGGTTTGCGTGTTCTGGAATTGAGACGTTGCCTGGTCACTTGGATTCGCTTCAGGCGAGTTGGAAATTTCGCTGGCGGCGGAATCTCTGACGGCTGGATCTTCGGAAGGCGCCGGGATCACTGGGGAAGCGGAAAGTGGATTGGCGGAAGCGCGCTGAGCATCAGAATCACCATTCGGAACTTCAGCGCGGCGCGGTTCGCTGTTGGCAGTCGCGAAGTCGGGTAGGAGCGTTTGGTGGTTTCGAGAATAGAAGAATCCGGCGCCGAAACAAATGCCGCCCAAGAGGATCATGGCGCCTAGGATTTTTAAGAAGCTGGGCGACTCTTTGCGAGTCACGTAGGAGTAGGGTTCGGCGAAGAGCGGGGGGAGAGCAACAGGTGTAACCAGATTTGTGGAGGCGGCGGCGCGTGGTGACGTGGTTTCGAACATCGAGGTGCGGAAAGTTGGCGGAGGTGGGAGTTGTGGAGGCTCGAACTTTGCGGCGGGTGCTGCAGCTGCGGTTGCGGACAAGTCGGGCGAGAAAGTTTCGAGATGAATCGAATGGCCGTTATCGGGAGGCGCGTACTCTGGTTCGGGATCAGTTGGGATCGAAGTTGGATTGACGCTTGCGGAGTTTGCAGTTGGGGACGACGAATCAGGCGTTGCAGGTGCCGACGCGGGTGGAATACGAGAGTGGATCCAATCTGAGATGCGATTTTTGGCTTCGTGGGGTAAGGAGGTGAAACGCGCGCCGGCCTTTTTTCCGGAAGCGCTTTTCCACACGATGGCAGCAGGGGCTTCGATGAGATGGTCGGAGCCAGGCAATTGAAAGGTGACGACCACTTCATCGTTCGAGAGCGCTCTTGCGGCGCGAAACGATAGTCCAGCGACACTTAGATCGCCGAGGAGTCCTGCGTTTCCGTCATCAAATTGCAGGTAAGCCGAGGAATGCAGGGGCTTGCGAAATTGAGAGCGGCGATCGACGGGCGGGCGCTTGCCGTTGGAAGGAGTCTCCGGTTGGTGAACGGCAGGGACGGTAGAGTGAGTAGTGTTGGGAGATGACGGCAAAGTCCCCCCACGTGAAGGCGACGTATGGGGTACCCGGTTTTTAGGCTCTTCTTGTGAAACCGCACCGAGCTTGGCGGGCGCGGCATTTTCGTTTTGCAGAGTGATCCAATCGAGAATTTGTTTGCGCGGACGGGGAAGAAGATTGACGAAGCGAAAGCCGGCGCGTTTTCTGGTTTCGCCGATCCAGGTAATTTCCGCGGTAGCTTCAATGGTTTCGGGAAAGCGCGGGAGTTGAAACCGGAAGTGTAACGTTTGATCGCTGGAAATCGCTTGAGCTGCGCAGAGGGCCATGCCTTCGCGACTGATGTCTAGAATGATGCCGCCATTGGTGGGGCCGATTTCGACGTACTCAATGGGCTTGACGGGGAAACGCGGATTGAGCCTGCGATCAGAGGTCGGTGGAGCGCCGGGACATTTTGGCGACTGCGACTCTTCCATAAAACGCGGGCTCCGACCTCTCGAATGGAATATTGGGCGAGCGGGGGTGCGAAACCTGGAACTTCCCGACGTCCAATTATACAGGCGGTTTGGTCCGGCACAACGTGCGTCGGTAAATCACTGTAGGAGGTCTTAGGGGTGGTTATATCGTCGGCGTTACTGGTGCGGAGTGAGTGCAACTTGGCTGAACCAAAACGTGCCGGCGAGGTTGGCGTCGAATTTGTGGCTGGGCTTGCGGACGACGGTGAGTAAGAGCAAGTGCGTGTTGCTGCCGGTGATGAAGAAAAATTTGTGTTGCGACCAGGGCGCGGTGCCTAGTACCGGATCGGTTGCGCCGAAAATTTTGGCAGGATCGTAGGCGTCGGCGAGTTGCAAGCTGAGGCCGCTGTCGGTAGTGATGCCGGCGGTGCGCAGGGACGCGGAGAAATCATATTTGGTGCTGGGTTCGACTGGGACGAATTGGGCTACTGCGTCGTAATAGAGATTCTGCGAGCCGTCGAAATCGATACGCAGCGAGTGATTGGCACCGGTGGGAAGGCCTTCAGATTCCCGAGTGACGGTAACGCCTTGGATAGGAGTGACGCGCCAGTCGAAGCCACCGTTGAGAATGCCGACCTGAAAATTGCCATTTTCTATCAGGGTGTCGCGCGATGCGGGGGACGGAATGAATGATGGGAAACGGGTGAGTACGGAGGACCAGCCTTGCGAAGCGCGCGAAAGATCACGGGATTGGATGAGCGAGTCGAGATAGTGAAAGGTTTGATTGATTTCGAAGGAAGAATGGAGCTGCAGCAAACGATCCCACGCTTTTTGCGCGGCGATGGTGTTGTTGCGGTCGACTTGGAAATTCAAATAGGCCGCGATCGTGGCTGATTCGTCGGGGAGAAGATCGTTGACCACCGTGGCGGAATCGATGCGGGCGTTGGAGGCGAGGGCGAAGATCTGATTTTGGGGGATTAGGTTGGAGGAAAGAACTTTGCGCAGCAGCGGAAGCGCTTCGCTGGTGTTACCGGAACGCACGTAGAAATTTGCGACTTGCCAATTAATTTGGGGCGAATTGGAGAAGAGGGTGAGGGCACGGCGGAAGTATGCGGCGGCAAGTGTGGGCTGGCCGGCCCACTCGTAGGCTTGAGCCAGGTTCGCGGAATAAGTGGCATCGAAAGGCGACAGGCGCACAGCCGTTTGGTAGAGGCGGACGACACCGTGGGGATCGGGATCATCGCCGTAAAGGTGAAGGAGATTGGCGGCGGTGGCGGGATAGACAGGATTGGTGGGATCCCATCGGATTGCGTTTTGCAACGCGTCGGGAGTGTTTTGATGGATGTAATACGCGGCGACGCCTTCGCGGGCCGCGGAAATGAGTAGTAGCGAGAGAATGCCGAGCAGTAGCAAGCGCAGTGCGGTCACGAGTTATTCCCGGCGTTCGATTCTATAGCTAGACGTGACTAGAAAAAAGTTTGGCCTGTGAATACGGACGATTTTTAAAGAACGTTATTTGGCCGATTGCTGGCTGGCTTTTTCTTCTGTCGGTTCTTCGAATTTCTCCCAGGAGGAATCGGGATTGTATTCCTTTATGGTCTTGGCGAGCGTGGAAGTTTTCTTGCCCAAGTCTTTTTGGTAGATGACGCCGTCTTCTCCCACGATGAAGGTCATCACACCTGAGGAGCGATATTCGGCGGGATAAGCGACGAAGGCGAAGCCACCGATCATTTTGCCACTCTCAATATAATTCTTTACTCCGCCCGGGGCGTTTTTGCCCTGACGGGTGAGAAGGCGGTAGTAATAGCCGCGGTACGGAGTGGGTGCGGCATCCGCTTGCGGGGGAGCAGCATCAGCAACGGCGCGGGCGAGAAGCGGGCCAACAGGACTTTTTGGTTGGCCGCTGACAGGCTCCCAATAGAGGCCATTTTGTTGCCCGGGATCGCTGAAGACTTTGGGCGCGTATCGATCAGGATGCGTGGAGCGATACTCCTTTTCGGCGGCGACGAGTTCCTGGCACACGCGCATGGTGGACATTTCATTCTTGCCAATGCGGCGGAACAGGATTTCGTGTTCGGCGGCATCGGTGTCGAAAAACCAGGAATCGCCCTTGTTAACGAGGGGAATGGGAGTGGGCCAGTTCATGGCGCCAATGTAGAGGGTGGTGGTGCCGTCCGGCTCTTTCACGAGGCGATGCAATTCCTGATATTTCTGGACGAAGTGGGCGCGATTCTCTGCGTCTTCGGTTTCGTCGCCGGAGGAGATCAGTTGCTTGGCGTCTCGGCCGAGGATGACGAGCAACTGCTTTTCGTCGTTTTGTTGAGTAGCGGTGAAGAGCGCTCCGCTGGCCGCCTCGGCGGAGGGAAACGTTTTCTGGCCGTGCTGTGGCTGTGGCTGTGGCTGCGCGGGGATAGAGAAAGATGCGATGAGAAAGATCGCTAAAGTGGCCACTTTGGGAAATTTGGACTGCAAATTATGGAAGCGAAGCTTAGTGAGGCGCATGTGACTCTTCTCCGTCCTTGATCTTCAATCTTTGAAGCGACAATCTGGCAAACAAAAACTTTCAAAAGCGAATCGGTCGAGTTTATGTCAAAAACGTGAAAACGAGCACCTCAGCGGCTAAAGCCGCATTTACGCTGGCCTGTTTTTGGCACGACTGAAGTCGTGCCCTGAGGGCCTAACTTCTCCACTACTCTCTGACGGCCTGTTTTTGGCACTATTAAAGTCGTGCCCAGACGAACGAAAGAAACCTCCGAGCGTCTTTTAGATGTTAAACCACGCCGAACATTCTCCCTTAAGAAGTCCGAACAGGAAAATTGATTAGTGGCGACCACCACCGCCGTGGGAGCCTCCGCCACCACCGTGACTGAATCCGCCGCCACCGAAACTCGCACCGCCGCGCGAAGAAAAACTGCGGGCCTGGCCGCCGTGATCATAGCCGCTGAAAGCGCTGGAGCGGGTGCCGCTCTGGCCTCGAGGAGCACTGTAACCGCGAGCGGCGTCGTTGTTTCCATCGAAAGGCCGGACGGTGGCGCCGGGGCGATTGTAAACTCCACGCGAGCCACCAAAGTTTCCGTGGTTGCCACCATTGAAATTGCCGTGGGCATTCACGCCGCCATGTTCACCGCCGTGAAAATTATTGAAGCCACCGTGCTCGCCACCGCGATAGAAATTATTGCGATTGTAGAAAGTGCGGCTGTTGGAGTAATAACGAGCGTGATTGTAAACGGGGTAGTGGCCGTGCCAATCGAATCCCCAACGAGGCCAGCCCCAACCGTATCCAGCAAAAAAACCGATGCCAAACGCGGGGCCGAAGGAGAGATAGGGACCGCCAAACCAAATTCCGGGATAGGGATACCAACCAGGCCAAGCAACGATTGGGCCACCGTAAACGGTCCATGGATCGTAGGCGGGGACGTAGACGACTTCAGGATTCGCGGGCTGAATAGTGATGGTAGAGTTCTGGTCGGCGACGGTTTGCTGCGGAGTGGACTTGAGATTTCCAGATTCTTGCGCGCGGCGACGCATAACTTGAACGGCATCCATCACGTCGGGCTGCTGGTTGTAATAGGCATCGCCGAGCGAAGAGGTCCAGGAAAGATTTTTGTCCATGTTGCCGAGGATGGAAGGAAAGGCAGCGAGAGCTTTGACGCTGGGATCCCAAGGTTCCTGGTCGACAGCTTGGGCCAAGGCGTCACCCTTTAGATCGGGATGTTGTTGAACCCAGCGATCGGCCTCGACGATTTGTTCGGGAAAAGTGGCCGCAGCCAAGATTTGCGCGACGAGAGCGTCTGGGTAAAGGGCGATGGGGGCAACGAGTTGTTGCAGTTGCTCGGGAGATTGCTGGGCGTACGGCGGCGCATTGCGAGATTGGGTGGAAGAATTTTGGGGAGTAGGTTGTTGGTCATCTTGCGCTGGCAGACTCTGGGGAAGAGCAGCGAATAAAATGGCGGCGGAGAATAGCGGGATTAAAAGACGCCTGGCGAATGGAAGTTTAAGAAACATGGAGGCAAGACCGACCCTGTTTGTGTTCATACGTCCTCCGCACCCACGCCTGGGTGCCTACTAAGGTAGATGAAATGGGTGTGAGTTAGGTTTCTACGAAGTACTGAGGGCTGCGATGTTCATTTGAGAATCGAGGAAGATCGGCGGTGAAGCGGTTGATAGAAATATTATCCGCGGCTGGGCTTGGGGCGGGAGAAAAAAGTGCCGGAGAGCCGTCTAAAGCATCCAATGTACGTCCTTAGCAAGATGGGGTTGGTAGGACCGGCCGACCTAGGAAGATTGCCGCCCACGGCGGTGAGGCTCACAAAAAATCGAAGTAGAGGAGGCTGCTTTGAGGTTCAGTCAGGCAAGCAGGTGCGCAATTTTGTTGGCCGTGGCGTTGTGGTGTGAAGGAAAAGGAAATAGGGCGCAAACGCAGACGACTACGCTAACTGCAACTTCACCAGGCCAAGCGGTTCCGGGAACTCAGGGAGTAAGCCCGTTCGCGGGGAGCACTCCGGGAAAACTGGTCCCGGGAGTTTTGCAACTTTCGTTGCAAGAAGCGATCGACCGTGGACTGCGACAAAATTTGGGAGTGCTGCTATCGAATGCGGATATACGAACAGCGCGAGGGCAAAGATGGGAGCAACTGAGCGCGCTGTTGCCGCACGCGGAGTTGTCGCCGTACGTGGCGGCCTCGGAAATAAATCTTGCGGAATTGGGATTCGGCAGTGTGAGCGGGCTGAAAATACCGGCGTCGGTGGGGCCGTTTTCGTACTTCGATTCGCGGGTGGGAGTGACGCAGACGTTGGTGGACTTGAAGTCGATCAACGGAGTCCGCGCGGCAAACCAGAGTTTGAAATCCGCAGAATACACGTATCGAGATGCGCGCGATTTGGTGGTGCTAGCGGTGGGATACACGTATTTGCAGGCGATTGCGGACGAGGCACAGATTGAAACGGTGGAAGCGCAAGTAAAAACGGCGCAGGCGCTCTACGACCAGGCGTCGGATCAAGTGGATGCGGGAACTTCGCCGGCGATCGACGCGCTGCGAGCAAGAGTGGAACTGCAAACACGGCAACAGCAATTGATACAGGCGAAGAATACGTTTGCGATACAGAAGCTGAGCATCGCGCGCGTGATTGGATTGGCACCGGGCCAGGAATATGAGCTGACGGACAAGTCGCCGTACCAGCCGTTTGAAGGGATTACGGTGGAGGAAGCAGAGCACCGCGCTTACGCATCGCGATCAGATTACAAAGCGGCGGCGGCGGACGTAAAAGCGGCGGAATACACGAAGAAGGCGGCGGCGGCGGGCTATTTGCCATCACTTTCGCTGAACGGAGATTACGGCGCGGCAGGTTCGCATCCATCAACAGCGACACAAGTGTTTGACGTGAAGGGCACATTAACGATTCCGATTTTTCTGGGCGGCAGCGTGCACGGCGATGTGTTGCAAGCGGACGCAAGGCTGGAGCAGAGCCGGGAGCGTCTGGAGAATCTGCGGGCGCAGATTGATGCGGATGTGCGGACCGCGCTGCTGAATTTACAGTCGTCGGCGGAACAAGTGAAGGTGGCTCGCAGCAATATTGATCTGGCGGAAGAGACGCTGGTACAGTCGCGTGATCGATTTACCGCGGGGGTCACGGACACGGTGGAAGTGGTGCAATCGCAAGAAGCGGTGGCGAGCGCGCACGACCAATATATTTCCAGCTTGTACAACTTCAATTACGCGAAGATTTCTCTGGCGCGCGCTTTGGGTGCAGCGGAAGCGGGCGTCAAAGAATATTTCAAAGGAAAATAAAATGGCGGACGAGACCCAAGCCCGTTCAGTGCCAAGAGCAGAAAGCGGAACACCTGCGAATCCGCCGAGCAGCAGTACGGCGGAGGATCGGAAGTTTTCTCCTCGAGTGTACATCGCTCCGAAAACGAGGAGGCGAACTTTAATTATTTTCGCAGCGATCGTGCTGATGATTGGCGGCGTATTGCTGTGGAGATATCTGAGCACGTACGAATCGACGGATGACGCGCAGGTGGATGTGCACCTTTATCCGGTGAGCGCGCGTATTTCAGGATATGTGATTAAGGTGAACGTCGACGACAACCAGTGGGTGCGGGCAGGAATGGTGCTGGTGGAAATCGATCCTAAAGACTACGAAGTCGCGGTGGCACAGGCGCAAGCGAATCTGGCCAATGCAGAAGCCACGGCGCAATCGCTGAATATTACGGTGCCGATTACGTCGGTGAGTACGACCAGCCAACTGAAATCGACGGCTTCGGATATCGAGAATACGCAAGCAGGAATCGTTGCGGCACAGCGGCAATTGACGGCGGCACACGCGCAAGTGGAGGAGGCGGAGGCCAATGACGTGCGGGTGCAAGACGATTTGAAGCGCTACAAATTGCTGGTGGATAAACGCGAAGTGGCGCAGCAAATTTACGATCAGGCGTTGGCGTCAGCGAAGGCAAGCACAGCGGCGGTGGCCGCGGCACAAGCCAACGAATCCGCCGCGCAACAATTTGTGCAACAAGCGCAAAGCAAGCTGGTGGAGGCCGAAGCGAACCATCAGAGCGCAGAAACCGGGCCGCAGCAGGTTTCGTCGACGAAGGCACGGGCTCGCGCGGCAATCGCGGATGTGGAGCAGAAGCGGGCGCTACTGCAGCAGGCGCAACTGAATCTGCAATACACGAAAATTATTGCTCCGGTGAGCGGCGAAGTGAATAAGTCGGTGGTAGTTGGACTGAATGTGCAGGCCGGACAACAAATGTTGACGGTAGTGCCGCTAGATCAAGTGTGGGTGACGGCGAACTTTAAAGAGACGCAACTGCGGCACATGAAAGTTGGGCAGAGGGCCAAGATCCACGTGGACTCCTCGGGACATACCTTCAAAGGGCACGTGGATAGCATCGCTGGGGCGACGGGGCCGACGTTTAGTTTGTTGCCGCCAGAAAACGCGACCGGGAACTACGTCAAAATCGTGCAACGTATTCCGGTGAAGATTGTGTTGGACGCCGGAGAAAATTCGAATCGCGAGCTGCGACCTGGCATGAACGTGGTGCCAAACGTATACCTGCAATGAGCGCCGCAACACTAACGATGGACCAGGACATCTGGCGGCCAAAATATAATCCGTGGCTGATCGCTGTAGTTGTGGCGATGGCCGCGTTCATGGAAGTGCTGGACACCAGCATCGCCAACGTGGCGCTGCCGTATATAGCGGGGAATCTGGGAGCGAGCAACGACCAGAGCACATGGGTTTTGACGTCGTATCTGGTCTCGAATGCAATTATTTTGCCAATCAGCGGATGGCTGGCGGGGACGCTAGGCCGGAAACGATTTTTCATGGCGTGTCTTGGCGTGTTTACGGTGAGTTCGCTGCTGTGCGGAATCGCGCCGAGCCTGGGATTTCTGCTGTTGTTTCGGGTGTTGCAAGGAGCGGGCGGTGGCGGGTTGCAGCCAATGGCGCAGGCAATTCTGGCGGATACTTTTCCACCACATCAGCGGGGATTGGCATTCGCGCTTTACGGCATCACGGCGATTATGGCGCCAACGATTGGGCCGACATTGGGCGGATGGATCACGTTCAATTATTCGTGGCGGTGGATATTTTTTATAAATTTGCCGGTGGGGCTGATCACTTGGTTTCTGGTGCGGCGCTTTGTGGAAGATCCGCCGTATTTGGCAAAATTGAAAGCAGCGGGAGTGAAGCTGGACTACATCGGAATTGCCTTGTTGACGTTGGGCATCGGAGCACTACAGGTTCTGCTGGATAAGGGGCAGGAAGACGATTGGTTCGGGTCGCGGTTTATCACCACGCTGATCATTACTGCGGCGGTATGCCTGACATCGCTGGTGATCTGGGAATGGTTTCAAAAGGCGCCGATCATCGACGTAAAGATGTTCAAGAGTTTTAACTTTGCGAGTGCCAGCTTGATGATGTTCATGTTGGGAATTTTGTTGTTCAGCAGCCTGGTGCTGATGCCGCAATTTCTGCAGACGCTGGTGGGTTATACATCGCAACTGGCTGGGGTGGCATTGTCGGCGGGCGGGCTGGTACTGCTTTGCGAAATGCCAATCATGGGGAAGCTGACAACGAAAATCCAGGCGCGATATTTGATTGCGTTTGGGTGGTTCTCATTGTCGATTGCCATGTACTACTCGACGATACGAATCGATTTGCTGATCAGCTTTAGCGCAGCAGTGTGGCTGCGGATCGCGCAGGTGATTGGATTGGGATTTTTGTTCGTGCCGATCACGCTGGCGGCGTATATCGGGATTGCGCCGGAGAAAAACAATTCGGTGGCGGGGATTGTGAACTTCATGCGGAATATGGGAAGCAGCGTGGGGACTTCGCTGGTGACGACGCTGATTGCGCGGCGATCGCAATTTCACCAGCAAATCCTGGTGGATTACGCGCGCCCGGATAATCCTAATTTCCAGAATTCGCTGAATGGGCTGAGCCAGCAAATAGCGCACTCGGGACTGGGCACCCATGACGCACAGGCGCAGGCATACGCCAGGATTTACCAGACGGTGCAGACGCAGGCGGCAAGTCTTTCGTACATTGATACGTTTATGGTGCTGGCAATCGCGTCGGCGATCATGTTTTTTCTATCGTTCCTATTGAAGAAGAATGAACCGGGTGGCGGACCGGCGATTGTGGAGTGATTGCGCGAAAGTTGAAACGCGGTAAGATGAACCTGAGAGCGCAATGATTAAGATTGTCACAATTGAACGGGAATACGGGAGCGGCGGCGGGGAGATTGCGCAACTGCTGGCGAAGCGACTGGGCTGGAAACTGTGGGACCAGTTGTTGACGGAGGAGATTGCGCGGCTGGCGAATTGTCCTAAGGCGGTAGTGGAGGTACGTGAGGAACGCACCGATCCGTTGTATTACAGGCTGTTTAAGTCATTTATGAGAGGCAGTTATGAAGGCAGCCTGAATGCGCCCAAGCTGGGCGTGGTGGATAGCGAAAGCATATTGAGAATTACGGAGCGGGTGGTACAGAAGGCGGCAAGCGAGGGAAATTGCGTGATTGTGGGGCGAGGTTCACAACAATTTCTAAAAGACCGCCAGGATACTTTGCGGATATTTCTTTACGCGCCGCGGGAAGATAAGGTTCGGCGCCTGCTGGCGCGTGGGAAGAGTGAGAGCGAAGCGGAACAGCTTGTGGATACGGTGGATAAAGAGCGCATGGTTTTTATTCAGAAGTATTTTGGAGTGGAATGGCCGGCTCGCGCGGTGTATCACGGCATGATGAATACGACGGTCGGCGATGAGAAGGTGGTGCGGATGATATTGGATTACGTAGCGACGATGGATGCAGCAGCGGTCCCGGCCTGAAAACTTTTGCAGGGTTCGTGATTTTTGTTGATTCTCACGTTTGAGAGTAAGTTCCCTTCCCGATATTTCCTGCAGACCTTCTACTGGGCGTAGGTCCATCCAATAGGTAAGCGTTTTAAGATTTGCTGAAGTTATCTTGGGCCGGCAAGCTGCCGGCGCTACAGGTTGATGGCGGCGGGCAGAGCGGGTTGATGCTGCGCTACGGGGCGATGCGGCGCATGTAGTCGAAGCTGGTTATCACGCCGGGCATGGGATCATCGGGATGAATTTCGTATTCGAGATCGACGAAGCCGGGATATTTGATGGCGATTAGCGCTTCGAAAATTTTGGGGATGGGGAGAATGCCGTCGCCGACAGCAACCTGGCTTTCTTTGCTTTGAATATCTTTGAGATCTTTCATGTGGATATTGAAGAGGCGAGGGCCAACTTCTTTGATGGCTTGCACTACGTCGGTGCCGGCGCGGGCGGTGTGGCCAACATCGATGCAGCAGCCGATGCGCGGATCCATTCCCTGCACCGCTTGTAAGACATCGAGTGGTGAATGCCACAACTTATCTTCGGGGCCGTGATTGTGGATGGCGATGCGGATGTCGTACTGCTTCACGAATTTTTCGAGACGCGGAAGGGTTTCGGGTGTGGGATCGCCCGCGACGATGACGTTGATGCCGGCACGCTTCGCGTATTCGAATTTGGAGCG
>Ga0210396_10005891_pt1 | contig 11787 bp, 10 predicted proteins | sample IncBWH17OmetaG_FD_155466 | JGI IMG/M metagenome (GOLD analysis project Ga0210396, IMG submission 155466) | Forest soil microbial communities from Barre Woods Harvard Forest LTER site, Petersham, Massachusetts, United States - Inc-BW-H-17-O ...
GCCATATCACAGCGACGCTGACGCGCGTGATGGCCGGATTCGGCCTTGGCGTGCTCGCCGGCACGATACTCGGCGCCGTCTCGGGCTATTGGGCGCTGGCGCGCCGGCTGCTCGATCCGACCATCCAGGCACTGCGCGCGATTCCTTCGCTGGCCTGGGTGCCGCTGTTCATCCTGTGGCTCGGCATCTTTGAAACCTCGAAAATCGCACTGATCGCCGTCGGGGTCTTTTTTCCGGTCTATCTCGGCGTGATGGGCGCGATCCTGTCGGTCGACCGCAAGATCGTGGAAGTCGGCCGCGCCTTCCGCCTCTCCGGGCCGGCGATGATCCGGCGTATCCTGCTGCCCGCGGTATTGCCCGCCTATGTGGTGGCGCTGCGCGTCGGTCTCGGACTTGGGTGGATGTTCGTGGTCGCCGCCGAACTGATGGGCGCGTCCGAAGGGCTCGGCTATCTCCTGCTCGACGGCCAGCAACTCGGCAAGCCGGCGCAGATTCTGGCGGCGATCGTGATCTTCGCCATCATCGGCAAGACCACCGACTGGCTGATCGAGATGGCCGCCGCCCCATTGTTGCGCTGGCAGGATGCCTTCGGCCGCCGGAGTGGAGCGGCCTGATGTTGGTGCTTGACGCGATTGGAAAAACCTATCCGAACGGCGTCCATGCGCTGGAGCGATTTTCCGCCGACATCAAGCTCGGAGAGATCGTCGCCATCATCGGCGGCTCCGGCTGCGGAAAGTCGACGCTGCTCCGCGCCATCGCCGGCCTCGACCGCGCCACATCGGGCAGCGTGACGCTCGACGATACCGCCATCGCGGCGCCGCATGCGAAAATCGGCATCATCTTTCAGGAGCCACGACTGCTGCCCTGGCTCAGCGTCGCCGACAATATCGGCTTCGGTCTTTCGGAGCTGTCCGCCGGCGTCAGGCGCGAGAAGGTCGCGCGCGCGCTGGCAAGGGTCGGCCTCGCCGACAAGGCCAATGCATGGCCGCGCGAACTTTCCGGCGGCCAGGCGCAACGCGTCGCCATTGCAAGGGCCCTTGTGCCGCAGCCGGAAGTGCTGCTGCTGGATGAGCCGTTCTCGGCGCTGGACGCCTTTACCCGGCGGGATTTGCAGGATCATCTGCTTGATCTCTGGGCCGATACCCGGCCGACCCTGGTGCTGGTCACCCACGATGTCGACGAAGCCGTGGTGCTGGCCGACCGTGTTTTCGTGATGCGGCCAAGGCCGGGGCGTTTGTTCGACGAGATCAAGGTCAATCTGGCGCGGCCGCGGGATCGAAATTCACCGCTGTTCGACAATTTCAAACGCCGCGTGCTGACCGCGCTGGACCGCTCGCTCGACCGCAACGTGCCGGACACCGAGCCAAAATCCGGCGCCGGCGAAGCGATGTGGTGGTGACATCCGCGCTCCAATTCACTACATCCAAAACGAATAATAACGGGAGAAAAAAATGGACGCCGCCGAACTCCGCGCCACGCAGGCCCCGATCAAGGAAAAGTACAAGAGCGATCCGAAGGCCGCGCTCATCACGTTGAAGGCCAAGGGCTCGATCGACAGCGAAGGCATCGCCTGCAAGGTCGAGACCGGCCGCGCTTTGGCGGTGGCCGGCCTGCATCCCGCGACCGGCGGTTCCGGACTCGAATTGTGTTCCGGCGACATGCTGCTGGAAGCGCTGGTCGCCTGCGCCGGCGTCACCCTGAAATCGGTGGCGACCGCCATCGAGGTGCCGTTGAAAACCGGCATCGTGACCGCCGAAGGCGATCTCGATTTCCGCGGCACGCTCGGCGTCGACAAGGAGACGCCGGTCGGCTTCGCTGAAATCCGCCTGCACTTCGACGTCGATACCCCGGCGCCGCAGGAAAAGCTCGATCTGCTGCTGAAGCTCACCGAGCGTTATTGCGTGGTCTATCAGACCATCAAGAACGGCCCGAAGGTTTCGGTGACGATGCAGAGAGTCTAGCGCTGTCATGCCCCGCGCAGGGGGCATCCAGTAAACACAGGCTTCAACAGATCCTCACCGGCGGTGATTACTGGATCATCCGCTTTCGCGGATGATGACGGCTCAAAATGTCCCCCGAACTCGTTTTCATTCTGATGCTCGCGCTGCGGATGGCCGTGGCGGCTGCGTTCGTGGTGACGGCGTCTTTCATTGCCGAACGGTCGGGCCCGGTGATCGGCGCCTTGGTGGCGACGCTGCCGATTTCGGCTGGCCCCTCTTACGCCTTTCTCGCGCTCGATCACAACGCGGCGTTCATCGCCGAAGGCGCGCTGGCGAGCCTGCCGATCAATGCCGCGACCATCTTCCTCGGCCTGACCTATGTGGTGCTGGCGCAGCGCCGGAATGCCGCGGTCAGCGCCGGCGGCGCGGTGGCGGTGTGGATCACGCTCGCCGTGCTGGCGCGAATGTTCCAATGGTCGCTCACCGGCGGCCTGATCGCCAATGCCGTCGCGTTTGCAATCTGCCTGCCGCTGTTGCGACGCTTTCGCCACGTCCGGATGCCCCTGATCACCCGCCGCTGGTACGACATCCCGCTGCGCGCCGGACTGGTCGCGACGCTGGTGGCTATTGTCGTCTCGCTGTCGGGCTGGGCCGGCCCCCGCGTGAGCGGCACGATCGCGCTGTTTCCGGTGGTGTTCACCAGCATCATGCTGATTCTGCAGCCGCGCATCGGCGGACCGGCCACCGCCGCCGTGATCGCCAATGGCGGCTGGGGCTTGATGGGATTTAGCATCGGGATCGCGGTGCTGCATCTGACCGCGTTGCAGTTCGGCTCCGCGATCGGGCTAAACCTCGCGCTGGCGACCTGCGTGGGCTGGAATCTGGGACTGTGGTGGTTCGGGCGGGGGAAGCGTTAAGCGTTGAACCCGTCATTCCGGGATGGTGCGTTAGCACCAGCTGTGTAGGGTGGGCAAAGCCAACGGGTCGCGCGAATGCGCGCCCGATGACAGGCTCCGCGTGCCCACCATGCATCGCGCGAGAACGGTGGGCACGGCGCAAGCGCCTTTGCCCACCCTACGGATGCGAAGTCAATCCTTCGGCAGCTTCGCCTTCAGCGCATACAACGCTTCCAGCGCCTCGCGCGGCGACATCTCATCCGGGTGCAGCGCCTTCACGGCTTCGATCAGTCGTTCCGCCTCGCTCGGCGGCGCCGGCTCGGCGCTGGCGCGCGACGGCACCGCGAACAGCGGCAGATCGTCGGCCAGCGCACGCGCCGTCTGGCCGCGGTCCTGCGCCTCGAGCTTCGCCAGCACCGATTTGGCACGCGCGATCACGGGTGCCGGCAACCCTGCGAGCTTGGCGACCTGAATGCCGTAGGAGCGGTCGGCCGAACCCGGCAGCACTTCGTGCAGGAACACGACGTCGCCCTGCCATTCCTTGACCCGGACCGTCGCATTGAACATCCGCGGCAGTTTGGCCGAGAGCGCGGTGAGCTCGTGGTAGTGGGTGGCGAACAGCGCGCGGCAACGGTTGGCCTCGTGCAGATGCTCGATCGCGGCCCAGGCGATCGACAGCCCGTCGAAGGTCGCGGTTCCCCTGCCGATCTCGTCGAGAATCACCAGCGAGCGTTCGCTGGCCTGATTGAGGATGACCGCCGTCTCCACCATTTCCACCATGAAGGTGGAGCGGCCGCGTGCCAAATCATCCGCCGCGCCGACGCGCGAGAACAGCCGGTCGACGATGCCGATCCGCGCCCGCGACGCCGGCACGAAGCAGCCGGCCTGCGCCATCAGCGCGATCAGCGCGTTCTGGCGCAGGAAGGTGGATTTGCCCGCCATGTTGGGACCGGTGATCAACCATATCTGGCCCGACTTCTGTCCGGGCCCCGGCGAAAGATCGCAGGCATTGGCGATGAACGGCTGGCCGTCGCGCTTCAATGCCTGCTCGACCACCGGATGGCGGCCGCCTTCAATGGCAAAGCCGAGCGAGCCATCGACCTCGGGCCGCACATAATTGTCGTCGACCGCGAGTTTCGCCAGCGCAATCGCGACGTCGAGGATGGCGAACGCATGCGCGGCCGCGCGCAGATCGTCGCTGGCCGCGATGGCAAGCGTACAGAGCCGTTCGAAGATTTCCAGTTCCAGCCCGAGCGCGCGGTCGCCGGCATTGGCGATCTTGGCCTCGATCTCGCCGAGTTCCGATGTCGTGAAACGGATCTGCCCCGCGAGCGTCTGGCGATGGATGAAGGTCGCGTTCAACGGCGGCGCCATCAGTTTCTCGCCATGCTGCGCCGTGACCTCGACGAAATAGCCGAGCACATTGTTGTGGCGGATCTTCAGGCCCTTGACGGCGGTCGCGTCGGCGTAGCGCGCCTGCATGGAGGCGACGACCAGGCGCGAGGCGTCGCGCAGCTGGCGGGCCTCGTCGAGCGCGGCCTGATAGCCGTCGCGAACGAACCCGCCGTCACGTTTGATCAGGGGCAACTGCTCCGCCAACGCGCGTTCGAATTCACGCGCCAATTCACGCGGCGGCCGGCGCAACGCCTCCATGACGGACGCGATCTCCTGCGGCGGCTGCTCGATCGCGGCAAGCTGTGCAAGCGCCTGATCCGCGGCAAGGATGCCATCGCGCAAGCCGGCCAGATCGCGCGGGCCGCCGCGCCCTACCGACAATCGCGCCAGCGCGCGCGACATGTCGGGCGCCGCGCGCAACGTGGTGCGCAGTCCGTCGCGAACCGCGGCATCCGCGACGAATGCCGCGATCGCGTCCAGTCGCCGCGCCACGCCGGCGCTGTCGGTGAGGGGGGCTGCCAGTCGTTGTGCCAGCAGCCGCGATCCGGCGGGGGTCACGGTGCGGTCGATGGCGTCGAGCAGCGATCCGCGCCGCTCGCCCGCCAGTGTCCGGGTCAGTTCGAGATTGGCGCGGGTCGCCGGATCGATCGCCATGGTGGTGCCGGCGGCTTCGCGCGAAGGCGGCGACAGCGGCGGACGCTTGCCCACCTGCGTGCGGTCGATATAGGTAACGGCCGCGGCCGCGGCGGTCGCCTCCAGCCGCGACATCGCGGAGAGCCCGTCCATGGTGGCGACCGCGAAATAATCGCACAACCGCCGCTCGGCGGTAGCGCTGTCGAAGACGTCGCGGGTCAGTGGCGTGACCGCCGGCAATTCACGCAGGCTGGGGCCCAGGTCAGGATCGCCAAACAGCGCATCGGTGACAATCACCTCGTTGGGATTGATGCGCGAAAGCGTCGCTGCGAGTTCGCCGGTCGAGCATTCCGTGACAATGAATTCGGACGTTGAAATATCGATCCAGGCAAGCCCGATGCGGTCACTTCCCGCCGATCCCCGCGCGCGGGCGATCGCCAGCAGATAGTTGTTGGCTCTCGCATCCAGCAACGTGTCTTCGGTCAGCGTGCCCGGCGTCACCAGCCGCACCACGTCGCGCCGCACCACGCTCTTGTTGCCGCGGGCGCGCGCCGCGGCGGGATCCTCCATCTGCTCGCATACCGCGACGCGGTGACCTTGCGCGATCAGGCGATGCAGATAGTCGTCCGAGCGCTCCACCGGCACGCCGCACATCGGGATGTCGATGCCCTGATGCTTGCCGCGCTTGGTCAGCATGATGCCGAGCGCCCGCGAGGCAATTTCCGCATCCTCGAAGAACAGCTCGTAGAAATCGCCCATCCGGTAGAACAGCAACAGTCCGGGATTGGCGGCCTTTATTTCAAGGTATTGTTCCATCATCGGCGTGACGCGCGCCGCCACATCGGCGGCAGGCGCGGCATCGGAGGCTGCGGGAAAAGATGGCTGGATTGTCATTCAAGCGTTTTCGAGTGAAGTGGGTTCGCGTCAAGAAAACGCGTCAAAATGAGAAACCTGAAGCGCGGTTCTGATCCAATCAGCACCGGGCTTCAGGAGCGCAAACTACAAAATTTTGGCCGCCGATCCTATCGCTTTGCCGCCGCTGTGCGCGTTTTCCACCCCCACGGCAGCTGCTTTGCGCGCGACCCCAGACCGGAGGGCATAACCGACCTTGCGCGAAAGCGCCGCTGAAGCGAATGCGATCAATTGACCTGCCGCACACCCGCTCCTAAAACTCGCCCTCAATTCGAGCCGGTCTGCGCGGAACCGCGGTATTCCAGGGAGAGATCGATGGCTGATGTATTTGTTTGCGATGCCGTGCGGACCCCGATCGGCCGCTTCGGCGGCGCGCTCGCCAAGGTCCGTGCCGACGATCTGGCGGCCGCCCCGATCAAGGCCTTGATGGCACGGCATCCCGGGCTCGATTGGTCGCAGCTCGATGAGGTCTATTTCGGCTGCGCCAACCAGGCCGGCGAGGATAACCGCAACGTGGCGCGGATGGCGCTGCTGCTGGCAGGCCTGCCGGATTCTATACCCGGCCTCACGCTCAACCGGCTGTGCGCTTCAGGCCTCGATGCCGTAGGTGCCGCAGGGCGCGCGATTCGATCAGGCGAGATCGATTTCGCGATTGCCGGCGGCGTTGAATCGATGACGCGGGCGCCGTTCGTGATGGGCAAGGCGCCGGAAGCATTTTCGCGCTCCGCCGAGATTTTCGACACCACCATCGGCTGGCGCTTCATCAACCCGCTGATGAAGGCGCAATATGGCGTCGATGCGATGCCGGAAACCGGCGAGAACGTCGCCGAGGAATTCCAGGTGTCGCGGGCCGATCAGGACGCGTTCGCGATCCGCTCGCAGCAGCGCGCCGGACAAGCGATCGCGTCGGGCTATTTCGCCGAGGAAATCACCGCGGTCTCGGTGCCCGGCGGCAAGGCCGGACCTGTGACCGTGGACAAGGACGAGCACCCGCGCCCGGAAACCACGCTGGAAGGGTTGTCAAAACTGAAACCGATCGTGCGCAACCCCGGCACGGTGACCGCCGGCAATGCGTCGGGCGTCAATGACGGCGCGGCTGCGATGATTCTGGCGTCGGAAGCCGCGGTGAAGAAGCACGGCCTCACCCCGCGGGCGCGGATTTTGGGCGTTGCCTCGGCCGCGGTGCCGCCGCGCATCATGGGCATCGGTCCGGTGCCGGCGACCCGCAAGCTGATGGCGCGGCTGGGACTGAAGATCAGCGATTTCGATTTGATCGAGCTCAACGAGGCCTTCGCCAGCCAGGGGATAGCCTGCCTGCGCCAGCTCGGCGTCAAGGAAGATGCCGACTTCGTCAACCCGCATGGCGGCGCCATCGCGCTCGGTCACCCGCTCGGCATGAGCGGCGCCCGGCTGGCGCTGACGGCGGTGCACGGGATGGAGAAACGCGGCGGCAAGCGCGCGCTCGCGACCATGTGCGTCGGCGTCGGGCAGGGCGTCGCGATGGCGATCGAGAAGTTGAATTGAGGTTTTGACTAGAACCGTCATTGCGAGCCAACGGGTCGCGCGAATGCGCGCCCGATGACAGGCTCCGCGAAGCAATCCAAGGGCTACACGGAAAGATGGATTGCTTCGTCGCGGAGCCTGTCAGCGGGCCGGCCGAAAGGCCGGACCCGTTGGCTCCTCGCAATGACGAGGAGGATAACAACATGACACTCGCCTATCCCATCGCCAGCAACGCGGCGCATCCGGCACGGCTGTCGCCGGCCTACAGGAGCACGCTAAAGCGCTCGCCCTCGAAGCCGCTGATCATCATGCGTCACACGCTGTCGGAACTGACCGGGCCGGTCTACGGCCACGAGACCGTGCGCGAGACCGACAGCGATCTCACCACGCAGCACGAGGGCGAGCCGCTCGGCGAGCGCATCATCGTGCACGGCCATGTGCTGGACGAGGATGGCCGCGGCGTGCCGAACACCCTGCTCGAAATCTGGCAGGCCAATGCCTGCGGCCGCTATATCCATGTCCGCGACCAGCATCCGGCACCGCTCGATCCGAATTTCACCGGTGCCGGACGCACGCAATCCGATGCCGAGGGCTATTACCGGTTCGTCACCGTCAAGCCCGGCGCCTATCCCTGGGGCAACCATCACAATGCCTGGCGGCCGGCCCACATTCATTTCTCGGTGTTCGGCTATTCCTTCGTGTCGCGGCTGGTGACGCAGATGTATTTCCCGGGCGATCCGCTGTTCGAATTCGACCCGATCTTCAATTCGGTCACCGACGAGAGGGCGCGGGCGCGGATGGTTTCCGCGTTCGATCTGGAGAACACCCAGCCGGAATGGGCGCTGTGCTACCGCTTCAACATCGTGCTGCGCGGCCGCAGCGCCACGCCGATGGAGACAAAATAGTGCCGGAAACCAAAGCCCAAGCCAAAGCCCAGGGCATTACGCCATCGCAGACCGTCGGCCCGTTTTTCAGCTATGGGATGACGCCGAACGGCAAATACGAGTGGAACGACGCCTTCACCAACAATCTCGCCACCCCGGATACGACGGGCGAACGGATCAGGGTGGAGGGCCGCGTGTTCGACGGCGACGGGCAGCCGGTTCCCGATTGCATGCTGGAGATCTGGCAGGCCGACGCGTCGGGCAATTTCGCCGATCCCAAGGACAAGCGCGCCCTACCGAATTCGAAATTCAGGGGGTTCGGCCGCTGCGGCACCGATCCGAACGGCGACTACGCATTCGATACCATCAAGCCGGGGCAGGTGCCCGATGCCGACGGCAAGCCGCAGGCGCCGCATATTCTGCTGGCGATTTTCGCGCGCGGCATGCTGCTGCATAACTATTCGCGGATTTACCTCGACGGCGAGGCGACCAACGCCACCGACCCCGTGATGGCGCTGGTGCCTCCCGACCGCCGCGCCACGCTGATCGCGACACGCAAGCCCGGCAACGGCAACCCGGTCTACGGTTTCGACATCCATCTGCAGGGCGACAACGAGACGGTGTTTTTCGAGATTTGACGCGGCGCCCGCGTTGCCCCTTTGGCGGCGCCCGCACATCCAATGCCGCGCACCCGGTCCCCCCGACGGTTCGCACAAGCATCGCCAGTCCGGCAGGATTCGGCTTGACTATCTTTCATCAGTTATATAAGAGGTTTGTTATATAACTGATGAGACATTTACGATGACCAATCTCGATGCCGCCTTTTCCGCGCTCGCCGACCCGACCCGCCGGGCGATCCTTGCCCGCCTGGCCCTGGGCGAAGCCACGGTCATGGAGCTGGTCGAACCGTTCGAACTGACCCAGCCCGCCATTTCTCGTCACATCAAAGTGCTTGAGGGCGCGGGCCTGATTCTCCGCCGCGCCGAGGGCACCAAACGGCCCTGCCGGCTGGCCCCCTCCGCGATCACCGCGATTGATCAATGGCTTGCGATGCTGCGGCAGGCGCTGGCGGCGAATTACGACCGGCTGGACGGGGTTCTGGCCGCGATGAAGCCCACCACCTGAAAGGCATGCCATGAGCAAGATGATATTAAAGACTGAAGGCGATACGCACATCATCGTCACCCGCCGCTTCGCGGCCTCGCCGGAAGCCGTGTACCGCGCGCACACCGAGCCCGCATTGCTCCAGAAATGGCTGCTCGGTCCGGAAGGCTGGACCATGCCGGTCTGTGTCAGCGAACTGCGGCCGGGCGGCAAGATTCGATTTGAGTGGACCGACGGCAAAGGGAGAGGGTTTCACCAGACCGGCGAGTATCTGGAACTGGCGCCATTCCGCCGCATCGTTCACGTCGCGAGAATGCACCTGCCGGATCCGACCCCGGACAATCAAGTGGAAACGAGGTTCGAACCGGACGGCGACGGCACGTTGATGACATTGCGGATGACGCTGCCCGATGCCGCGACGCGGACGGCCATGCTTGCCTCCGGCATGGAGCATGGAATGGAAGCAAGCTATGCGCGGCTTGAGCGCATGAGCTGAGAAATCTGAAGCGCCGCTACTCCATCACCGCGTGTTCCGGCCCCGCCGCCTGCTTGCGCAATGCGGCCTTGGTCGAGCCGATCATGATCGCGAGCGGGATCGCGCACAGCGTGAAGATCATCACCATCTGGTAATCCAGCGAAAACGCGATGATCTGCGCCTGCAGGCCGATCATCACGTCGGCCATGGCGCGGCCGGCGTCGGTCGACATGTCGATGATGCCGCGGACGCCGGGCATCTGCATGGCGTGGTTGAAGGGGGTGACGTGTTCGTTCAATACCGCATAGACGCGACGCCCGCCCTCGGTCAGTTGCGCGATGACGACGGAGATGCCGATTGAGCTCGCAACATTGCGCATCAGCGTCAGCATCGAGGTGCCGTCGGTGCGCAAATGATTGGGCAGCGTCAGGAACGCCACAGTGGAGAGCGGCACGAACACCAGGCCAAGACCGAAGCCCTGCGCGATGCTGACGACGACGATGGTCGGAACATCGGTCTGGTCGGTCCACCCGGTCATGTAGAAAAGCGAGAGCGACATCAGCGAAAGTCCGCCGATGATCAATGTCCGCGCCTCGATATATTTCATCAGGCGCCCGACCAGCATCATGGCGACGAAGGTGCCGCAGCCGCGGGTCGCCAGCAGCAATCCGGCGGTCAAAATCGGATAGCCGATCACGTTCTGCAGATAGGGCGAGGACAGCGCCATGGTCGAGAACAAGACCAGGCCCATTACCGCCATGAACACGCAGCCGCCGACGAAGTTTTTGTCCTTGAAGATCGCAAACTGGATGAACGGCTTTGCCGTCGTCAACGAATGCGCGAAGAAGTAATAGAAGCCCACTATCGAGACGATGATCTCGGCGATGATTTCATTGGATTCCAGCCAGCCGAGCTGCTCGCCGCGGTCGAGCGCCACCTGCATCGAGCCGATGCCGATCGCAAGGGCGGCAAATCCGAACCAGTCGAAGCGCAGGTCGCGATCCGCCTTGGTCTCGTCCATGAAGACCAGCAGTCCGGCCACCGTGACGATCCCGAACGGGATGTTGACGAAGAACACCCAGTGCCAGGAATAGGTCTCGGTCAGCCAGGCGCCGAGCGACGGCCCCATGATCGGCCCCATCATCACGCCCATGCCCCAGATCGACATCGCCTTGGCGCGCTCGTGCAGCGCATAGGAGTCCAGCATGACGGCCTGCGACAGCGGCACCAGCGCCGCGCCGAACACGCCCTGCAGCAGGCGGAACAGCACCATCTGGTTGATGTCCTGCGCCAGCCCGCACATCACGGATGCGATGGTAAATCCGGCCGAGCAGACGATGAAGATGCGCTTGCGGCCGAAGCGGTTGGCGATCCATCCGACCGGCGCGGTCATGATGGCGGCGGCGACGATGTAGGAGGTCAGCACCCAGTTGATCTGGTCCTGCGACGCCGACAGCGACCCCTGCATATAGGGCAGCGCGACGTTGGCGATGGTGGTGTCGAGCGCCTGCATGATGGTCGCGGTCATGGCGCAGATCGTCACCATGTTGCGGCGAAGCCCGGGAACCGCGATCGGGGCTGCGGCGGTAGTCGCCATGGTCGACTAGTCCTGCTTTGCCGACGCCGGCGAAAGACCAAGCAGGGCCGCGAGCGAGCGGCGATGGCCGGTATCGATGGTGGTATAGGCGCTCATGCCGGCCTTCAGCTTCTGCACCTCCTTGTCGTGGCTGTCGAAATAGATTCGCACCGGCACCCGCTGCACCACCTTGACGAAGTTTCCGGTGGCGTTTTGCGGCGGCAGGATCGCGAACTGCGCTCCGGTGCCGGGGCTGAGCGAACCGATGGTGCCCTTGAAGACGTGGTCCGGGAAGGCATCGACATCGATCGAAACGGGTTGCCCGACGCCGATATGGGTGAAGTCCGATTCCTTCAGATTGGCATCGACCCAGGGTTTTGCGGTGTCGATGACGGAGAACACCGGTGCGCCGGCCATGACGAATCGCCCGAGCTGAATCTGGTCGACCTGCGTCGCGATGCCGTCCATC
>Ga0210396_10005892_pt1 | contig 11787 bp, 13 predicted proteins | sample IncBWH17OmetaG_FD_155466 | JGI IMG/M metagenome (GOLD analysis project Ga0210396, IMG submission 155466) | Forest soil microbial communities from Barre Woods Harvard Forest LTER site, Petersham, Massachusetts, United States - Inc-BW-H-17-O ...
GTGCAGATGCACAATTTCACCCAACAGTGCGTGCTATCTTGCTTCAATCGCGCTAAGATCACTGCACCGGTCGCGACAGGTGTCGTCCGGCAAAGCTCCTTCTCGTTGAACTTGGTTTGCCGGGCTCAATCGCGATTTTCGCGCATGAGGCTGATTGCGCGCGACTTAAAGGCGCGCCGTTTCCCCTGCAACCACGAGCAAGGAGACCGGGCCATGGCCACGCAGTATTTCGCAAGACCTAAACTACAATTGTTCGGCGTCTCCACCTCATTTGTCGTTCGCAAGATCGGGCTTTCCGACTTGGGCGACGCGCTGCGCCTCGGCTGGGAAGACTTCAAGGCTATACCAACTCACGCCGTTGTCCTGTGCGTGATTTATCCCGTTCTCGGTCTTGTCCTGTTCAGACTGGTCCTTGGCTATTCCGTGCTGCCGCTGCTGTTTCCGCTGGCCGCCGGTTTTACGTTGATTGGTCCCTTTGCCGCGCTCGGCCTCTACGAGCTCAGCCGCCGCCGCGAGCGCGGCGAGGAAGCCGCGGCGTGGAACGCCGTGCAGGTGCTGCGCGCGCCGTCTTTCGGCGCCATTCTCGAGCTAGGCGTGCTACTGCTCGTCCTGTTCGGGGTATGGATCGCCACCGCGGACGCTATCTACGTTGCAACCTTCGGCCATGCTCCGGCTGCAAGCATCCCTGACTTCGCGAGACGCGTGTTGACGACGCCAGCAGGCTGGTCGCTCATCATCATCGGCTGCGGCGTCGGCTTCCTGTTCGCGGTCATGTCCCTGTGCGTTAGTGTTGTGTCGTTTCCGTTGATGCTCGATCGGCGCGCGTCTGCGATCGACGCAATCCGGACGTCGCTGCGGGCAGTGACGGAGAATCCAATTCCGATGGCCGCATGGGGGTTGGTTGTTGCGGTATTGCTGGTGATCGGTTCGCTTCCGTTCTTCGTCGGTCTCGCTGTCGTTCTGCCGGTGCTCGGTCATGCCACGTGGCATCTTTATCGGAAGCTGGTAGAGCCTGACCCGAATCCCCCGGAAGAAGAGCCCCGCCCGCCGATAGGTCACCGCTATGCGGCAGATTTCCCGGCCTCTCTGTTCCCGTGGAGTCATGAGCGCTAGCCGTAACAGCGGAACGAGAACCCCGGATCGCGCCGCCGATTTCGTGTCTAAACGCGATCGATTGATTTAGTGACATGCTCGCGGCCCCTTTACGCGGCCGGAACTTGCCGTGCTGCTCACTTGCCGCGCGGTCGTCGCGCCGTCAGGCCGATCCTGCTCGTCGGCCAGTTGCGCGCCCGGTCCAACGGCGTTAGGACCTTTCCGCTCGATCGAGCAACCATTCGCCATGATGAAGTCCTCACAGGTAATCCTGTGGTAGGCTGCCGTAAGCTATGGATTCTTTTCTGGTGCGCCCGGAAGCACGGCTGCCACGCCTTCCGGATTGATGTTGAAGGCCAGGAATATCAACGGCTCTTCGCCCGGGTTTCCCCATTGGTGCACAAGGGCGTACGGTTCATAGATCAGGGAACCCGGTCCCCTCGCTTCCGTCTTCCCGTCGACCGTGTTCGCTCCGGTGCCGGAAATAATATAGTACAGCGCCGCTCCTGACCGATGGTGTGGCGGATTGGAGGGCATCTGCGCCGGAAATGTGACTCGCGTGAGATTGAGATCGTAACCGCCTGGCTTCAGGTCGGGGATCGGATTCGCCGTGCGATATAATTCTCTGACGGTGGCAGGTGCCGTCTCGGCAGGCTGACCCAAGTCCATAGCGGGAACAAGGAAGAAGTGGAGGAAAGTCGATGGCCGTCCGCTGCCCGCCGTTAGCGCCGCGGTCTTTCCGCCGGCGATGAACAACCCCTCTCCGGCGTTGAGCATTTTGGCCTCGCCATCGAGCAAGACCTCGGTCGATCCCGACATCTGGTAGAGGATGCCATTGGCCGGCAAGACGCGGCTCCTCTCGTCCGGCTGCAGTGTGATGCTCACCGCTATGAAATGGAGCGGCACGTCCGTGACGGTCGGCAGTTTGGTTGCGGCGACCAATGTTCGTGTAATTACCGGTGGAGCGGGGGTGGTTTGCGCTGCCGCAGCGGCGGGAAGCGCCAGCGCGCCAAGCAACAGTAGTCCGGTTGTCCTGAACTGCATGATTGCCTCCCAGGTTCAGCGGATTATCGGAGCACTATACGCGCTCCCAGCGGCTCTTGGAATGTCAGGCCGCTTCGAGCTGCTATGGGACGGAAACCGGGAGCAAGGGCCGAGCGAAACCGAGTTGATGGCCGTCGGGGCCAAATTATCCGCGAATTAGCTGGCGTTTGAGATCCCTGGAGGCGCATAATCAAACAATCACCGCTTCGCCTCAATGGGCATTACCGGTGACAGAGAGTGTTGCGCTCCCGCCTATTCGAGGGAAGCACCATGCCCCAGTCTCAACGCCTATCGTCGGTCATTCCGTTCGTTGCAATCGAGCGCCCCGCCTGCCCGAAGTGCAAGGCCCAGATGATGCTTGTCAGCATCGAGCCAGTACGCGCCCGGATCGTCGACTTGCAAACGTTTGAATGTGCTGTCTGCAATCAGGTGCTCAAGACCTTTGCCGCGCATGAAGATCCCATGAAGTCCAAGGGTCTTGGACGCTGGCTTCTGGGCGATTTGCACCCGCCGAAGTAAGGACAGCCGGCGTGAAGCGGCGGATTTTGTATATTCCCTGAAATGAGGCGCGCCGATCGTTTGGTGCGATACCGGGAACTCGTAGCGGCCCAGTCGATTGTCGTCTCGAACCTTAGGGAGACGACCAATGGCCCAGCAGAAACGTGACCCATGTACAGTCGAAACAGGCGAACAGGTAACTGCACGACCGCACGACTCCGGCAGTCAAGCCAATGAGACCGTCGATGGTCTGGACGCCAGCACCGAGGCGTTGCGTCACGCAGCAGAGGACACCCCGACGGGGACTGGCCGCGGCGATGTTGAGAAAACGCCGGTGTTTGACCGGGCTGATTTAGCGCCGAGTATCTGATCAGAGCTGCAGGGCGATTGGAACCGCCAGTCACTGCCGCGATGGTCTCTCTGGCAGCTACGGGAGGCGATCATTTCTCACTGGCACGTTTCTATGGTCGATAGACCGGAAGCGGATGCCGCGGTTTAGGTGACGGGCTGGACGATCAGCCGCTTGGCCGTGCGTGCTCATGACGCGGCGAGAGTTGTTCGCAGGCGCGCGATCGCGTCGGGCAGACCGCGCACCTTTATGATCCGGCCAGTGGTGTCGTAGTCTACGCTGAGCACGCGCGCATTCTCATACACAACGCCGAGCAACCCCTGCTTCGCATACGGCAGCAGCAATTGGTCCTCCACCATCGCAGCTTCGAAGAACGTGATTATCGTCTCGCGCAGCGCGGCCACGTCCTCGGATGACTTCGCGGAGAGGAGGATTGCGTCGGGGTGCTTTGCGCGGAGGGCGGCACGATCCGCCTGGCTCACGTGATCGATCTTGTTGAGGAGCAGGCGCGACGGAACGACGTCCGCGCCGATCTCGCGCAGCACGTTCCGGCTCACCTCCAGCTGCGATTCGTGCGTGGGATCGGACGCGTCAACGACGAACAGCAGGAGCGACGCTTCGAGCGCTTCGGCGAGCGTGGATCGGAATGACGCAACGAGATCGTGCGGCAGTTTGTTAATGAACCCGACCGTGTCGGAAATCAGCACGCGCGGCTTTGCCGCGGGCTGCAGAGCGCGCACCGTCGTGTCAAGCGTCGCGAAGAGCTTGTCCGCTACCAGTACCTCGCTACCCGTCAGCGCTCGCATGAGCGATGACTTGCCTGCGTTCGTGTACCCGACCAATGCGACCCGGAGCTGATCGCGACGAGCGGAACGGCGCTCGTCGTTGTCTCGCTGGATATCCTCCAACTGCTGCTTCAGCTCCGCGAGGCGATCGCGGATCTTGCGTCGATCCAGTTCGAGATCGGACTCGCCCGCGCCGTAGCCCTGCTGCCGCTCGCCGCCCGCCGACGATTCCCGCAGGCGTGGCGCGATGTACTTCAACCGCGCCATCTCAACCTGCAACTTCGCCTCGCGGCTATGCGCATGACGATGGAAAATCTCCACGATCACTCCGGTTCGATCAAGTACTTGCGCGCCGGTCGCACGCTCGAGATTGCGTGCTTGGCTCGGCGAGATGTCATGATCGACGATCACGAACTCCGGCTTCGGCGGCGCCTTCAGATCAGGCCCGATCCGTGCGGCGTTCGACTTCTTCTCGTCGGCGTCTTCAAAACGCTCGCGCGCCTTTGACTTTCGGGGTAATGCCATCGATCCGACGACGCCCGTCCCGCCGGTAATCGCCGCGAGTTCCTCAAGCCGCCCCTTGCCGACCACCGTCCCGCCGTCGATCTCGTCTCGCTTCTGCGATAATGTTCCGACGACCTCGTAACCGAGCGTCATCACCAGGCGGCCCAACTCTTCGATGCTCGCGGCATGCGCGACGTCGTCGACACCCGGGGTCTGGACGCCGACGAGAATCGCACGCGGAATCGGCGGCTTGGTTTCCATGATTGCCATTTGGCATTCTCCTGTGCATGACTGCCGCCGCGACGCCCTCTTCTTGCGTCCGGCCCATGCCTAACACGTTTTCGCGATGGCACAGGCGGCCGTCCGCCCGTCTAGCCGCAGGAGGATGTCGGCAGGTTATGCGGCTTTGCGGATCGGATTCATTTCGCGTCGCCGCGCCAAAATGGCGCAGCCGCATTCATGGACCGTTCCGTCCGCAACGACAAATCCACGCACTTCCAGCGAAAGGCGAAGGGTTTCGTTAGCCGAGGCCTTTTGAGGATCAACCCAAACGACCAGCGCACCGGCGGGACTCAAGAACTCCACCAGCCAATCCAGCGCGACCTCCAGGGTTTTGAACGTGCGCCGCCGCCAGTCAACCAACGCCACGTCGTATTGGCCGGCCGGATGGCCGCAGTTTGCCGTGGCTGCCGTGCGAGCATAGCCGCGGCGATGCAGCTCCAACATCAGCTCGACGGCCTTGGACCCGGCTACGACGATTCGGTGCTGCTTGGAGCAGCCTGCAAGCGCAATCATCGGTTCAACGATGCGGTCGCCTGCGGGAGTGGCGCGAGAGGAAGCCATGACGTCACCATTCTGATCTAGTTACTGGAGCTGCGCGCGATTAGGCGGCTGGCGTCGGCCAGAAATCTCGCGCGAGTCGAGCCTGTTTGTCGGACGTTGAGTGATCGCTGTCGCAACGCCGAAGACATGGATGACAGCGTCTGCAACATATGAAAGACGCCATAAAGAATCGAGATGAGCGAAAGCGCCGCGATATAGGGATCACATGGCTGGCGGCCGGAATGACGGTTCGATCGAGTAGCGCAGCGGGAGGGACGCAAGACGAGCTATGGCCCGATCGACCGCGGTAAGCGCGGGTCATCGTGAATTCCTATAACGTTGTCATTGTTCCAGACTCGAAAACCTATGCGCTGGCTGGCATCTCCTCACCCACCAAGGGCAAGGAGAGGCGCGCCGCTCTGCTCGGTGAAAATCGAGTCATGCTCGGTGGCGCGAGCCGGTGACCGTGTTCGCGTGGCCACGAGCTTGACCTGACAACCGGCCTGCGGTCTCGTTGAAACCTGCGTAGATAGCGGGAGTCGCACCGAATGTATCTGCGCGCGGACATCAGTCCGCGATGCAGGTCGCGACCGAAGCTTGGATTCCCCAGATGAGTGCCGTCCCCGTCAAGATCATGATCGTCGATGACGAGCCAAAGATGCGCAATCTCCTGCGTATCGGGCTGAGCATGCAAGGCTACGACGTTCTCGAATCCCCCAATGGCACGATTGCGATCGATCTTTTGAAGCAAGAGCCGAAACTGATCATCCTGGATTTGGGGCTTCCGGACGTTCCGGGCCACGATTTGCTGCGTGATATTCGGGCCGGCAATAACAGCGTTCCGATCATTGTGCTGTCCAGCCGCGGCGACGAGGCCGGAAAGGTCGAGGCGCTGGATATTGGCGCTGACGACTATCTGACAAAGCCCCTTAGAATGAACGAATTGTTAGCCCGTGTGCGCACAGCGCTTCGCCGTCAAATGCGGGCGCAGGGTGAGCGACCGGTGTTTCGGGTCGGCGATCTATCCGTCGACCTGGTGCGTCGCCTCGTCAAGGTGGGTGACAGGAAGATTAAGCTCACGCCCAGAGAGTACTGCGTGTTGCGTATGCTGGTATTGCAGGCCGGCAAGGTGGTGACACACAATTTCCTAGTCCGCGAGCTTTGGGACCAATTGGCCGACGCCGAGGGCCTGCGGGTCTGTGTCCAACAGATCAGGCGAAAGATCGAAACCGAACCGGCATACCCGCAGTTTATTCTGACGGAAACTGGCGTCGGTTACCAGCTTCGCGCCCCGGAAGAGGTCGCCGAACCCGGAATTCTAGTTGGACTCTAACTACTGACGCTGTCGGCCACGACCGTAGACACAGCTTCGACATAGAAACCCTATCAGTCCGCTGCACAGCTACCTATTCCATGACGTTCGAACAGCGAATATCTGCTGTAGCAGCAAAGCTAAAATGTCAGCACTGAGCAATTAGAGATGTCAGAGGTAGCAATAGGGCGCTCACACGGTTGACGATGACGACGAAAAAGCCTTTGCGATCCTCTCAATCAAAAAACGCACACGTTTCGACTGGGCCTGTGTGGCGGGATAGACGATCTGCAACCCGGTATCGCCGGACGAGAAGTCTTGTAGAACCTCTACGAGGTTGCCAGTCTTCAGGTCTGCCTCGACGTCCAAGCGTGATTTTCGGGCAATGCCTAATCCGTTTCGACACCAGACCCGGACCAGTTCGCCGTCGTTTGCGATCCTGTGCCCCTGCACCACGACCCGCCGCTCCTTGCCGTCAATCAGGAAGGGCCAGTCGCGATCGGTCGCCAGACCGTAACGCATGACGAGGCATTCGTGCTGGACAAGATCATCGGGATGTTGCGGCGTTCCCCTGGTCGCCAAATAGGCTGGGGCTGCGCATACGATCCTCCGGTTCTCGACGAGGCGCTTTACGCGCAAGGTGCTGTCCGCCAGCTCGCCATATCGGATGGCGAAGTCTTGTCCCTGGCCGACCAAGTCGACGTAGCCGTCCGTGAGGTTGAGATCGATGGTCACTTCCGGGTGCTCGGCCAGGAAAGCATCAAGGATCGGAACGAGGGTGCTTCGGCCGAGATCGATCGGCGCGCTCAGTCTGATCGGCCCCGATATCTTCTCCACACCTAATCGAATGAGAGCTTCCAGTTCGTCGGCTTCGGCCAACAGGCGTCTGGCTCCCTGAACCAGCAATCGCCCTTCGTCGGTCAGGCTGATGGCACGCGTCGTGCGATTCAGCAGCGCCGCTCCATAATATTTTTCGAGCGCGACCAAGCGCTCCGAGACGGAAGCAGCGGAAAGGCCGAGTTCCCGGCCAGCCGCTGCCAGACTGCCCTTCTCAACAATGCGCAGGAACAGAGCCAGATTACCGAGGGTCATCATTCGTAAATTCCGAAGAGTGTATTCGGAACTTACCATATTCTTCGGTGGATGTGAATGATCTAGTTTCCGCTGTGAAAGGAGCCCTCACATGAAACTCGATCACGTCACCATTCGCACCCGGGATTTGCCGGCAACACGGAGCTTCTTGCTGTCGGTCTTCGATCTCAAGGAAGGCGAGCGGCCGCTCGCCGTACGGCGCATTCCCGGCCACTGGCTCTACTCCGAGGGTCATCCGCTCGTCCACATTATTGGCGCCCAAGGATACGGCATCGACCGCGCAGCCGAGGCGATCGATCACGTCGGTTTGCGAATGGAAGGCTATGCGGAGTTTCGCAAGAAGCTCGAACAACTCGGCATCCGCTATTCGACGATGGACCTCGCCGACATCCAGGAGCGGCGACTGTTCTTTCACACCCCCGGCGGCCCGTTGCTGGAAGCCGTCTTTTCCGAACCCGTCCCCCAGAACAGCTGAACCCTCAAAGGATCATCGTCATGTCACTCAAGTCGAAAATGCCATTTCAAGTCTGGCTTCTCACACTTTCCGCCTTCGCCATCGGCATGGCCGAATTCGTCATTGCCGGCGTCTTGCCCCAGGTAGCCGCCTCGCTTGGCGTCACCGAAGGTCAGGCAGGCGGTCTGATCACCGCCTACGCTCTGGCGATTGTCATCGGCGGACCGATACTGACCCTTTGGCTCGCGCGTTTCGAGAAGCGCGCGGTGCTTATTGGCCTGATGGCGCTGTTCATCACAGGTAATCTCATCGCCGCCTCTACGAGCAACTACACCGTCCTACTCTTCAGCCGCGTGATCGCGGGCCTGACGCAAGGACCGTTCTTCGGCATCGGCGCCGTCGTGGCGATGAAGCTCGTTTCCGACAAACTCGCCGGGCAGGCCGTCGGGCAGATGTTCGCCGGTCTGACTTTGGCGAACGTGCTTGGTGTCCCGGCTGGGACGTGGATCGGCAACACGTTTGGCTGGAACATGACGTTCCTCTTTATCAGTGCGCTCGGCGTGCTCACCGCCGTAGCTATCGCCGCCTTTGTTCCCGTTCAGGAACGGGACGGTGCGGCGCACAGCATCCGTGGACAGCTTGGCGCATTCAAAGATCGCAATCTCCTCGCAAGTCTTGTGATCACTGCCCTCGGCTGGGTCGGCTTCATGACCTTCTATGGTTATATCGCGCCGGTTACCGAACGAGTGGCGGGGTTCAGCGCCTCGGATCTGACCTGGGTGCTGGTGATTGTCGGTTTGGGCCTCCTCATCGGCAACACGCTGGGCGGCCGCACAGCCGACGCGAATCTCCGCTTCTCGCTCATCTTCTGGCCGGCCGCGATGATTGTTTCTCTGATCGTCGTCGGTCTACTCGCGCCCTTCAAATGGCCGTTTGTCGCCGCAGCCTTCGTCTTCGGCATTGCGTCCTTCGCCAACGTGCCGCCGATGCAGATGCGCGTCATGAAATATGGAAAGGCCGCGCCGGAGCTTGCTGCAACCGCAAACATCTCGGCTTTCAATCTCGCGAATGCGCTGGGGGGCATGATTGGCGGAGCCGTGATCGACAGCGCGTTCGGACCTGAGGCCATCCCCTTCGCTGCCGCGATCCTGCCCCTGGCCGCGCTTCTCTTCATCCTATCGCAGGAGCGCCGCAGCGTAACTTCGGTCCGGTCTCGGCCCGTACTGCAGGCGACGCCATGACCAGAACCTCTACAAGAAAACTGTGATGACCCTCATCAACATTTTCACAGTTTGAACCAGCAAACCAGCAAAGGCTCCAGGCGCAATGCAGGAGCCATCCTCAACAGCAGCGCTTTGGATAGATCAACAGGAGGATAGCCATGACAAATATAGCTTCAAAATCATCCAGTCAAATGAATGGAGGGGCTGCTATTTCTCGCACTACGGTACGGATTCCTGCGACTTCCGGTGACGAGTTGGAAGCTTGGCTGTACTTCCCCGAGGGAGATGGGCCGCACCCAGTCGTCGTGATGGCCCACGGCATCGGCGCGATCAAGGCTGGCGGACTTGCCCCGTTCGCGGAGCATTTCTGCCGTGAAGGTTTTGCCGCAATCGTATTCGACTACCGACAGTGGGGCGGCTCTACCGGGCAGCCCCGCGAGGAGCTTTCCTTTCCTCGCCAGCTTGAAGATTACAGCATCGTCATTGGCTGGGCAGCGACGCACCCCGACATTGATGCGCACCGGATTTTTGCTTGGGGCACGTCCTTCGCCGGTATGTATATCGTCGAACTTGCCGCGTCGGATACCCGACTCGCCGGTGCGATTGGCCAAGTTCCACTCGTTGACGGGTTCGCTGCGGCAAGGATGGCCTCGCCCGGTCGCGGGCTCCGGCTTCTGGCAGCAGCGCTATTAGATCGCCTCGGCTCGGTTTTCGGCTTTTCCTCGCTCTATCTGCCTGGCGCCGGCCGACCCGGAGAACTGGCAATCGGCACGACCGAAGATGCCCTCTTCGGGGAGAGGCTCATGACCCCGAAGGACTCAACCGAATGGCGTAATCGTGTCGCCGCGCGGTCGCTGCTCAGCTTTTCTTGGCGTCGGCCAGTGCGCCGCGCCGCCGCTGTCCGCTGTCCTCTCTTGCTTGTTGTTGCCGAGCAAGACTCGATGGCACCTGTCGGTCCGGCGATACGCGTTACTGAAAAAGCTCCCCTTGGCGAGCTCTATCGCAGTCGCGGTGGCCACTATGACGTCTACCAGGGCGGTGTGAGCTTCGATGAAGTGCTGCGCGTCGAACTCGAGTTCCTTCACCGTCATGCGAAAAACGAAAGAGCGGCGAATGACAGTTTTTTGAGCTAACAGAACTGCGCTGTTCATCGACGGGGCCAATCTTCATTCGAACGCCAAGACGCTGGGGCTGATCTATTTTATGGGTGAACGGCGCTATCGTACTCACCGAGCTTGCGCCACAGGGGTTCGCCAACGCGCAAGGCTTTCCTATGGAAGCGCCGAAATCCATAACATTCGATTGGCGCACTTCATCTGCTGTTGGCCGACATCAAACGACCCCGAAAACCTCGCGTAAGTTGATTTTTGGACGTCACTGCGACTGCGAAGCCCCGTAGGACCCATACGAAGGCCGGTGGTCGATTTCGTGTGAAACGATGTGGTCCCTCATAGCATTTCGGGCGCAGAGACGTGAGAGAGACCACATCCATTCACCCAAAATCCACCACCGACCTTCGTAGCGGCGCTGAAGAACGCTGCAGCGGTAGAGAGGTCTAAAAATCAACTTTCGCGAGATTTTCGGAGCGTTCGATTTTTCGACTTTTTCAACACTATCGACCCAAAGCGGGCAGCACGCCATCAAGTCATCTGCCTGCGTGGCTCTATTATTTCGGCGGCCTCGCCGATAAGATTGAAGGCGCTGTCACTCCGATCGGCAAATCCCGACACGGTTACATTGCAATAACTCAGATGCAGTTCGACGAAACGATATGAGCCTGCTTCCCGATGCGATCCTCGTCCCTTATGGCGTCGACACATGGTCGGTTCAAACAATTGACGTTCGGCGCTTGGGTGACGGCTCGATTCAACTGGGCGCGCCGTTTCCGTGTGCAGCAATCAACAAGGCCACCAAGAGGCCCCTGCGGCTAAATTCGGAGGCCTTGAACGCCGCTGCGAACTTCAACGCGCCTCAAGGCGCCACGCCGCTGAACCTGATCAAGGATCGTCTCAAGAGCCTTTGTCGTCCTTGGGACAGGCTTTCGCTGCAGTTCCTCGATGGCTATTTCGAGCACATTGCCAGTATGCTCAGAGTTCATCAGGGCGCCATCACAACGAAATTGGCGCCGTTCCTCGGGCTCTATGTCGTGGAGGATTGGGCCTTTTCCGCACCAAAACCGCTGCCCAGGGCACATCTCCATGCATCGCGCAACGCCGGAAGTGCCCATTGGGATATCGATGATTTTGTCCAGGTCGATTTTGCGTTTTGGTTAGGGGATCGCATGGTGGCGGTTCTGTCGCGGCCTGAAGTCCTCACGCCGGCGCGGGCGGGAGAACGCCTGGCTCGGCTCGAACAGGCCGGAGTGACCGTGGTTCACTTTAATGCGGAGAACTTGGCGAGAAGCCCGACGGCTCTTTTTCACCGCGTCATTGGAGATTTCGGCGCGTTGCTCGAAGGTGCGGGCACCGTTCCCATCAGTCCATTCCGCCCGCAGGGGCTTGGCGATCACTGAACCCGGCTGTTCGGCGTAAGATGCGCATACAGACTGTTGCGCAGCGCAGCCGGTGGAATATTGCGGGTGATGAATACGATCTTGCTGCGGTGGTCCTCCG
>Ga0210396_10005893_pt1 | contig 11787 bp, 9 predicted proteins | sample IncBWH17OmetaG_FD_155466 | JGI IMG/M metagenome (GOLD analysis project Ga0210396, IMG submission 155466) | Forest soil microbial communities from Barre Woods Harvard Forest LTER site, Petersham, Massachusetts, United States - Inc-BW-H-17-O ...
AATTCTTCTCGAACTTGTTCTGCAGCCAGCCCATGAATAGTCCTCGCGAAGCTCTACACAGGCAGTCTAGGTAACGCGGGAATCGGTGTCAAACCCCCTTTCGTTCGGGGGTGGTCATTGGCTGCGGGGTGGTCGAGTCCACCAGGTCAAGCACAGCTTTCCGCAGCGGTTTCATGAGCGGCAATGTGGAGATGCGCAGCAGGTTCACGAGTAGGCCCAGGCTCTTGTCCATCAGGTGCTGGGTCTTCTCCTGCTGGGGAGAGCGGTCATAGAGCCAGAACATGATCAGTGCCATCTGATACAGCCAGAGCAAGTAGGGCAGTTGCGGCTGAAGGTCTGGAGGCACTTTGGCGTCGCTGCCTTCCACAGCGATGCGTATGTGCTCGATCGCGCCTTCGCGGATGGCGCGGGTCTCGTCGCTGAAAGGCGACAGAGGATCGGCGCTGTCTGGCGCGTGGCGGAAAAGTGCTGCGCAGAACTTGCGGTTCGGCTCCAGCAAGGCGAGTCGCTGGTCGAGGATGCAGCGAATCCGCTCCTTGAGCTTCTTGTGCCCAGCGAGGGCTTCGAGGACGGGTTCGTTGCTGCTGGCCTGCATCTCGCTGTAGAAGGCGAGCACGATAGCGTCTTTGGAGGAGAAATAGTAGTAGGCGCCGCCGAGGGCCACACCGGCCTTGGCCGCGATGTCGCGCATCGTAGTCGGTTCGAAGCCTTTCTCGCGGAACAGTTCCATCGCAGCCTCGTAGATCTTGCGGCGCGTGTCTTCCGCGCGCGCCGTGGTCCTCAGCTTTAGGCTTGCGGTCGTCATTGCAGGAACTCCCGCACAGTCGAAACCGGCGCGTTGCCGACTGGCACAGCGCAGGGTTCGAGTTCAACCTGGCGCAGTTCGCCTGCAATCGCTTCCGGATCGTCGGAACTCAGCAGGTTCGACAGCCAGTGACGGTTCTTGGACAACGCCGCAAACGCCTGCCGTGCCAGCGGCGCCAGCAGCGGATGCGTCAGCCGGGCGGCCCAGTCTCGATACTCGACCATCGCATACAGAACCATGATCCACGCGTGATTGTTGAGGTATACCGCGCCTTCATCGCTGATGACGGCCAGATCGTCCTTGCTGGCAATCAGTTCAAGCTCTGGAAACAGGCGCCGGGCCTTCTCGGAGCCGGCTTCCAGGACGGCGATGCCGATCCAGGAACGCTGAACCAGGATCCAGTCTTTCAAGCGGCGGCATATCTCGCACTTCGGATCGTAGAGCACGTAAAGCTTCTGCATATGCGTCCCTCCTCTCCTTCACCAGCTTCGAGCACCGCTATAGCTCTTAACGGGGAATCGCAACCTTCAGAACGGCGTCGGGCGCGACTGGCGGTGGCGGCACGACCATGCCACGGGCACTGCGAGCGCTTCGGCGGATCTGCGAGAAGACATAGAGGTTAAAGAAGTGCATGACGCCCAGGATCAGCAGGACCATGCCCATCTTGTCGCTGAGCAGTTCAATGGCGGCGCGCGAGGTGCTGATGGTGTCGGCCGTCTTCAGCGCGAGGGAGACGAAGCCGATGTTGATGAGATAGAAACCCACGACGAGCAGGTGGTTCACGGAGTCAGCCAGTTCTGTGTTGCCATGAAAGGCGTCGACCAGGAAAATGGCGCCCCGCTTGTACAGCGTGCGGGCAACCCAGATGGTAAGAGAGACGCTGATCAGGACATAGACCAAGTAAGTGGCGACGATGATGTTGTTGGCGGTATTCATATTGTGGTCCCCCCTCTTTTAATGTTGAACGTGTTCAAAATCAATATAGCGCTGGCTGCAATGCGCGTCAAGAGAAAAGTTGAACGCGTTCAAACTAGCTGAAATTAAGAGTTTTTTACCAGCGCATTCCGGCGAAGGTATGCGTGAAGGCGAGGAGTTTGCTGGCTGGAGTCGATTGTCCGTTCCGGAGGAAGTGAGATCGGGATCTCGATTTTTTTTGCGCCCAATCTCTAAAATATTAGTTTTAAAGAAGTTGGGGACTGCGGATCGCCCGCTATCTCCGCAAAATCTTGAGCCGCAGGGACTTACAGGCAAAATATTGCGGAATAAGGAGTTAGCCGCGTCCTCCGCGGGGGAGCCCGATCCCTTGGGTAGGTAGTCGATCATATGAGCCATTTTGCATTTTCCGTATTTCTCAGTAAAGGTTGCTCGTCACAGGAATCCGACGGAAGGCTGTGGAAAAAGGGGAACCGCCTTCGATGCACCCAGAAGAAAACCAAAGCGGCCCACCGCGAAGGGCGACCCAGCCTGGATCACAATTCATCGTTCGTCTTTGCAATGCGGTATGGTAGCCGCGCCTCGAAAACGATGAGGTTTCCACTTGACAACCAAGTGAAGAGGATGTTCACTTGATTGCCAAGTGAAGAAAATGCAAGCCAATATCCTGCAAGGCACACTCGATCTCATGATCCTCAGGACCCTTTCCACGATGGGGCCGCAGCATGCGTATGGTATTGCCAGCCGGCTCCAGCAGGTTTCGGCGGACTCCCTGAATCTCAACCAGGGCACCATCTATCCGGCGCTGGTGCGACTGGAGCAGCACGGCTGGACGCGCGCCTCCTGGGGCAAGACCGAGAACAACCGCGAAGCCAAGTATTACACCATTACGAAGGCGGGAGTGAAGGCGCTCGAAAAAGAGACCGCGCGCTGGCGCCAGATGTCGGGCGTGGTTGAAAAGCTGCTGGCGGAGGAGCAATAGTCATGTCGCGGGCAAGACGAATCCTGTCCAAGTTCCGCGATCTTTGCCGCAACAATCGCGTCGAGGAAGAGCTGGAACGCGAGGTTACGTCGCATCTTATCCTGCTGGCCGACGATTTCGAACGCCGCGGCATGTCGCCTGAGAAAGCGCGGCTGGCCGCGAAGCGCGCCTACGGCGGAGTGGAACAGGCAAAGCAGGCGCATCGCGACGAGCGATCACTGGTTTGGATCGAACAGACGGCACAGGACCTGCGCTACGCAGTGCGGATGCTGGCAAGATCTCCGGGTTTTGCCGCAGTGGCAATCCTCACGCTGGCGCTCGGCATCGGCGCCAATACCGCGATCTTCAGCGTGATCGACGCAGTGATGTTCCGATCGCTGCCGGCGGAAGACCCGCAGCGGTTGGTGATCTTTGGCTGGAACTCGCCTCATCAACCCACACTGGGTGGACACAGCGTCTATGGCGATTGCGACGACGATGACCACACGATGGAGTGCGCATTTTCCGTGCCGTTTTATGATGCGCTGCGCAGCCACGCGAACACATTTTCGGGCGTGACGGCGTTCGCGGGTCCTGTCGAAGTGGGTTTCAGCGGGAACGGGTCGGCGAATATCGCGCGCGGCGAGTATGTTTCGGGAGATTACTTCTCGACCATCGGCGTAAGAACGATTCTGGGGCGGCCGCTGGGCCTTGGAGACGATACGCCCACTGCCTCGCCGACGATTGTGCTGAGCTACGGCTATTGGCAGCGATTTTTTGGTGCCGATCCTTCCGCGGTGGGCCGCACAGTCCGCCTCAACAGTGTAGATGTCGCCATCGTGGGCGTTGCGGAGACCGGCTTCGGCAGCCTGACGCCCGGCAAGAGCCAGGATTTCTTCATGCCGCTGTCGCTTGCGAAGCGCGTACAAGGTGAAATGTCGGGGACAATTTCGGGATCACAGTACTCGCTCTCCGATCCGGCAGTCTGGTGGGTCGTGCTGGCCGGACGGCTCAAGCAGGGCATTTCCGTCGAGCAGGCACAGGCTGAGGCTACCGCACTCTTCCACGCTGAGTTGCTGCACGCCCCCAAGCCGATCTTCAGCGAGGGAGACAAGCCCGCTCTGCGGCTTTTGCCGGCGCGAGTGGCCTTGAACGGCGAGAGCAGCCAGATTGCAGGCATGCTCGAACTCATCATGACCGCGGTGGGGTTCGTTCTGCTGATCGCCTGCGCCAACGTAGCCGGCCTGATTCTGGCACGCTCTGCCAATCGGCAGAAGGAACTGGCCATGCGCCAGGCGCTGGGCGCCGGACGCGCGCGGATTGCGCGCCAGCTTCTGACCGAGAGTCTCGTACTGGCAACTGCCGGCGGTGTGCTCGGGATTCTGATTGCCGTCTGGGGTGTGCACGCTCTTACCAAGTTGTTTGCCAGCGGCCTCGATCAACCATTCCTGTTTGTCATCGCTCCCGACTGGCGCGTGCTGGCGTTCACCGGAGGCGTTACCCTCGCCACAGGTGTCCTGTGCGGTCTTGCGCCCAGCTTCCGCAGCGCGCGCGCCGACCTTACCCCATCGCTCCGGGAGAATGCGTCGTCCATCCCCGGCGGCACATCGAAGGGCGCCCGGCGCATCCGGCTAGGCGACACGCTGGTTGTGACGCAGGTGGCGCTCTCAATCGTTGTGCTGGTCGGCGCCGGCCTGCTGGTGCGCACTCTGCATAAACTGCAGACGCTCGATCCGGGTTTCGACACCCACAACGTCCTGCTCTTCGGCATCCATCCCAGCCTGGCCGGATACGCAGACCACCAAACCGTAGAGCTCTACCAGCAATTGCAGGAGCGGTTTGAAGCGCTCCCGGGTGTGGTGTCCGCCAGCTATTCCCAGGACGCGCTCTTGAGCCAAAGCTGGTCAGCCAGTAACGTGCACCTCGACGGTGCGGCCCCCAAGTCGAATGCCAACACCGCTACGCTCCGGGTGGGGCTCGATTTCTTCCGGACGATGCGCATTCCCGTCCTTGCCGGCCGCGTATTCACGCCGGCCGATTTTGCCTCGGCAGAGGCGACGAACGCGGCGATGACTGCGGCGGAGGAGGCTGCCGCATCCCGCAATCCAGCCAAGGCCGCGCCGTCAAGGACCGAGTTGCAGCCGGCGTCCGTGCCTGTTCTCGTCAATCAAGCGTTTGCCGCGAAGTACTTCCCCAACCAGAATCCCGTGGGCCGTCATATGGGCAATGCGCAAGGGGATGAGCCGGCAACGGGTCCGCAGCCAGGCTATCTCATCGTCGGCGTTGCCGCCGATACCAAATACGCTCGGTTGCGGCGAGATATCCTGCCTACCATGTTCCTGCCTCTGGTGGGTGACAGTGCCCACTTCGAGCTTCGTACGTCCGGAGACCCTATCGCCTTGGTGAAGCAAGTGCGTCTGATCGTCTCGCAAGCCGACAACAACCTGCCCCTTTCCGATGTGCGCACGCAGACCCAACAGATTGAGCAGACGCTGTATCAGGAGCGGCTCATGTCCCGCCTGTCGAGCTTCTTTGCGGTCCTGGCCTTGATGCTGGCATGCATCGGCCTGTATGGATTGCTCTCGTATGAAGTTGCGCGGCGTACCCGCGAGCTGGGTATTCGCATGGCCCTTGGCGCGCAAAAGCGCGAACTGATGCGGCTCGTGGTAGGGCGTGGAATTCTACTGGCGCTTGCCGGTGCGGCCATCGGCATCGGCACGGCCACGGCGGTCACACGTCTCATGGTTGCTTTTCTTTATGGCGTGCATCCTTACGATCCTGCCACCTTTGCGTCCGTTGGCATCCTTCTTGTGCTGGTGGCGCTGGCTGCGTGCTCGATACCTGCCCGGCGGGCCATGCGCGTCGACCCCATGGTCGCGCTGCGCTATGAATGAGTCCGCACAGGTGGGGCATGCTTTGCGCATTTGCAAAATGTGGGATTCGCGCGACTCGTTCGGGACTTTCCACAACCCAATGTGACATCTGACCTTTGGTTTCCCTCAGGCGCACATCGCGGCCGTCAGTGGGGGTAGGCCTATGCGCTGCAACAGGTTTTGGAAACGAGGGTGTTCCCGCAAAGCGTCCATGCTCGGATCCAGGTGAAGGTAAATAAGCCAGTGGGAGTGCTCTTCGTAGCATTTTTCCAGGCATTCAATTGCACGCTCGTTTTCTCCCATGCCGATGTAGATTCCGGCGAAGAAGTAAGGTGCGACATACTTTGTCGTTGCGAGTCCGGTCAGATCGTCGAGCATCTCCACTGCTTCTGTTGTCCTGCCAGCCGTGCCGAGAGAATGTGCAAGTGCCGCTCGCATCAGGGGACTGCCGCCCGACCGAGTCACTGCCTTCTCACCCTCAGCGATCGCCATGTCGTAACGAGAGGTGATCCTGAGCAACAGGCCGAGAATCCAGTACGTTACGGGATAGTTTGGATCCAATTCGACAGTTCGGAGTAGTTGTGTGACGGCTTCGTCGTAGCTGCGGCCATGATAGAGTGCCCATCCGACGGCGACGTTGATGATAAGGGACAGGGGATCGAACTCCTGTCCCTTCTTGACCCTGGCAATAGCTTCTTCGTGCCGCCCCATGGTCATGACAAATTCGGCGTACCAGTGATTGGCAGTTGGGTAGGTGGGACTGAGTTCGAGGCTGCGCTTGAATTCCGTCTCCGCCTCCTTCCACTGCCAGTCGTGAAGCCAGAGAAGGGCCGCAAGGGATGTGTGGGCTTCCGCGAGATCTGGGTCGAGCCGAAGGGCGGTCATCGCGGCTTCTTTGCCTTTGGGGAAGGCTTCCTTCGGAGGTAGATAGCTGTTCCATCCCAGCAGAACATAGGAATCCGCCAAACCTGTGTAGGCGAGGGCATAGCTCGGGTCTTTTTCGACCGCCTGCTGAAAGTATTCGATCGCCTTGTTGAACCCTTCTTCGGTCCATCGGTTCCAGTGATGACGACCTTTGAGATAAAACCGGTAGGCCTCGGCGTCCTCCGTGTGGTGCCGGGTGAGGCGCTTCTTTTCAGCGCGGGTCAACTGCAACCGCAATTTTCCTGAGATCTCGTTAGAAATCTCGTCTTGCACCGCAAAAATCTCCCCGGACTTGCGATCGTATTGCGCCCCCCATAATTGGGAGCCTGTGGCGACATCGACTAATTCGGTGCCAATGCGCAATGAACCAGAGCTGTGCATCATTCTTCCGGTGAGGACGGCGCGAACATTCAGCTCACGACCGATGGCTTGAGGATCGATTTTCCGACCCTTATAGCGAAATACCGTGCTCTGTGCCATTACCCGCAGTTTTGGCAGCGTCGCCAATATATGGATGAGGCTCCCGGTGATGCCGTCGCTGAGGTATTCGTGCTCGGGGTCGCCGCCGGCGTTCTCGAAGGGCAACACTGCCAGGGAGTCAATGATTTTGGAGACTCGCGGTGGGTGGAGGGCCGATGTTTGCGCCGATGAAGTCCGAGTTTTCCCCTTGCCGCTCGAGGATGGAGATAGATGACTCGTAGTGGGCATCGGGACCGATTCGGTTTCTTGCTTCGCAGCGATCACGGTCGACTCGATGTCTCGTTTTAGGCGTTGAAGCTCAGCGCGCATGTCGGCCGAGTGCAGATAACGCAGGTTGCTATCCTTTTCCAAGGCTCTGTGGATCACAGCTTGGAGGGCGGGGGAGGTTGCGGGATTGAGTCGCAGAGGAGGCACCGGATCGCGGTTGAGGATCGCTTCGAGGATGAGCCCGGCACTGCCGCCCTGAAAAGGTAGCCTGCCCGTCGCCATCTCGTAGAGAACGATGCCGAAAGAGAATAGATCCGTGCGACCGTCCAGAGGCTTGCCTCGTACTTGCTCGGGAGACATATAGGCCACGGTTCCCAAAGCGGTTCCGGGACTGGTGAGATGTTCTTCTGTGACAAACGCGAGAGATTGCGTCGGCTGCGCCGCGATCTGGCTTGCGACACTTTCCCGAACGATACTTTTCGCCAGACCGAAGTCGAGAATCTTGGCATGCCCCCGCTTGGTGACGAAAATGTTGGCGGGTTTGATGTCACGATGAATGATGCCTTCGGTGTGGGCCGCATCGAGGGCATCGGCGATATCGAGGGCAATCGCGACAATACGCTCCGTATCTAGGGTCCCCGCGGAGATCAGGTATTTGAGCGTTACGCCGTCCAGGTATTCCATGGCGATGAACGCATGGCCTTCGTGGCTTCCAATTTCATAGATGGTGCAGATATTGGGGTGATTCAGGGCAGACGCGCCCCGCGCTTCCCGGCGAAAACGTTCGAGGACATCTGAGTCTCGGGCTGCGCTTTCAGGCAGGAACTTTAAAGCGACATACCGGCCAAGCTCATTGTCCTGAGCTTTGTAGACTACGCCCATTCCCCCGCGCCCTAGTTCCTCCAGGATGCGATAGCGCGAGATAGTGTGCCCGGTAGCAGAGTGGACTTCCATCATGATTCACACTTGATGCTAGGGCTGGGGCGTTTTCAGGGAATACTGGCAATAGTGCTAGTTTCGTTGAGGAATACCGATCATATCGGGGGGGAGAATCGGTTCACTGAATGCTTCGCCTGAGCCAGCGCGATCAGGAGTTCAGCGATAACATTAATGGGCTCCTTGTAGCGAAGGAAAAAAGAGAGCGCGGTTTGAAGGGATCGCAATTACTCCGCTAGAATAAACAGTTCTGTGGATCAACTATGTCTCTCACCAAGCAGCAAGCGCTGGAGATGTTCGAGTCCGATGACCTGATCGGCATTGGGATGGAAGCCGATGCGATGCGGCGAAAACTGCATCCCGAAGGCGTGGTCACCTACATCATCGACCGCAACATCAATTACACCAACTTCTGCACCGAATACTGCACCTTCTGCGCGTTTTACCGGCCGCTGAAGGGGCCGGCGGCGAAGGAAGGGTACATCCTCGATTTCGACACCATTTACGAGAAGATCCGCGAGACCGTGGAACTCGGCGGAACGGGTGTGCTGATGCAGGGCGGGCTGCATCCGGACTTGAAGATTGACTGGCACGAGAAGATGCTGCGCGGGATCAAGGAGCGCTTTCCGAAGATTCATCTGCATTGCTATTCGGCGTCGGAGATTATTGCGATTGCCGAGTACAGCTCGCTGTCGATTCGCGACACGATTTTGCGGCTACGCGATGCAGGACTCGATTCGATTCCGGGCGGCGGCGCGGAAGTGCTGGATGACGAAGTCCGGTACAAGATTGCGCGGTTGAAGTGTCTGACCGACGACTGGCTCAACGTGCATCGCACAGCGCATCAGATCGGGATGCGCACGACCGCGACCATGATGTTCGGCGTGGGCGAGAACTATGAAAATCTCGTCAACCACTTCCAGCGGCTTTATGAGTTGCAGGAGGAGACGGGCGGGTTCACCGCGTTTATCCCATGGAGCTTTCAGCCGCAGAACACGGCGCTGGGCGGGCGACACTGGGACGAGGCGACAGCGGTCGACTATTTGAAGGTACTTGCGATCTCGCGTCTGTATCTTTCCAACTTCCTGAATGTGCAGTCGAGTTGGGTGACGCAGGGGTTGAAAGTCTGCCAGATGGGGCTGCGTTTTGGCGGGAACGACGTTGGATCGGTGATGCTCGAGGAGAATGTGGTGCGAGCGGCGGGTGTGACCAACTGCACGACCGAGGAAGAGTTGCGGCGGATTATTCGGGATGCGGGTTTCCGTCCGGCGCAACGTGACACTCTCTACCGACAGTACTTTCTGAACTGAGATCTCAGGGGCTGAAGCCCTCGCTTATTTCCGCTGTCCCTACGCGGCCCTGAAGGACCGCTCTTCCACGCGCTCCGTTTAGACTGAGAGGCAGAGAACATCGATGTCTTCTTCTACTTCTTCGATCAGAAAACACGCGGGGCCGGGGCCGAGCGATCAGCCCGCGGTTCCTGAGCCTTCGTTTGCCGAGCGGGTGCGCACTCTGGTTTACTTGGGGAGCGTGGGAAGTCTTTCGACGCTTTCACGCAAGCAGCCGGGGTTTCCGTTTGGGTCGGTGATGCCTTACGGGCTGGACGAACTGGGGCGTCCGATCTTTCTGATCAGCACGATGGCGATGCATACGCAGAATTTGAAGGCGGACCCGCGCGCTAGCCTGCTGGTGACGCAGGAGGGCAGTGACGGGGATCCGCTGGGAGCATCGCGTGTCACGCTGGTAGGAAATGTCGGGCTGGTGCCGCAAGCGGATGTGGCCGCAGCTCGCGAGGCCTACCTGGCTCGCCATGCCAATAGCAAGTATTGGGTGGATTTCGAAGACTTTTCTTTTTACCGGTTGGAGGTCGTGGATATTTATTTCGTTGGCGGATTCGGGGTTATGGGATGGGTCACCGCCGTGGAATATGGCAGCAGCCAGCCTGATCCTCTGGCTGACTCGATGGGCGAGATTATTCAGCACATGAATGCCGATCACAAAGATGCGATGGTTTTGTTGGCGCGGAAGTTTGCTCACATCGAGGCACAGGAAGCGACGATGACGGCAGTGGATCGGCTCGGGTTTCATCTGCGCCTGAAGACGTCGGAGGGAATGAAAGGCGCGCGCATCGCGTTCCTGCGAGAGGTGAGGAATTCAGCGGAGACGCGCAACGTGCTGGTCGAGATGGTGCGGGAGGCGCGGTAACGCATTCGTGTGCTCTTTAAAGAGGTGCAAGGATTTTTTGCACTCGGATTGTTATCATAGAATCGAGATGGCTTTTCCCATCAAAGTGTGTGCTGTTTGCTCGGAGGAGTTTGAGCTGAAGCCGGGTAAGCCCGGTTTTGCCAACCGCTGTCCCGCCTGCAGCGAACCTGAATCGGCCGACCCTGTCACCAAGAAGGGAATGGACGCCGATGAGCGCAAGTCCTTGGCCGAAGCGAACGAGGCCCGGCGGCAGGCGATGCGTAATCTGCTGTACCGCAAGGATAGCTAGGGCTTCTATACTGCTTTCGCGAAAACGGATTGCTTCTTCGCTCGCCGTCGAAGGACACTGCGAACTGGAACCCATCATGCCGGGCTGCACGGGGTGGACAGACCGAAGGTGACTGTTCCCACATAGATCAAGCTGCCGCTGGCTTTGTTACATCAAACTCCTACTGCTTCAGGATCCAGGTTGCCGTTTTGTCTAGAGCTACCGGAGACATTGTTTCTTCGATCGTCGAGTACTCGGTTGGCGAGCCGGTTTTGGCGGTCTGGAATAAATGGTTCAGGCCGGGCAACTCGTCGACCTCGGCGTGCTGGTTACCGGCGTCTGCCAGCGCTTTGCGAATCGCGGGCAAATTCTGGCTGGGGAGCACCTGCTTGTCGAGCGATCCGTTGATGGCCAGGACCGGGCAGGTGACCTTGCGCAGGGCGGTGGCGGGGTCGTAGGTCAGGAAATAACGGAACCACACCGAAGTGATCTGGCTGATCTGTAGGCCGATTTGCGCTTCCGGAACCTCGCCTGCCATTTTTTCTTTCAGCTCTTTCTGCAGGATGGCGTCGTCTTTTTCCGTTTCAACCAGCCTGAGCATCTCCTTTTCATTTGCCGCGTTCTTGGCGGCCTGCTCCGGACTCTTGCCCATTGCGATCTCGATGGCTTCACCTTGTGCTGGAAGGATTTGATCTCCCGGGACGCCGGTGCCCGCCATCATCACGATGAATGCGACATCTTTATTGCGCGCCGCGACCATGGGCGCGATGACGCCGCCTTCACTGTGACCAACCAGGCCGATCTTATGGGGATCGATTTCAGGGCGGGTCTTCAGATAGGCGACTCCGGCTTCAGCATCGGTGGCGAAATCGGCGGTCGTTCCTTTCGCGAAGATACCTGTCGATTTGCCAACGCCGCGGTCATCGGCACGCAGCACGGCGATTCCGTGGCGTGTGAGATAGTCCGAGAGAACCAGGAACGGCTTGTGGCCAAGCAGGCTTTCGTCGCGATCCTGCGGTCCTGAGCCGGTAATCAGCACGACTCCGGGAAAGGGGCCTTTGCCTTGGGGAATCGTCAAGGTTGCGGCCAGGGTGATGTTCTGCGCCTTGTTCTCGTAGGAAAGATCTTCGTCGTGGTACGGATACGGCTTCACCGGATTCTGCGGCCGCTTTAATTCCAGTTCTGCTTTGTCCTT
>Ga0210396_10005896_pt1 | contig 11786 bp, 8 predicted proteins | sample IncBWH17OmetaG_FD_155466 | JGI IMG/M metagenome (GOLD analysis project Ga0210396, IMG submission 155466) | Forest soil microbial communities from Barre Woods Harvard Forest LTER site, Petersham, Massachusetts, United States - Inc-BW-H-17-O ...
GCCCATATCGATCAGGACCGTCTTGTGCGATTTGGCCAGGGCGGTGGCGACGTTGCAGGCGACCGTCGTCGACCCGCACCCGCCCACGGTCGGCACGACGTGAATGATCCGTGCCTTGCGGCCCATGCCGTAGCTCTGTGCTGCGCGGTCGACGGCGGAAGCAAGCTTTTCCTCGCTCATCGGCAGCGGGATGAATTCCTTGATCCCCAGGTGCATCGCCTCCATGAGCAGGTGGGGGTCGAGGACCTGCGACATGACGAAGAAGCTGACCGAGGGAAACTGCCGTGGCAGGTGGGCAATTCGCTTGAGATTTTCGTTGGCGGAAGGATCGAGGTTAACGATGACCAACTGAGGGGTATCGGGCCGGGCCAGCATGACGCCAAGAGGCTCGACGCCGGAGAGTTGGGCGATGCATTGCACGCCGAACCGCGCTAACACCGCGGCCAGCTCCTGGCGGTTTCCCGGATCGGCGTCAACCATCGCACACGTGAGCGTTACGTACATTCGTCCACCTTGGAAGATTTACCTGGCGGCCGATCCCGCGGCCTGTGCCGGCGTGAAGCCATACGTGCCCTGGAACATGCGCGGCGGCATGGTGGAAGGCGCGTGCGTCGTATCGGCCGCCGGGCCTCCCAGATCGGCGTGGAGGAACAGTTGTCCCTCAGTCGGATATCGCCAGTGCTCGCCGACCGAATCGGGTACCTGGTCCGGGTTCATCGCGCTGACCAGCCGGGGCGTCACGAGCACGACGAGTTCCGTCTCCTCTCGCACGTACCGAACGGATCGAAACAGTGGGCCGAGAATCGGCATATCTCCCAGCACCGGTGTGATCGAACTGGTAGCGGTGGCGCGAGTGCTGAGCAGACCCGCTAACGAAAGTGTCTGGCCTTCGTTGAGCTCGACGGTCGTGTCGGCGTTGCGTTCCACGAGCCCCGGAACGAGGAAACCGTTGAGGGTGACCGCGTTGGTGTAGTCCAGGTCGCTCACCTCGGGCCGGACGCGGAGGCGAACGCGGCCGTCGCCCAGGACGACCGGCGAAAAATTCAGCCGCACGCCATAGGGTTTGTATTCGATGGTGATGGTGGCCACCCCGCCAGCGCCAGTGTTCTGGGGCACGGGATACGGATATTCGCCACCGGCCATAAAGCTGGCCTCACCGCCGCTCATCACCGTTAGATTGGGTTCTGCAAGCACGCGCACAAGGTTGTTCTGGCGCAAGGCGGTGAGGAAAATCTCGAAGGGCGTCTTCCCCGCCACGCCGGCGCCGAATTGCGTGGTCCCGCTGCCGGGAAACGGGATGGAAAGTGCACCGGCGTTGATGTTGGTTGGCGCGTTAACGACGCCGATGGGTGCGACACCACCGATGATACTTCCGCCGAATCCGGTACTGCCGTTGCTGATCCCGAAGTCCACAGCCAGTGCGCTGGTGACGGATTTGGAGACCTCGGCGAACCGAACCTGGAGCATGACCTGCTGCCCGCCGCCCACTTCCAGAAGATTGACCACCTTGGCGTTTCCGGCAAAGGGGGTGGCAACCTGCACGATCTGATCCGCGACTTTGGCGTTGTGCACTCTGCCGCGCAGTACGATCGCGCCGCTTGCCAGACTGGGCTCAACTTTCGCATCGGGAAAGACGCTATTGAGCTCCTGCGTCAGCGCAGACAGATCGGCGCTGACGACGATTTCCACAGCCTGTGAGCGGCCGCGGTCGTCCCAGACGACGATCTGCGTGTATCCAGGCTTTTTGGCAGTCAGCATGATATCGGTGGGGCTGACGACCTTCGCCAATATCACCTCGGGCTGAGGGACGTCCACTGTATGGATCGGAACTGCTGTCCGAATCAAACGGCTCTGGTTGACGGTCAAGGTAATTCTGCCGCCCAGTTCATCGATGCCGGTCGCGATCAGCGGCTGATCCGCTTGGGCGGGCCGGGTTTGGGGCGCAGTGTCGTCCGCAGCGGCCGCGGAAGGCATCAAGGCACAGGCGATCGTCGCCAGCAGCAAACCGGCCGTCCGGATCAGGGGACATCTTTGACTCGCGAACTTGAACATGACTCGACCTCTGGCTGGTGACGCTGGCCTCATTGCGGGACCGCGGGCTGCGGGGAGTTGGCATCGGTCACTGCCGATCCGCCGGCATCAGGCTGTGTTTGGGTGAAGCTGACGTGGCGCTCTTCTGCGCCCAGAATTACCGTGACGATTCTGGCCGGTGGAGGATCGGGCGCTTTGGTGAAGATTTCGGGCTGTGTTGTCGGCGCTGGCACGACGGGCTGAGTGACGATGACCGGCGTCGTCACGGGGGCGGGCGGCTGATAGCCGTCCTCACCACGCAGCTCCGCCATCATCACACCGTCGTCGACCAGGTCTTCGGCGTCGTTGGCCGCTCGCAGAACCAGCCGAACGCGGCTGGTCGTCATCGCCAGATCAAGCGCCTCCACGTCGTGCGGAGAGGCAAGCAACGTCACGGTCTTTGGCAAGGCCTCCTTGTCGCCCTCGGCATGGCCGGAACTGAGCCGCTGGCCGACCGCCGCCACGGTCAGGTTCTGCACGATGGTGCGGGTGATGGTTTTGTCGGGGTTGTCGCGGCCGATTGCGGTGGCAACCACGTCGACATGGCTGCCGGGCGCGAGCAGGCCCGCTACGCCGCCGCTTTCGCTCACGTCCACGGTCACCGCCCGCAGGCCCGACGGAACCAGCGCGGCCAGTCCGGGCAACGCGCCTTTGGGCGCCAGGAGCGAGCGTTGAAACGGCTGACCTTCAATCATCGGGGCCGAGACGACCCGTCCGATCAGCTCTCCGGGATCGGTGAAGCTCTGCGGGGGCGGCGCCTTGGCGGCAATCGGCATTCTCGCCAGTTGCTCGGCGCCGATCACCTCGCCGGGCGCCAGCGGGACCTTTGCGACGATGACCGTCACACCCGGTTCGGCATCGGTGGCTTTTTTCCCGTGCAGCAAGCGGCCGGCCATCACGGCGGCGATCACGCCCAACATCAGGGCGGCTGCCAGCGGAACCCAGGTCTTGACATTCATGGACTGCTCCCGCGGCCCACAGGTTGAGCCGACCTCGTTCTGTTCGGCGCGTTAATTCTTGAGGTTTAGACGGATTTACAGAGCTTTGTCATCCGCAGGGGCTGGCCGGAGAATCGTGCTCTGACTCTACAGTCAACGCGGTTGTTCCCGGACCCGCGGCGGCGCCGCCGTCTGCGCGACGCCCTGCACCGTCTTCTTCAGGTAGACGCGCCAACTCGTACCACCACCAGCACAACCGCGATCAGGACGGGAACGGCAAACGGCAGCGGGCGCTCGACGCTGCGGCAGGCACGGCCGGTGCGCGCCGTCTGCTCCAGGCCGATGTCCTGCACGTGCAGGAAATTCACCGCCAGCACGGCACTGTTGCGGAACAGGACCCGCATGCGTCGCTGGGACGCCGCCTGGGCGATGACGATCGTCAGGCCAATCACCTTCTCAACGATGAGGACCACGACGGCCGGCACCGGACCGAGCCACGCGCCGACACCGGCCATCAATTTCACGTCGCCGGCGCCCAGCGCACCGAGTGCGAACAGAAGAAAGGGAACGACCGCCGCGGCCGCCAGCCCCAGCATCGACTGCCATAGCGTCAGTACACTTCCCGGCATCAGACTTTGTCCGATGCCGCTCAGGATCAGCAGAAGATTCAGCCAGTTGGGAATCCGCCGCTCGCGAAAGTCGATGATCGCCGCCCAGCAAAGCAGTGCCAACAGCGGTGCGAACCTGGCCAAAGTATGCAGCGTGCTCATTTGTCCGGGCGCGGCAACGGCGCAATCCTAGTAAGCTGATCGGTGAAGCAGACCGGTCCCTTGATTCGTGGAGGCGGAAGCGGTCCGACCTTTGCTTACCGGACCCAGCGACGCGCATCTGCGACGTTGTTCTCGCAGTGGCAATGGAAGGCAAATGGCTCAACCGGTGGAATTGGGTAATAAAGGCTCACGTTTCATCGTGCTGGCCTCAACCTTCCTGGTGATTGCGGGATTGTACTTCAGCCGCGAAGTGCTGATTCCGCTGGCGGTGGCGATCCTGCTGAGCTTTGTGCTGACGCCGCTGGTGAGCTGGCTCGAACGTGTCGGCCTGCCTCGGCCGGCGTCGGTGTTGATCGTCGTCCTCATCGGGGTAGGACTGCTGGCGATCATCGGGTACGTCGTCGGACGCCAATTCGTCTCGGTCATGGACCAGTTGCCCAATTACCAGGGTGAACTGCGGACCAAGCTGGCGAACATCCGAAGTCACGGGCATTTTTTTAAAAAGCTGGAGAATGAAGCGCAGAGTTTGAGCGCGGACGCCGGCGCCGCCACGAAGCCCGCGGCGACCGCCCCTGCGGGGACCCAGACAGCGCCGCGCCCGCCGGCGACCCAGCCATCGGATGAGAATCCGCTGCCGGTCCGCATCGTCGAGCAGTCGACGTCCCTAACGGCTGTGAGCAACTACGCCGGCACGTTTCTGGGACCGCTGGCCGATGCCGGACTGGTTCTGGTGCTGGTGATCTTCATGCTCTACGGCCGCGAGGACCTGCGCGATCGGATGATCCGGCTGGTGGGGCACGGACGGCTCAATCTCACCACCAAAGCGCTGGACGAGGCCGGCTCCCGTATCAGCCGCTATCTGGGAGCGCTGGCAATCGTCAATACGTGCTACGGCATCTGCGTGTCGCTGGGCCTCTGGGGCATCGGACATCTCTTTGGCGAAGGCCACACGTTTCCCAACGTGTTGGTCTGGGGGTTGCTCGTAGTGCTGTTCCGGTTTGTGCCGTACATTGGCATTTTCATCGCGGCAGCGTTTCCGCTGCTGCTTTCGTTTGCGCTGTTCCCCGGCAGTGCGGTGTTTTTTGCGACAATCGCATTATTTGCCGTGCTCGAGGTGACGGTCAGCCAGTTCATCGAGCCGTACTGGTACGGCGCCTCGACAGGGATGTCGGCGCTGGCGGTGCTGATCGCAGCCGTGTTCTGGACGTGGCTATGGGGACCGGCGGGCTTGCTGTTATCGACGCCACTGACGGTTTGCCTCGTGGTGATCGGGAAATACGTTCCGCAGTTGCAATTCCTGGACATCCTGCTGGGGGATGAGCCGGTGCTGCCCCCGCACATGCGGGTTTACCAGAGGCTGATTGCCGGCGACGAAGATGAGGCGCAGGAACTTCTCGAAGCCGAGCACAAAGAACGCCCGCTGCTGGAGGTGTATGACGAGGTGCTGGTCCCGGCGCTGGCGCTGGCGGAATTGGACCACCACCGCGGTTCGCTGGACGGTGAGCAGATCGCGTTTGTTCGCCAGAGCATGCGGGGGATCATCGAGGAGTTGGGCGAGCAGGAGAGGCAGATGCGTCTGACCGACGCCGCGGCCCGGACCGAGGAGCAGGCCAAGGACCAGCCCGCCGCCCCCGGGCGCCCGCCGCCCAGGTCCAGTCTGCCCAAAGACTGCGTCGTCAATGTCCTGCTCCTGCCGGCAAAAAATGAGTCCGACGAGATCGTCTGCCTGATGCTGCTCCAGGTGCTCGAACTTCGCGGTTATTGCGCGATCACCACTGGCGTGGATTCACTGGCGTCGGAAATGGTGGAGCTGATCGAGAGCCGCAAGGCCGACCTGGTCTGCGTCTCGGCGATGCCCCCCGCCGCCGTCGCCCACGCACGTTACCTCTGCAAGCGGGTGCACCTGCGCTTTCCCGACATGCGCATGGTCGTCGGCTTATGGACGGCAAAGGGCGACCTTCGAAAAGCCAAATTGCGCATCGCCTGCGCCGAAAGCGTGCCAGTGGTCACGACGCTCGCGCAGGCGGAACATGAAATCGATCAGATGGCACAGCCCATTCTCGTGACCGGTTGAACGGTGATGCCGCCGAGGCGTCGCACTAGGCAGGTCGCCTTATCGCGGCGAAGGAACCTGCTCGAGGATCTTCTGTAGAATTCCTTGCGTTCCCAACGAATCGCCGTTGTGAAGATAAGACTTGCCGATGACGCGATGAGCGCAGACCGGGGGGAAAAGGTCCTTGACGTCGTCGGGGATGACGTAGTTACGACCCGCCAACAGCGCGGCGGCCTGCGAAGCGTGCGTCAGGGCCAGCGCCCCCCGCGGCGAGACACCCAGGTGAAGTTCGTCGCTCTGGCGCGTTGCCTCGACCAGGTCGAGAATGTATTCGACGATCGTGGTGTCCAGCCGGACCGATTGAAGCCGGTCCTGGAGGTCCACGATCTCCGGGCCGCCGGTCACCGGACTCAACCGCTCGAGCGCCGTCCGGCCCGGCTGCGTCGTCAGAATCCGGTGCTCCGATTGCCGTTCCGGATACCCCACCGAAATCCGCAACAGGAACCGGTCGAGCTGGTTCTCCGGCAGGTGATACGTCCCCTCAAACTCGAAGGGATTCTGCGTCGCCACCAGCATGAACGGACGGGCCAGGGCGAAGGTCTGATTGTCGATGCTGACCTGCTCTTCGCTCATCGCCTCCAGCAGCGCCGACTGCGTCCGCGGCGTTGTGCGGTTGATCTCGTCGGCCAGCACGATGTTCGCAAAGACAGGCCCGGGCTTGAATTCAAACGAGTGAGACTGGTTATTGTAGACGCTGACCCCCAGCACGTCGCCGGGCAGCAGGTCGGGGGTGAGCTGGATGCGGCTGAAGCGGCAATCGATGCTCCGCGCCAGCGCCCGCGCCAAAACCGTCTTCCCCACCCCCGGCACGTCCTCGATCAGCACGTGCCCCCGCGCCAGCAAACCGATCAGCAGGAGGTCGATGGCCCGGGAATGACCGAGAAATACGGTCGCGATATTCTCCCGAAGCCGATCGATGGTTGGATTGGCCACCTGGCGCTCCGCCGACACGACACTGATCTCAGGTGCTCGCACGATTGATATTAGCTCATGTCCGGTGGTTGTACACGACGGCATCCCCACTGCGTCGCCCCCCCGGCCGGTTGATTCGCAAAAAGCCATCCCCGTTCGCCGCCGTGGCCATGGCTCAAACACGCGCTCACGGGAACGAGGGGAACAGCGAGGGGTCCGGGGCCCAATAGTCCTTCAGGTGGGCCGTGCCCCGTTGGATGAACTCGGCATGGCCATCGCAGAAAGCAACATTGCCCCGCCTGCCGCTGTTCGAGATTGTCAGTTGTGGCGGAGTCCCGGGTATAACACTCATGGACACTGGGTCCAAACCGTTATTCCGCGCGCTCTGGTCGTCGATCTCCACGTAATCGTGGCGGATCGACAGCATATTGACGGCGCCGCCGGTGGGATTGGGGGGACAGAGGGCCCCGTTCCCGTCGTCGATCGTGCGAGGGTCCTCTTCGAAGACAAGGATCTTCGTTCCCGGGTCCTTCACTTTCGCGAGTGTTTTGGCGTTGCACCCTGGCGGTACGGCCGGGTTGTTGCCCGTGCTGAAGTTCGCAGACGACATGAAGGCATTGAGCACATAGCTGAAGGGATAGGGGGACTGGCCGTTCATGTTCGGGTATCCCCCTCCAGCAGGTGTGGAAGATCCCATCGCACTGTTGTTCAATCGGGCATCGGATGGACAGCGGAGCATTTGGAGGCCGCTGAGGGACAGGTCGCTGCATCCGAGATACTTTCCGATCCCGCCTTTGTCGACATCGTCAATCACCAACCCGTTTCCTTGAGGTGCTGGAACCGAGCCGGCAGGGAGTCTATCGTTTGGCCCGCATTGCCAATAGATCCAATCGGCCGATAGATGACCCTCGGGCGGCTGCCCCATGCCGAGGTCATCCTTCCGAGCCGCGGCGAACGGAAAGAAGCCGTCGTTGTCGTTGACGTACAGTAGAATCGCCTTGGCGATCACCTGAAGATTGTTCTCGCATGCCGTTCGCCTGGCCGTTTCCCGCGCCTTGCTCAGCACCGCGAGCAGGATCGACACCAGCAGCGCGATGATGCCGATGACGACAAGAACTTCCAGCAACGTGTAAGCACTTCTGGCGCGGCGTGAAGGAACACGGCCGAACATCTCGACAGAACTGTTCGACATCGTTCGACTCCTGTATCAGCCCCCGCCCGGCAGGGCCGGCACTTCTCCGTCTCTCGTATTGTACCGCCGAATTATGAGAGAATACCCAGAGCCTCGCCAGATTGCCAACTGCCAACCTTTCGCAAAAGCAAGCCACCAGCGCCGCCCGCATTCTTTGACGCACCATTCATTTTCCCTTGGCAACATAAACTCCGTCCCAGCCGGGACCTGGAGGCTCCTCCCGCAGTGCGGCAAGGCGTCGCACGAGCGCGGCGGCGGGCGGATCATGCCCAAAACGCGACACCAGCGCCTCCAGCCGCTCTCGCGCCAAATCCCATTTTTGCTGCTGGTAATCGCTGAAAGCGGCCTCATATTCGGCCGCCCGGGCCCGCAAATTTGCGTCACCCGGGCTCTCCGACATCAATTCAAACACCGCCATCGGCATCGTCTTTCCCTTCACCCGGAGCACATCGAGCCGGCGCAGCAGAAACTGGCCGTTTAACTGGGCGGCGGTCGGTTGCGCGATGATGATCCGGGACCCATAGAACTTGTTCGCCCCTTCGAGCCGGCTCGCCAGGTTCACCGAATCGCCCAACACGCTGTAATTGAACTTCTGGCTCGAACCCATGTTGCCGAAGACCATCGGCCCGGTGTTGATGCCGATCCGCGTCAGCAGGCCCGGCCCGCCCAGTTCCGCCAGCCTCGGCTGAATCTCCCGCTCGCGCTTTTCCATCGCCAGCGCCGCCCGGCACGCCAGGATCGCGTGATCGGGCTGGTACAGCGGCGCGTTCCAGAAGCTCATGATCGCGTCGCCGATGTACTTGTCGAGCGTGCCGTCGTTGGCCAGCACCAGCGACGACATTTCGTCCAGGTAATAGTTGAGCAGCCCGGTCAGCTTGTGCTCGTCCAGCTTCTCGCTCAAGTCAGTGAAGCCCTGGATGTCGGTGAACATGACGGTCATGTCGCGGCGGGTGCCGCCGAGCTTCAGTGCGTCCGGATCCCGGTCGATGTTCGCCGCGACGTGCGGTGAGAGGTATTGCCCCAGCGCCTTGACCACGAACCGCCTTTGCCGCCCCTCCACCAGATAGCTCCACGAGAATGCGCCGATCGTCGCCAGCAGCAGCGCCGCCAGCGGCGACGCCAGCGGAAGCCACGTGATCTGCCGTCCGTGGAACAACACAATGGCGACGCCGATGACGATGGCCGCGGTCAGGGCCGCCGCCAGAAGTTTCAACGAGGCGGTGCGCGGAAAGACTACGCCCATGGCGGCGATCAGCGCCGCCGCAAATGCCGCCGCGGTTGCCCAGAGGGTTCCTACCCTGCGGACGTTCCGGCCGCTCAGCATGTCGGTGATCGCCGTCGCCTGCACTTCAACGCCCGGGTATTCTTCCGAGAGGGGCGACGCCTTCACGTCGAAGGTCCCCACCGTGATCGCCCCGATCAGAACGATCTTGTTGCGGAACCACGCCGGATCGACACCGGTGTTCTTCTGCCCCATCGCCGCGGCAAACACGTTGGACGCGGAAACGTAGCGAAACGTCCGATGATCCTTGCGATCCTGATGGGGTCCAAAGTAATGGAGCCGGAATTCTGCCGCGGGAGGCGTCGCACCCACGGCATTGGCGGCACGCGAAGCGAGGCTGGGAAATTCGTTCACCGTCGGCCGGTACCTGCGATAAACCACGCTGTCGCTTACGTTCACCGCCCCCAGGATTGGTTTCTTCACCGGCGGTGCGAACGGGTCCGGCACGCCGGCCGCAGAAACTTCTGTTCCGAAGATGACCGGCAACTTGGCGCCGTCGATCATGGCCGCAAAAGCCCCGTCGTCGCCGCTCCAGCCGTTGAAAACGCTCGGCTCGGAAAAAATCATGTCGAACGCCACGGCCTTGGCCACACACTTTCGCGCATAGCCCGGCACAAGGCCCCAGAACTGCCGCGGCCAGGGCCAGCCATAGCTGGTCTTGCCGATGCCGCGCTTCAGATCCGCCAGGCTCTTGTCATCCGCCGCCACGATCACAACAGGACCGTCGGTCTGATCCTCCACCGGGCGCAGCCGGTAAAACGAATCGTAAAGCAGATCATCCAGCTTCCCCATCGCGACCGATGCGCCCGGAAGATGATGTAACCCCGCCGCCAGGCCGCCTGCCAATATCGCGATCGCGCCGGCCGCAATCAGCTTCCGTGCCGGACTTTGACGCGAAACTCGAAGGGGAAAACGCATTCAGCTTTTGAATATCCCTCAGCCCAAGTCCTTTATAACCAAGAGCGTTCGCGCTCGCACGCGCACGCGGTTGCGCGGAAGACGTTCGACTATGCAGGGGATTCGGTATCGCGCGTGTGAGGCCGCCGCTTGCCCTTCGCGACGATCGCGACGAAGAGCAACTACGCTCCGCACACGCGTCTCAGCGACTCCTGGTACGGCGCTTTTGCGATCCCATGTTCGGTAATGATTGCGGTCACCAGATCGTTTGGCGTCACATCGAATGCGGGGTTGAACACGTCAACGTCCGGCGGCGCGGTGGGCCTGCCAAAACCATTCGACACCTCGCCAGCAGCCCGCTGCTCGATGGGAATCTGCTCGCCGCTGGCCAGCGCCAAGTCGATAGTGCTGGTCGGCGCCGCAACGAAGAACGGAATGGCGAAATGCCTGGCAAGGACTGCGACGCCGAGCGTGCCGATCTTGTTGGCGACGTCGCCATTGGCGGCGATCCGGTCGGCGCCGACGATGACCGCCTGCACCTTGCCCTGCCCCATGACGCTCGCGGCCACGCCGTCGCAGATCACCGTCACGGGGATGCCGCTCTGCTTCAGCTCAAAGGCCGTGATTCGGCTCCCCTGAAGCAGTGGCCGCGTCTCGTCCGCCCAGACGTGGAACTTCATCCCCTGCTCAGCGCCGACGTAAACCGGCGCCAGCGCCGTGCCGTACTTGACGGTAGCCAACCCGCCGGCATTGCAGTGCGTGAGCAACTCGACCGGCCGATCCGCGATGGCAAGTTCCGCCAGCAGCTTCGCCCCATGCTCGCCGATCGCCCAACAGACGCGGTTGTCTTCCTCGATCATCGATACCGCTTCGCCCAGTGCCCGCTGTTTCAGTATGCGAATAAGCTGCGCCGGCGTTGCGCGGTATATCGGGTGCACCGTCAACACACGGTAAATCCGATCAACGGCCCAAGGGAGATTCACCGCAGTGGGTCTGCTCGTTTTGAGAAACGAACAAACTTCTTCGATACGCGAAGAAAACCCTGCAAGATCGCCGTCGGTCTCAGGGAACAATCGAATTCCCAGGTAAACCCCAAACGCCGCCGCGACCCCGATCGCCGGCGCGCCGCGCACGACCAGCCGCCGGATCGCGTCCCACATTTGCCGTTCGTCGGCGATGTCGACATACACGGTCTCCGTGGGCAGCTTCGTCTGGTCCAGCAGACGGACGGTTTGGCCGGTCCAGGTGATGGTCTGGAGCATCGCCGCAAGTATAGCCATGGCCGGAACGTGCTGGGTGCTGAGCGCTGAGTGGCTCAGGTGGCGCAGGTGGCCTGAGACAAAAAAACCCGCCAAACCGCGCCATTTATCAATTTCCAGCATGATGGCTCCCCCTCTTGCCGCGACAGCCCGCGCCGCAGGTTGCCCACCCCGCCGCCAGTGGGATGCACCCGCGGCAAGTCCTCTTCACGTGACACGGGTTTGCAACCACTCCTGTCCGGCTCCATGCGCCGGTTAGGGTTTGAACGACCGAATTTTCAGGCCGATTCGCGTTTTCGTTAGGGTACACGATTTCATTTTGCACCTTCGATTTTGATTCGGTTTGCGGGTTA
>Ga0210396_10005898_pt1 | contig 11785 bp, 15 predicted proteins | sample IncBWH17OmetaG_FD_155466 | JGI IMG/M metagenome (GOLD analysis project Ga0210396, IMG submission 155466) | Forest soil microbial communities from Barre Woods Harvard Forest LTER site, Petersham, Massachusetts, United States - Inc-BW-H-17-O ...
GCCAGCACTGGAGCAATTCCCAGGATTAAAGAGATTCGACCGGCAACCGGTTCACCCCTGTCTCTGCGTTTGTTGATCTCCCGCACAGATGTCTGGGTCTTCTGAAATGGAATATACGAAGGAAGACTTTTGGGCTCGGCCGTTGGTGCAATCGAGTCCGTCGTGATTTCGAATGAAAGTTGATGATTTCCTTCAAGATTGAACACCACAAAAACCGGAAGATCCAAATCAGTCGCTTCATCTCGATAGGTCTGGTGAAGACCGTAGGGACTGAACTCTTGAAGTTGAAGGAACGTTTTTGGCGCGCTCGCAAGAATGCTCCTCCCTTGGTCGCATTCTTTCTCCAACGGAAAGAGGCAGTTTACCCCTTTGGTAGCGGCGACGCCAGGCCGACAATAATTCTGTCGAAGCTGGTCTAGGTTCTGGTTCATTGGATTTTTCGATTGTGCTCTGCTCCGGGGCCCCCGCGGTCGGAAGGCTTCAAGGAGCGAAAGAACAGTTTGACTTTCAGTTCGTCGCCGAAGCCCTGGAAGGACGCAACTGGTTTATCCAATTTATGCTTAAATCCAACGCATCTTTTCGGTTCAATCAGCCGGGTGGTGTAGACACCTCTCGAAGTAGCGTGGTTTAGAAGATATCCGGCGATTGCGCGATCGCCTTAAACGGGTCAGCTCAGGAAGCTCTCTGATATTGTCCTGGATGGCTTCCGGCCTTTTGATTTTGAGGCAGGAACAGGATGCAGGTAACAATGAGAGCCGGCAGAATGCCGGAGGCACTGTAGCGGCTGAATGCCAAGCCGCCATGATCAACTGGCTTGTCGAGCAGATCGCCCTCAAGCCGACCGGTACCGAGATATTTGGATATCCTGCGACTGCGACGTTCGATGTAGCACCGCTGTAACTTGGGGCGATGATTGATCGAGCTAGTCATTCGCGAGCAGCCTTATCGATCCCTTCGCCTCGCGTGCGCCGCAGACAGAACTGGCGCGCAGCGATGTAGACTGGATCACTCAAATTGCCGCTCGTAGCCTCGGAAAATTCGAAGACCTCCGGACCAAAGTACTTCATCTTCCTGCGGGCGATGCGCTACATCACGCGATGAGATCGGGCTAAGCTTCGCATCTGGGTGTGTTCTACAGTCGCGAGATGTTGTCCGATCTGAACTTTGAACTCGGTCAGCAGAACGGTACCCTCGGCATCGAAGTAGACGCGAATCACCCGCGTCGATGTTACATGTTAAACAGGCTCGCGCCTAGGCTTCTAAGAGCAGGAACAGCGATGTTGTTAACGACTGCGACTTCGCCGTCGAAATCAGGTGTGAAGTAGCTCTGATCAATGCCGATTCGAGCTCCATTGAGTGCGCCCCGCCGGAGAAAACCTGTGTAGTCGGAGGGACAGGACCGAATAGGCTCTGGAGCACACCGAGCAGGATGGCGACATTCTTTACGGAACGTGCCAGGGGCCGGCAGTATGAAAATAAAAAATACGAATCCCACCTGGATGGCGCTGATACTTGCATCTGGTCTTCTGTGTGGACTGGGACTGCCCTACGTACCTCCGGTGGAAAAGATGAGAATCATCCTGATCAGAACCATCACTGCGCTTTTGTTTCCCCAAATAACCCGCCGCGTTCTACCGGAAGTTACGCGTTTAATGCCGAACAAGCCTCCCATGTCGGCGTAAATGCGCCCTGTACGGAACGAGAAGATAGCGCTTGACCAGGCACATCCCCAAAATCACTTCGGCGATAATGGTCCTGTCCATGCCTGTCGCGGAAGGAGTTGAACAAGACCGATTGGTCGGCCGTAAGCGTTATTGCAATGACGAGGCCAGAAAATCCTTGGGCTGAAAATCATCGGCCTGATGAACAAGCTGGGCCGTTGGAACTCCACATAACTACATGACTGCTCCTGAACAGCCCTCGACAAAGGGCTACGATCCCCTGTATGCGGCATTCGATTCGCCGTTGATGAGACAACTGCGTCAGGAGGCTTACGGGGAGGACATCAGCCAGCACTCGTGGGTCACGGCCGATGAGTTTCGCTCTGACATAGGCCGACTCTCACTCACCACCTCTAGCAGGCTTCTCGATGTTGGCTGCGGCCCTTGCGGACCGTTGGTCTTCGCAGTCAAGTCGACCCGCTGCATGGGCACCGGACTGGATGTGAGCGCATCCGCGATTGGTTCGGGGCGCGCAAGAGCGTCGGACGCCGGCGTTCAAGACCCTGTCGCGCTCCTCGAAGCTGATCTGAACCTGCCGATTCCGTTTGGCGGTTCGTCATTCGACGCTGCCATCTCCCTGGATGTCGTCGTCCATCTTCGTAATCGTAAGGCGCTTTTCCATGAGATGGCGAGACTGCTGGTACCGACCGGGAGGCTCCTGCTCACCGATGCGGGCGTTATCACCGGACCGATCTCGAACGAGGAGGTTGAGCGGCGAAGTGTCAACGGATATATGCAGTTTGTGCCTCCAGGAGTGAACGAAAAGCTGCTCGAAGCTGCTGGCTTTCGGCTTATTGATCAAGAGGATAGAACAGCCAGCGTTCGGCGTGAATACTCATTATGAAAATCTCGATTACACACTCAACTACCTACACCTACGCAAAGCTTGTCCCGTTGGCACCGCACGTAATTCGACTCCGGCCCCGGTGTGATGGTGCTCTATGGTTGATTTATTTTGATATCCGTATTGAACCCCAACCTTCTGCTCTATCGCAGTGCTTTGACCTTGAGGGGAACACGGTTACTCACGCGTGGTTCGAGGGTATAGCCGACCGGCTTCACGTTACGAGCCGGTCCGAAGTCGAGACGCTTCGGACAAATGCCTCTGACTACTTGCTCGATCCTCAGGCGTGGAGATTGCCACCACGCTATACGGGCGGTTTGGAAAGGCTCCTCGCGCCTTACAGTTTGCGGGCAGAATCCGATGATCACGTCGATAAATTCGCACAGGAAATTGCCTACGAAGCCGGTGGAAATACCCTCTATTTTCTCGACGGTCTTAGCCGGCGACTCTATGAGACCTGCTCGTGCATCATTCGAGAAACGGGTAGTCCGCAAGAACCGGCATTTACGCTTCAGCAACGCCAGGGTTCGTGCCGCGACTTGGCCGTTCTGTTTATCGACGCTTGCCGTGCAGTAGGGATAGCCGCTCGGTTCGTCAGCGGCTATCGGCGCTACGGTAGAGATCCCGCGAAGCGTTACATGCACGCCTGGCCGGAGGTATTTCTGCCAGGCGGCGGGTGGCGCGGCTACGACCCAACGCAAGGTACACTAGTCACCGATCTTCACGTTGCCGTGGCCGCTTCCCATGAGCCAGCCGGGGCTGCGCCGATTCAAGGCGCCTATTTCGGTGAGAGCGTTCCATCGACAATGGAGGCTTGGGTACAAATTGGCGATCAGCTGCCACAAGCGCCAATCTTATAGAAGGATCGACATCCTAGTTGGTAGGGTCGAGATGTGGCGTAGTGAGGAAGTGGTTCCGTTATGTAACCAGAGACGAAACGCTCCCTATCCGTCCATCAATCAAGCGGTCGCTCAACTCTTTGGCTTGGGGTGCGACAGAAAACTTTCATGATAAGGAGTCCGGCGGATTTGTGGCCGCGCCTCCTGCCAGGCTGCTTATCACAGCGAGCAGCTCCGCCGGTTCCACAGGCTTTGCCAAATGAATCTGAAAACCTGACCGGATGGCTTTCGTGCGATCTTCCGATCGCGCATATGCGCTCAACGCGACCGCGGGCAAGACACCTTCTTCTTTCTTTTCCATGCCTCGCAGACGTCGGATAAGCGAGTAGCCGTCTTCTTCCTGCATTCCGATGTCGCAAATGAGCACGTCGGGTCTTCCAGCGAGGATATGTCCCATCGCCTCTGACGCGGATCCCGCCGTCGAGACCATTGCTCCAGCCATTTCCAAGAGCTTCTTCACGAGGTCGCGTGCATCGATCTCATCATCCACCACTAGAACCTGAATGTCGGCCAGAGATACTTCTGGGATTGGAGGATTCTCGCGGAGCGTTGCCTCCGGAAGGTGACCTTCTTTTTCCGGTTCTGGATAGACTGCGGTGAGCGGCAGACGGACATTAAAAGTCGCACCTTTCCCCAGTCCGTCGCTCTGGACTCGGACGTTGCCGCCATGCAATTCGACCAGCTGCTTGACGATAGCAAGTCCGAGTCCAAGTCCACCGTGCCGACGAGTTGTCGACGCATCCCCTTGCTGAAAGCGGTCGAAAATGTAAGGCAGGAATTCGGGTGCGATGCCCTCGCCAGTATCAATTACGCTGACTTGGACTTCTGAGCTGACTTGTTTGAGTAACACCTCGACTTTCCCGTCCTTGGGAGTGAACTTGATGGCGTTGTTAAGAAGGTTCCAGAAAACCTGCTGCAGGCGGTTCGGATCGCCGAAGATCGGTCGGGCAAAAGGGTCCAGCCGGGCCTGCAGATAAACACCTTTCGCCTGCGCCGTGGAACGTAGCGTCTCGATTGACTCATTCAGGACGGCGGAAAGTTCTATCCACTGCACGTCCAGGCGAACCTTGCCTGAGATGATCCGGCTCATATCGAGCAGATCCTCGATAATACGGGCCTGAACACGGGCGTTTCGTTCGATGATGTCGAGCCCCTGCTCAAGTTCCTCGCCCTGGAGATTTCCGTGTCGGAGGATGTTCGCCCATCCCAACACGGCGTTTAACGGGGTACGAAGCTCGTGACTAAGCGTTGCCAGAAATTCGTCCTTCATTCGACTCGCTCGCTCGGCCTGAGAACGGGCCTCACGCTCGCTGTTTAGGAGTTGCTGCCGCTCTCGGTTGGCCACTTCGGCTTCCTCCATCGCCTTCTTCAAAGCCTCCTCCGCCTTCTTTCGCTCAGAAATGTCTCGAGCTACCTTGGACGCTCCGATCACATGGCCGCTGGCATCCATGATCGGAGATATCGTCATAGAGAGGTTGAGGCGCCGCCCATCTTTGGCGAGACGAACGGTTTCAAAATGATCTACGCGCTGACCGCGCCGGATGCGGGAGAGTATTTTCGTTTCCTCCTCAAGGCGATCCGGTGGAATCAATCGCATGATAGACGTGCCGATCATTTCCTCAGCCGTGTACCCAAAGATGCGCTCCGCCCCGAAATTCCAACTCGTGACGATAAGGTTCAAATCTTTTCCAACAATCGCATCGTCGGATGAGGCGACGAGAGCGGCTAGGCGGTTAGCCGTGATTTCGAACTTATGGCGCTCGGTCACATCGCGAAAGCTCCATACACGACCCGGTCTTTCTCCTTCAAGGGTAAGCAATTTGGAGGACCGGTCGAAAACTCGCCCGTCCTTTAGCTCCAACAGGTCAGCACTCTCTTGCCCGGTAGCGACAATTTCTCGAGACGAGCGCTAAACTGTTGCGGATCCGCAAAGTTCTTGCTCATGAGTTCCCACACCTCGCGTAGCGTTCGGCTCTTTAAGGCCTCCCGCGGAATCTTCCACATTCCAATATACCTCTCGTTAAAATCGATGACCTTAGCTTTCTCGTCGGTCACCAGGATCGCATCCGTGGTTGATTCCAACGTCGCGCGCATGATAGCGAGCGCTTCAACAAACTCTCTCCTCGCCATCACCGTGCTACGGGTCGCCCGCAACTGATTTCGTTCTTCCGGAGATTCCGCTCTATCTGACATTATTCGATTTCGTCCCCCCCGCCCGGTGACTGACGGCTAAATCACGGGCGAATTTGCCATCCTTTTGACTCAGTTCGCTCTGCTATTCACTTAGGCTGTAAGGTCAAACCCTGAACGAGTCTCGGGGACTGTTGGAAGGGATGCCCTCCTCTTATGGAAAGGCGTGTTAATGCTACGCTGACAAAACGTCGACGCCTTCATTCGGCAATGGCGAACCGTGGTGATTGACGGCTCATGCCCTTGTCGCTGTAAACGCGGGCAATGACAACGACGACGGGGCTGGCGGTATCTGCCTCCGTCGAACCGTGTCGGGCTATCGAGAAGGCTTACTTTGATTTTCGGATGGGGCAGGATTATGGGTTTCGTTTGACGTGAATAACGCCATCCAGGCTTCTTCCAAAAACGCCTTCGTCTCCGCTTATGGGTTTAACATATTTCCAACCACGCTGCGTCTCGCAAAGCCTCTCGGGTTTCTTCATCGTGTTCGCCCGACTCCTCGAATTCCCTGCGATCCATGTAAACGTAATTGAGCAGCTTCTTGCGTGCGACGAGCGCCTTCAAATCAAAGCCTAGCGACGCCACGTTATCGGCAGCTTCTCGCCCGTTTCTTCAAACGACATGAAGACGCCCGCCTCATCGTGCTCGGTGGCGCCGCGCACAAGAAAACCCATTGCCAGCAAGGTCTTGCTGCGGCGACGTTGGTTCGGCACCGGAGCTTTCACAACGCGACGGGAGCAGTTCGGCCACCGAGGTGGATGTGTTGCAATTTTGTAGTCGAGCCGAAGGTCGTTTTTATGTTCGGCGAAGTCGCGCATTCTAAAGCGCCAGCGCCGTTGATGTCGATCACGAAACAATTTGCGCAACACTGCGTCCTTCTCCAGGGGCAACGCTCGGAGTATCCTCTTTTCTCAGGGCTCGGAGAATCCAATGAACACTTCTGACGCGAGTAGCTCAACGAGATGAAAACGCCAAAATTTTTCGAACTCATCGCTTCTTCCAAAGAAGGGCAAACGAATTCACGTTTCAGGGTCTTCGTCGAGCTCACTGACAAAGACCAAGACCTCTGGGAAAGCCAAGCAGAAGGGACACCCGATGGGCGCGATCACATGAACGCGTTGCGAAACGGTCTACTGGAAGTTTTGCCGAGTGAAACCCAACTTTCGCCGGCGCCCGTCGCTACTTTTTTCGAAGGCGACGCCGACGCGATCATCGCAAGGGCAGAGCCCGTTATTGCAAAGGACGGGCGCAGAGCGTGGATCGTTAAAGACTGATGCAGGACTACAAAGCTCGAGGCGGGCAACTTACTCCTCCGCTTCCCACAGTTGGCGCGTCGTCAGAGTCGTTGCTCACGTGTCTGGGGGGGTTGCGTCCTATCATCCGCCTGGTCCCGGGATAGGACACTTAGGATTGATTTCATTGTCTTGGATGTTCGCCCTTAACGGATCATAGGGTAGCGCCAACTCAAAGAAAAAGACAAATGACTATTATAGTTCCTGCGCCATCCTCCAGGCGAAGCGTTTTCAGATCCTTCTATCAGGATGCCATTCTTCGCTTTCGAATGTCGTCCCGGAAATGGGGCTGGCCGGTTTTCGCTCAATGCTGCCGGTAAGACGTTGTTTCGATTTCCGCCTCAGAATCGCCATCAATAGCGTGGAACCTTCTGCTTATAGCGCCGGTATTCGTCGCCAAACTTGTGTTCAACGCTCCTCGCGTAGGGCCATAAATCCAAGCGTTAGTTCAGCTCCTCCGACGCTGCGCCTTTCGGGGCTTGGCTAAATGTAAAGCGTGCAGGAGTGCCAGGCATGAGCACGGATTTAAGGCGTCTTGCTTGTTGGCGCACCTTTATAACTAGGGCCAAAGTTGATTCCAGTCCAGAGGGATAAGCGAAGAAGCCTTGCGGCGCGCGTTGCCGCCCTGGTCCAATGTTTCAGAAATCGTCTGGTCATGCCCGATGAAACAGCGTAGTTGGTGACGGCCGTACACACTTGGCCGGTCTCGAAGTCACAACTCCGGCCGCAGCGAGTTTTGACCATTTCAGCGGCTCTGACTGATTCCACAGCGTTCTTGATGGGACCTGACCGAACAACACGTCCACTTACAGACTTCGATTCGAACTTCGGAAAATTTCTTCAAACTTATGCCGAATCGTTTACTCCAACACGCCCCAATCTTTGTCGTTCAAACATCGGGTTAGTTAAGCAGACATTTTACATAAATTGACAAAATGCTTATCAAGATTGGCTATGAAATCGCACTGAAATTCGCGATTCCGACCCCGGTGATTCATTTGCTTTATGTTCATCCGTCGCGTCGGTCAGATCTTATCGAGCCCGAAAGTTTTTCGATCGAACCCACTCTTCCCGTCGAGGAATACTATGACGGTTTCGGTAACCATCGCGGACGTCTCCGTGCTCCTGAGGGAATTGTTCGCTTATTCAGCGAGGCAATTATCTGTGACACCGGCGCACCTGATAGATACGCGCCGGACGCGACCCAGTTGGATATCTCTGAGCTTCCTGCCGCAGCTTTGCAGTTTTTATTGCCGAGTCGATATTGCGAAGTTGACAGTGAACTTATGGATTTCGCTTGGAGCATTTTTCTCCAGGCGAGACCTGGATGGGAACGGGTTCAAGCGATTTGCGACTTTGTCCATGGACATCTTCGATTCGATTATCAGCAAGCTCGGACCGATCGTACTGCACTGGACGCTTTCAAGGAGCGGGTGGGAGTTTGCCGAGACTTCAGCCATCTGGCGATCACGCTCTGCCGATGCCTGAATATTCCAGCCAGATATGCAACCGGTTATTTGGGGGATATAGGAGTTCCTCCCGTGCCTGATCCGATGGATTTTAGTGCCTGGTTTGAAGTCTATTTGCAGGGACGATGGTATACCTTTGATGCTCGGCACAACTGTCGTCGCATTGGACGGGTTTTAATCGGATTGGGGCGCGACGCAGCCGACGTACCGATCACCATGTCATTTGGAAAACAATCGCTCGAAGTCTTTCGCGTTGTTACGGAAGAGATCGACTTAGCCGCCGTCTCCGGCCTACCTTTGAAGCCACCTTATACGAAGAATCCGTTGGAAGTTACGGGAGCCAGAAGCTACAACAACGAACACTTACACTGAAACGAGGAGAATATCCAAGGCTGCATATCATAAAAAGTGAATTACCCTCGGAAGGAATCGGACCTTCAGATGCTCCCATCGGTAACTCGATCGGACCCGAACCAATCATTCCCGCGGGTGGTTTGCTTGCGGCTAGACAGAATCTGCTCTAAACGTTGCGCGTGCCCTTTTGTTTGTTCAAGATATTCTTGAAAACCGGCAACAAGTTCTTTGCTGCTCGCCGCCTTCGCCATCTTAGGTAAAGCCTTTATGAGTTGTTGCTCTGCGCTGAAGAAATCCTTGATTTCGTGGACACAAAGATCTTCGAGTGTATTAAGTTTCACGGGATCTCTCATACCGATTCTGCACCGGATTCATGTCTCGTTTAGCTTTACCGTGAGTTTTGCCTCCCGAAAGAAGTATGTCGGGAGCGGCTTGAGCCCTGACAGCGACGCTCGGGTTCCCAAGCCGCGAAGGCTCGGTGGGTTGAGGACTAAGGACCTCACCAGCGAAGGGCAAAAAGTGTTCCTACCCTCACGAAGGCATCACCGCAGATTCTTCATGCTGAATGGCAATAAGGAGTTCAAGGAATTCTCTTAGCCGATGAGTCTCGCAAGAAATACGAGAACAATTGCACCTATGATGGACAGGAAAAATCCAGCGGGATGAAATTTTGAACCCTCAGGTGGTCTTGAGAACAATCGCGCAATCAAACCGCCGATCACGGAACCCACGATGCCTAGCAATGTGGTTCCGACGAAGCCCAAGTGAGTGTGCATTATTGCACTTGCAATCAGTCCTACGATAAACCCGACGATAATAGACCAAACAATGTGTAACATAAAATGTAAATAAGAGGAGACTACATGTTCGCATCGATAGCCCGTCTCGGTCGTGGCAATCGAGGAGTCAGTGATCTTTGTCTCGCCCAACACCATTGCAACGGCGTTCGGAGGGCCATCATTCTCTGCTGCCCGCGTTCATATGGAATGGCAGACGACCATCACGGTAGCATCGTCGCGTTCTCTTCGAAAATCGCGGTAGAGCAAGCCGGCGACGACACCGGGATGTCGTCGAGTGAGCCCGGGATAATCTTCAAGATTCCAGTGAGCCTTTATACCGTCGGAATGCATCACCAGGACACTTCCATTCACCAAGGGGTGTGTGAATTCTCGAATCCTTGGCACGCCTGTTCCTAGCGTGCCATTGTCGCAGCCGAAACTTTTTGATTGGCCATTGTTCAAGATGCGCATCGAGATGTTGCCAACGCCAGCTGCTGTAACGTGTCTTTTCGCTGGACAAAGCTCCACAATGGCCCCCGCAGCGCCGCGAGTCTTAGTAAGAGCCTGATCAATCAGCTTCAGTGTGGACGCCGGACCCGTGGTTGCTTGTGACCGAAAGACGGCCACAGCTTCGCGAGCAGCTTCTCCGGCGTACAGGCCGTGTCCCAAACCATCGACAACCATCGCGCGCAGAACCCCCGCCCTCTCCATAACCTCCCACGCGTCACCGCACACTTCTTCACGTTCAATGGCAATGCTGACACCACTGCTTTCAAAAGCAAGTGCCGCGGAGGAAGCGTCTAGTTGAGGGCACAATCTTACCCAGATCACGGTTCCGCTACCCGGCCGACTAAACACCTCAAACCGATCCGAGAGGCGTTTTATCGCACCAAAGCCGATACCTGCGGTGCCGGCGGTGGAGAAACCGTCGCGCAGGCATTCCGCGATGTTGCGCATCCCCGGACCGCGATCGAGAGCCAGCATCTCCAGAGCTCTCGAAGTGGCCGTCACAGCTTCGCGGATGATAATCTCACCTCCTTTGCCGTGGAGGACAAGGTTGCGAGCCATCTCGGTAACAACAATAGCAACTTTTCCGCAGAATGCGTCGTCACCGCCGGAGCGTTGGCATATTTCAACCAGACGGCGTCTCGCAAAACCTACCTGGCTTTCCTCGAATACCGGGATGCAACGGCTGGAAGTCATTATATAGGTCCCATCTTGGCGAGCTCGGCGTCAGCCGTTTTTCGATTTCTGCTTCTTCATTCAGAAAAGCTCTTCCACGGGGCAACGCGTGGATCGGCCCGTGTTTGAGACGAAGATGGAAGGAGTGCCATGCGAATATGCGCCCGCACCGGATGATTAGCCGCGGGGCGCGATCTTAAATAATTGGTCCACCTTTCATTACGGGCAGACGATTCAATTGAGTCGAATAGGCAAAGGCCACCGCGGTCGCGTGCTGGGAATAGATCGCGAAGTTGACGCCATTTCCCCTCCAAGTTGCGCCAAGAGGATACGGCTTGCCGAGCCAAACTTTAGTTGGTGACATGTCGCTTATTCGCGCGAGAGGCAACTTGCGGCTGTGCCGAATTCATCGTTCTCGGCTTCCGCGGCAGCCTTCATCATGCCACCATCCGTTAGAGCACGCGCCATCAGGTCTAAAGGTGTGCTCGCGCGTTGCGTCCGCGGCTCGTCCACGATGCGGGAAGTGGTCCGGCTCGTGCGGGATAGCAGCGTGGAAGACTTGGTCGCACGGACATTTGGTTGCAGCGCGGGACGGTGTGCTCGTCTTTTCCCCTTCTGAAATGACTCTGTCACAGAAGTCCTTTCTCATGATTCCAAATACATGCACTCGCTTTTCATACTGACATTCGAAAGCAAGTATGACGTATTTTGTGAGCCTACCCCGCGTAAAAGAAAATCGGCTAAAAGCCAAATGCAATGCGCTTGGCGCTGACTACTCCGCTATCAACGACATGCTCAGCCGCATACTTCGGTGGGGCCCAGAGCTGGACTTAGATGCCAGCTTTGCGCCCAAACGAACAGCAGACGACACAGACTACGATGCAGAAGCCAACACGGCTGCCTTTCAAGTTCTACGAGAATTGGCCGCCGAGTATGGACTAAGCCACCGAGAAGCAGCTCTCCTGATATTAGATACGTGGTCCGGGCCACCAGACACCCTTCCCGGGATTTTCGTGGTAAAGGAGCAGAATACCCCATCATCCTTAACTTACACA
>Ga0210396_10005899_pt1 | contig 11784 bp, 11 predicted proteins | sample IncBWH17OmetaG_FD_155466 | JGI IMG/M metagenome (GOLD analysis project Ga0210396, IMG submission 155466) | Forest soil microbial communities from Barre Woods Harvard Forest LTER site, Petersham, Massachusetts, United States - Inc-BW-H-17-O ...
CTCGCCGAGGCGGCCGGGCGGCGGGCCGGGTCCGCGGGCGCCGGGCATCCGCCTGGGTCCGGGGCCGCCGAGCGCGAGGGCGCCGGGCATAGGCCAGAGTTCCCCGGGACCGGGCCCGCCGGGGGACCCGCCGACGCTGGCCGAGGCGCGGACGGGAGCAAAGAGGTCCGCTGATACGAGCGTTCCCACCTCGGCACGAGGGCCGCCCGTCGGGCGCGCACCGATCGGGAACCTCCAGGATTCACTGCTCCGGCGGTGCCTACGGGTCGCGGAGCCGGGGTCACCGGGCTCGAAGCGGCGATCGTTACTGGATGGCATTCTGTGCGCCTTGGCCCATCTCAGCGGATCACACGAGCCCGCGCCGCGTGTCGTGGGTGGCGTCTGGGTGCCTCACGCGTCCGGGCTGAGCCGCAGCGTCGCGGCTGCCGCTTCGTCGGTGACCATGCGTTCTGTGCCACCGTAGCGCCCGTACTTTGCACGGTAGGCAGCGTCGATGCCCGCGCGCAGCTCAGGCAAGCCTTCACCCACGTCCTCGATGGCGACGCCGGCCTCTAGGCCCGGGACACGGATGCGGGCCCGGTGCGAGGCTAGGACCTGACCGAACCACCCGGTATCCCGTCGATACCAGGTCCGCACGTAGACCTGCCCATCGGCGCTTACCACCCAGATCGGCACCCACCGGCGAAGAGTCCCGTCGGTGCGTATGCTGGCGATCTGCAGTTCGTGTGCCGCACCGATCCGTTGCAGCTCTTCGGCAGTCCAGGTAGCAGTCATGGTGAGAACCCCTCCCCCGATTCACTCTTCACCAAGCCAGTGACGACAGTGCAGACCTTCGACACACCGTCACGGGGCGGACCAAGACCACCAGCACCGGCACGTGATAGCCGAGCCAGTAGTGCAAACGGTCGGTTCCCCTACAGCGGGATCATCGCGGGGTAGTTCGTGGCTTTCGGTCTTGGTGGCTTACCGGCCAGCGTGTTCCGGCTACCTGAAGGTCGTTCGTCGTCAGCAGGTCACCGGCAAGGATGTGGCTCAACACGTCGGCTTGGGCCGGTTCAAGGTCCACAAGGCGGGTGAGCATGGGCAATAGATCGATGGCCTCGGTCGTCCAGTCGGGGTCCCACTCCGTCGGGTGGAGACGGTCTAGGGGTGGGGATCTTCTTCCCCCGGGTTCTTTTTGCGGTAGTCAAACCAGGACTTGAAGACGTTCCTGCCGCCGACCGTGTACTCGATCGCCTCCCGGCTGACAGGGATGAGTTCCCCGGTGCCAACCAGTAGGGCGTGCCGATCCGCGTCATAGGTAAACGACTCAGGCATTGATGTGACTGGCTTGCTCCATAGGGGTCGTCGGCTGCCGCCTGAGGGTAGGCGGATATCACCTTGAGCGCGGCCTTCACCGGCGAAGGCTGCCCCGTACGTTTGGAGCCAGATGACCTGCTCGCCGAGGCCCGCCGCTTGTGCCCACAGTTCCGGGCTGGCGGTCATCGGGGACACGGATACCCGGCGTGCCCAGTTCGCCGACAAAGGTCCGCGTGTACCCGGGATGAGAGACGACGCCGATGATGTAAGCGAGCACGTCGGTGGCGGCGACCCCGTGCCCAAGCAGATGGCTCAGCGCGCCTGTCAGCCCGGGGGCAAGATTCGGTGTCTCATCGGGGTGCAGGAACGGCAACGTTCTGCCACCTCGGCCATTGAAGCAGTGAAAGTCAGGAATCACGGATGAAACCACGATGCCGGGGCCATCGCTGATCACGTGCATGTGCTGCTCAATGAAAAAGACTTGGCCGGAGACGCGAGCTGCCCACAGAACGGGCCGGGGCCGGGCACGCTTGAAGACGAGCAGCACCGGGCGGCGTCGAGGTCCAACCCCAGCGCCGGGCAGACAGCCGCCGTCTGCGCGAGCCCGGCCGCCGCGGCCCGGTCGTATTCCCTGGCCAGAGTGACCGCCACGGCGTGGTGTGCGGTGGCCAGCCCCCGCGGATGCGGCCGCGCGCGGCGGCGGCCCGGCGCCCTCGCCAGCGGCGATCCGGTGACCGGCGCCGCCAGCCGCCCCGGCCGGGTGCGGCGGCCGGTTTTGTCCGGGTGCTTGTCCGGGTTTTGTCCGTGGATCCACGCCGCGGGCGCAGGCATGGTGGCCTTATCCGCCTGCGCGGCGGCCGGCCCCGGCCGGCCCCGCGTAGCAGGACACGATCCTCCACAACCATCACGAAGGACACCAGAGATGACAAGCAACCACGCACCCGCATCGGCAATGCCGCCCCCGGGAAAACAGGCAACCACGACCGGGTTGCCGGGCCGGGGCGGCACCGCCCCGGACACGCACGGCACAGGCCCGGCCCCGTGGCGGCGCCGCCGGGCGGCGGCGGCGGCCCTGGCGATGCTGGCCGTCCCGCTCGCCGTGACCGCCCTCACCGCGATCCCCGCCGCCGCCACCACCGGGCCGTACGCGGACGCCGCCACCATCGGCGTCGGCAACGACCCGTACGCGGTGGCGGTGGACCCGTCCACGCACACCGCCTACGTGGCCAACAGTTACGACGGCACCGTGTCGGTGATCAACGGCGTCTCCGGGGTCACCGCCACCATCGGCGTCGGCACCAACCCGGACGCGGTGGCGGTGGACCCGTCCACGGACACCGTCTACGTGGCCAACGATAGGACGGACAGGGTCTCCACGTATCAGGGGGAGGACACCGTGTCGGTGATCAACGGGGCCACCGGCAAGGTCACCGCCACCATCGGCGTCGGCAGCGCCGCGGTCGCGGTGGCGGTGGACCCGTCCACGGACACCGCCTACGTGACCAACGAATACGACGGTACCGTGTCGGTGATCAACGGGGCCACCAACACCGTCACCGCCACCATTGGCGTCGGCGGCCTCCCGGACGCGGTGGCGGTGGACCCGTCCACGGACACCGCCTACGTGGCCAACAAAGACAACAACACCGTGTCGGTGATCAACGGGGCCACCGGCAAGGTCACCGCCACCATCGGCGTCGGCATCGACCCGTACGCGGTGGCGGTGGACCCGTCCACGGACACCGCCTACGTGACCAACGAAAACGACGGCACCGTGTCGGTGATCAATGGGGCCACCAACACCGTCACCGCCACCATCGGCGTCGGCACCCTCCCGGTCGATGTGGCGGAGGACCCGTCCGAGCAAACCGCCTACGTGGCCAACGCCTACGACAACACTGTGTCGGTGATCAGCGGGACCACCAACACCGTCACCGCCACCATCGGCGTCGGCCGCGACCCGGACGCGGTGGGGGTGGACCCGTCCACGGACACCGCCTACGTGACCAACGAAGAGGACAACACCGTGTCGGTGATCACGTACAACCCGCCGTCCAGCTACCCGTCGGGGTACCACCAGCTCGTCGCGCACTTCTCCGGCCTGTGCGTTGACGTGTACGGTGCCCGCACGTCCAACAACACCGCCATTAACCAGTACACCTGCAAGACCACCGGCCAGGCCAACCAGGAATGGCGGTGGAACCCGGTCTCGGGCGGTTACGGCGAGCTGCAGAACCAGAACTCCGGGAAGGACCTGGTGGTGCTCAACGCCTCCACCGCCGCCGGGGCGAAGATCATCCAGTACGACCAGAACGGCACCACCAACGGCCTGTGGAAACCGATCGCGCTGCCCACCGGGTCCTGGCGGTTCCAGAACGAGAACAGCGGCCAGTGCCTCGACGTGCCCGGCTATTCCACTAGCCCCGCCGTCCAGCTCGACCAGCAGCCGTGCCCGGTCGACCCGGTCGGGTTGGAGCAGACATTCGACACAAGATAGACCACGACCGATCAGTAACCAACGCGCCCGTATGCCGCCCCGGCAGTTGGTGACGACCCGGAACAGCGGCCTGCGGGTTCGATCGGAGTCGAGATGTAACTCGGATCCAGATAGGCTCACCTGCGATGGAATCGCCTAGTGGCCGAGGCCGTACGCCTCGAAACGGTGTGAGGGCAACCCCTCTGTGGGTTCAAATCCCACTCCGTCAGGCTGATAGCGCTGGCACGGCCGGCAGCAGCCGCCGCGCCGGGGCAGCACTGGGCGCGGTCAGCGCGGAGGTTCTGCGGCCGGGCTCGCCGGGCCGTGCGGACTTTGGGGGGGAGCGGCGGGACCCTGGATCTGCCGGTGCAGGCGCCAGAGCCGGCTCATGGCAGCCGCGCTGGCCAGGACGGCCGCCAGGACCAGGCACGCCAGCCCGGCCATGGCGGATAGCGAAGCGGCGACGGCGAACACGGAGCCGATGGCAGACGGATTGCGGGCGGCGGCGGACAGCGTCCCGGCGACGGCCGCGGCCGTGAAGGCCAGCACCCCGGAAATGAACGCCCCCGCGTGCCATCCGGGCGGTACGCGCCACCCGGGCCGCTGGCCGGGCAGCCGCGTGGGCCGCCGGGCGCCGCGGCCTGAGTGAGCGCATGGTGCGGGCCAAGCCAAGACTGGCCAGCAGCATCGCGCAGAGCAAGCCCGCGGCCAGGGCTAGCGTCCCCGCCAGGGCCTCGGCCTGCAAGGCCGGGTAACTATAGGAGGATGAGCTGGTCACGACGGAATCCAGGGGGATCATGGCCACCGCCAGGATCACCGCCGCGCCGGCCGAGGCGAGCGCCGTTCGTGCCACGATGACGCGTACCCGCGCCGCCCCGGCCGGCCAGGTCAGGCGGCGCACCGTCCGCCGCTGGGCGACGGCGAAGCGCAGGGCTCTGAGGTGCCGGCGCCACCGGCGGCGGATGTCAGGGTCGTCGATGATGGCCGCCAGTTCGGCTGCCCATTCCCGTTCCCGGTCCTGCCGGGCGTCGGCAGGCAGGCGCTGACAGGCCTCATTGATGAGGACCTGGGCCAGGCGCAGCACGCTACCCCGGCCCGTCATGACGAGCCCGCCAGCCCGGGACCGGTGGCCGGCTTCGCGGCGGCGAGGCGCGGAGCCTGCGCCAGCCGTTCCCGGGCCACCCGGGCCCCCTCCGCGGTGAGCTGGTAGTACTTGCGCGGCGGCCGTCCCGCCACGGCGGGAACCGCCTCCCAGTACGAGCTCACCAGGCCCTGTTCCTCCAGCCGGGCCAGCATCGGGTACAGGGTGCCGCTGGCCAGCTTCGTGTTTTTCATCAGCTCATACCCATGCCAGGGCACGGACGGGTCGGCGAGCATGGTCCGCAGCAGCCGCTCCAGCGGCCCGGTCATCCTCATGAGCATTATCTACATATGTCGGATCAAGTTTGGCTACATATATCGGCGAACATGCCTCTGGTCCGTGGCATCGATGGCGATCCGTCCCTCGCGGCCGGGCACGTTGCTCACCGCGATGCGCGCCTGCGTCCAGTTAGGGCCGCGACGACGGCCCTTCTAGCCGAGCGCGGCATGGATGCACCCGCCGTGCCCGGGCCCGCGGCCGCGGGCCCGGGCACGGGGCGGGCCAGAGCCTGGATAAGAACGGCCCGGCGGTGGGGCGGCCCGGGGTGGCCGCCCCGGGCCCGTCACGGGGCCGGCGGGGGGGCCGGTCCGCAGCCGCCCCGCTGGACGGCCTGCTCGGCGGTGCAGGCGGGCAGGACCTGCAGGTCGCCGGGGCCGGGCAGGAAGGCCAGGAACTGGTGCACGGCCTGCGGGCTGGGCGCCTGCACGATGAGCAGCAGCAGGTGCTGGTCGTCCAGCAGTGCCTCGGCCTGGATGGTGACGCCGTGGCGGGCGGCGGCGGCGGCCGAGACGCGGGCCAGCAGGAGCGGTCCCGGGCCGGGGCGGCGGGGCAGTGCCCGGGCTGGTGGCGGTGCCGGGCGACGAACAGCGGCATGCGGGTCTTCTTTCCGGGCGGCGGGCGGCGGGCGGTGCCGGGTCCTGCGGGCACGAGGCGGGCAGGGACCCGGCAAAGGGGCCGTGCGGGTCCGCGGCCCTGTGCGGGCCGCGGTGAGGCGGCTGCGGCGGCACCCGCTGGTCATGCGGCCAGCGGGTGCCGCCCGGGCGGCGGGGCGGGGCCCGGGGCGGCGGCCTGCCGGCCCGGTGCGGCCGGGCTAGGACGGCGAGCCCGCCGCGGGGCCGCTGCTCACTGCGGGCCGACCGCTACCCCAGACGGGTCGAACAGGCCGGAGGCCACGGTGGTCACGCCGGTGCCGTCCAGGTTGGCCTCCTTGATCGTGCCGCCATACGGGTCGGGCCAGTAGATGTGGCTGCTGCCTACCGCCAGCGGGACCACGGGGAAATCGAACTCGCTGCCCTCGGTGAGCACGCCGGTGTCGATGACTGCGGGTTGCTGCCGTCCAGGTTGGCCTCGGTGATCGTAGAAGCATCCTTGTCGAGCCAGTACAGGCGGGTGGGGGCCTTGCAGGTGCCGGTGAGGGTATCGGTGGCGGTGGCGTGCTGCCCGGCGGCGGTCAGGGCGGCGGTGGCGGTGCCCGCGGCGGCGGGGGCGAACCGGACCGTGACGGTGCAGGATTTGCGCGGGCCCAGGCTGGTGCCGGTGCAGGTGTCGGCGGTCTTGGCGTAGACGGCCGCGCCGCTGAGCGTGACGGTCACCGCGCCGGACGCGCTGCCGCCGGCGTTGGCCAGGGTGAACGTCTGGGATGGGGTCTGGCCCGTGGTGACCGTCCCGTAGCTGAAGGGGGCGGGAGTGAACGCCAGCGCGGGCGGTGTCGCGGCGGCGGCGGCGGGCCCGGCGCCGGCGGCCAGCGTGGCGGCGGCCAGCGCGGCGGCGGCCGCAGCCGCGGTGATGGCCCGCCGGGCGGCAGCCGGCCGGGTGTGCGGGCGGGTGCCTGTGATGGGTGTCCTCCTGGTGCCTGGGATGGCTGGTGCCGCGGGGCGGCGGGCCGGCCGGGGCCGGCGGCCGCCCGGGCGGTGTTCTCACCGTGCCCCGGCCCGGGGCGGCGGGTCCACGGACACGAGGCGGACAACGACCCGGACAAAACCGGTCCGCCGGGGACGGCCCGGGGGCCGGGGGCTGCGGGGTGCTGGCCGGGCGGGCCGGGCGGGGCTAGCATGGCGGTGGGGCCGGGGCGGGTTCCCGGCGAAGGGGCGGGCCGGACGATGGGCACAGGCCGGGCCGGGCGCGGGCCGCAGGCCGCCGACACGGCGCTGAGCGGCGGGCAGGTGCTGCGGCGCTACCGGTCGGCGGCGGGCCTGACCCAGGAGGAGCTGGCCGCCCGCGCCGGGTACAGCGCGGATTACGTCAGCAAGCTGGAACGCGGCCAGCGGGAGCTGCCCGCGTCCGCGGCCGGTCACCTGGCCGCCGTGCTGGGCCTGGGCGAGGAGGAGCGGGCGGCGCTGGCGGCCGCCCGGGAACGCGGCGCCGGCCTGCCGGTCCCGGCGGCGCCGGGCGGGCCGCTGGCCGGCCGGGACGCCGAGCTGGCCGGGATCGGCCGGCTGCTGGCCGGGGACGGGCCGCCGGTGCTGCTGCTGGCCGGCGAGCCCGGCATCGGCAAGACCCGGCTGCTGGAGGAGGCCGCCGCGCGGGCGGCGGCCGACGGCTGGGGCGTGGCCCGGGGCGGCTGCCTGCGGCGGGCTGATGACCCGTATGCGCCGCTGTCCGGCGCGCTGGCCGATGCGCTGGCCCGGCTGCCGGCCCGGGACCGGGCCGGGGTGGTGGCGGCGGCCGGCCCGGTGGGCCTGCTGCTGCCCGAGCTCGCCCCGCCCGCCGGGCCCGGGCCCGGCCAGGACGCGGCGCCGGCGCCGGGCGGGCCGGAGCAGCAGCGGCGGCTGCTGGCCTGGTCGGCGGGGCGGCTGCTGGCCGCGGCGGCCGGCCCGGCCGGCACCTTGCTGGTGCTGGATGACCTGCACTGGGCCGGCCCGGACGCGGCCGGCCTGCTGGCCGGGCTGCTGGCCGCGGCGGCCGGGAGCCCGCTGCGGGTGATCGGCGCCTACCGGGATTCTGAGGCCGCGCCCGGCGCCTGGCTGGCCGAGTTGATCGCCGACCTGGCCCGGGCGGGCCTGGTCCGGGTGCTGCCGCTGGCGCCGCTGACCGATGAGCAGGCCGGGCGGCTGCTGGCCGCGCTGGCCCCGGCCGCCGCGCCGCCGGGGGTGCTGCCGGCCATCGTGCGGCGCGCCGGGGGCGTGCCGTTCTTCCTGGTCGCCTACGCCGAGCAGGCAGGCGGCGGCGCGGGCGGCGCGGACCTGGCGGTGCCGTGGACGGTGGCGCAGGTGATCGGGCAGCGGGTAGCTGGCCTGCCCGGCCCGGCCCGGGACCTGGTGGCGGTGGCCGCGGTGGCCGGCCGGGTGGTGCCGCACGCCCTGCTGGCCGAGGTCACCGGCCGCGGCGAGGACGAGCTGCTGGCGGCGGTGGAGGCGGCGCTGGCGGCCCGGCTGCTGGCCGAGGACGGCCCGGACCGGTACCGGTTCGGCCACGACCTGATCCGGGAGACCGTCGAGGACGGCCTGTCCGCGGCCCGGCGGCGGCTGCTGCACCGCCGGATCGGCCAGGCGCTGGAACGCCAGGGCGGCGCGGCGGCCCAGACGCTGGCGTTCCACTTCGCGGCGGCCGGCCAGGACGCCGCCGCGGCCGACTACCTGGAGCGGGCCGGGGACCAGGCCGGGCAGCAGGTGGCCTGGTCCGCCGCCGCGGAATTCTACGCCGCCGCCGCGGCCCGGCTCGAGGCGGCCGGCCGGGCCGCCGCGGCGGTGCCGGTGACCGAGAAGCAGGGGGTGGCGCTGTACCGGGCCGGGCGGTACGCCGCGGCCATCACCGTCCTGCAGGCCGCGCTGGGTTCCTGGCGGGCGGCCGGGGACGCCGAGGCCGCCGCCCGGGTGACCGGCCGGCTGGCCGAGGCGCACTACCGCGCGGGCAGTCGCGGCGACGAGCTCGGCCCGCTGGCCGGCGCCGGGCCGCCGCCGCCCGGCGCGGCCTCGCCCGGCGCCCTGGCCCAGTGGGAAGGGCAGCTGCTGCTGCTGTGGGCCCAGGGCGCCTACGACAAGATCGCGGACGCGGGCCGGGCGCTGGCCCGGGCCGGGCGCGCGGCCCAGAACCCGCAGATGCAGGCCGCCGGCACCCGGGTCGAAGGCGGCGGGCTGATCGGCCTGGGCCGGCTGGCTGAGGGCGCCGCGCTGATGGCCGCGGCGCTGCCGGCCGACCCCGCCGCCGCCGGGCCGCGGGACCTGGACAGCGCGGCCCTGCTGTCCGCCGCCTACCTGGCCATGGGCGCGGTAGACCGGTGCGCCGCGCTGAGCGAGCCGATGCTGGAGGCGGCCGGGCGGGCCGGCGATCAGGTCACCGCCGCGATGCACACCACGATGCTGGCCGGGGCCTGCTACGTGCGCGGCGACTGGGACCGCGGCCGCGACCTGGCCGGCCAGGCCCGGCAGCGGTTCGCCGCCAGTTCCTCGCCCACCGCGGTGCGCGCGGCCGGGGTGCTGGGCACGGTGCTGACCTGGCACGGCGACTGGGACGCCGCCCGCGCCTACCTGGACGGCTGCCTGCACGCCGCCCGGGACCTGCGCGCCGTCCAGGTCGAGCGGGCCGTGCTGGCCTGCCTGGCCGAGCTGGACCTGCTCGAAGGCCGCCCCCAGGACGCGGTCACCCGGCTGGCCCCGGTGACCGCCGACCACCCGGTCCCGGCCACCGAGACCCTGGCCTCCGGGAGCGCCGTCCAGCTGCTGACGGTGCTGGCCGCCGCTCACCTGCAGACCGCGGACCTGCCCCGCGCCCGTGCCTACGCCGCGCGCGCCGTCGGCCAGGCACGCCAGATGGGCATCTGGGTCCACGGCCTCCGCGCGCTGGAAATCCACGGGATGATCGCCGCCCGCGACGGCCACCACGACCTGGCCCGCGCCGCCTACCGCGAAGGCCTGCACCGCGCCCGGGTCATCCCCTTCCCCTACGCCCAGGCCCGGCTGCTGCACGCCAGCGGCCTACTCGACCGCCAGCAGCACGACCACGCCGCCGCGCACAGACGATTCGCCCAGGCCCTGACCATCCTGGACACCCTGGGGGCGGGCAAAGACGCCGCCCGGCTCCGCCAGGCGATCGCGCAAACTCCGTCCGCTTGATCGATGACGATCAGGACGCAGTGGCCACGGGACGCCCATTTAGCGCTGAAGACTCAACGCCATAGATCGGGCTCTGTCGCGCATCTCGTGATGGTAACGTCGCATCCGATCCGCCAGAACACGACAAACCGGACATCGGCAGCGCCATCTCGATGATTGCGTGACGTTACACCCCTCATGGGGGGTGTTCTGACACGCAATCCTGACGCGACGCGATGCGCGGCAGTGGCCCGCCCGTGATCCAGACGATGCGTTCACGTTATTTGTGCCAGAGCCATAGATCGCTGAATATCACAAGTAGCTCCTCGGCCTCATGTCCGCAAACGGTCGTTGTCCGACCAGAACGTCCACCCGGACCCGCCGGCTGTCGCGCCGCGGAACTGAGACGCGCCACCCTTGACCTGCGTAGCGAGCATCCGGCAGGTGACTAGGCCGTCGCCTCTCACCACTTGGGCGTGTCCATCGATGCCGTACTCGCGCACCTGATTGCAGTGAACATCCAGCCGAGCTCGTCGGTGAAGATCCGGTCTACCTCGCCCATGGCGCTGTCATCGGCCCGGTGCTCGGCTGCCCGGTACATGCCCGGCGGCCGGACCGTGCTCGCGGGCCCTGCGTGTCCGCTGTCCGGAGACCATCTCGCTACTCTCCCTCCCCGGCTACCCGATCCCCCCGCCGGCCAGCGCAATACCAGGGGATGGACAAGCCGGTTAGGAAAACTTGGTGCTCCTGCCAAACCCGCAGGTCACCGGCTATACACGATGGGGTGAGCGAGGGGATTCGAACCCCCGACATCCAGGACCACAACCTGGCGCTCTAACCAACTGAGCTACGCCCACCATCGTCGCCGAGTTATGCCGCGGCGACAGCAGAACGCGCGCTGCCCGGAGGGACATCGCGCGGCCTCCGGTAAGTATAGCGGTCCGGCGAGACCCCGCGCGTCAGCTCCCGGTGCCGTCCGCCACGGTGGGCTCGGTGAACCGGGCCGCGATCTCGCGCGCGGTCGCCGAATCCGGTCCCGGCCGCGGCACGAACACCGCCTCCCGGTAGTACCGCAGCTCCTGCACGCTCTCCTTGATGTCGGCCAGGGCCCGGTGGCCGCCGTGCTTGGCCGGGGAGGCGTAGTACGCCCGCGGGTACCAGCGCCGGGCCAGTTCCTTGATGCTGGACACGTCGACCATCCGGTAGTGCAGGTAGGCGTCGAGTTCAGGCATGTCACGCGCGATGAACCAGCGGTCGGTGGCGATGGAGTTGCCGCAAAGCGGAACCTTCTTGGGCTCGGCGACATGCCCTCGCACGTAGCCGAGCACGATGTCCTGCGCCTCAGCCACGGTGATCCCGTTCGGCAGCTCGGCGAGCAGCCCGGAGGTGGTGTGCATCTCACGGACCACCTCCGGCATCGAGGCCAGCGCCTCCGCCGGGGGCTTGATGATGACGTCCACGCCCTCGTCGAACAGGGTGAGCTCAGCGTCGGTCACAAGGCAGGCGATCTCGATGAGGGCATCTCGTTCGATGTCGAGCCCCGTCATCTCGCAGTCGATCCACACGAGGCGGTCATTCACCCTCACAGCCTATGACCTCGGCTGCCCTGCGTGGCCAGCAAGCCAAACTGCGGTAAATCGCCCCGCTTCACGATGTGCGCCGGCGTGTCGATACCCGGCCTCAGGACCGCGTCCGGTTCCGGCTCCCCGAACCTGCTCGTGACCGGCACTACGCCCGCCCACAGGTCCAGCTCGTAGTCCTCCGGCTCGTCCGACGGGCCGCCGCTGCGAATCTTCACCGACGCCTCGGTGAGCGGCAGCGCGAGCGCGGACGTGGCG